>Ga0310695_10000383_pt1 | contig 116706 bp, 92 predicted proteins | sample RumenRJG_04DNA_FD_203882 | JGI IMG/M metagenome (GOLD analysis project Ga0310695, IMG submission 203882) | Bovine rumen microbial communities from Lethbridge, Alberta, Canada - RJG_04 (v2) (version 2) | ecosystem: Host-associated > Mammals > Digestive system > Stomach > Rumen | place: Canada...
GGTAATCACTCTCTGCAAGCACATTTTCCAGAACCACCTCATTTTCCATAAGCCCTCGCTCCAAGTAGTACCGAATAGCGTTCTGACTACCCTTTTGATACAACTCCGCATAGAGCGAAGAACCCGTGTCGACAGCCACTGGCTGCACCGTGTATCTGTCGGTGAGCAGCCGTTCGTACTGCTCCCGCGTAATCTCCTCGGGAATGACGACCAACCTGCCGTCGGTCGAGAATGTGGAGTATCCGTTGATGGAGTCCACATTCAAGTGCTCATCGTCCGAAGCAGTGTACGCCCGGACATTGGCAAAGTCGATGTCGCCCTTGCATCCGGCCATCATCGCCACGGCGCACAGCACCGCGAGGGTTAAAAATACTTTCTTCATATACATTATATATTATTGGTTAAACTTCGGTTTCCCGCCGGGGTTTGTTGAGGCCCCGCGCCAGAGGCGCGGGGCCTCAACGTCCACCGCAGGCTACTCTTTGCGCTTGCGCTCGGCCTCGTCTTCCTTGGCAGCGGACTTTATTTGCTCGTGGCCTTGGTCGATAAACCACCAAAGGATGGTAAAGACAACGCCACATACCACCCCGCTAATGATAGAGTGGCGAAGTTCGTGGTGCGAAAACAATATGTTCACAAGGAAATCTACCAATGTGAATACGCCAAACAGAAACAGGTAGTATGCCCAGTTCTTTTTCTTGAATAGTTTCATATTTCTATTGTTTATTAATCATTTTTATTTCTTCTGCCAGCGCTTGAGCGTCGGGAAGTACTGCCGCAGGCCCTCGCGGTACTCGTCGGCGGTGAGGTGCTGGCCGGTGTTCTTGTTGAACTCGTCGAGGAACTGCACGCAGACCTCTATCATCTCGTCCATGGTGCAGTCCTGCGTGAAGTGGCCGTCGGCGAAGCAGTACTTGCAGTAGTCGGGATTGTCGCTCACGACCTCGTCGCTGAGCGGCATGCCGCAACTCTGGCAGAAGTGCTGTATTTCAGGGAAGGGATTGTCCATAGCTTTCTTTCTGTTAATCTATTTATTTTCCTGCTCGCTACGCTCGCGAGATCTTGTGGATCTTGTAGATTATCTGCTGACGCAGCAACAATCCGCGCAAGCGAGAATAATCTACAAGATCTACGAGATCTCTGCCGCGCAGCGGCAAGGCGATTTATTTGCGTTTCAGCACCGCGTGCACCTTCTCGACGATGTCGGCGGCGCGGAGGTGGTAGTTGGTGAGCATCTCGTCGGGAGTGCCGCTCTCGCCGAACTTGTCGTCCACGGCCACGTACTCCATCGGCGTGGGGCAGTGCAGCGCGAGGGTCTGGGCCACGCTGTCGCCGAGGCCGCCGTTGAAGAGGTGCTCCTCGCAGGTCACAACGGCGCCGGTCTTGCGGGCGCTGGCCACGATGGCCTCCACGTCGAGCGGCTTGATGGTGTGGATGTTGATGACTTCGGCGCTGATGCCTTCCTTCTCCAGGGCTTCGGCGGCCTGCAGGGCTTCCCACACCAGGTGGCCGCAAGCGAAGAGGGTCACGTCCTTGCCTTCGCTCAGCAGCTGGGCTTTGCCGATCTCGAACTTTTCATTCTCCGGCAGGAAGCAGGGCATCTTCGAGCGGCCGAGGCGCAGATAGACGGGGCCGACGTGCTCGGCGGCGGCCAGCGTGGCGGCCTTGGCCTGGTTGAAGTCGGCGGGCACCAGCACGGTCATATTGGGCAGGGCCTTCATCAGGGCGATGTCCTCCATCGTCTGGTGGGTGGCGCCGTCCTCGCCGAGCGAGATGCCGGCGTGCGAGCCGCAGATCTTCACGTTCTTGTTGCTGTAGGCCACGACCTGGCGGATCTGGTCGTAGACGCGGCCGGTGACGAACTCGGCGAAGCCCCCGATGAAGGGCACCTTGCCGCAGAGGCTCAGACCGGCGGCGATGCCGACCATGTTGGCCTCGGCGATGCCGCATTGGATGAAGCGCTCGGGGAATTCTTTGGCGAAGCCGTCCATCTTGACGCTGCCTTTCACGTCGGCGCTCAGGGCGACGACATTCTCGTTCTTGCGGCCAGCCTCGACAAGGCCTTCGCCCATACCGGCGCGCAACTCTTTGCTTGATTGTTTTTCGTAGTGGGTCATAATATTTGTTGTTTTTATTTGTTAATCACGATTGTTCGGTTTTCTGCTGTGGTTGTGGGAGTGGTCACGACAGAGAAGCATCCGTCGTCGTCCCTGAAATCGGAATGCTCGCTAAGGTAGTCGGCATAGAACGAAGAGCAAACCACGAACCAGCTGCTATCCGATTCAGGCGAGGGTTTCTCGCGTGTGACAGGAATATAGTTGTTGGTGTCTACCGCCAGGCAGAAGGGGACGCCTTCCATGCGACTGCGGCTGTCGATAGGCTGTGCCGTGTGGAAGAGCGCCACCACCTCCTTGTACATTCCCTTCTCGAAAGGCAAACGGCAATGGTGTATCAGCTCGCGAGGAATACCCATGTCCATCATATCGCCGACCACCTCTTCCCAATGGGCGGAGTCCACAATATCCTCGACGATGAGGTAGTAGATGCGCCACAGCGAGGTGTCCATTGCGTTGACAGCCTCCTTCGTTTCCTCGTTCATCTGGCGGCATCCGTAGCAGTAGGGACTGGTGAAAATAAGAGCGCGGTAGTGCGTGGTGTCCTGCGCGATAGCGGCAATTTCCTCCATACCGAAGGAGCCTTCCGGTACATACAGAGGTGCCTTGGTTTCGTGCTTGCAGCCTACAAGGAGCAGCACAGCTGTCGTTATATAAAAGATTCTTTTCATTAGAACTGTATCTTCGTGGTATGGCGGTTATTTCAGGCATTCAAGATAGCGGTGGATGGTCTCTTCGATGCCGAGGTAGAGGGCGTCGGAGATGAGGGCGTGGCCGATGCTCACCTCGTCGAGCCATGGTATCTGTTGACGGAAATAGGCAAGGTTCTCCAGCGACAGGTCGTGTCCGGCGTTGAGGCCGAGGCCGCAGTCGCGAGCCACCCGGGCGGCTTCCAGGAACGGTTTTATGGCCTCTTCGCGGCCTGCGGCATAGCGGCTGGCATAGCTCTCGGTGTAGAGCTCCACGCGGTCGGTGCCGGTCTTTGCGGCCATCTCTATCATCTGCGGATTGGCGTCTATGAAGATGCTCACGCGTATGCCGCAAGCCTTGAACTCCTTGACTACATCGCACAGATACTGCTGGTTCTTCACCGTGTCCCAGCCGGCGTTGCTTGTCAGCACCCCTTCGGCGTCGGGCACCAGCGTCACCTGTGTGGGCTGTATGTCCTTCACCAGGTCTATGAATCCGTAGGGTTTGCTCTGCGATACACCTTTGGGGTTACCCTCGATGTTGAACTCCGTGGTCACCACGGGCTTGAGGCCATAGACGTCGCTGTAGCGTATATGCCGCTCGTCGGGACGCGGATGCACGGTGATGCCTTGGGAGCCGAAACGCTCGCAGTCCTGCGCAAAGCGCACAACGTCGGGGACATTGCCTCCGCGGGCATTGCGGATGGTGGCTACCTTGTTGATGTTTACACTCAGTCTTGTCATGGTATTCAGAATTGTATTTTTGTTGTCTGGCTGCTTTCTATCATGAACCTGCGAGTCTGGACTTTGTTATATTTGGTGGCGAACTGCACTTGACCGGCGCGCAGTTCTTTCATTGATTGTTTTTCGTAGTGGGTCATAATATTTTTGTTTTTATTGTTTGTTTATCTTTATTATGGGGTTAATGGGTTTTATGGGGTTAATGGGCGGTATGATTATCTTTGCCCATTAGACCCATTCTGCCCATTAAACCCATTATTATCTCTGTAGGCTTTCCTCGCCCTGTACATCTCCTCTTTTATTCCTCCGTTCTCGAGGAAGTTCCGCTTCTGCCATTCTATCAGGCCACGTATGAGCACATCGCACTGGTGTATCAGTGTGATGGCGATATTGGCGATGGTCTCGTCGGTGCGGTCTTTTATCTTCTCCCTATACACCGCCGAGTCCAAATGCTTCTTGCAGAAGGCTCGCGTCTGCACACAGCGCGGGTCGTCGTAAGGCCACTGCTCCAAGCCACGCACACGCAGATAGTCCTCATAGTCCAGCAACAGTTCGTGCAGCGAGGCACTGTTGACGTTGGTCAGTTTTATCTCCATCTCCTTCGAGGTCACCCCGTCGATATTGCCCTCTGCCAGGTTCTGCTTGCCGCTCCGCGCCGCCTGCACCATCTGGTCTATCGTGCGGTCGCCCTTGTTCAAGAACTTGTTGGCAAAGTAATACGTCACGTCGTAGACGCACTCCGCTTTCTGGAACGCCTTCAACGTGCGATAGTTGTTGTCTTGCCGTATAAAGTCCTTGTTTTTCATTGTTATATTATCAATAATTGTAGTAAGTCTTTATATACTCCATATTACACCAATAAAAAGCCTTAAACTTTCTTTCACCATTCTCGTATCTTGTCATAGAACGCACTTTATAATTCTTTCCGGGAATGCCGCGTTTGTTCTTTTTGCAAGTGCGTACTAACTTTAGTTCAACGCAAAGTGTAGAATCATTGTTTCGTAATATCCATTTGTTCCGACCAATCTTCTCCAATGGCTTGCATACGACAGAATCCCCACCCTCCCGTATATAATAAGAGATTGAAAACATTGTATCACGTTGCATTATATAGTATTGCTCCCACCCAGGCATCTTACTGATGTCATGGCATGCACAACGGTCTTCAAAATCACCCATACGTTCTTTATTCTGACACAATGCAATGCAAGGTATCAAAAGAAATGAGATCAGGATTACAATATACTTATTCATTGGGGTCAAAACTGTATCTTGGTGGTTTGTGAACTTTCGATGACGAAACGTTTGGTCTGGACTTTGTTATATTTGGTGGCGAACTGCACTTGACTGGCGCGCAGTTCTTTCATTGATTGTTTTTCGTAGTGGGTCATAATGTTATTGATTGTTTATTTTATCAGGCTATTAAAATAGTTTTCTATAACTGAATCCGATGTAGGCTGGAATGTTACCCATTCAGACATTACTCCAAAATCGTCTCTGTAAATAGAGCGATTCCCTGGTGTAGTGTCAATTATGCATTGCTCAAATACTTTACATCCTTCTCTGTCATTATAATGCAGTTTGTCTATGTCGATGACGGTAATGATATTCATTTTATACCATAATACGGCCTTGTTTTTTTCTTTGTCTACCGTAATTCTGTCAACGTAATATTTGTAATCATTCGTTTTTTCCCCAGCATATGGACAATGTACTCCTGTGCCATCCAGATGATGATGAACGGTTTGCATCACAGTATAGTCCCTTTTTCCGTGCAATATGCCACAATTCATCACAACAGTAGTATCGTGGGGAAATGGCTCGTGAAATGTGTGAAGCATCAGGAATATGGTATCACCGTGAAAACCATACAAATCACCGATTAGATTCAACCTGTTCAAATCAAATTTATACTGTTTGCCGTCTTCATCTAATATCAATGTTCTCTTCCAACAATAATCCGATTCCGAAGAGTAGTATATGTAAGCAGTCCTAGTGTTGTCTATATGAAATATTTGGTGTGGCCACTTGTTCATTTTGGGAGAGCATTCTACACCACACGATTGCATCAATAATCCAATCGAGGCAATCAGCATAGCAATGGCAAGTGTATAAGGCGTTTTCTTCATCGTTTAGAACTGTATCTTTGTTGTCTGTGAACTTTCTATGACAAATCGTTTGGTCTGGACTTTGTCGTATTTGGTGGTGTTCTGGGGATGGAGGACAAGCTCGTACTGGCCGGGTTGCAATAATAACCGTTCGCCAGCGGTGCTGGGGTTGAGGTCGGTGGCGAACTCCACCTGGCCGTCGCGGAGGCGGAAGATGGCGCCGGTGGTGATGCCTTTGGGCTTGCTGAGGATGAGCATGCCGGGCATGGGCACGGAAAGCTCGGTGGCGGCGTTGCCGCGCACCTCGACGCCGCGCAGGGTGGTTACAGGCAGGGTCTGCACCTCGACGTCGTAGCGGCCTGCCAGGTACTGCCCCGTCTCGCCCATCTCCTGCGCCGCCACGCGGTCGCCGCTGCCGGCGCGGCGCACGATGACGTCCACCTTGGGCTGCTGCCACTGCGGGCGCTGGCCGGCGTACTGCACTTTCATGGTGCCCTCGCTGACGGTGATGTCGACGGTGTTCACCCTGTCTATCGAGAACTGCATGGCCTCGCGACGCAGCGGCGGATGGGTGAAGACGGACATGTCGTAGGTCACCAGCGGGTCGAGCAGCAGGGTGTCGGGCTTCAGCTTGCCGTCGACGCTGTAGATGGTGCTCTGGCGTATGACGCCGGTGCGGTGGTCGTAGAAGGCCACGGGGTGCTCCGTCTCGTAGAGGTCGCCGCTGCCGTCCACCATGTTCAGCACCACCTTGGCCTTGTGGCCGCTGAGGCGGAAGATGTCGTAGAGCGTCTTGGCGAACTCCTCCTCATGCGCCACCGGGAAGACGCTGCCGGCGCACGAGGCATGCGACGAGATGTTGCCCCCGATGCAGAGCACGAAGGTCTGCACCACCACGCCGCTCAGCTGCACCTGGCGCGCCACGTCGCAAATCTCGGCCTCGCAGTCGTCCATGCCGTCGGTGATGATGAGTATCAGGTTGCGGCTGGAGCCCGTGGCGGGGAAGTCGCTCAGCGCATCGGTCAGCGCCGCCGCCGCCGTGCAGCCCCCTTGGGGCACGAGGGTCTTGATCTTGCTCTGCAGGCGGTAGATATTGTCGCTGCCGAAAGGCACCTCGAGGCGCGTGCCGAACTGCTCCTTGTTGAGGTGGCCGAAGACACGCAGGGCCACGTCGACATCGTGCTGGCGCGACACCGAGTCCAGGAACGACAGCAGCACCTGCTGCGTCACCTTGATTTTGGCATTGCTCTGCCAGTGGTCCCACATGGAGTTGGAGCAGTCCATGATGAGCAGCAGACGTGTCTTGTCGGGCTGCTGTGCCTGTGCGGCGATGCCGAGCAACAACAGCACGGCGAAAGTCATTACTCTACGCATATTTGTATATCTTTAGGCTTTGTTCTCCTTGCCCTGCGGGCAGAAATCTATAAATCTTATAAATTTTTTCGCCTACGGCGGGATGTTTCAATCCGCGTAGCGCAATAATCTATAAGATTTATAGATTTCGCGAGCGTAGCGAGCAGGAGGATTAAAAGTCGCCGAGGGTCTCGGGCAGCTGGCTGAGGGCCTTGGGCAGGTCGTCGGCGCTGAGCACCGAGCCGTGGTACTTGTTGGTGTCCTGCATGAAGTCGACGCCGTAGCCCATCTTGGTCTTCAGCAGCACGCACACAGGGCTGCCCTGGCAGGTGAGGGCCTTGGCCTTGGCCATGCCGTCGAGCACCTGCTGCATGTCGTTGCCGTTCTCTATGACCACCACCTTCCACATGAAGGCCTCGAACTTGGCCTTCAGGTCGCCGAGGCTCATCACCTCGTCCACCGTGGCGTCGATCTGCTGGTTGTTGTAGTCGACGGTGGCTATGAGGTTGTCCACGTGCTTTGCGCCGGCAAACATGGCGGCCTCCCAAATCTGGCCTTCCTCGAGTTCGCCGTCGCCGTGCATGGTGTAGACCAGGTGCTTGTCGCCCGTCATCTTCTTGCCGAGGGCGGCGCCGACGCCGACGCTGAGGCCCTGGCCCAGCGAGCCGCTGGCCATGCGGATGCCCGGCAGGCCGTGCTCGGTGCTGGGGTGGCCCTGCAGACGGGTGCCGAACTTGCGGAATGTCTTGAGCTCGTCGACCGGGAAGTAGCCGCGGCGGGCCATGGTGCTGTAGATCACCGGCGTGATGTGGCCCTGGCTGACAAAGAGCATGTCCTCGCCCTCACCGCTCATGGTGAAGTTCTTCGGGTCGAAGTCCATAATGTTGAAGTTCATGGCCACAAACCAGTCGGCGGTGCCGAGCGAGCCGCCCGGGTGGCCGCTCTTGGCGTTGGTGGTCATACGGAGAATGTCGCGGCGCACCTGCGTCGCAATCTGCTGAAGTTCCTGTGTTGTTTTCATTGTTATTCCTGTGTTTTATTTTGTTTCAGTTTGAATACATATTGACGTGAGTTCTGGTCGACGGCGAAGAGTTCGTTGCCGTGGCGTGTGACGCTGACGGCCAGCGTGTTCTCGTCCCAGTCGTGGATGGTGCCTGAGCCGCGGTCGCCGCGCATGGTGACATGGCCCCACACGCGCCCCTGGGCGCCGTCGGTCTCCACATAGATGGTCTCGGCCTTGCCGTTCTGGCGCTGGCCTGAGGCCTGTGTGCCGGCAGGGCGCGCCGCGCTGTTGCGTGAGGCGCCGGCCTTGCGGTCGAAGTAGCTCTCCTGCTGCTCTTTGGCAGGCGTGGAGAGTTCCGCCTCATCGGTGGCGGCGGGAGCCGCAAGGGTGGCCTCAAGGGCCGGCTGCTGCGGTGTGTCGACGTCGTCGGTCTTGGGTGACTGTTTGCATGATGCCGTCAGCGTGACGGCCAGCATCGGGATTAACAAGTGTCTTATTTTCATATTGTTGTTGTTTGTCGTTTATCGGTTCCAGTATTTCCAGTCGAAGGCCTGCTCGGCCTCTTCGGGCAGGGTGGGGAAGAGGTCGGTGGCCACGCCGTGACTGGCTGCGACGAGGGCCTCGACGCTGTCGACGCTGACGGCGTAGTGGCGCGGCCCGAAGGTCTGCTGGTTGTTCTCCACCACGAAGGCCACGGTCTGCCACCCGTCGGAGGTGTTGACGGCCAGGGCCTTGTAGAAGCGGTCGGGCACGTGGACGCAGGCTTCGCCTATGTGGCGTCGCTCCGCGGAATCGTAGATGGGGCCGCAGACCACGTAGACGGCGCCGTAGTGCTGCGCCAGCCGCCGTGTGAGCTCCTCTATCTTGCGCCAGGCCTGCGCGTTCATCACCTTGTCCTGTGGGCAGATGTTGGTGAAGTAGTCGCTCTCGGTCAGCGCCTGGAGGCTCCATTTCATGTCGGCGTGCGGCGCCATGTGCCCCTTGTCCCAGCCGCTGCGGCTGTAGTCCTCGCGGCTTGCCTTGGGGAAGCTCACGTCGGGGTCGCGGCTGAAGAGGCGCTGCTGCTCGTAGCTGCCGCGCGTCTCCTCGGCGGTGAGCTCCCACGCCACCCAGTCGGGGCAGAGCGTGGTGTGGTTGTAGGAGGCCGTGTAGCCGGTGTGGCGCACGATGTCCTCGCCCTCGCCGAAGGCCGGCAGTTCGGTGCCAGGGGCTGCCGGCACCTGGGCAACAGCATCGCCCGACCGTGTGTAGCTGCAGGCTATACACAGTGCTACTGCCGTCACCATCAGCGCAGTACGTACTGTCTTGTGTTGCATTTTTATATTTATATCTGTCTGCAAAGGTACAAAATGTTTTCCATCCCGCCAAAAATATTTATCCACCATGCTGTGCATACGTGTCCCCTACGCCACCCCAACGGACCCGGTACGGCATTTCTTCAGTAGTTCTTCAGTAGTTCTTCAGTGCTGCACTGAAGAACTACTGAAGAACTACTGAAGAACGGCCGTAGGGACTCCGTAGAGGGGCCGTAGGAAGGCGGTGGAGGGGTGGGGGTGCAGGTGGAGAGTCATGGTGTTGAAAATAAGGCTGTTAAATGGTTGCGGCGGGTCGGGAGGGCAAAAAAATGCCGCAGGATGGAAAAAAAATGCTATCTTTGTGCGTTGCGGTGCCGTTGTGGTGCCGATTTAATGGTTTGCAAGACAGATTGATAACTAAAAAGTATATTGTCCTATGGCATTGAAAAGAGTAATGGTGCTCACCGGCGGCGGCGACTGCCCCGGGTTGAACGCCGTGATCCGCGGCGTAGTGAAGCGCGCTTCGCAGGCCGGCGACTGGGAGGTCGTGGGCTGCGTGGAGTCGTTCAACGGCGTGCTGCGTGAGCCGACGGAGATAGTGATGCTCGACGAGAAGACTGTCGAGGGCCTTCAGATACAGGGTGGTACGATACTCGGCACCACCAACAAGGGCGGCCCCTTTGCGTGGCCGGTGAAGCAGCAGGACGGCACGTGGACCACCGTGGACCGCAGCGACGAGATGCTGCGCAAGCTGCAGTACATGGGTGTCGACGCGGTGATCAACATCGGCGGCGACGGCAGCCAGCGCATCAGCCTCGGCCTGAGCAAGAAGGGGCTCAAGATTGTGGGTGTGCCGAAGACTATCGACAACGACCTGTCGCTGACGGACTACACCTTCGGCTTCCAGACGGCTGTGCAGATCTGCACCGACGCCATCGACAAGCTGGTGACCACGGCGGCGAGCCACAACCGCGTGTTCATACTCGAGGTCATGGGCCGCGACGCGGGCTGGATAGCGCTGCACTCGGCCATCGCCGGCGGCGCCGACGTGTGCCTGATACCGGAGATACCGTACGACATAGAGAAGGTGAAGCAGAAGATAGAGCAGCGCTACAACAAGCGCCACGGCTACTGCATCATCGTGGTGGCCGAGGGGGCTATGCCCAAGGGCGGCACGGTGACGGGCACGGAGACCGGCGAGGTGGGCTACCAGCACGTGAAGCTGGGCGGTGTGGGCGAGCAGCTGGCCGACGACCTCAAGAAGGCCGGTGTGGAGCATGACATACGCTACACCATCCTCGGCCACCTGCAGCGCGGCGGCACGCCGATAGCCTTCGACCGTGTGCTGGCCACCGAGTTCGGCGTGCGCGCCATGGAGTTCGTCATGGAGGGCCGGTTCGGCCAGATGGTGGCCTACCACCACCCCGACATTGTGGGCATACCCCTCGAGGAGGCTGTGCGCGAGCAGAACCTCGTGGCGCCGGACAGCCGTCTGGTGCACACGGCCAAGGGCGTGGGCATTGAGTTTGGCGACTGATAAACGGTGAAGATTATGGATATCAGGCCTTACCGTCACGAGGTGAAGTACTACGAGTGCGACCGCATGGGCATCACGCACCACAGCAACTACATACGCTTTATGGAAGAGGCGCGTGTCGACTGGATGGACCAGCTGGGCTACGGCTTTGAGCGCATGGAGGCCGAGGGGGTGGTGTCGCCGGTGGTGGCTGTGGAATGCCGCTACCGCAACTCCACGACTTTCAAGGACGTGATAGAGATCACGCCCAGCGTGGCCGAGACCACGGCCTTGAAGCTGGTGATCAACTATGTGATGACCTGCGGCGGACGCACCGTCTGCACGGGCACCAGCACGCACTGCTTCATGGAGAACGGGCGCCCCGTGTCGCTCGAGAAGCGCTTCCCCGAGTTCTACGCCAGGATGATGGAGTGCCGCGCGGCACAGAAGGACAGCTGACGATGGACTACGGCTACAACAGCAAGTTGCTGCCCTACGCGCTGTATATCCACGGCATGGGGAGCGGCGCCAAGAGCGGCACGCGGTCGTCGCTGGGTCACTACCTCGACGGCTACGAGTGGCTCTCGCCCGAGCTGCCGGTGGAACCCGAGGCGGCGATGGCGATACTGGAGGACTATGTCAACGTCTTCGCCCCGGCGCTCATAGCCGGCACGTCGCTGGGCGGGCTCTACCTGCTGTACCTCGACGCCCCGGAGGCCGTCAAGGTGGCCATCAACCCGACATACAACATAGAGACCACGCTGCGCCGCATAGGCTACGGCAAGCATCCGTTCCACTGCGAGCGCGAGGACGGCGCCACGGAGTACACCATCGACGAGCCGCTGGTGAAGCGCTACATGGCTGTGCGCGACCAGCGCCAGCCCAAGGCGTCGGCACGCATGGTGGCGCTCTTCTCCACCGACGACGAGCTGGTGGGCCGCGAGCCCGCCAAGCGCAACGCCGAGGCCCTGCAGCGGCTCGGCTACGAGGTGCACTGGTGCGACAAGTTCGGCCACCGCCTCAACCAGCCCGCCGCCAAGCTGCTGGCCAGGCTGCTGGCGTCGTGACGACGGCGACAATGGATAGACACACAAAAAATTGAATATATGAAAGGCAATTTCACTTACTGCAATCCCACGCGTCTGCACTTCGGCGAGGATGCAATGAACTATCTCGTACAGGAACTGAAGGCCTTCGGGCCCGTGGTGATGCTGAGCTACGGCGGTGGCAGCATCAAGAAGAACGGCATCTACGACGCCGTCGCCGCCGCCCTGAAGGAGGCCGGCAAGACTGTCGTGGAGGACTCCGGCGTGATGCCCAACCCCACATACGAGAAGGTGCTCGAGGGGTGCCGCAAGGTGCGTGACAACAAGGTGGACCTCATACTGGCTGTCGGCGGCGGCTCCACCATCGACTACGCCAAGGCCGTCAGCGCCAGCGCCTACTGCCAGGAGAACCCGTGGCAGAAATACTGGGTGAACCAGGAAAACCCCGCCTGCAAGACCATACCCGTTGGCACCGTGCTCACCATGGTGGGCACCGGCAGCGAGATGAACGGCGGCAGCGTGATTACCAACCGGAAAGAAGGCTTCAAGCGTGGCAAGGTGTTCGGCACGGGGCTCTTCCCCACGTTCACCATCCTCAATCCGCGGTTCACCATGACTGTGCCGCAGTACCAGATGGTGGCGGGCTTCTTCGACATCATGAGCCACTTGATGGAGCAGTATTTCGCCGGCACGGCCGACTGCACCACCGACTATATCAACGAGGGCCTGATGCGGTCGCTCATACACAGCAGCTGTATCGCCGCCAAGAACCCGCAGGACTATGAGGCGCGCGCCAACATAATGTGGACCGCCACCTGGGCGCTCAACACTCTGCTCAAGATGGGCAAAGGAGGCGACTGGGAGGTGCATCAGCTGGGCCACGCCATAGGCCTCGTCACCGATGCCACCCACGGCATGACACTGGCCTGCGTGTCGCTGCCCTACTACCGCCGCGTGATGCACGACGGCCTGCACCAGTTCGTGCGTTTCGCCGTGAATGTGTGGGGCGTGCGCCCCGACGGCAAGAGCGACGAGCAGGTGGCCACCGAGGGCTTGGCGTGCCTTGAGGCATGGATGAAGGAAATAGGCGTGGTGATGCATTCGCGCGAGCTCGGTGTCACCGAGGAGAACCTGCAGCAGGTGGCCGATGCCGTGCTCATCCTGCCGGTAGGCTACCGCACACTCACCCGAGACGAGGTCGTGGAGATACTGAGAGAGAGCATGTAGCGGTAAGGCAAGAGAAAGGGCCCCGCACCTGACCGGTGCGGGGCCCTGCTTTTTTGCGTAGCCGTTGTGGCCTTACTTGAAGGCGTTTTCACTCAGGCCGTGGCCGCTCAGGGCGAGGTCTTTCATGTAGCCCGGCACCTTGCGGCCCAGATACTTGTCTACATACAGCTTGGCAAGGTATTGGCCCAGCATGAAGCCGTGGCCGCGCAGGCCGGTGAGGAGGCCCACTTCGGGGTCTACAATGTAGCGCGGCTCCGTGTAGCGGCCGGCCCAGCAGGCCAGGAAGCTCACTTCCTTGAGGCCTGGAAGCCACTCGGCAAAGACCTGGCTGACAATCTCAAGGAACTCCTTGCTGTTGTACTTGATGTTCTGCCGCGTCTCGTAGGCGTCGGTGTCTGGGCTGGCGCAGCCTATGATCTGGCCCGTGTGCTCGAACTGCTGTCCGTAGACGGCGCTGAAGCCCTTGTAGTGACGGCGGTCGATAATCATGTCGAGCGCGCCACCGTTGGGCCCCATCATGGGCAGACGGCGTGTGATGAAGGCCTGGTGCTTGACGGGGTAGAGGCCTGTGTCGATGCCCAGCATGTCGGTGAACTTCTCCGCGCCCCAGCCCATGGCGTTGACGAAGTGGCCGCAGGTGTACTCCACATATTTGCCTTCGTGGTTGCGCACCAGCGCCACCACCTTGTCGCCTTTGCGCCACACGCTCAGCAGCTCGCAGTCCTCGTAGTAGCGGCCGCCCAGCGACACGCCGATGCCGCGGATGTAGTCGATGACGCGTCCCGGTGTGGCCTGCCAGCAGTCGCGCGTGATAAGGGCGTGGCTGTAGGTGTCGCGCGTGTCGTCCCAGAGCGGCGATATCTCCTTCTTGAAGTCCTTGCGGTCTATCATGTAGGCGTCGCTCCAGGCGCGGCTGGCGTCGAGGGCGCGGTATGTGGCCTCGTCGTGCACCAGGTTCACATAGTGTGTGGGCTTGTAGTTGATGTTGTGCACCGCCTGTATGCTTTTGAATATCTCGTGGCTGTGCTGTGCTATGTCGGCGATGTCGGGGTTGCTGAATGCGGGACGGCCGCCGCCGATGTTGCGCCAGGAGGCGCCACGGCTCCAGTTGACCATCACGGGCTTCATGCCCGCCTCGCTGAAGTAGCGGAAGAGGCCGCTGCCCGCGATGCCGCCGCCGGCGATGAACACCTTGACCTCCTCTTTCTGCACGTCGTTGCCCTTTGGGAAGACGTACACCTCCTTGCGGCCTTCGGTGTAGACGTCGCCCAGCGACACCTGGTTGCTCAGCGGGGCGCGCGGTGTGGCGTCGCCCGTCACCTCCACGCCGTGGGCGCGCAGCACCTGGCGTGCACGCGCTATGCAGCGCTTGCCGCGGCAGGGGCCCATGCCCATGCGGGTGATGTGCTTCAGCTCGTCGACCGATATGTACTTGCGGTCGCCGACCACGTCTATGAGCTGCTGTTCGGTGATGTCCTCGCAGTGGCAGATGAAGGTCTCGCCCTCGGCTCCGCAGCGGTCGCCGAGCGGCTTCATGGCCAGCGGCTCGGGGTAGCGGTCCTTGGCTATGAAGCCTTTGATGTCGGTCATCAGGCCGTCGACCTGCGCCACGAACACGCGCGCCACATTGGTCTTGTTGTCTTTCTTAAGCACTTTCTCCACCTTGCCTTCGCCTATCTTGCGGCCGTCGTTGTCCACAAGGAACACCTCGGTGCCGTCCTCCACGGCGTACTCGATGGGCAGGAAGCACCAGTTCCGGGCCATGTCGTAGCCGAAGATGGCCAGGCCCGGGCAGTGGTTGACGCAGGCCATGCAGCCTATGCACTTGTCGTAGTCCACCGTCGGCGTGCTCGAGGTCGTGGGTTTGCTGATGGCGCCCTGCGGACAGCTGAAGGTGCAGGGGTTGCAGGCGAAGCCGTAGAGGCAGTCGAGCTGCACGAACGGCTTGGCAGCCATGCGCTCGGCAGTGGGCAGGTTGGGCCTCTCGAGCAGGCGCACGGGGTGCTGCTGAGAGTCTATGTACTGGCGCGAGATGTCGAGGTACTCGTCGTAGTCGTAGCGCAGGCCTGCCTCCTGGGCAATCTCGTAGGCGGCCTGGCGCCCGCGGAGCACGGCGCTGGTGCCCTCGCCTATGCGGACAGCGTCGCCCACACCGTAGACGTGGTGGCCGAAGAGCTCCTTGCCCTTGGTGAGCAGCTGGCTGTCGGGCACCAGGCCGGTGCAGATGTTGATGATGTCTATGTCGTCGATGACCTGCTCGGTGCCGGGCACGGCCTTGAAGTTCTCGCACCGGGCTATGACGGCGCCCGTGATGCCGGTCTTGTCCTCGTTGGGGATGGCGCGCACCAGCGTGTAGCCCGTCATGATCGGTATGCCGAGGCGGCGCACGCGGTTGGCCTGCACGGGGAAGCCGCCCTCACGGGGCTGTGCCTCGATGATGGCCCTTATGGTGGCGCCGGCCTGCATGCCCTGGTAGGAGGTGAGGTAGCCTATGTTGCCCGCGCCTACGGTCAGCACGCGCTTGCCCAGCAGGGTGTGCTCCTGGTTCATCATCTTCTGGAACACGGCGGCGGTGTATACCCCCGGCACGTCGTCGTTCTCGAACGCCGGCATGAAAGGCACGGCGCCCGTGGCCACCACGAGATACTGCGCGTCGACGTAGGCCATGTCGCCGCTGACGATGTTCTTCACGGCAAGCCGCGGCCCCTCGAGGATGTCCCACACCGTGCTGTTGAGCAGTATGCCCTCCTGGCTGTCGCCGGCAAGGGTCTTGGCGATGTCGAAGCCGCGCATGCCGCCGTACTTCTTCTCGCGCTCGAAGAAGAAGAACTGGTGAGTCTGCATGTTGAACTGTCCGCCGATGCGGGCGTTGTTGTCTATCACCAGACTGTCGATGCCGAACTTCAGCAGCTGCTCGCGGCAGGCCAGGCCCGCGGGGCCGGCGCCCACGATGGCCACGGTGGTCTTGTATATCTTCAGGGCGTTCGTGCTCTCCTGGCGCGCAGGCACCTCGAAGGTGACGCCCGGCATGTCGGCTTCGTGGGCTATGAGGCGCACCTCGCGCACCCCGTCGACGGGCGTGATGCAGATGCGGCGCACGCGGCCGTCCACCAGCATCTCGCAGGCTCCGCACTTGCCGATGCCGCACTCCAGCGACCGGTTGCGGCCATGAAGCGAGTGGCTGTGAACAGGATAGCCTGCCTCGTGAAGCGCCTTGGCGATGGTGTAGCCTTTGACCGCCTGCACCTTGTGGCCCTCATACATAAATTCGCACACCTCCCCTTCGGGGATGTCCAGAATGGGGTGTCTCGTAATCTTGTACATGACTGTAAGTATTTAATGGTTAGTTGTTTGTGTGTATTGTCCGTGTCAAAACATCACCACAAAGATAGCAAAATACTTTTACAATTCAAAATTTTCTTCGCCACGGCGAAAAAACTTCGCCCCCGCTACGGACTCCCTACGGACCCCCTACGGCCGTTCTTCAGTAGTTCTTCAGTAGTTCTTCAGTGTGGCACTGAAATACTACTGAAGAACTACTGAAGAAATGCCGTACCGGCTCCGTACCGGGGCCGTAGGGGAGGCATGGCTGGCTGTTGGTAAAAAGTTTTTGCAAATATTTAAAATAATTGTATATTTGCAAACGTCAACGTCGGCATGCTGTTGTGTTCAAGCAGCAATATGTCAGATGTTTATAGTGATGTGCGATAATGTAAAAACAACAATATGGAACCCAAACGCATAAAATCAGCCCTCATCTCGGTCTTTTACAAGGACGGTTTGGAGGACATCGTAAAAGCTCTTGATGCACATGGTGTCACCATCTACAGCACGGGTGGCACGCAGAAGTTTATACAGGGTCTCGGCGTTGAACCGGTGGCTGTCGAGAGCCTCACCGGCTACCCCTCGATCCTCGGCGGCCGTGTGAAGACCCTGCACCCCAAGGTGTTCGGCGGCATACTCTCGCGCCGCGACATGTTCAGCGACGGCGAGCAGCTGGCGGAATACGAGATACCGGAGATCGACCTTGTGATTGTGGACCTCTACCCCTTCGAGCAGACCGTGGCCAGCGGCGCCCCGGAGCAGGACATCATCGAGAAGATAGACATCGGCGGCATCAGCCTCATACGCGCCGCCGCCAAGAACTTCAACGACGTGGTCATCGTGCCCGCCGTCGACTACTACAAGGAGTTCCTCCAGCTCTACAACGAGCAGGACGGCTGCACCACCCTGGAGCAGCGCCACCGCTTCGCGGCCTACGCCTTCAACGTCAGCAGCCACTACGACACCGCCATCTTCAACCACTTCAACCAGAGCGAGCAGTTGCCTGTCTTCAAGGAGAGCTGCCGCCACGGCGAGGTGCTGCGCTACGGCGAGAACCCGCACCAGAAAGGCGTCTTCTACGGCGACCTGGAGGGCTGCTTCGACAAGCTCAACGGCAAGGAGATAAGCTACAACAACCTGGGCGACATCGACGCCGCCTGCGCGCTTATCGACGACTTCGAGGGCCAGACGGCCTTCGCCATACTGAAACACAACAACGCCTGCGGCATGGCCGTGCGCCCCACGCTCCTCGAGGCCTGGAAGGACGCCCTCGCCGGCGACCCCGTCAGCGCCTTCGGCGGCGTGCTGATCTGCAACCAGAAGGTCACCAAGGAGGTGGCCGACGAGATGCACAAGATATTCTTCGAGGTGTGCATAGCCCCCGACTACGACGATGACGCGCTGGCTGTCCTCAAGGGCAAGAAGAACCGCATCATCCTGCGCCGCAAGGCCTTCAAGATGGCCGACCCCATGTTCCGCTCCGTGCTCAACGGCGTCCTGGTGCAGGACCGCGACACCGTGGTGCCCGTGGCCAAGGACATGGAGAAGAGCGTCACCAGCACCAAGATCACCAAGCAGCAGGCCGAGGATCTGGCTTTCGCCACCATCCTCGTCAAGCACACCAAGAGCAACGCCATAGTCCTTGCCAAAGGCAAGCAGCTCTACGCCAGCGGCACGGGCCAGACCAGCCGCGTCGACGCCCTGCGCCAGGCCATCGCCAAAGCCAAGAGCTTCGGCTTCGACCTGAACGGTGCCGTCATGGCCAGCGACGCCTTCTTCCCCTTCCCCGACTGCGTGGAGATAGCCCACGAGGCCGGCATCGCCGCCGTGGCCCATCCCGGCGGCAGCATCCACGACCAGGACAGCATAGACTACTGCGAGAAGAACCACATGGGCATGGCAATTACAGGTAAAAGACACTTTAAACACTAAGATATGGGTTTGTTATCATTCTTCAACCGCGAGGTGGCAATGGACCTTGGCACCGCCAACTCCATCGTCATATACAACGACCAGGTCGTCATCGACGAGCCGAGCATCGTGGCCTACGACCGCAACAACAACAAGGTTATCGCCGTCGGCAAAGAGGCCCAGCGCATGGATGGCCGCACCGACAACAAGAACATAGAGACCGTGCGTCCGCTGCGCGGCGGCGTCATCGCCGACTTCGAGATGGCGCAGCACCTCATCCGCGAGCTCATCGGCATGACCAACGTCAACCGCTCGTTCCTGCCGCCGTCGCTGCGCATGGTCATCTGCATCCCCAGCGGCATCACCAACGTCGAGGAGCGCGCCGTGCGCGAGAGCGCCGAGCAGGCCGGAGCCAAGGAGATACGCATGATACACGAGCCTATGGCCGCCGCCATCGGTATCGGTATCGACGTGCTGCAGCCTGAAGGCCACATGGTTGTCGACATCGGAGGCGGCACGGCGGAGATAGCCGTCATCTCCCTCGGCGGCATCGTCTGCAACAACTCTATCCGCGTGGCAGGCGACGTGTTCAACGACAACGTCGTGGACTACATGAAGCGTCAGCACAACATGATCATCGGCGTGCGTATGGCCGAGAAGGTGAAGATCGCCGTCGGCGCCGCCGTCAGCGAGCTCGCCGACCCACCCGAGGACTTCCGCACCCTCGGCCGCGACCTCCTCACGGGTCTGCCCAAGGAGATCAGCGTCAACTACAAGGAGATAGCCCACGCCCTCGACCGCTCCATAGCGCAGATAGAGCAGGCCATCCTCGACACCCTCGCCGCCACGCCCCCCGAGCTGGCCGCCGATATCTACAAGACGGGTATCTACCTGGCCGGCGGCGGCGCTCTGCTGCGCGGCCTCGACCAGCGCGTCAGCAGCAAGACAAAGCTGCAGGTGCACATCGCCGAAGACCCGCTGCGCGCTGTCGCCCGCGGCACAGGCATAGCCCTCAAGAACTTCAACAAGTTCTCCTTCCTTATCCGTTAGGGCAGGGGACACCGCAAAAAAGAGGCGGCGCTCTGTGCGAGTGCCGCCTCTCTCTGTATCAGTACATCGTTGCTATCTTGTACAATATCTTGTTAAGCTTGCCGCCGACATCTGCCGCCGAAGCGTCGTGGTTGTTGCTCACTATGGCGAAAGCCAGCGTCTGTCCGTGGGGCGTCAGTACGTAGCCGGCGTATGACTTCACGCCGTCCATGGTGCCGGTCTTCACGTGCACGGTGATGCCTGCCGGCAGCCCCGGCAGCAGGTTCTTGGCTGTGCCGTTCTCGCCGGCCTTGGCAATGGTCTGCATAAACTCGTCAAAGAAGCTCTCCTTGCTCATGGCCGTGAGATACCGGCACAAGAAGTCGGTGGTGACACGGTTGAGCCGCGACAGCCCGCTGCCGTCGACGACGCGCACACCCTCGGCGTCGAGACCCTTGCCTTTTAGCCACTCCGCCACGGTCTTCGCCCCGTTCTGGAAGCTCCCAAGGCCGTATTTGTGGTAGCCAAGGTACTTGAAGATGCTCTCGGCGTATATGTTGTTGCTCGTCAGGTTGGTGTATTGCGCTATGGTGTAGTATGAAGAGCTGCGGTAGTCGAGCACCGACCGCAGGCTGTCGGGCACGGTGTATACCTGCATGGAGTTTGACGACACCCCCACACCGTGGGTGCGCAGGTACGACGAGAAGAGGTCTGCGCAGGTCTTGGCGGGGTTGGGCATGGCGGCGCGCACGGCGAAATCCTTCTTGCCCAGCGGCACGGTGCCGCGGTATATGCGCTCCTTTCCCGTCGGGCTGCCGTACACTATGACCTGGTCGCCGGTATTCTCGCCGGCGGTTGTCACCTCCGACGCCCCGTGTATGTCGATGTTCTTCGGCACTGTGCGCACCACCGTGGCGGGGTAGCCGAGCTTCTTGCCGGCGTTGAAGTACACGAAGTACATGTTCTCGTGGAAGTTCAGCCCGCTGACACCGGCGGCGTAGTAGTTGCCCACGTCGCCCCACTGCCAGCTGTCGTGCAGCGGCTGTTCGTCGAAGACGCTCACGTTGTAGCACACCCTGCCGTCGATGCGGCGTATGCCTTTCTTCTTCAGCGCCGTCGTCCAGCCCTCGAACAGCGTGTCTGGCATCGTCTGGCGGTAGCGGTAAGAGCCCAGCAGCGGGTCGCCGCCACCGGTGATGTAGATGTTGCCGTGCAGCACGCCGTCGCGGTCTATCTCGCCGCGTGCGTTCATCTTGGTGGTGAAGCGGAACTCGCTGCCGAGCAGGGCAAAGCCCACGCCGGTGGTGATGAGCTTCTGCACAGACGCCGGCGTCACCGACGCCTCGGCGTTGTGGCTGTATATCTGTTTGCCGGTGGTGGCGTTGTAGACGCACACCGACAGTGTGCCGTTGCGCATGCCGGCTTCGCGGCGGGTCTGGTTGACGAGCTTCTCAAGGTCGGCCGTGGCCTGCCCCGCGGCGGGGGCGGCGGCAAGCATAGTGAGTGAGAGCAGCAGGGCTGCGTGCAGTATCTTTTTCATCTATTCTTTCAGACTTAGGTTTATAGTTTCTATCTGGTCGAGCAGTGCGTCGCGTCCGTAGCCTGTGGCCGACGAGGTGAGCAGCATCGGCGGCAGCTCCTCCCACATCTGCCCGAGCTCCTGCTTCATGAGCTTTATGTTGCCCATCACCTCGCGCTGCTTCTCTTTGTCGGTCTTGGTGAAGACCACCGTCAGCGGCACCCCGTTCTGGCCGAGGAACTCTATGAAGTCAAGGTCTATGCGCTGCGGTTTCAGACGGCTGTCCACCAGCACGTAGGTGTTCGTCAGCTCCTCGCGGTGCAGGAAATAGTCGCGCATCATCGTCCCCCAGGCGTCGCGGCTGCTCTTGCTTGTGCGCGCGTAGCCGTAGCCCGGCAGGTCCACCAGATACCATTCGTTGTTGATGAGGAAGTGGTTTATCAGCTGCGTCTTGCCGGGACGCCCGCTGGTTTTGGCAAGCCCCTTGACGCCCGTGAGCATGTTTATCAGCGACGACTTGCCCACGTTGCTGCGCCCTATGAAGGCATACTCCGGCCGCCCGTCCTGCGGGCACTTGCGCCAGTTGGGGCTGCTCACCGTGAATACCGCGCTGCTAATCTTCATCTTCGTCGTCTTTTCTCAGTTTGCGGCGCACCATTTTGATGTTCTTCAGCTCCAGCTTGAGTTCCTTCTGTTTCTCGCGCAGCTCCTCGCGCAGGCGCTGCCGGTCTTTCAGTATGCTCAGCTCGTGCAGCGTCTGCGTCTCCTCCTCGCTGTTCTTGCGCCACCACGGCAGCCGCTTCATGTCTATGTGGAACAGCCGCTTGCTGTCGAACTTCGGGTTGCGACGGCTGAACGTCTCCATGTGGCGGCTGCGTTTGTCGTCGTTGATGTCGCGTATCGTGACCAGTATGCCGATGTCGTTGGTGTACGGCAGGCCGTGGTCGTGGCAGGCGCCGAAGTAGCGCATCGACGACGAGAGGTTCATGTAGGCGCTCACCAGCGGCGGCACCGTGCACCCGCGGGCACGCACGGCATGCTGCAGCGTCTGGTAGTCCTCCTTGTAGTTGCGCCCGTTGAAGGTGTTCACCAGCACGTTGTAGTCGCTCTCTATCTTTATCGGCTCGAAGGGCCATATCAGACCGTCGCGGTCGGGAAAATACTTCTGGTAGAAGTACAGTATCATGTCGCGCGCCAGCGGGTCCATGTCGGTGTAGATAGACACCTTGCCGAGGAAATACAGCGTCTCCGGTATCTCCAGCGCCAGCACCCCAAGGCCGTCCCACAGGTTGTCCAGCGAGTAGAGCCCCTTGCTGAAGTTCTGGCTCGGCTGGTAGGCGGGCTGCACAAAAGCGCGCCCCAGCTCCACAGTGTAGGGCAGGAAGTCGTCGATAAACTGCTCGCTGAGGTGGTAGTGCTGCGTCGTCGGGCTCGCGTAGCTCCCGTCGTCGCGCCGCATTATGTTGCTCCCGTGGATAAAACGGTAGCCGCCCACAATCTCCTCGTCCTCGGGGCTCCACACGAAAAGCTGCTTGAAGCAGTGCGGCTCCGGCAGCAGGTCGTACTCGTCGATGTCGCACTCGTGGCCCGAGCCGCCGCCGTCGAGGGCGAAACTCAGCTCGCGCAGACGCCCGATCTCGCGCATGATGTTCGGCGACAGATGCGCCGTCGTGATGTAGATCTCCTTGTTGCCGCGGTTCGTCTTGCGCAGGAAATGCTTCTGCTTGAGCTCCTTCTTGATGAGCTCTCGGTCCACCGGCGGTATTATGTAGCTTGTATCCATTTCAGTGTTCTGTGGTTAGTGTTCTGTGGTTAGTGGTTAGTGGTCAGTGGTTAGTGGTCAGTGGTTAGTGGTTAGTGGTCAGTGGAATACTTAAAACTTAGAACTCCAAACTCCAAACTCAAAACTCAAACCTCAAACCTCGCCCCCGGCTCCTCCTTCAGCCTGTACACATGCTCCTTCACCAGCCGGGCCCATTCGGCCGGCGTGTGGCGGCCGTCGAACGTCTGCCACGGAATAGGCCGCCCGAAAGTAATCGTCAGCGTCTTGCCGCGCTGGGCAAACATCTCGGCAGGCAGCAGCGCCATCTCGAAGTTGAACCGTATGCCCAGCCGCTTGCGCAGATTCGCTATGCGGTAGAAACTGTTGCGGTTGCGCGCCTCGGTGTAGGCCGGCACCACGTCGCGGTGATACTGCACGCACTTCTTGATGAACGTCGCCTTCCACTCCGGGTCGGCGATACGCCCGTCCGTCATGCGCGAACACATGCCCGCGGGGTAGTACAGCAGCATGCTCTCCGACGCAAAAGCGTCCTCCAGCTGCGCCAGCGCCCGCGTCTTGTTCACCTTGTCTATCGGCACAAACAGCTCCTTCAGCCCCGGTATGTAGCACAGGAAATCGTTGACCGGGAACTTGATATCCTCCCTCACGCGTCCCACCGCCGTCATCAGCGCCACCCCGTCGGGGCCGCCGAGCGGATGGTTGCCCACAATCATCTGGTTCCCCTCCGACGGAATGTTCTCCATCCCCAGAGTCTTCACCGTGATGCCCAGATTGTGCGGCTCCTTGCCCTCGATAAACTTCTGCGCGAAAGGAATGCCGTGCAGCTCGCGGTTCTCGTAGATGCCCGCGTTGATCTCTTTCACATGCAGCAACCGCTCCATCCACCGCCTCGCCAAGCCCGGCACCCTGACCTTCTTGGCAGCGAGTATCTTCTCTAAATCAATGAATTTCGGCCCGATGGCCTCGGGATTGTAATCAGTCTTTTCCACCTCTTGAGCGTTTGGTTTCAACATGCAAAGATACGCAAAAAATCCCGTCCCGCAATATAAATATATATCAATTTATCAACAGCGCCGGTTAAAACCGCCCCCTCCGCCCCGTATCCGCAACGCCATTTCAACGATACTTCAACGATACATCAACGATACTTCTTCAGTGCAGCACTGAAGAACTACTGAAGAAGTATCGTTGAACTACTGAAGAACTGCCGTAGAAGCTCCGTAGTGGCACCGCAGGGGGTATGTGGGGAGATGCAGCCCGTTTATGCCAGGCTCGGGCCGGGTTTAGTCCGGGGTAGGGTCGGGCGAGGGTGGATCTGTTTGGTGTTGCGGGTTCCGTTGAGCGCAATTTCCAAAGTGGCGATGTGAGGGTGCAGGCAACAGGATGCCTCGCCGCAGCCGGAGGGAAGGGGAGGGGGTGCTCTTTTTAAATGGTATTATGGGAATGTATTTTTATGGAAAAAAGCAGAAAAATTTTGTCAGTTTGAAAAAAGGTTGTATCTTTGCAGCCGATTTGAATGCCCGATAATGAATTGTTGATGCTCTTTTCGTTTTGGGTATCAGTCATATAACGAAGAAAAACAATAACAGTCATGGCAAAGAAAAATAAAGACGCACGTGTGCAGGTTATCCTCGAGTGCACCGAGCAGAAGAACAGCGGTGTTCCCGGCATGAGCCGCTACATCACCACCAAGAACAAGAAGAACACTCCGGAGCGCCTGGAGCTGAAAAAGTACAACCCCTTCCTGAAGAAGGTCACCGTTCACAAAGAAATCAAGTAAAATAGGAGACATTAGACTATGGCAAAGAAAGTTGTTGCTACCCTTAAGACCACTACCGGCAAGAGTTTTGCAAAGGTTATCCGCATGGTCCGCTCCGAGAAGACCGGCGCCTATATGTTCAAGGAAGAGGTCGTTCCTTCGGACAATGTTCAGGAATACCTGAAGAAGAAATAATCGCGAAAAAGTAATTTTTTTCATACGCTTTTGTTTTGGCCTCCTGTGCAGTTTCTGCTCGGGAGGTTTTTTGTTGTATGTGGCTAAAATAATTTTGTTGTGTCGCATATTTTTTGTATCTTTGCCACTTGTGTTGTTGCCGACGGAAGTGGGCAACGTGTTGATAGTAAGGATATAATAAGTATATAATATTATATATAGATATGGCATATAATGAGTATAAGCAGCTTAACTTGACCAAGATCGGCGAGGATGTGCGCCGGTATTGGGAGGATAACGCTATCTTTGAGAAGGGGCAGAAGCTTGCCGAAGGGCATCCGGCGTTCGTGTTCTACGACGGTCCCCCGTCGGCCAACGGCAAACCGGGCATCCACCACGTGATGGCCCGCACCATCAAGGATGTCTTCTGCCGCTACAAGGCCCAGAAAGGCTATTTCGTCGACCGCAAGGCAGGGTGGGACACCCACGGCCTGCCCGTGGAGCTGGGTGTCGAGAAGAATCTCGGCATCACCAAGGAGGACATCGGCAAGAAGATCAGTGTCGACGACTACAACCGCGCCTGCCGCGAGGAGGTGATGAAGTACAAGGAGTTGTGGGATGAGCTGACGCGCCAGATGGGTTATTGGGTCGACCTTGAGAACCCGTATATCACCTTCAACAACGAGTATATAGAGACGTTGTGGTTCTTGCTCAAGAAGCTTTACGACAAGGGCTTGCTCTACAAGGGATACACCATTCAGCCGTACAGCCCCGCCGCGGGCACCGGTTTGAGCAGCCACGAGCTGAACATGCCGGGCTGCTACCGCGATGTGAAGGACACGACTTGCGTGGCCATGTTCCGTTTAGTGGGTAGTGGGGAGTTGGTAGTGGATAGCATGCCGACTTACGCTATAGCGTGGACGACCACCCCGTGGACTCTGCCCAGCAACACCGCCCTGTGTGTGGGCCCGAGTATCGACTACGTGACCATCGAGACCACCCATCCGTACAAGGGGACACCCTGCCGCATCATCATGGCCAAGGCCCTGGTGGGCTCCATGTTCCCCACGAAGAAAGACGAAGAGCCCGCCTACAGGATTGTCGACGAGTGCAAGGGCACCGCGCTGGAGGGCTTGCGCTACGAGCAGCTCATACCCTGGGTGAAGCCGACAGAGGTGAGTGACAAGGGGTCGTTCCGCATTATTCTGGGCGACTATGTGACCACCGAGGACGGTACCGGCATTGTGCATATCGCCCCGACTTTCGGTGCCGACGACGCCCGTGTGGCCAAGAAGGCCGGCATCGGCGACCTGTTGCTCTTCGACCGCGACGGCAAGCAGCTGCCTATGGTCGACAAGCGCGGCCGCTTTGCCCCGATAGAGGATCTTGACCCGGAATGGGTGAGGGCTAACGTTGACGCGGAGGCTTATGGCAAGTATGCCGGCAAGTTCGTCAAGAACGCCTACGACCCCACCAAGGGCGAGAAGGACATGAGCCTCGATGTGGAGCTGGTCATCATGCTCAAGGAGCAGGGCAAGCTCTTCAAGAGCGAGAAGCACACCCATAGCTACCCGCACTGCTGGCGCACCGACAAGCCTGTGCTCTACTATCCGCTCGACAGCTGGTTTATCCGTACCACGGCCCTCAAGGACCGCATGATAGAGCTGAACAAGACCATCAACTGGAAGCCCGAGGCTACCGGCAGCGGCCGTTTCGGCAACTGGCTTGAGAACATCGTCGACTGGAACCTCAGCCGCAGCCGCTACTGGGGCACCCCGCTGCCCATCTGGCGCACCGAGGACGGTAAGGAGGAGAAGTGCATAGGCAGCGTGGCCGAGCTCCGCAAGGAGATTGACAAGGCTGTGGCCGCCGGCTTTATGAAGGATAACCCCTATGCAGCGGCCGATTACAAGGCCTTTGACCTGCATCGTCCGTATATTGACAATGTGGTGCTCGTCAGCGACAGCGGCAAGCCCATGCGCCGCGAGCCAGACCTGATCGACGTGTGGTTCGACAGCGGCGCCATGCCCTACGCCCAGATACACTATATGGGCGAGCCGCTCAAGGCCACCGAGTTCCCGGCCGACTTCATCGCCGAAGGCGTCGACCAGACGCGCGGCTGGTTCTACACGCTGCATGCTATCGCTACCATGTGCTTTGACTCGGTGGCGTTCAGAAACGTCATCAGCAACGGCCTGGTGCTCGACAAGAACGGCAACAAGATGTCCAAGCGTCTCGGCAACGCCGTCGACCCCTTCGAGACCCTTGGCAAATACGGTCCCGACGCCACACGCTGGTATATGATTACCAACAGCCAGCCGTGGGACAACCTGAAGTTCGACGTCGAGGGTGTCGACGAGGTGCGCCGCAAGCTCTTCGGCACGCTCTACAACACCTACAGCTTCTTCGCATTGTATGCCAACATCGACGGCTTCGACTATTCGCAGAAAGACCTGCCCATCGCCGAGCGCCCCGAGATTGACCGCTGGATACTCTCTGAGCTCAACACCCTGGTGAAGACTGTCGGCGAGGCCATGGAGGACTACGAGCCCACCCGCGCCGGCCGCGCCATCGACACCTTCGTCGACGCATACCTCAGCAACTGGTATGTGCGTCTCTGCCGCCGCCGTTTCTGGCGCGGCGAGATGAGCGACGACAAAGTCAGTGCCTACCAGACGCTCTACACATGCCTCGAGACCCTCAGCCGTCTCATGGCCCCGATAGCGCCTTTCTTCAGCGAGCGCGTCTTCCTCGATCTCAACGCCGTCACCAAGCGCCACAGCGTGGAGAGCGTGCACCACCTCGGCTTCCCCGAAGTGCACGAGGGGATGATTGACAAGAGCCTCGAGGAGCGCATGCAGCTGGCACAGAAGATATGCTCCATGGTGCTCGGCCTGCGCAAGAAGAGCAACCTGCGCGTGCGTCAGCCGCTGCAGAAGATTGTCATCCCCGTGCGCGACGAGGCCATGCGTGTGCAGATTGAGAAGGTGCAGCACCTTATTTGCTCCGAGCTCAACGTCAAGGAGATTGAGTTCCTTACAGCTGACAATGACCTGTTGGTGAAGAAGATAAAGCCCAACTTCAAGACCCTCGGCCCGCGTTATGGCAAGGTGATGAAGGCCCTCGGCGCTGCCATCATGGCGTTTGACCAGAAGCAGATCAACGCCCTCGAGGCCGAAGGCCGCTGCACGGTCAGCGTTGACGGTCAGGACTGCGAGGTGCTCGTCACCGACGTGGAGATTGCCACGCAGGACATCCCCGGCTGGGTGGTGGCCAACGACGGAAGTCTCACCGTGGCTCTCGACATACAGCTCACCCCGGAGTTGGTGGACGAAGGCATCGCACGCGAGCTCGTGAACCGCATCCAGAACATCCGCAAGGAAGGCTTTGAGGTTACCGACCGCATTGTCGTTGAACTTCAGAGCGGCGAGTGGGACAACGCTGTCAACACCCATCGCGACTACATTTGCTCCGAGACCCTCTGCACGCGCCTCGACATCGTCACGGCGGTGACTGGCGGCATCGAGATTGAGCTCACCGAAGGCATGACGACATCAATTAAAATAGAAAAGAATAACCAATAATATTGCGTTTATGAATAACATTGCAAACCTGCCTGATATGCTGGGTTGGCATATTGGCAATCCTCTTGGCCTCGGCAGCATAGCCATGCTGATTATCATATTGGTGCTTGTCGAGACAATGAGTGTGTTTGACTATTTTATCCGTCATCGTGACAAGCCTCAGTTCTACCCGGTGCTTTACTCCCTCTTCGGGGTGTCGCTGCTGGCAGTGTTCTACTATGCCTTCCAGGCCGACCTGCCCACCATCAACAACGACGTGAAGTGCATCGGGTGGTTCCTCTACATCTCCAAAGTGGGCATCGTGTGGGCCATCCTGGGCTTTGTGTTAGCCATACATGTATGCTATGGCCTGCTGAACGCCATGATGCAGATCACGGCGCAGTTGTCGGTTGAGGGCAACCTGATAGAAGGCAAGCCCTGGAAAGAGTGGAAAGGCGGGCTGGCGGTGCTGTTCTTGGGCCTTGCAGTCTCGGGCATCACCTATGCCTTCAACACCACCGTGGCAGGATGGGCGCTGGTGTGCACTGTGGCGGCCATAGCCATATATTGTATTGTAAAGGTTGTCTTTGACGTCCGTCGTGGCGGCAACTTCTGGTTTTGCTTGTTGCTAAGTGTGGCCTTCTTCCTGGGAGCCATGGCTGTCACCATCATTGTCACCGAGGTGCTCCACGCCTGCGTCTACCTCGTGATCTTCCTTGCCGCCTATCTGGCCCAGGCCAAAGCCCGCAAGAAAAAACCTGCAACGAATAAGAAATAAATGGAAAACATTGAGGCGGTCATAAAGCAAATGGCTCATGCCCAGCGTGACCGCGTGATAGAATGGCGCCGCTGGATGCACCGCCACCCGGAACTCTCTCAGGAGGAGTATGGCACGATGGCCTTTGTGGCCGAGCGGCTGCGTGAGATGGGCTTGGAGCCCAAGACCGGCATCGGCAAGACCGGCGTCATGGCGATGCTGCGTGGCAACGAACCTGACAGCTACTGCGTAGCGCTCCGCTCCGACTATGACGCCTTGCCTATCACTGAGTGCACCGGGCTGCCGTTTGCCAGCGAGAAGCCAGGCGTGATGCATGCCTGTGGGCATGATATGCACACCTGTTCGCTCCTTGGCGCCATCAAGATATTGACGCAGCTGCGCGACCATATCAGTGGCAGCCTCATGTTCATCTTCGAGCCCAGCGAGGAGAAATATCCTGGCGGTGCGCGTATGATGATGGAGGATGGCCTCTTTGACGAAGTGACGCCAAACGAGATATACTCCTTCCACTGCCTGCCGGAGATGGACTGCGGCAAGGTGGGTATGCGCAAAGGCAAGTATATGGCCTCCACCGACGAGCTCTACTGGACCGTCAAAGGGTTGGGTGGTCATGGCGCCACACCGCACCTGAGTGTAGACCCCATTGTGGTTGCAAGCCATATCGTCATCGCCCTGCAACAGGTGGTCTCCCGCAACGCAGCTCCCATGATGCCGACGGTGCTCACCATCGGCAAGATACAGGAGGTGGGCGGGCGTACCAACATCATCCCCGACACGGTGAAGATGGAGGGCATTATACGCACTTTCGACGAGAAGTGGCGCCTTGAAGCACATGAGAAGATACGTAAGATAAGCACCGGTGTCGCTGAAGCTATGGGCGCCGAGTGCGACCTCTTCATCGACTACGGCTACCCCTACGTCTTCAACGACGACGCCTGCACCCAGCAGGTGCACGACAACGCCTGCGCCTACATCGGCGAGGAGAATGTAGAGTGGCTCGACTTGCGCATGACGGCCGAGGATTTCGCTTTCTTCGCACAGAAGATACCGGCATGCTACTTCCGCATCGGCATACATGAACCCGGTACACCCTTCAGCAACCTGCACCGCCCCAACCTCATCGTCGACGAGCGCAGCCTGGAGCTTGCCAACGGCTTTGTGGCCTACAACGCCATGATGGCACTGCATAATCGCATAAAACAGAAATGAAGAAACTCTTTATCGCGGCAACGCTGCTCATGCTCGCCCTCCCAGTGGGTGCACAGAATCTGTGGGAGTCACTGGTGGTGTGGCTCAAGTCACGCTCCGTCGTAGACAGCAGCTACATCTATCAGCGCCCGGCCTGCTTCGCCGTTGACGGCAACTTCAACCTGCAGAGCCACTCCGCCTCCATGAGCATGAACTACGACATCAACACCAGGTCTTTAGGTCATGCCGACAGCGTGTGGGTGCGTGGCAAATCGGTCATGGAGTTCGACGGCAAGGTGCGCAGCGGTGTCGGCTTCGGCATAGGCTACGGCAACCTGGGCCTTGGCTACGGCATCAACCTCGGAGCCGACGACAAGGCCAGCCGCACCTTCAACTTCGCCATCAAGGCGCACAAATGGGGCATCGGCGTCAGCTACTATGGACTCAACAGCTACGCCTTCAACGAGGTCACCATCGCCGACGACACGAGCCGTTACTACAGCCATGTAGTCCGTCAGTCAAACAGCCCCTGCAACATCTACCGCGTGGGTCTCGACGCCTATTGGTCGCTCAACCGCAGCAAGTTCGCCTACACCTCGGCGTACAAGTGCAGCATGGTGCAGCGCCGGTCGGCAGGCTCGCTGCTCATAAGCGGCAACGTGCAGCTTACGGGCATGAATTGCGGCGAGGACGACGAGATATTCAACAACTCGGGCATCCGCAGCTATATGTTCCTGCAGGCCAGCGCAGGTGTGGGCTACTCCCACAACATAGTCTTCCTCCACCGCGACCCTACCGGCCCCAAAGACTACGGCCTCCGCAACCTGACCCTCAACGCCACCCTCTTTACACTACTTTCCGTCAACAACACCTTCATCGCTTCCCCGACCCAGACCGACAGCAGCAACATCGTTTTGAGCTGCCCCATATCGCCCAACGCCAGCGGCAGCCTCGCCCTGGCCTACTCCCTGAACCGTTGGTACTTCAGCCTGCAATACACTCACAACCTCTACTATTTCCGTAGCGAAGAAGGCCTTAAGGCATCCGACCTGAGGCAGGGAAACAACCTCCGCGATCTGAACTTCGCCACCCTCATGCAGAACTGGAAGCTCATGGCCATGGCGGTATTCAACTTTTGAGAACATTAACCCCAGACAATATGAAAAGACTTGTATCAATTGCTTTAGCATCCATTCTGGCATTCTCGCTATCCGCACAGATGCAGACTTTTGTCAAGCGGCAGTCCGACAGCCTGCAGGCCTATAGCGGCCCGCGCGTCGGCGTGGTGCTTGGTGGCGGCGGCGCCAAGGGGGCCTCCCATATCGGCGTGCTCAAATACCTCGAAGAGATGGGCATCCCCGTGAGTTTCGTGACCGGCACCAGCATGGGCTCCATCATCGGCGGCCTCTATGCCCTCGGCTACGAGCCCGACGAACTCACCAACATAATCTCCAGTGTCGACTGGTCGCGCCTCATGTCGAACAGCATCGAGCGCAACCTCCTCTCCGCCGAGCGCCGTGACTATGCCGACCGCGAACTCCTCAGCGTACCGTTTGCATTGGGCGACATGGGGTATGCCAGCCAGAACATCATCAACTCCCTGCCGGCGGCCATCATCAACAGCAGCAACATCCAGAACCTTTTTGGCCGCCTCAGCATAGGCTATACCGACTCCTCCAACTTCGACCGCCTGCCCATACCCTACGCCTGTGTGGCCACCGACATCATCACCGGCGACTCCGTCATAATACGCAGCGGCTCCTTCCCGTTGGCCATACGCTCCAGCATGGCCATCCCGGGCATCTTCTCGCCCGTGAAATGGGGGCCGTACCTGCTGGCCGACGGCGGTCTGGTCAACAACTTCCCCGTTGACGTGTGCAAGAGCATGGGTGCCGACATAGTCATCGGTGTCGAGGTGGCTGGCGATCTCGCCAGCAGCGCCGACGAACTCCGCTCGCTCCCGCAGATGCTCTCGCAGTATATGGCCCTCTCCACCAAAGGCGACCGCTACCAGCACCGCGACATGTGCGACGTGTATATACATCCCGACGTCTCTGGCTACAACATGCTAAGCTTCAGCGCCGAGAGCATCGATTCGCTGGTGCACCGCGGCTATGTGTGCGCGGCGCAGCACCACGACGAGCTCCTGGCCATAAAAGGCCGTCTGAAACAGCAGGGCAAGCACCTGCAGTCTCCGCGCGCCATCAGGCTCATGGACGGCGACACCTTGCACATACGCAAGATAACGTTCAACGGTGCCGACGAAGAGCTGAAGTGGCTCAACAGGGCCAACAGGATGATAAAAAACGGCATCTGCACCGTTGACGACCTCGAGGCCTTCGTCAGCTCGATGCGCGGCACGGGCTACTACAGCTACGTCCTCTACACACTGCACACCACCGGCGCCGAAGGCGTCTACGACATGGAGGTGCACCTTGAGACAGCGAAGCCCCACCGCATCGGCATGGGCTTCCGCTTCGACTCCGAGGAGAGCGCAGCCATCCTCTTCCATTTCGGCTTCAACGAACTCCGCCCCAGCGGCTTTAAAGCATTGCTTGACCTCAACTTGTGTTACAACTTTAGTGCCGACCTGCGCCTGATGTGGGCCATGCGTTCGGCGGGCGACCTCAACCTCGACTACAATGTCTCGCGCATCAACTTTTCGGTGCGCAACACCACGGCACGAACCTTTGGCGCCGTACAACAGCGCCTGCGCCTCTACTACAGCTTCGACAACATCCCCGCCTTCTCGTTCAAGATTGGCGGCCTGGCGCAGACCTTTATAGATGCCGAGTATATCCGCTCCCGCAGCCTCTTCGAACTCAACGACGTCGACAGCTATTACCGCAATACAAGCATAGGCCTCTTCACCACGCTGGATTTCGACAACCGCGACGATGCCTATTTCCCCACACGCGGCATGGCTATGGGCATCTCGGGCGAGGTACGTCTGGCCTACACCAAGCCCCCGGTGGATTATCAGTTCGACGATATGGGCAATGCGATAGGTGAAATCCACCATCCGGCAGGTTTGGTATATCCGGCCTACAAAACTCTGCGTGCCTACTTCAAGCCCGCCATTTCCATCGGACAGCGTTTCGCCATTCTCCCTTCAGTGGGTGGGCGTATATTCTTCGACAGGGATTATTACCGCGACATGCCTTATCTGGAGAACATTTTTGGCGGCACCTTCGACGGACGCTATGTTGACCACCAGTTCGCCTTCATTGGCACCCCGAGCCCCACGCTCGCCAACAATCTTATGGCCCTCGGCCGCATCGACTTGCGCTACCGCATAATCAAGAACCTTTATGCCTCGGCCATTGTCAACGTCCTCTACACCAAAGACATGCAAAAAAGCCTCAACCCCATCATCGCCGATTATCCCAGCGAAGACGACCCGCGGTGGAATACCGAGGAGCAGGTTGAGCCTGAAACATCCAAGTGGGTCAGGGGTCTTGGCGTCGAGCTGGCCTACAAGTCCATTTTGGGGCCCATAGCCTTTGACCTTATGTGGAACGACGTCACCAAGCGCTTCAGCGGCTTCTTCAGCTTAGGGTACAACTTCTAAGTCATGGACAAGATACAGGATCTGGAGACCAAGCCCGTAGGCGCGCTGCTGCTGCAGTACGCCCTCCCGGCCGTCATCACACAAGTGGTGGCCTCGGTCTACAACATCGTGGACCGCATCTTCCTCGGCCAGTATGTCGGCGCCCTGGCCATAGCGGGCCTCGCCATCACGCTGCCCATCATGAACATCATCCACGCCTTCGGCTCACTGGTGGGCGTCGGCGCCAGCAGCCGCATGAGCATCGTGCTGGGCCGCAAGGATGTGCGCTGGGCTGAGAAGATACTGGGCAACAGCATGCTGCTCACCTTCTTCTTCGGCTTCCTCTTCGTCGTCGGCGGCTACCTCTTCATGGACAGCATCCTCGAACTCTTCGGCGCTTCGCTCGACACCATAGGCTACGCCCGCGAGTACATGCAGATAGTCCTTCCGGGTATGTTCTTCACCACCGTGACCTTCAACCTCACGGGCCTCATCCGCGCCAGCGGCTACCCCACCAAGAGCATGTGGATCATGGCTGGGGGCGCCATACTCAACATCTTCCTCGACGCCGTCTTCATCAGCGTCCTCGGCCTCGGCATCGCCGGCGCCGCCTGGGCCACAACCCTCTCCATGGCCTCTACCGCCGTGGTCGCCGTGGCCCACTTCGTCAGCCCCCGCAGCTTCATCCGCTTCCGCCGCCACGCCTGGGCGCCGAAGCTCTACATCTTCCGCAACGTGCTGCTCATAGGCATGAGCCCCTTCCTGATGAACTTCGCCGCCTCCTTCGTCGTGGCCCTCCTCAACCGCCAGCTCATACGCTACGGCGGCGACCTCGCCGTCGGCGCCTACGGCATCGTCAACACCTACGGCTCCTTCCTCGTCATGTTCATGCTGGGCCTCTGCCAGGGCATGCAGCCCATCGCGGGCTACAACTACGGCGCCGGCCACAACCACCGCCTGAAGCAGGTCTTCGTCCTCACCATGAAGGTGTCGCTCGTCGTCGGCGCTGTCGGCGCCCTGCTGGCCATGGTCGTGCCGCGCATCATACTCAGGGCCTTCACCGACAGCACGGCGCTCCTCGACATCGGCGTGCCGGCCATGCGCTACCTCAACGTCATGATGCCGCTCATAGCATTCACCATCACCAACTCGCAGTTCTTCCAGAGTATCGACAAGCCCTGGATAGCCATCACCACCAGCCTCTCGCGCCAGGTGCTCTTCCTCATCCCCCTGATGTTCATCATCCCCGCCCTGATGGTAGGCGCCGGCGGCGACGGCCTCACGGGGGTGTGGCTCACCTGCACCGTGTGCGACGTGCTGGGCGCGGTGCTCGCCGTCGTGCTGCTCCTCTCGCAGCGCAAGGTCTTCCAGCCCGGCTACGTGCCGCCTGTGCGCAGGCCCCGCAAGGAGGCAGGCCCCGCTGACGGCGAGTAGCACACCGCCTCTTCCCCGATTTCGACAACCCCGACCCTCCCTGTGCCACGGCTCAGGGAGGCTCTTTTTTCCCCCACTTCCGCGGCCCCCACCGTGCAGATAGTTAATTTAACTCAAATCTGCCCCTGTTTTCCACCGCCCCGCTACGGAGCCCCTTCGGCATTTCTACGGTATTTCTACGGTATTTCTACGGTTGTTTTACGGTTTTAAGCGTTAAACTGCCGTAGAACAAGCGTTAAACGGCCGAGGAGGGTCCGAGGCGACGGCGGCTATTTTTGTTGGCGGCGACACAATAAAAACGTCGGTGCCACGTTGTTGTATACATGAAGATTTACCGTAACGCTCCGCTGAAGGCTTTCAATACATTCGGCATCGCCGCCAAGGCTCGCAGGCTGGTGGTGATAGAGGACTGCGACGACCTCGACCTTTCGCCCCTGCTGGGCGGCAACCCGTGGCTCATCATCGGCGCCGGCAGCGACGTGGTGTTCACGCGCGACTTTGACGGCTTCGTGCTGACCTTGGAGCCGGAGCTGCGCGCCACGGTGGCCGACGGCTGCCGCGTGACGGCGTGGGCCGGCGCGCGGATGGACGACCTCGTGCAGTGGACCCTCGACCGCGGCCTCTACGGCCTCGAGAACCTCAGCGCCATACCGGGCTCGGTGGGCGCCGCCGTGGTGCAGAACGTGGGCGCCTACGGGGCCGAAGCCAAGGACTCGGTGGTCGAGGTGGAGACCGTCGACCTGCGCACCTGCGAGCACCGCCACTACACGGGCGACGAATGCCGCTTCGGCTACCGCACCTCGCGCTTCAAGGAACGGAGCGGCGGCAGCGAGATCATCGTCAACGTCACCTTCGCGCTGCGCGACGTTTTCGCGCCCAACCTCGGCTACAAGGCCCTCGAAGGCCTGCCCCACGCCACGGCGCAGCAGATGCGCGACAGCATCACCGCCCTGCGGTGGCAGAAACTGCCGCGCCCGGAGGAACACGGCTCGGCAGGCAGCTTCTTCAAAAACCCGGTGGTCGACGAGGCCGTGTACATGCGCCTGAAAGGCGAATGGCCCGACATGCCGGAGGCCCACAGGATGGACGGCGGGGCCTACAAGCTCAGCGCCGGATGGCTGATAGACAAGGCCGGATGGAAGGGGCGCAGCATGGGCAGGGCAGGGGTGTGGCCGCAGAACGCCCTGGTGCTCTACAACCTCGGCGGTTGCACGGGCGACGAGGTGGTGGCCCTGGCTGGCGCCATACAGGAGGACATAAAAAAACGGTTCGGCATAGCGCTCGAACCGGAAGCGATAATTATCTGACTATGGAAAAGAAAGAGATATTCTGGCAGTGGTTTACCGACCACAACGACGAGCTGGTGGCCCTCGGCGACCTAGACGACAAGCAGCGTGGGCAGCTTGAGAACGCCCTGCAGCACCAGCTCACTAAATATTGCGACGGGCTGACCTACGAGATAGGCGACGCCACCGCCAACGGACGCACGCTGACCTTCACCGCCGAGGGCGACACCGACCTCTTCCGCTATGTGGTGGAACTCGTGGACGCCGCGCCTGACCTCGACTGGTGGGAGTTCGTGGCCTTCAAGCAGCCTATGGGCACCGAGCTCAAGGTGCGCTTCGACCGCTACCTGTTCGACACACGCAAGATGTACTTCCAGCAGCTGGAGTGCGAGGAGGAGCCCGAGATGCTGGGCCTGCGCATTGCTGTGGAGGGCAGCAATCCCGACGACGAGGACTTCCAGGTGGGCGTGTATGTGACCCTCGAGGCCCTCATAGGCGAGTTCGACTGTGCCACGCTGGTGGGATACATGGAGACCGTCGCCGTGCCCGAAGAGCCCTTCAAGAGCGGCTTCCAGTCGCTGGACGACCTGCCGAAGTTCGTCGAATGGTTCAAGGCCAAACGCGACGAGTAGCCCCACGGCGCGCAGCCACGCGACACGGCGCCTGCGGCGGGGACGTCACAAATAAATATAAATATTGCCAATTGTAAAAAAAGTTGTATCTTTGCATCGCGATAATAGCGGGGTGTGAGCTGTGCGGAAAGACCGACTGATTAAGACAAATAAAAGACAATGACAAAGATAGATGTACTTCTTGGGTTGCAATGGGGCGACGAGGGCAAAGGCAAAATCGTCGACGTGCTGACCCCGAACTATGATGTGATTGCCCGTTTCCAGGGCGGCCCCAACGCAGGGCACACGCTGGAGTTCAACGGCATGAAGCATGTGCTGCATATCATACCGTCTGGTATCTTCCATAAAGACAAGCTGAACCTCATAGGCAACGGCGTGCTCATAGAGCCCCGCATCTTCAAGCAGGAGATCGAGGAGCTGGCCGCCAAGGGCGTGGACGCCACGCAGAACCTCTACGTCAGCAAGAAGGCCCACCTCATACTGCCCAGCCACCGCATGATGGACGCCGCCAACGAGCAGGCCAAGGGCAACATGAAGATAGGCTCGACGCTGAAAGGCATAGGCCCCGCCTACACCGACAAGATAGCCCGCACAGGCCTCCGCGTGGGCGACACGCTGGCTTCCGACTTCCGCGAGCGCTACGAGATGCTCAAGGCGCAGCATCTGCGCATGGCCAAGACGCTCGGCTTCGACGTGGACACGTTCTGCATCGACGGCATGAGCCTCGACGAGTACGAGCAGCAGTGGATGGCAAGCCTCGACACGCTCAAGCGTTTCCGTTTCGTTAACAGCGAGTACCTCATCAACCAGTGCCTCAAGGACAACAAGAAAGTGCTCGCCGAAGGCGCGCAGGCCATGATGCTCGACATTGACTTCGGCACCTACCCCTTCGTCACCAGCAGCAACACCATCACCGCCGGCGTCTGCACAGGCCTCGGCGTGGCCCCCACGGCCATAGGCCGCGTGATGGGTATCACCAAAGCCTACTGCACACGTGTCGGCGCAGGCCCCTTCCCAACGGAGCTCTTCGACGAGACCGGCGCACGTCTCTGCGAGCTGGGCCACGAATACGGCGCCACAACGGGCCGTCCGCGCCGCTGCGGCTGGATTGACCTGCCGGCGCTGCGCTACGCCTGCATGATCAACGGCGTCACAGAGCTGTACGTCACCAAGCCCGACGTGATGAACGACTTCGACACCATAAGCATGTGCACGCACTACGACATCGAAGGCAAGCGTACCGACGAGATACCGTTTGAGTACAACACCGTGCACATAGACCCCGTGCTCGCGACCTTTGACGGCTGGAAGCAGAGCCTGCAGGGTATCACCGAATACAACGCTCTGCCGCAGAAACTCAAAGACTACCTCGCAGCCATCGAGCAGCAGACGGGGGTGCGCATCGCCGCCGTCAGCATCAGCCCCGACCGCAAGGATGTCCTGTTCAAGGCGCAATAAAGAGAACTTAAAGAGTACAAAATAGAAAAACACACCGATATGAAGAAGATAGTTTTGTTCGCACTCATGGTGCTGCCACTGATTGCCGGTGCACAGACAAAGATCAAGGAGACCGCCGTGCCGCGGTCGGTGCTGCTGGCTCTCGAGAAGACCTATGACTCCTACAAGGTGCGCACCTGGTATCAGGCTCCGGGGCAGTATATCGCCGAGCTCGTCATCGACGGCCAGAACGGCCGCGCCTACTTCACCGCCGGCGGCGACTGGCAGTACAGCGCCTTCCCCGTCAAGGATGAGGAGTGCCCCACGATGATGAACACGTACTTCGTCAACAACTACCCCGGCTACCGCATCAAAAACATCGAGTATGTCGAGGAAATGAACGGCGACAACTACTACCGCATGATAATCATCAAGAAAGGCATCGCCGAGAACGATTGTGAGATGATCTTCGACACTCGCGGAAAGCTCATGAAGAGCAACGCCCCCGACCCAGAGGCCGTCAAGCGCGACTACTATACGCACAACAACCCCGACGCCGACGATGAGAAGGTGAGCCGCAAGACCGGCACCGAGAGCAGCCGCGAGCGCCGCCGTCCCACTCCCAAAGTGGATGAGCCGCAGGTGGAGCAGTTCGCCCCCAGTGCCAAGATTGCCGAGCAGTTCAACAAGGCCTATGGCAAACGCGTCAAATACGGCCCCGAGTGGGTGCTCCGCAACGACGAGTACGCCGTCGCCTATTTCAGCAACGCCCAGAAGGTGGAGATGGAAGCCGTCTACAGCATCGCCTCCGAGCTCCCCATCATGACCGGCAAGGTGCTCGACAAAGACCGCTACAACAGCTCCATCAGGAAATACATCGACGAGAAATTCAACGGCGAGCGCTACAAGATAGAGAAGATGGTCGTCTACGAGTACAACTCCAAGTATCGCGACCCCGTCGACAACAAGAAACCCAAGCCCTACACCTATGTCGTCATCAGCCAGAAGGTACGTGGTGTCGGCAAGAAGTTCACCCGCATGGAGTTCAACAGCAGCGGCCAGTTCGTCGGCCTCATCGCCCAGCCCCTCGACGAGAAGGACGTGCAGTAAGCCGACAACAGACCTGCATCCTTGATTATGCGTCCGGTTCTCCTCCGTGGATGACCGGACGCATTTCTTTCTCCTATTTGATTGGTTTCTCAGCATGTCAAAGGACTCTCGTTTTGGAATTCCGATGCAAAGATACGACCATTTTTCGTGGGTATCTGACGATAGCGGTGTTTAGCGGCGTTTAGCGGAGTATTTCGTGCGATTGTTCCCGATTTGTCATGTGTCTTATACTAAAAAGACACGACAGCAGTCTCACATCACCCTGTCTGTAACATGCTGTCATACAGCTGCTATCAAAGATGAAAATCCGCTTTGCCCCAATTTTACTGGCTTTTCAGGCCCTTAACGGCTACTAGACGGCTACTAAACGGCTAGTAGACCCTATGGGGAAGTCTTTCGCCATGAATTATCTTTTTTTTGCCGTTTTTTTTTGCCGTTTTTTTTGCCGTTTTTTTGCCGTTTTTTTGCCATTTTTTGCAGTCTTTGGGGCTCTTCTTGGGCTCATTTATATTGTCAAGCCGAGATGAATTGCTTGGTTCTCAGGTTTATGGTGAAAGGGTGGGGACAGTAGGACAGTTGGGACAGTTAAAAATAAGTATCATACAAAACGCCAGAATGGCAAAATATCTTTATAACTAATTATATATTATATATTTATATATGTATAGATACAGAATTCCGTTTGTGATAGGTCTCAAAAAACAACTGTCCCAACTGTCCTAACTGTCCCCCAGAAATACTTGTCGTCAGGAGATCAGCGCGTTATCTTCGGAGCGTTACAGCGTTACAGCGTTACAGTTCCAAATAAGGTCACCCACAAATGGCAAAAAACGTAGTATAATCTATGTAACTAATTATATATTATATATTTATATATAGATATATAAATAAAAACCTACCAATATACACCCTCAAAACGAACTGTAACGCTGTAACGCTGTAACGCCCGAGTGTCTTTTACTGATTTTGGTTGACATCTTTTTATCCTTTTCCTGATATGGTTGTCACTTGTTTTCTTGGACAAGTTGACAAATTCCTGACATCGTTGACAGTATTCCTGAAAAGGTTGACAACCGTCTTTTCCTGATTTTGGTTGACAGTCTTTTGCTCTATTCCTGATATGGTTACATCCATGAAGTCGGTGGCTACAGTTCGACATTATGGGGCGCGAGGTGATGCATCCCACCCACAACGGCGAGACGCCTGTGATGCCCGTCGGCGTCTATCTTGTCAAAGTCGGCGCCTATTATCCAGCCCGCAAGGTGGTGGTGATTGGGTGACGCCGTGAGCTATTGAGCGATAATCCCTACAGGATAAGACCCCTGCGGATACCCCGTAGGGGTTTTCTTTTAATAGCAAGCCACGAATCGTCAAGAATAATTCATGATAATTCGTGGCCATTCACGGTAATTCGTGTTATAAAAGACCCTGCGGCAATTCGCGTAGCAAGCCGTCACTCCGACAGCAGCCGCAGCTGCTCCAAGGCGGCGGCGATGGTCTTGACGTTGGCGATGCTGAGGCTCAGGCGCTCGGGGGTCTCCTTGAGGCTGGCGCGGCGCGGGTTGGCCTGTATGTAGTTGATAAGCTTGGCGAAGTTGGGGCTCTGGTAGAAGGGGCTCTGCTGGTTGCTGACCAGATGGCACACCATGCGGTCTTGCTTGAGTATCAGCTTCTCTATGCCGAAGGCCTTGGCCATACGCCGCAGGGTGATGGTGCTGATGAGCTCGTCGACGCACGGCGGCACGGGCCCGAAGCGGTCCTCCAGGCGGCTGCGGTAGGCGGCGAGTTCCTCTTCCACATTGGTGACGTTGGCTCCTGCGTCGCCGTCGACACCAATGTCGTTCAACTCCTTGTAAAGCAGCAGTCGCTCGCTGACGGAGGTGACGTAGTCGTCGGGCAGCAGCACCTCGAGGTCGGTCTCTATGGTGCACTCGCGCACGTACTCCTGCCGCTCCTCGGCCTCGGCGGCGAAGAGCTCGCGGAAGTCGCTCTCTTTCAGCTCCTCGATGGCCTCGTTGAGTATCTTGTGGTACATGTCGTAGCCCACCTCGCTGATGAAGCCTGACTGCTCGGCGCCGAGTATGTTGCCCGCACCGCGTATGTCGAGGTCGCGCATGGCGATGTTGAAGCCGCTGCCTATGGTCGAGAACTCCTCGATGGCCTTGAGGCGGCGCTGTGCGTCGGGCGTCAGCGTCATGTATGAGGGGATGAGCAGGTAGCAGAAAGCCTTGCGGTTGCTGCGGCCCACGCGGCCTCGCATCTGGTGCAGGTCGCTCAGGCCGAACTGGTGGGCGTTGTTGATAATCATGGTGTTGGCGTTCGGTATGTCGAGGCCGTTCTCCACGATGGAGGTGGCCACGAGCACGTCGATGTCGCCTTCGAGGAAGTGCATCAGCGTCTCCTCGGCCTCCTTGCCGTCCATGCGTCCGTGGGCCATGGCCACGCGTGCGTCGGGCACCAGGCGCTGCACCAGGCCGGCCATCTCCGGCAGGTTCTCCACGCGGTTGCTGATGAAGAAGGTCTGTCCGCCGCGGTTCATCTCGTACATGATGGCGTCGCGTATCAGCTCCTCGCTGAAGTCAGAGAGCTCCGTCTCAATGGGTTGGCGGTTGGGCGGCGGCGTCTGGATGACGCTCAGGTCGCGTGCGCCCATGAGCGAGAACTGCAGGGTGCGCGGTATCGGCGTGGCCGTCAGCGTCAGGCAGTCGACGCCCACCTTCATCTGCTTCAGCTTCTCTTTGGCGCTGACGCCGAACTTCTGCTCCTCGTCTATGATGAAGAGTCCGAGGTCTTTGAATTTCAGGTCTTTGTTGAGTATGGCGTGGGTGCCTATGAGTATGTCTATCTTGCCGTCGGCCATGTCTTTGATTATCTGGTTGCGCTCCTTGGTGGTGCGGAAGCGGTTGATGTAGTCGACCCTCACGGGCATGTCCTTGAGGCGCTGGCAGAAGGTGTTGTAGTGTTGGAAAGCGAGCACCGTAGATGGCACGAGCACAGCCACTTGCTTTGAGTCGCAGCAGGCCTTGAAGGCGGCGCGGATGGCCACCTCGGTCTTGCCGAAGCCCACGTCGCCGCACACCAGACGGTCCATGGGGGCCTGCTCTTCCATGTCGTGCTTCACGGCCACCGTGGCCTTGAGCTGGTCGGGGGTGTCTTCGTATATGAAGCTGGCTTCCAGCTGCTCCTGCAGGTAGCCGTCGGCGCTGAAGGCGAACCCGTGGCTGGCCTTGCGCTTGGCGTAGAGGGCTATGAGGTCCTTGGCGATGTCTTTCACCTGCCGCTTGGTCTTCTGCTTGAGCACCTGCCAGGTGTTGCTGCCCAGGCGGTTGAGCGTGGGTGTCTCGCCCTCGCGACCCACATAGCGGCTTATCTTGTGCAGGCCGTGTATGCTGATGTAGAGCACATCGTTGTCCTTGTATACCAGACGTATAAGCTCCTGGCTCTTGCCGTTGGTGGTCACCTTCTCGAGCCCCGAGAAGCGGCCTACGCCGTAGTCGATGTGCGTCACGAAGTCGCCGGGCTTGAGCTCAAAGAGCTCCTTGAGGGTCATGGCCTCGTGGGCGGCGCTGAGGCTCTTGACGGTGTACTTGTGGTAACGCTCGAAAATCTCGTGGTCGGTGTAGCATAGCACGCGTTCGCTGTGGTCTACGAAGCCGTGGGAGAGGTTGAAGGTCGTCAGCGTCAAGTGGCCGGTATCCAGCAGGTTGCCGTCCTGCTTTGCATCGCCGGTGCCTGAGCCCTGCTCGCTCAGCACTTTCTGCAGGCGCTTCTCTTGGCTCTCGTTGCCGACGGTGATGATCAGGCGGTAGCCCTCGTCGGCGCGCTGCCGCAGGTTCGCCATCAGCATATCGAACTGCTTGTTGAACACCGGCTGCGGTTCGCTGACGGTCGTCAGGCGCTCCTCGTTGCTGAAATAGTGGCTGTTGCCATACTCCACGATGTTGAACTCCAGCAGCTTGTGCAGGAACTCGTTGGCTGTGGCGCTCATCTCGTCGGGCTTGGGCAGGGTGCCTGCTATGGGGTGTGCGGTGTCGGCCAGGCGTGCGTCGTAGGCCTTGCGCGTCTCGTCGTGAAGCGCGTCGACGCGTTGCGCCACCTGCAACAGGCTCTGGCACCACACGATGTCGCTGCCGCTGAAGTACTCCAGCAGCGTCACGCGGCGTTCGGGCACCTTCTGCGCGTCGGTCATATTGTCCATGCGCGGCACGATGTCCACCTTGTCAAGCTGCTTCACAGAGAGCTGAGTGGCAGCGTCGTAGGTGCGCAGCGAATCCACGCTGTCGTCGAAAAACTCCACGCGGTAGGGCAGGTCGGAGGCGTAGGAGAACACGTCCACGATGCCGCCGCGCACGGCGTACTGGCCGGGTTCCACCACGAAGTCTTCGCGCTCGAACCCCATCTCCTGCAGCCGGTCCACCACCTCCCACATGTCTCTGTGTTCGCCGCGGCGCAGGTGCAACGTGTTTGCCGTCAGCGTGTTGCTGCCTACGACCTTCTCGCTCAGCGCCTCGGGGTAGCTCACCACCACCACGGGCTCGCCGCCGCTCATGGCTTTCAGCACCTCGCTGCGCATCAGCACGTTGGCGTTCTCGGTCTGCTCGGCGTCATATGAGTATGCCTTGCGGTAGCTTGTTGGGAAGAGCATCACCTGCTGCCCGTCGGGCAACAGCGCTTCGAGGTCGTTGTCGAGGTAGAAGGCGTCGTCCTTGGTGGGCGCCACAAACAGCTGGTTGACAGTGGGCTTCTTGGCAGCGAGAGCCGCCGCCACGACGGCGGGCAGCGACCCCGTCAGGCCGTCGACGTGCAGGCGTGCCCCGCGGCCCTCGAGCCTCGCGGCAAGGTCGGCCACCAGCGCGCTGTCGGCATATAGTTCGTTCAGTATCATTCAATGCACGCATTATCAGGCGACAACGCCTGCTGCCGCCTGTTTGTTTCCGCCTGCAAAGATACGCAAAAAAACGGAAACGCCGCCTATGAAATTATGTATTTCCTATGTATTTACTCCTCGACCGAGCCGTCGGCACCCCTCTGTCCCACCGATGTTTCCACCTCACTTCAACGATACTTCAACGATATATCAACGATACTTTAACGATGCATATCGTCGAAATATCGTTGAAGTATCGTTGATATGCCGATGGTACTGCCTGCCGTGATGGTGGTGAAAATGATGTACGCGCGGCACAATAATAGCGGCGGTTTGGCGTTATGGGATGTAAAAACGACAAGAACCATGAACATCACCATACTTTGGGCCGACGACGAGATTGAGCTGTTGAAGCCTCATATACTGTTTCTTAAGGAGAAAGGCTACGATGTGGTGCCTGTATGCTCGGGGCGCGACGCGATAGACGAGATAGAGGCCTCGGTGCCCGACCTGGTGTTCCTCGACGAGCAGATGCCGGGCCTCAGCGGCATTGACACACTGAAGGTTATCAAGGAGCGATGGCCGCAGCTGCCGGTTGTGATGATCACCAAGAGCGAGGAGGAGCACATCATGGAGGACGCCCTCGGCGGCAAGATATCGGACTACCTCATCAAGCCGGTGAACCCCAGCCAGATACTGCTCACGGTGAAGAAGCACACCGAGATGCGTCGCCTGCAGAGCGAGCATTCGACGATGAACTACCAGCAGCAGTTCCGCGAGATCGGCATGCAGCTCGGCGGCAGGATGAGCCACGAGGAGTGGGTGGAGATGTACAAGAAGCTTGTATACTGGGAGATAGAGCTTGCCGGCACCGACGACCCGTCGATACAAGAGATATTCATGTCGCAGAAGGAGGAGGCCAACCGGCAGTATTGCCGCTTCTACGAGGAGCACTACCGCGACTGGCTCGGCGGGGTGGGGGAGAAGCCGGTGATGAGCACCACGGTGCTCAAAGAGAGGATGTTCCCGCTGATCAAAGAGGAACGCCCCACTTTCCTCATCGTCATCGACAATTTCCGCTACGACCAGTGGAAGTACGTGCAGCCGCTCATAGAGCAGAACTTCCGCGTGGAGCGCGACGACATCTACTACACCATACTGCCCACGACCACACAGTTTGCCCGTAACGCTATGTTCGCAGGCTTGATGCCCAGCGAGATAGAGCGCAAATACCCGCAGTATTGGGTGAACGAGGACGAGGAGGGCTACAAGAACCAGTATGAGAACGAGCTGCTCGACGAGCAGCTGCGGCGCCATGGGCTCGGCGTCAAACACACCTACAACAAGGTGCTCAACGCGCAGTATGGCAAACGCCTCGTCGACCGCCTGCCAGAGTTGATGCGTGCACCGCTTAATGTCATCATATACAATTTTATAGACATGTTGAGCCACGCTCGTACCGAAAGCGATATCGTGCGCGAGCTGGCCGAGGACGAGAAAGCCTACCGCTCGCTGACGCTCTCGTGGCTCGAGCACTCGCCGCTGATGGAGATGCTGCAGGCGCTGGCCGAGAAGGACGTCAACGTCATCATCACCACCGACCACGGCTCGGTGCGCATCGACCGCCCCGTGCGCGTCAAGGGCGACCGCGGCGTGAGCGTCAACCTGCGCTACAAGCAGGGGCGTCTGCTCGACTATAACCCCAAGGAAGTCTTTGAGGTTAAGGACCCTGCGTCGATATTCCTGCCGCGCCGTCACGTCACCTCGCCCTATATCTTCTGCCACGAAAACGACTTCTTCGCCTATCCGAACAACTACAATGAATATGTGAAATATTACACGTCGACGTTCCAGCACGGCGGCATCTCGATGGAGGAGACGCTCGTGCCGTTCGTCGTCATGCGTCCGAAAAATCAATAAACAATAACGATATGAGTCTGATAAAGAGTATTTCAGGAATCCGCGGCACCATAGGCGGTGTCGCCGGCGAGGGCCTCAGCCCCATTGATGTTGTCAAGTTCACGTCGGCTTTTGCCACCTTCCTTCAGAAACAGAACGGCGGCAAGCGCCTGCGCCTGGCTGTGGGTCGCGACGCGCGCCTCAGCGGCGCTATGGTCGACCGCCTCGTTGTCGGCACCCTTCAGGGTATGGGCATCGACGTCCTTGAGACCGGCCTCAGCACCACGCCGACCACCGAGATGACCGTTATCGACGCCCGTTGCGACGGCGGCATCATCATCACAGCCAGCCACAACCCCAAGCATTGGAACGCCCTTAAGCTGCTGAACGCCAAGGGTGAATTCATCAACGACGCCGAGGGCAAAGAGGTCTTGCGTCTGGCCGAGAGCGGCGAAGTGCGCTACGCCGAGGTCGACGACCTGGGACACGTCACCGTCGAGGAGGACTGGATCGACCGTCACATACAGCGCGTCCTCGCCCTGCCGCTCGTTGACCGCGAGGCCATTGCCAAAGCCGACTTCAAGGTGGCCGTGGATGCCGTCAACTCCACCGGCGGTTTGGCCATACCGCGACTGCTGCGCGCCCTGGGTGTGAAGCGTGTCGTGGAGCTCAACTGTGAGCCGACAGGCCATTTCGCCCACAATCCCGAGCCTATCCCGCAGAACCTCACCCAGATAGCCGACACCGTGGCGCGCGAGAAATGCGACCTCGGTATCGTGGTGGACCCCGATGTCGACCGCCTCGCGCTGGTGTGTGAGACTGGTGAGATGTTCGGTGAAGAGTACACTCTGGTCAGTGTCGCCGACTATGTGCTGCAGCACACGCCCGGCAACACCGTGAGCAACCTCTCGTCGAGCCGTGCCTTGCGCGACGTCACACGCCGCTATGCAGGCTGTTCCTATGCCGCCTCGGCGGTGGGCGAAGTCAATGTCACCACCCTCATGAAGGCCACCAATGCCATTATCGGCGGCGAAGGCAACGGCGGCGTAATCTATCCCGAGCTGCACTATGGGCGCGACGCTCTCGTAGGCGTGGCCCTCTTCCTCACCCTGCTGGCCAAGAAAGGCGTAAAAGTGAGTGAGTTGAGACGCAGCTACCCCGAATATGTCATCTCGAAGAACCGCAAAGACCTCACCCCGGATATGGACGTGGACGCCCTGTTGGCCAGGGTTGCGGCGCTATACAAGAGCCAGAGCGGCTGCGAGGTGAGCACCGTGGACGGCGTTAAGATAGACTTTGAGGATGGCTGGGTGCACCTGCGCAAGAGCAACACTGAGCCTATCATCCGCATTTACAGCGAGGCTGCCACCGAGGAGCGCGCCAATGAGCTCGCCCGCCAGGTGATGGAGCAGATATGAGCCTAACTGCTTGAGGCTATGATTAAAGGGAGCTGCACGGATGCGGCTCCCTTTGCTGTATGTTTGGGATGTGAAGGTTTTTAGCGGTGCTTCTTGCTTGCCTCCTTGGCCTCGACGGTCATGGTGGCGTGAGGGACTATGCGCAGGCGCTCCTTGGGTATCAGTTTGCCTGTGGCCTGGCAGATGCCGTAGGTGCCGTTCTCGATGCGTATGAGTGCGGCGCGGAGGTCGCGGATGAACTTCTGCTGGCGCGCGGCGAGCTTTTGGTTCTCCTCTTTCAGCAGCACGTTGCTGCCTTCCTCGAGGGTCTTGAAGGTGGGTGCGGTGTCGGCGGCTTCGTTTTCGTTGCCGGCGACGGCCTGCTGCAGCATCTCGAGGTCTTTCTCGGCTTTGGCTATCTTTTCGAGTATCAACTCTTTGAATTCCTGTAACTCCTCTGCGGAGTAACGGTTTTTCTCTACTGTAGGTGCTACTTTCTTTGCCATAATCAATCCTTTCTTTTGTGCAAAAGTATATATATTTTCCGATATGGTGTCATGAAAAGTATCAACACTATTTGTTAGTATCGCTGAGGTAAAGGTCAATCAAGCCGTTAGGGGCTGTGATGTGGATGGTTTTATTCTGCCGGTCGACGGTGTCGATAACCTCGTCGATGACCGGAATCAGTATTTCGGTGCCGTTTTTCATCACCTGGAAGAGTGGCTGTGCGGGGTATTCGATGACTTGTTCGATGGTGCCTATGTCGCCGTGCTGGCTGTCTACGACGTGGAATCCCACCACTTCGTGGAAGTAGAAGCGGTTGCCGTCAAGCTTCGGGAGGAGCGAGAGCGGCAGGTAGAGGTCGTGTCCCACGAGGGCGCCGGCCTGCTCGGGGGAGAGGTCCTCGAAGGTGGCTATGGCCTTGTTGCCGTTGATGTTGTCGATGCGGAAGAAGTGGGGCACGAGCTGGCCTTTGATCTCGACGAATGCGGAGTCGAGGTCGAGGTAGTCTTCGGGGCTGTCGACGTCGAGGAAGAGCACAAGCTGTCCTTTGACGCCCCAGGGCTTGGTGATGCGTCCGAGGCAGTAACATTTATTGATATTCATGCCCCATTAACGCTGGTGTCTCTTTTTTATTGTCGGCGTGCAAAAAATAAGGCTTCCTGCCGTGTGGAGGGAAGCCTTGTGCTTTGGTTGATCAAGTGTTAAGCCTCGGCGGGAGCCTCTTCGGCGGCGGGGGCGTCGCCCTCGGCGTTCTCGGCGGCTTCGGCAGCGGCCTTGGCGGCGGCTTCAGCCTCGGCGGCAGCCTGACGCTTGGCGGCGACGGCGGCGGCCTTCTGCTCGTTGGCTTTCTTCTCGGCCTCGAGACGAGCCTTGCGGGTGTTGCGGGCATCGTTCTCGATGTCGCTGCGCTTGCTGTTTATCTTGGCCTCTTTGGCCTGCATCCACTCGTTGAAGCGGACGTCGGCCTGCTCCTGGCTGATGGCACCTTTCTCGACGCCGATCTGGAGGTGGCGGCGGAGGAGGACACCCTTGTAGGAGAGTATGCGACGTGCGGTGTCGCTGGGTTGGGCGCCATTCTTGACCCATTCAACGGCGCGGTCGAAGTTGAGGTCGATGGTGGCGGGGTTGGTCAGCGGATTGTAGGTGCCAAGCTTCTCGATAAATTTACCATCGCGAGGTGCACGACCATCCGCAACAACGATATGGTAGAAGGGTTGATTCTTTTTACCATGGCGCTGAAGTCTAATTCTTGCTGGCATAATTGTTTGATTTTAAATTGTTTGTTGATAATTGTTGTTTTGTTAACAGATTGCAAAGATACAACTTTTTCCGAAACTGGCGAAATTTTTTTGCTGAAATGTGTTTTTGTGGTGGTTCCGACCCGTAAGGCGGCAGTTTGGACTTAGGTGTTATGGGTTGGTTTTGCATGGGGTGTTGTAGCCGTTTAGTAGCCGTTTAGTAGCCGTTTAGGACGGGTTTAGGTGGGGTTGATATTGTGAGGCGATGGAGCTGCTGGTTTTTTTTTGTGGAGGTTGGATGGCGAGTCGGGATGGATTTGGTGGAGTGTGGTGGCGATTTTTTTTGCTATGTTGGAAAAAATGTGTATCTTTGCATTTTAAAATATAATGTATCATGAGAAAAATTGCATTGTTGTTCACTATGATATGCGTTGCTGTGTGCGGTTTGTGTGCGCAGCAGAGGATGGAGGTGCAGAAGAACATTGAGGGGAAGAAGGTCGACGCGGCCTTTGTGCGCGAGGCTAAATACCTCGGGCAGTATGACGGGCTGTATTGCTTTGTCGGCGACGGCCACAAGCACCGCAAGCGTTTGGTGCTTGCTGACCACAATATGGAGCCGCTGCGTGTGATGGAGCTTCCCGAGAGCAGCGCTAACTGCGATGTGATGGCCGGCAGCATCAGCGGCAACACGGTGAGCATGCTGCTTGTTGACAACGACCCGCGCGGCACGGCGCTGGTGTTCAGGGGCAGCTACGACCTCGACAGCATGCGTCCGGCGGATGGCGGCCGCGGCCTTGAGCTGCTGGATTCCGTCAGTTTCGGCCGCCACGACCGCTGCCTGGTGTGGGCCGGCACGTCGCCCAACGCGGTGCATAACGCCATGGTGCTCATCGTGGAGTATACGGAGCGCAAGCAGTATTCGGCCCACGCTGTGCTTTTCGACGCGCAGATGAGGGAGGTGTGGCACTATGACTACGCCATGGGTTCGATGAACGACCTGCATGTCACCGACGAGGGTTCTATCGTGACGCTCGGCTACGACCGCGAGGGCGAGGAGACGCATTTGGTGTTCAACATCATGGATTCGAAGCGCGGCGACACTTACGACGCCGTCATCAAGTGCGACCCGATACGCGAGCTGAAGCTTGCCGGCGTGCTGGGCACGCATATCATGGCCGTCGGTTTGTTCAACCCGTGGGAGTCGACCACGGGCGATGATGTGTGCGGCGGTGTCGTGGGCATGTCGTTCGATATGGATTCCGTGGTGCTCACGGGCTTTACGATGCGGCCTTTCCAGAACGAGGACATCAATGTGCTGTACAACAAGAAGACCAAGAAGGTGCAGCGAGACCAGGAGGTGGATCTGGTGTCGGTGGTGGGCAGCGTGATGACCTCCGAGGGCGCTGTGGTCGCCGTGGGGCGCAACTTCCGTCGCGAGAATATCGAGGACAACGGGAGTGTGTCCTATTCCTTCCACCGCGTGGGTCTGCACCTGGTGTCGATAGACACTCTGGGGCGTGTGCGCTGGGCGCGCAACGTGAGGCGCAACGACATGCAGAAGAAGCGCGACGAGATGCTCAATGTGTCGCTGATGTACAGCAACGGCCGCACATACATCGTCAAGTCGGAGCACGCCAAGTATCCGGCCATATACGACATCGCCAAGGACGCCAGGGAGTACCGGGTCGGCACCAAGGGCAACCTGGTGGCATACAGCATAGACGGTGCCGGCAATGTGGAGAAGGGTGTGCTTGAGAAGAAGACGCCTTACGCTTTCGTGCGCGGCATGGTGCGCGCCGACGGCGCCATGGCGCTGTACACGCAGGACGGCAGCCGCACGAGGCTGGTTGAGTTGAGGGTGAAATGACAAGCTGGCGGTGAGTTATGGATATAGAGATCAAGGGTGCGAGGGCCAATAACCTGAAGAATATAGACGTCACGCTGCCGCAGGGCAAGCTTGTGGTGGTGACGGGATTGAGCGGCAGCGGCAAGTCGAGCCTCGCCTTCGACACGCTCTTTGCCGAAGGGCAGCGGCGCTACGTGGAGAGCATGAGCTCCTATGCGCGCCAGTTTCTGGGCCGCATGTCGAAGCCCGATGTGGATTACATACACGGGCTGGCGCCTGCGGTGGCCATAGAGCAGAAGGTGAACACCGGCAATCCGCGCTCTACGGTGGGCACGCAGACGGAGATTTACGAGTATCTGAAGCTGATGTACGCAAGGGTGGGGCACACCTTCTCGCCGGTGAGCGGCGTGGAGGTGAAGCGCCACTCGGTTAGCGACGTGGTCGACTACATAGAGTCTTTCGCCGACGGCACGCGCGTGATGATACTGTCGCCGCTGGCCGGTAGCAAGGAGCGTCCGCTTGAGAGCCAGATAAAGATACTGCACCAGGAGGGCTACCAGCGTGTCATGGTCAAGGGCACGGTGGTGCGCATAGAAGACCTTGACACCGTGAAGCTGGAGGGGGATGTGCGGCTGGTGATAGACCGCGTGGAGGTGCGCCGCGGCGACGACGGGCAGGGCGCCCGTGTGGCCGAGAGCGTGCAGAGCGCCTTCTTCGAGGGGCGTGGCGAGTGCGTGGTGTTGGCCGACGGCCGGGAAGCCGTCTTCAGCAACCGCTTCGAGGCCGACGGCATCACCTTCGAAAAGCCCAACCCCAACTTCTTCTCCTTCAACAACCCCTATGGCGCCTGCCCCACCTGCCAGGGTTACGGCAGCGTGATAGGCATCGACGAGAACCTCGTGGTGCCCAACAAGAGCCGCTCGGTGTACGACAACGCCATCGTCTGCTGGAACGGCGACAAGATGCAGGAGGTGAAACGCGAGTTTGTGCGCCACGCGGCGGTGATAGATTTCCCGATACACAAGCCATACTACGAGCTCAGCGAGGAGCAGAAGGACGTGCTGTGGCACGGCGACGGCACGTGGGAGGGCATCGACGGCTTCTTCCGCTGGCTGGAGAGCCAGGCCTACAAGATACAATACCGCGTCATGCTGTCGCGCTACCGCGGCCGCACGGTGTGCCCCGAATGCCGCGGACGGCGGCTGCGCAAGGATGCCGACTATGTGAAGGTCGGCGGCCGCAGCATCAGCGAGGTGGTGGCGATGCCCGTCACCGAGGTCAAGGAGTGGCTCGAGGGCCTCGCCGGCCAGCTGACGCCGGCCGAGCTGAAGGCTACCGAGCGGCTGCGCACCGAGCTGCGCAACCGTGTGGGTTACCTGCTCGACGTGGGCCTCGGCTACCTCACGCTCAACCGCGAGAGCCGCAGCCTCAGCGGCGGCGAGAGCCAGAGGATAAACCTGGCCACGTCGCTGGGGTCGTCGCTGGTGGGGTCGATGTACATACTCGACGAGCCGTCGATAGGACTGCACAGCCGCGACACCGAGCGCCTGATAGGAGTGCTCAAGCAGCTGCGCGACCTCGGCAACACGGTAATCGTCGTGGAGCACGACGAGGACATCATACGCTCTGCCGACTACCTCATAGACATAGGCCCCGGAGCGGGGCGCCTGGGCGGCGAGGTCGTCTTCGCCGGCAAGCCGTCGGCCCTGAAAGAGGCCAAAAACTCGCTCACGGCCGACTATATACTTGGCCGCAAGACCATCCCCGTGCCCGCCGAGCGGCGCAAGTGGCGCGACAGGATAAGCATACACGGTGCCTACGCCAACAACCTAAAGCGCGTGGATGTGGACATACCGCTCGGTGTGCTGACGGTGGTCACCGGTGTCAGCGGCAGCGGCAAGAGCACGCTGATACGCCAGGTGCTGTATGACGTGATGCAGCGCCGCATGGACGGCAACAGCGACTATGTGGGCTCATGTGTGGCGCTCGACGGCGACGTGAACCGTGTGTCGGCGGTGGAGCTCGTCGACCAGAACCCCATAGGGCGCTCCACGCGCAGCAATCCGGCAACGTACATGAAGGTCTTCGACGAGGTGCGCAACCTCTATGCGCAGCAGCCGTTGGCAAAGGCCCGCGGCTACAAGAGCGGCTTCTTCTCCTTCAACGTCGAGGGTGGCCGCTGCGACGCCTGCGAGGGCGAGGGCTACGTCACGGTGAGCATGCAGTTCATGAGCGACGTGCACCTGCTCTGCGAGGAGTGCCACGGGAGCCGTTACAAGGATGAAGCCCTCGAGGTGCTCTACAATGGCAAGAACATAAGCGAGGTGCTCGACATGACTGTGGACCAGGCGCTCGACTTCTTCGAAGCCGACGAGACGCGCAGCATCTACAGCCGCCTGAAGCCGCTGCAGGATGTGGGCCTCGGGTACCTCAAGCTGGGGCAGTCGAGCAGCTCGCTCAGCGGTGGCGAGGCCCAGCGTATCAAGCTGGCGGCATACCTTGTCAAAGGCAATGCCGAAGACAAGCCGATGCTGTTCATCTTCGACGAGCCCTCCACAGGACTGCATTTCCACGACATACGCAAGCTGCTGGCGGCCTTCGACCGTCTTATCGAGCGAGGCCACAGCATCGTCGTCATCGAGCACCATCACGACATCATCAAGTGCGCCGACTGGGTCATAGACCTCGGCCCCGAGGGCGGCGACGGCGGTGGCAACGTGGTCTTCGCCGGCACACCGGAAGGGCTGGCCCAATGCAAGGAGTCTTACACCGCACGTTGTCTCAAACTGGACAATAAAGGCAAAAAGAAATAGCTTTATGGAGAAATACATCAAGACAATACGCCGGTCGGCAAACACGGGCCTCTGGGTCTCCGTCGGGGCGGTCATCGTGTCGGCATTCTTCACACTCGTGTGCCATTACCGGTTTTACGCGTCGCAGTACACGACGCGCTGGATGCTTGTTGCAGGCAGCGTGCTGGCTGTGCTGGCCATGAGCATGGCCCTGCTGGTCATACGCAAGCAGATACCCGCCTTGCGGCAAGCCGACACGCTGGAGGCCAAGCTGCGTGGCTACGCGCAGCACATACGCTCGCTCTACCTGTCGATGATGGTGGTTGTGGTGCTCATTTGCGCCTTCATGGTGCTCTCTTCGCAAAACGTGCTGCTCATGCTTGCCATGGTGGCCACGCTGATGCTCTTCCTGGCATACCCCAACATATACCGCATGAAGGTGGAGCTCGGCCTCGGCGACGACGAGATGAAGATGCTTTTCGGTGACCGTTATATCCCTGACGGCAAGGAGAACGATGACAAAGAATGACACCATAGTCGCCGTTTCCACCCCTGCCGGCGTCGGCGGCATCGCCGTGGTGCGTGCCAGCGGCGCCGACGCGCTGCCCTTTGCGCTCAAGCACCTCGCTGTGCCGGCCCTCAAGGCTCGCCGCGCCACATACTGCCGCTTCGACGACCTCGACGATGTTGTGGCGGTGTACTACCCCAAGGGCTACACCGGTGAGCCCACCGTTGAGATATCATGCCACGGGTCGCTGTATGTGCAGCAGGCTGTGCTGCAGGCGCTAGTCGACGATGGCGCACGTATGGCCGGGCCTGGCGAGTTCACCATGCGCGCCTTCAGCAACGGGCGTCTCAACCTGTCGCAGGCTGAAGCGGTGGCCGACCTCATCGACGCCGTCACCCCGCAGCAGCACCGCCTCGCCGTCAGCCAGCTGCGTGGCAGCTATGCCGCCAAACTCAAGGAGTTGCGTCAGCAGCTGCTCGACCTCACGTCGCTCATGGAGCTGGAGCTTGACTTCAGCCAGGAGGACGTGGAGTTCGCCGACCGCACGGAGCTGCGCCGCCTGCTTTCCACCCTGCACACACAGCTCGCCACGCTGATAGCCTCTTTCCGTATGGGCAATGCTCTGAAGCGCGGCATACCGGTGGCCATCGTCGGCAAGCCCAATGCCGGCAAGTCGTCGCTCCTCAACGCCTTGCTGGGCGACGAGCGCGCCATCGTCAGCGACGTGCCGGGCACTACGCGCGACACCGTGGAGGAACTCCTTACAATAGGCAACCTCACCTTCCGCTTCATAGATACGGCGGGCCTGCGTAGCAGCAGCGACACCGTCGAGGCTATGGGCATAGAGCGTAGCCGCAAGGCTATCGCCGACGCCGACATCGTGCTCTATGTGCATGACCTCACGCAGCCTTTCTCGCACGACGACCTCGCGTCTCTGCCTGTCGGCGACAAGCACCTGATACTTGTCGGCAACAAGAGCGACCTCGCCGGCACGGTGCTTTCCGAAGGGTTTGTGGCCATATCGGCCAAGGATGGCAAGGGGCTCGACGGGCTCAGGGAAGCCATGCTCGCTGCCGTGGAGCCGCAAGCCATGCAGCAGGTGCTCCTCGCCAATCCGCGCCACCATGAGGCCCTCATGCGCGTGCAGCAAGCCCTCATGCAGGTGTCGCAAGGCCTCGAGGCCGGCATCCCTGCCGACCTCCTCGCCGTGGACCTCCGCGACGCTCTGTACCATCTCGGCTCTATAACCGGCGAAGTGGTGTCTGACGACATCCTCGACAACATATTCTCTCGCTTTTGCATCGGTAAATAATCTATCGTCATGAAAAGAATAGCAATAATCACACTCATCTTTATCCCGCTCCTGGCTGTGGCAAAGCCGGGCTACAAGATCACCCTGCACGTCGATGGCTGCAAGGACAGCGTCGTTCTGATGGGCTACTATATGGCAGAGGAGCGCTATGTGGTAGACACGGCCTACAACAACGGCCGTGGCAAGTTCGTCTTCAAGGGCGACGAAGAGCTCCTCCCCGGGCTCTACTTCTTCACCAACAACGTAGACCGCTTCGTGGAGTTCGCCGTCTACAACGAGAAGCCCAACTTCACCTTCCGCACCGACCACCGCAACTGGACGACGAACATGACCGTCAAGGGGTCGTACCAGAACGAGGTGCTTTACAGCTATCAGCGTGCCAGCGACCATTTCTACAAGGAGATGCTTGCCGCCAAGAACTCCATGGATTCCGCCGACTTCGCCGTTGCCTTGAAGCGCATCACGGAGAGCATGGACAGCCTCAGACTCGCGCTCTACAACGACCACCCCGACGCCATGGTGGCCAAGATGATACACGCCACCACCGTGGTCGAGGACGAGGTGCCCACAACGCACCCCGATGGCACACCGCTTTCGCAGCGTGAACGTTACGACTACCTCATGGCGCACTATTTTGACTACATGCCGCTCGACGACAATTTCATCATCCGCACCCCAAAGGAGATATTCTTCCGCCGCTACAGCGACTACACCGACAAGTACATGCGCGGTCTTCCGCCGGACAAGATATGCCCGCTGCTCGACACCATCATCGACCGCGCCGAGCCGGCGCCAGAGGTCTACCGCTGGCTCATCAACAATCTCACGGAGAAGTATCTGCAGTCTAACATAATGGTCTACGACGAGGTCTATGTGCACCTCGTGCTGCGCTATTTCGCCACCGGCAAGGTCACGTGGCTCTCTCCGTCGGCCATAGACATGAACGTGGAGCGCGCCACCAAGTGGGATCGTCTGCTTGTCGGCCGCGAGGCCCCCGAGCTGATACTCTTCGACACCCTCCGCCGCGCCCATTCGCTGCACCACATGCCCGGAAGCTACACGCTGCTGCTCTTCTGGAGCCCCACCTGCGGCCACTGCCGCGAGGTGATACCGGCTCTCTACAAGGTCTTCAACGAGGTGGCCGACTCGCTCGACATGACAGCTTTCGCCATACTCACAGAACCCGACGAGGGCACGCTGGTCAAGTGGAAGAAGTTCCTCGCCGACCACGACATGACCAACCCGCGATGGGTGAACCTCAACGGTGCAGAAGCCAATGTCGACTGGCGCGAGGTCTACGACGTCGAGACCACCCCGCAGGTCTACCTCGTCAGCAACAAGGACCACCGCTTCCTTGCCAAGAAGCTCAACGCGCAGCTTTTATCGGAGATTTGCAAGACACTTAAATAATATCATAAATGAAACGCACATTAGTAATCGCCGCCGCGGCAACAATGCTGCTCGCCGGCTGCAAAGACAAGAAAACCATGGAAAACCCCTTCTTCAGCGAGTGGAACACTCCCTATGAGATCCCCGACTTCCAGCGTATCAAGACCGAGCACTACATGCCCGCCTTCCGCGAAGGCATGAAACAGCAGAAGGAATGGATTGACAACATCGCCAACAACAGCGAGGAGCCCACCTTCGGCAACACCATCATCCCCTACGAATACAGCGGACAGCTGCTGCAGGAGGTCAGTGCTGTCTTCTTCAACCTCAGCGAGTGCGAGAACAGCCCCGAGATGGAGGCCATCGCAGAAGAGGTGACGCCTCTGCTCTCGGCCCACGAGGACGACATAGCCCTCAACCAGAAGCTCTTCGCGCGTATAAAGGCCGTCTACGACCAGCGCGAGACTCTCGACCTCAACCCCGAGCAGCTCCGACTGCTGGAAGAGACCTACAAAAGCTTCGTGCGCGGCGGCGCCAACGTGCCCGAGGAGCAGCAGGCCCGCTTCCGCGAGCTGAACGAGCAGATAGCCTCGCTCACCCTCCGCTTTGCACAGAACGTGCTGAAGGCCACCAACGCCTACAAGAAAGCACTCCCCAACGGCGACACCGTCACCCTCGACATCCCCACCTGGGAGCCCTTCATGCAGACCTGTCCCGACCGCAAGCTGCGCGAGGAGGTGTGGCACGCCTACGCCGACCGCTGCCGCGATGGCGAGTTTGACAACACCAAGATTATCGACACACTGGTCAACCTGCGCCTCGAACGCGCCAACATCCTCGGCTTCCCCACCCACGCCGACTACGTCCTCGACGACTGCTTGGCCAAGACCCCGGCCAACGTCTACAGCTGCCTGATGGACATCTGGGAGCCCGCCCTCAAGGTGGCCAAGCAGGAGCGCGACCTCTATCAGAAGATGCTCGAGCAGGACGAGCCCGGTGCCAAGCTGCAGCCCTGGGACTGGCGCTACTATGCTGAGAAATACCGTGCTGAGAAATACGCTATCGACGACGCCGAGGTGCGCCCCTACTTCTCGCTCGACAGCGTCCGCGAAGGCGCCTTCATGGTGGCCAACAAGTTGTACGGCCTGACCTTCAAGGAGCGTACCGACCTGCCTACCTATGACAAAGAGGCTCGCTGCTTTGAGGTGCGCCAGGGCGACAGCACCGTGGGCATCCTCTATATGGACTTCCATCCGCGTGCCAGCAAGCGCAGCGGCGCCTGGATGACCGAGTTCCGCGGCCAGCACCGCGACCGCAAGACCGGCGAGAACGTTATGCCGATCATCCAAGTGGTCTGCAACTTCACCAAGCCCACGGCTGACAAGCCGTCGCTCCTCAACTTCGACGAGAGCGAGACCCTCTTCCACGAGTTCGGCCATGCCCTCCACGGCCTGCTGAGCAAGTGCACCTATCCTTCGCTGGCCGGCACCAACGTGCCGCGCGACTTCGTCGAACTGCCCTCGCAGGTCATGGAGAACTGGTGCCGCCACCCGCAGGTGATGAAGATGTATGCCCACCACTACCAGACCGGCGAGGCCATCCCCGACGCCCTCATCAAGAAGATTGCCGCCGCGCAGACCTACGGCCAAGGCTTCATGACCACCGAACTGCTCGCCGCCAGCCTCCTCGACATGGACTACTACTCCATCAAGGAGAAGCAGCACATCGACCCCATAGCCTTCGAGGATGAGCACATGGCCAAGATAGGCCTCATACCCGAAATCATCAGCCGCTACCGCAGCCCCTACTTCCAGCACATCTTCACCACGGGCTACGACGCTGGCTACTATAGCTATACCTGGACGGCCATCCTCGACGCCGACGCCTTCGAGGCCTTCGTCGAGAGCGGCGACCTCTTCAACCTCGAGCTCGCCCGCAAGTTCCGCCACCTGCTGGAGAGCGGCAACACCGTCGAGCCCATGGATCTCTACCGCGCCTTCCGCGGCAAAGACCCGTCGCCCAAGGCTTTACTCAAGCGTAAAGGCATGCTCTGATAGCCTTTTCGCAGGCCGCATATCCTGAGCGGAGCCCCTACGGAGTCTCCTCGGCCCCCCTTCGGCATTTCTACGGCGTTCCACTGAAGAACGGCCGAAGGGGGTCCGTAGGGGGTCCGTAGGGGCTCCGTGTTTTTCCGGGTTTCGAGAGGTTTTTAGGCCGTAAGTAGCAGCTGTACAGTGTTTTCGCTTTGCAGGTGATGTTGTGTTGCATTTGTGGCATCACACAAGTGTGGTCAAGCCGAAAGTAACTTCGGTAAAGCCATGACCTATGTTGAAGAGTATGAGTGAAATGTGGCCTCTGCTATGGTCCCTGCAAAGTGGGATGCTCAATGAAAAACGCCTGCTGCGCATTGTGCAGCAGGCGTTGCCGTTGGGTGGTCTTTGTCGTTGATTAGATGCGCGGTATGGCGTCGATGAGGGTGCGCGTGTATTCCGTCTGCGGGTTGTTGAAGATGGCGTCGGCCGTGCCGCTCTCGACGATTTTGCCCTTCTGCATCACCATGATGCGGTCGGCCATGTAGTGCACCACGCTGAGGTCGTGGGTGATGAAGAGGTATGTGTAGCGGTAGTGCTCCTTGAGGTCGTTGAGGAGGTTGAGCACCTGGGCTTGCACGCTGACGTCGAGGGCCGAGACGCTCTCGTCGCAGACCACCAGCTCGGGCTGCAGGATGAGGGCGCGGGCTATGCACACGCGTTGCCGCTGGCCGCCGCTGAGCTCGTGGGGATAACGGCTGTACCACTCGGCTCGCAGCCCCACTTGCTCCATGAGTTCCAGCACTTTGCTGCGGTCGCCTCTGCCGTGCACCGCCAGCGGTTCGCCTATCGCGTCGCCGATGGTTATGCGGGGGTTAAGGCTGGAGTAGGGGTCTTGGAAGATGATCTGCAGCTTGGGGCGCAGGGCGCGTAACTGCTTGGCGCTGAGCTTGTCGAGGGGTGTGCCGCGGTAGCTGACGCTGCCGGCCGAGCTCTCGATGAGGCGCAGCATGGCGCGTCCCAGGGTGCTCTTGCCGCAGCCGCTCTCGCCCACAAGGCCGAGGGTCTCGCCCTCCATGATGTCGAACGTGATGCCGTCGACACCCTTCAGGGTCTGCAGCGACCGCCCGAAAAGGCTGCGCTTCAGCGTGTAGGTGACCGAGAGGTCGCGCACGGCGATTAGTGGAGAGTGGGTGGGACAATTGTTGTTGTCGTTGCTGGCGTTGTTGCTCGCCGGGACTGTCGTCACGTCCGCTCCGCAGTCACTTCCTATCGCTTCCCCTTCACTCCCAGCCATATAATCTTCCACCGTCGGCAGGCGGCGGGGGTGGCTGTCGAGGGGTGGGCGGCAGGCCAGCAGGCCTTTGGTGTAAGGCTCGCGGGGCGAGCGAAGTATCTGGTCGGCAGGACCTTGCTCCACCACCTTGCCGCGATACATCACCATGATGTCGTCGGCCACTTGGGCTATGACGCCGAGGTCGTGGGTGATGAAGATGATGCTGGTGCCGTGCTTCTCCTGCAGCTGTCGCAGCAGGTCGAGAATTGTCTTCTGCACAGTCACGTCGAGGGCCGTGGTGGGCTCGTCGGCGATGAGGATGTCGGGGTTGTTCACCAGCGCCATGGCTATCATCACGCGCTGTTTCTGGCCGCCGCTGATCTCGTGAGGGTAAGAGTCGAATATCTTGTCGGGGCGGGGGAGGAGCACCTCTTCGAAGAGCTTGATAACGCGCTCTTTGGCTGCCTGCTTGTCGCTTCCGTCACCCCCTTTGTGGGCGTGCATCATCTCCAGCACTTGCTCGCCGCATTTCTGCACGGGGTTGAGGCTCGTCATAGGCTCTTGGAATATCATGCTGATGCGTTTGCCGCGGATGGCGCGCATAGCGTCGTCGCCGAGGGTCAGCAGTTCCTGGCCGGATAGTTTTGCGCTGCCGCCGACGGTGGCGTTCTTGGGCAGCAAGCCCATGAGTGCCAGCGAGCTAACGCTCTTGCCGCTGCCGCTCTCGCCGACGATGCCCAGCGTGCGTCCTCGCTCCAGGGTGTAGCTTATGTTGTCCACCACCGTGCGCCCGCCGAAGGCGACGGTAAGCCCTTTGACTTCAAGAATAGTATTATTCTTATTCATAATTAAATAACGCCAGGGAGTATTAAAAATTTTGCCCATCATAAAAAAAAGTGTATATTTGCACCGTCTAAACCCGATAGAACACTAACATTAAAAACAATACAACTATGACAAAATCAGAACAATTCATGGAGATGGAAGCCAAGTACGGCGCCCATAACTATCATCCGCTGCCCGTCGTCCTCGCCAAGGGTGAGGGTGCTTTCGTGTGGGATTGCGAAGGCAAGAAGTACTACGACTTCCTCTCGGCCTACTCCGCCGTCAACCAGGGTCACTGCCACCCCAAGATTGTCAAGGCCATGTGCGACCAGGCTCACGAGCTGACCCTCAGCAGCCGTGCTTTCTACAACAACTGCCTCGGCGAGTGGGAAAAATATGTCACCGAGTATTTCGGCTATGACAAAGTGCTGCCCATGAACACCGGCGCCGAAGCCGACGAGACGGCCCTGAAGCTGGCCCGCCGCTGGGGTGTGGTGAAGAAAGGCATCCCCAACGACGAAGTGATGATTGTCTGCTGCGAGGGCAACTTCCACGGCCGCACCATCACCATCATCACCATGAGCAACGACCCCGAGAGCTACGCCAACTACGGCCCCATGACCCCCGGCTTCCTGCGCATACCTTACAATGATCCCGACGCCCTCGAGCGCTGCCTGGCTGAACACGGCAAGAAGGTGGCCGGCTTCCTCGTGGAGCCCATACAGGGCGAGGCCGGTGTCTATGTGCCCGACGAGGGGTACCTCAAGAAGTGCTACGACATCTGCAAGAAGTATAACGTACTGTTCATGGCCGACGAGGTGCAGTGCGGCATTGCCCGTACCGGCAAGATGCTGGCCTGCGACCACGAAGGCGTGCGCCCCGACCTGCTCATCCTCGGCAAGGCCCTCGGCGGTGGCGTCATGCCCGTCAGCGCCGTGCTGGCCGACGACGACATCATGCTGAATATCAAGCCCGGTGAGCACGGCTCCACCTTCGGTGGCAACCCCATCGCCGCCAAGGTCTCCATCGCCGCACTCCAGGTCATCAAGGACGAGCACCTCATGGAGAACGCTGAGCGCCTCGGCAAGATCTTCCGCGAGGAGATGAGCGCCTTCAAGAGCCCCATGATCGAGAAGGTGCGCGGCAAAGGCTTGCTCAACGCCATCATCATCAAGCCCCACAACGGCAAGGAGGCTTGGGATGTGTGCCTGAAGATGCGCGACCTCGGCGTACTCGCCAAGCCCACACACCGGCACATCATCCGCTTCGCTCCCCCGCTGGTAATCACCGAGGAGCAGCTCCGTGCCGCCATGGAACTCATCAAGGAGGCCATTAAATCATTTGAATAATAACCAGAGGGGCGGTCAACACCGCCCCTTATTAAACTATTAAATGCCATGGAAGAAACGTTCAACCCCAATGCATCGGCCATGATGCCCGCCAATGTTGACATCCGCCGCAACGTAAGAGCCCAACTCAAAGGCCACTGGACCAACGTCGTGCTCTGCACCCTCGTGATGCTTATCATCGCCGGCGTCTGCTCGGCGATGAGTGGCGCCTCGCAGGATGCCCCGCTGCTCGGTATCGTGGGCACGGCCCTTACCCTCCTCATCGCCACGCCCCTCGGCTTCGGCTACAGCGTGGCTCTGCTGCGCCACATGCATGGCGAGCCAGACGACGACCTCGTCACCCGTCCGTTCATGGCCTTCAAGGACTATGGCCGCTACCTCGGCACCTCGCTGCTGATGGTGGTGTACATTTTCCTGTGGATGCTGCTGTTCATCATCCCCGGCATCATCAAGGGCTATTCGTATGCCATGACGCCCTACATCATGGACGAGCACCCCGAGCTCTCGGCCGACGAGTGCATAGAGGCCAGCAAGAAGATGATGGCGGGCTACAAGTGGAAGCTCTTCCTGCTGGATCTCGGCTTCATCGGCTGGCTGATACTCTGCGTGCTCACTCTCGGCATCCTCACCCTCTGGGTGCAGCCGTGGATGGAGTGCTCGCATGTCAAGTTCTACGATGAGCTGAAGGCCCGCCAGGCGTAAGCCTATCTTGTCAGAGTGAAAGTCCTGCGCGTCAGGTTGCCGCATCCGTCGGCTACCTCGACGCGCAGGCTGTTTTTGCCTGCCTGCAGCTTGCCTGTGGTGTCGATTGTCAGGGTGGCGCTCTTGCCGTCATATTCGGCCAGCACCCATTTGCCGTTCAGGTAGCAGTTGTAGGTCTCTATGCCGGCCAGGTTGTCGCCTATCTTTATGCGCAGAGTCTTTGCTTTCAGGGGCTTGCCTTCGCTGAAGTTCACGGCACGCACCGTGGGCGCCGTGGTGTCGGCAAGCAGTGCGAAGGTGCCGAAATCGCGCACCGAGGCGCTGTAATAGCCACCCTCGCAGGTCGTCTTGTAGGCGTTGACGCGCTTGCCGTTGATGCGCACCACCGATACCTTTGTGGGGTCGATGCCCTGTGGCACAGCTCCTTTGATGCTAATCTTATAATGTATATGGGGCGGTATCTTGTTGATGGCTGGCTCTATGGAGCAAACCGGTGAGAGGTAGCCGGCGTCCATGCGGCAGCTTGCCGTCAGCCGGTCGTCGGCATAGAGGCAGTAAGGCGGCAGCTCGGCACTGAAAGCAGGGTGCCTGATGCTGGCGGCCTCGCTGTAGCGCACCGCTTTGCCGTCGGTGGCACTCTGCGTTCGGGCGGTTGATGCTGTGGCCGAGGTGTTTACCGTGATCGTACGTTCGTCGATGTTGTCGTTGAAGTCGTATACCCGCACTTGTATTTTGTGGCTGCTGTTGGGTGCAAACCGGAAGATGCCGTCGCCCTGCCTCACGGGCACCCATTCGCCTTCGGCACCGGGGAGCGCACGTGTAAGGATGTAGCCATGACGTTGCTCCGCGAAGGCCGGATAGTCTACCAAGGCGTTGATAACCCGGCTGTTCTCGAGGTTAAAGCTCTCCATGGTGTACATAAAGAAGAGCTCGTCGTCGAGGTATACCTCTATGCGTTCGGGGCCGTTCTTGGGCGTGGACCCTTCGGCGGCGTCGGTGGCATAGACGCCCAGGCAGAATGGGCCGTCGACTGTGGCAGTGTTCTCTTTGCCAATGTCATAGCCACGTCCGATGCTGTTGCCTGCCATGGGGTAGATGCGTAGGCCGCGGATGACGGGTTTCATGCTGTCGTTGTGGGGCAGGCCGAAACGTAAAGGGTTGATGGTGCGGTCGGTGCCCGTCTCGCGCAGCTCGAAGTGTAGGTGCGGCCCCGCACTGCCCCCGCTGTTGCCGCTGAAGGCCACAGTCTGCCCTTTGCGTACTGGCAGCAGGCCCTCGGGTACATCCTCTACAATGCTGTACGACTGTGCTTTGTATTGCTGTTCTTTAACCCAACGCCCAATAGGGCCTGCGTAGTCGCTGAGGTGCATGTATACGCTCGTGTAGCCGTTGGGATGCTTGATGTACAGTATCTTGCCGCCGCCCCACGGCGAGACGCTCACGCGGCTCACATAGCCGTCGGCCACCGCCAGCACGGGGAGACCCACGGCTCCGCCGGTGCGTATGTCGATGCCGGCGTGGAAGTGGCCTATGCGGCTCTCGGCGAAGGTGGCTGAGAGGCCCAGTTCGCCCTTCAGCGGACTGCCGAAATAGCCCTGCGGAAGCTCCTGACAGTTAAGAGTTAAGAGGCAGGAGTTAAGAGTTAGGCTTATACAGGCCAGTATCTTGGTTAGTCTGTTCATTTATCTGAATTATAGAGGGCTATGCGGTTGATGACGGGCGGAGCCATGCCCTCAAACTGAAAGACCAGCTTGCGCCACCTTATGGGGTGGCTGAGGCGGATGATGCGCTTGTAGCCCACGGTGGTGCATAAGGGGCTGTCGCCGAGGGTGTAGGAGTAGAGACCGTCGCCCGGGTCGAAAAGCAGGCCGACGCTGGTCACACGCTGTCCGAGGGGTATGTATTCCTGAATGACGATGATGTCGAACTCCGTGACGCTGTCGAGCTCCAGTGTCAGCTCAGCCTTCTTGCCCGTGGCGGCCCAGTAGGTGTGGTAGGCGGTGTCGAGGACGTTTTTCGCCCTGTGCCCCGGGCGGTGCCATGCGCTGGCCTTTGCCCCCTGCGCCAGGTCTTTGGAGAATATGCGGTCGCGCTCGGCACGGAAGGCCACCAGCACGGCACTGTCCTCGGCGCTGATGCGGCCTGTGGTGTCTGGAGGTACATTCAACAGTAACAGAGCGTTGCGCCCTACTGAGTTGTAGTATATCTCCATCAGCTCGTCCACCGTCTTCGGGTGCTCGTCGGCGTGCCAGAACCAGCCGGGTCGGATGCTGACGTCGGCTTCTGCCGGAATCCAGCTTTTGCCACCTTGTTTACCGTGCGTCAGCAAGTCGCTGGGCGGGTTGCCGGTGCCTAGTTCACAGCCTTCTACGTCTATCGTGCTCCAGCACGTCTCGCCGGCGCGGCCCTCCTCGTTGCCCACCCAGCGGCATCCTGGGCCTACATCGCTGAAGACAAGGGCGTTGGGTTGTAGGCGTGCCACTGTGGCGTTGAAGCGTTGCCAGTCGTATTTCTGCCGTTTTCCGTTGGGTCCTTCACCGTTGGCGCCGTCGAACCACTGCTCGTATATGTCATGGTATGAGGAGAGTACCTCTTCGAGAGTCGCCACAAATCGGTCGTTGTACTGCGGGGTGCCGTAGGTGCTGTCGTGACGGTCCCAAGGCGAGAGGTAGAGGCCTGCTTTGACCCGTCCGCGGCATGCATCGGTGAATTCTCGCAGCACATCGCCATGTCCCTCATTCCATGGACTTTGAGTCACTGTGTGGCTGCTGTATGCCGAAGGCCATAGACAAAAGCCGTCGTGGTGCTTGGCGGTGAGGATGATACCCTTCATGCCGGCCTGTTCGGCCACGTCGACCCATTGGCGGCAGTCCAGGGCCGTCGGGTTGAACAGCGCCTCGCTCTCGTCGCCGGTGCCCCATTCGGCACCCGAGAAGGTGTTGGGGCCGAAATGGCAGAACATGTTGATTTCCATGCGTTGCCATGCCAGCTGCGCTTCCGTGGGCACAGGACCGTAGGGCTCGGGCGCAAGTGGTTCGCACGATGCGGCGAGCAGCGTGAAAATGACTGATAACGTGGCGATGTGGGATGTTCGCATTTGTGTTGGGGACGGGTTATAGATGTGTGCCCCAACGGTCGTAATTCGTTGCGATTGGCTCGTAGTGTATTGGCTCTTTGTTCTTTATGACCCATTTTATGGGCCATCCTTTCTCGATGATGCTGTTGTGCTCGCGAAGGATGGTGATCATGCGCCGCTGGTGTGTCACGAACCGCTTGCGGTCGTCGGCGATGTTGTCCATAATCACCATATATTCAGAGGGGTCGAAGTCAATGTTATTGTCCAGGATCCAGTTGAGCATCGTGTTGTCGTCCATGTCCTCGTCGAGGAGGTTGGGGTAGATATTGTTGAACGAACGGCGGTGCTCCTCGCTGAGGCCGCAGTGCTGTTTGATTTCGCGCCAGATGTGGTCGTAAGTGCTTTCGAGAATCTTGCGGTGGGCCTCGGCTTCGTTGCGCAGATTGCGCTCGCGGCGGTTGAAGTGGAGCGAAAGGATAATCATCACAATGCCAAACGGCATGGCAACGAACACCACAAATAGTACAAAGAAAACTATAATGTAGCCAATCACAGCACTTTATGTTTAAATACCCTTGTTAATCAATGCTGCAAATATACGAAATAATTTTCACGTAAGTAACCTGTGCAGAAAAAAATCTTTTTTCCACCATTTTTTCTACGGAGTCCCTACGGACTCCCTACGGCCCCTCTTCGGCCGTTCTTCAGTGGAAGGCCGTAGGATGGCCGAAGAGGGGCCGTAGGGGGTCCGTAGGGAGGCCGTAGGGACTCCGTGGGGGAGAAACGGGGGCGGGATGTGAAATAATGTGGAAAATGAGTGTGAAAATTGCTGAAACTGGGTGTCTGCAAGGCTTTTTTGTAGGCCGGATACGTTACGACGGTGAAAAATAAGTGCTTGTTTATCTGTTTTTTGTAAAATATTTTTCGGAAAAATGCTCTTGAATGGAAAAAAATTCGTAATATTGCAAATTAATTATAGGCATGTAATATGACTGAAATGAAGTTGAAAAAGAAGCTAAAGTGCGCGCTGTTCGGCTTGGTGCTGCTGGCATCGGGAACGGCTGGGGCACAGGATGTTGGCTTCTCTCAGTTTTACGCCAACCCGCTCTACCTCAACCCCGCTTTTGCCGGTACCGCCGTTGCGCCGCGCATATCCCTCACATACCGCGGCCAATGGCCAGGTTTGGTTAGCGCTTTCACCACAGTGTCAGCGTCATACGACCAGTATGTCCCTGACTTGCATGGCGGCCTCGGTGTCATTGTGATGACAGATCGTGTGGGCGACCATGGCGCTCTCTCCACCAACTCGTTGGGCGCCATGTATGCTTTCAACTTCCGCGTTTCTCGCACGGTGAACATCAGCGCCGGCCTTCAGGTGTCGGTGATGAACACCAATCTGCGCTGGGACGAGAACCTGCGCTTCCCCGAGCAGATACACCCCGAATACGGCTTTATCTTCCAGAACAATGTGCAGCCGCCCGACAAGACCAGCAAATGGGCTGTCGACTTCAGCGCCGGTGCCGTTGCCTACGGCAGCAAGTGGTATGCCGGTGTGGCTGCCGCGCACCTGACGCAGCCCAATGTCGCTTTTTACTCGGAATCGCCCCTGCCCATGAAGTTTACCGTCCATGCCGGCGGTCTTATCAACGTCTCTGAAGAGGAGCGCCGCCAGTCGTCGCTGGGCTTCGGTTCGCCGATTATTTCACCCAACATCGTCTACCAGATGCAGGGTGGCATGCATTATTTCAACTACGGTGTTTACCTCGACTGGATGCCATTCCTGGTTGGTGTGTGGTTCCGCAACGGCATCGAGAATGCCGACGCCTTCATCTTCCAGGTCGGCGTGCAGCAGGACTACTTCAAGGTCGGCTACAGCTACGATGTGACCGTCAGCAAGTTGGCCAACAGCACGGCAGGTGCGCACGAGGTGTCGCTTGGCGTGATGCTGCCTGTGCCCGAGCAGAAGAAGAAAGTGCGCGCCATACGCTGCCCGTCCTTCTAAGGCCGGCGGTGCCGTAAGGGGGCGCGGCGTATGTTAAATAAAATTAATGATGAAACAAAAACGCAGTTGTTGCGTTACAAAGCGATAGAAACGAATAATACAAAAGATAGAATATGAAGATTGTCAGATTTTCATTCATGGCCGTTGCAGCGCTGATGCTGCTGGCCTCGTGCGGCAACAAAGCCGGCCGTTCAAGCACGACTGGTTGGGACTACAACAACCCCGAATGGGGCGGCTTCGAGGTCTCCAACGAAGGCGAGCAGGGCACAGCCCCAGGCCTGGTGTTCATAGAGGGTGGCTCCTTCGTCATGGGCCACGTCACCGAAGACACCCGCTACAAATGGGACAATGTTGCCCATACCGTCACCGTGTCGTCGTTCTACATCGACGAGTGCGAGGTGAACAACAGGCAGTACCGCGAGTTCGTCTACTGGATGAACCGTGCCTACGGCGAGGAATACAGCGAGAAGGTGCGCGCCATCTATCCCGACACTGCCGCCTGGCGCGACAGGCTGGCATGGCGTGAGAGTTTCGTGGAGCATTACTTCCAGAGCCCGTCCTACGACGAGTATCCCGTCGTCGGCGTCAGCTGGGAGCAGGCCACCAAGTTCTGCACCTGGCGTACCGACCGTCTGAACGAGAAGGTCCTTGTCGACCGCGGCATCCTGATGCTCGACCAGGAGAATATCGGTTCCAACGCTTTCCAGACCGACGTCTATCTTGCCGGACGCTATGAGGGCGAGACCCGCCAGGGCCTTGAGGACCTCAACCCCTCCGCCGGAGGCGAGGAGCGTCAGGTGCGCAAGACCGACGGTATCCTGTACCCCTACTACCGACTGCCGACAGAGGCCGAGTGGGAGTTCGCCGCACTTGGTCTGATAGGCAACACCTACGACGAGCGCGTCGTGGAGCACAAGACTTACCCCTGGGCAGGCCAGAGCCTCCGCTCAGCCAACAAGAAATACTACGGTCAGTTCCTGGCCAACTTCAAGCGTTCGCGCGGCGACGCCATGGGTATTGCCGGCAACCTGAACGACGGCTGGGACTACACCTGCCCCGTGAAGTGGTACTTCCCCAACGACTACGGCCTGTACAACATGGCTGGCAATGTCAGCGAATGGTGCATGGACGTCTATCGTAAGGTCGTCAACCCCCGTGGTGGCGAGGATGTGGATCCGTTCCGCGGCAACATCTACCGCACCTATGATGTCGACGAAGACGGTGAGGTTCTCATCGGCGAAGACGGCATGATATCCTACAAAGAGGCTCCTGCCGACTATAACCGCCGTAACTACCGCCAGGCCAACAACGTGAACTATCTCGACGGTGACCGTGCTTCCAACCTCGGCACTGACGGCTGGCAGCCTGCCAATGCTGGCGACGGTGAAGGTGAAGAAGACGCCGAAGAGGCTGGCTATGAGGAAGAGGAAAGCGAAAGCGAAGACGAGGAGTCTGTCGACGCCGTGAGCGAAGACGACATGTGGACAAACAACATGTATCGCCGCAAATCCGACAACCAGAAAGAGGCTCCCAGCTCGTCGATGGTGAACAACAAGGTTCGCGTCGTCAAGGGCGGCAGCTGGAGAGACCGCGCCTACTACCTGCAGTCGAGCACCCGTCGCTTCTACGACCAGGACAAGGGAACCGCCTGGATTGGTTTCCGCTGCGCCATGGACCGTCTCGGCTCGCGCACCAAGTAAAGGAACGTAATGATTGCTGAAAAATAAAAGGGACGGCTTCTAAGGCTTTATTAGAAGCCGTCCGTTTTTGTGAATGAAGACAAAGGGCGTCATAATACTACTGCTGTCGCTGATGGGTGTGGCCACCGCCGCCCGGTCGCAGAAGCTGATAGAGTACACTTCGGGCATGGGGTCGCGCGACCCGCAGCGGCCTTCGGTGTGGATATTGTACAAGGATGTCGTGGCAACGCACGAGGGCATGACCCTTTATGCCGACTCGGCGCACTACGACACCGAGCTCAACAGCTTCACGGCTTTCCGCGACATCGTAATCAGACTCAGCGACACAACCACCATCTATGGTGACCGGCTCTTCTACGACGGCAACACACGCGTGATAGACATCTGGGCCGATACTGTGGTGCTTATTGATGGGGGGAATGTGTTGAGAGCCAACCATCTGACGTATGAACGCAACACCTCGACGGCATACTACAACGAGTGGGGGCACGGCACCAGCGCCGACCGCACCCTCGACAGCCGCAAGGGGCAGTACAACTCAGCAATCAAGGTGTTCTACATCTACGACGATGTGCAGCTTACCGACTCCACGATGCGGCTTGTTACCGACACGCTGGTGTACACCACCGACGACCAGGTGGCCCATTTCCGCAGCGCCACGCATATCTACAGCGATTCGTCGCTGATCTACAGCGAGCTTGGCGACTATAACACCGACACCCGTTTTGCCAGTTCGTACCATGCCTCGCATGTCGAGAACCAGGGCCACATGATTGACAGCGATACGCTGTATTACGATGAGGTGGCCGAATTCGGCAGGGCCTACGGCAATGTGAAAATCAAGGACACTGACAACGACATCACCTGTTCGGGACGCTACGGCGAGACGCACCGCAAGCGCCGCTACTCCTATGTCACCGACAGCGCCCATGTGCTTTTCGTCGACGCCGGCGATTCGCTTTTCCTGCATGGTGACACCGTGTACCTCACCACCGATACTGCCAACCGCCTGTCTACCGTCAGGGCAAACCACCATGTGAAAGTCTACCGTCGCGACGCCCAGGCCAAGTGCGACTCGGCGTTCTACAACGCCGCGGATTCGGTGCTCACGCTCTACAGTGACCCTGTGGTGTGGTATGAGCACTACCAGTGCACAGCCGACACCATCGAGCTGCACCACGATACCTCCGGAGTGAGGATAGTATACCTGCGAACCAACTGTTTTGCCGTGGAGCAGGTGGACCTCAATAAGTTCAACCAGCTGAAAGGCCGCCAGGGTATTGTGTATTTCCGCAACGGTGAACCTCTCTATGCCGACATACTGAGCAACGCCCAGATGGTGTACTACATCACGGACGACGGTCCTGACGGCAAACCACAGCTTGTGGGCGCCAATGTCGGTGTGGGCACGGATATGCGCATCTATTTCGACACCACGCATGCTGCGTCGCGTGTGGTGACATACGACAAGCCTGACATGCAGACCTATCCGGTCATGGATTTCCCCCAAGAGATGCAGCGCCTGCCCGACTTCCGATGGCTTACGGCCCGCAGGCCCCGGTCGCCTGAGGATGTCTTCAGGTGGTGAATGATGACAAGGGGTTAAGTGTCATTTTGTCACCATGTGACAATATGTCAGTCAAGACTGCCGTGGCAGCCTTTTTGTATTATATAGCTGTAAAAAACCAATAAAACGACATGAGTAAAAAAGAACATAATACCGCAGAGGCGGAAGAGAAAAAAGAACAGGAACAGAATCTGGAACAGCCTGTGGAACAGGTTGAAGGGCAGGAAGAGAGTGCCGCCGAGGCTGCTGAGACCACTGAAGCCGACAAGGTACAGGAGCTTGGCGAAAAGCTGGCGGCGCTGAACGACAAGTATCTGCGCCTGTATTCCGAGTATGAGAACTATCGTAAGCGTACCGCTCAGGAGAAAGCCGACCTGCTGCTCAACGGCAGCCGTGAGATGATGAAAGCCGTGCTGCCTGTTATCGACGACTTTGAGCGTGCGCTGGCAGCTACCGCCAACGAAGAGGGTGTGAGGCTGATATACAACAAGATGATGAAAATACTCGAGCAGAAAGGCCTTAAGGCCATGGAGGTGAAGGGGGAGAAGTTTGACGAGAACCTGCACGAGGCTATCACACGAATCCCCGCTGCCGCCGAAGAGCAGAAGGGAACCGTCGTCGATGTGGTGGAGAAAGGCTACTACCTCAACGACAAGGTGCTGCGCTATGCCAAGGTGGTGGTGGCGTTTTAATTGTAAGGATTAAGAATTAAGAGTTAGGAGTATAGCGTTATGGCAAAAAGAGATTACTATGAGGTGCTTGGTGTGGACAAGAACGCCACGCCCGAAGAATTGAAGAAGGCTTACCGCAAGCTGGCCTTGCAGTATCACCCGGACCGCAATCCTGGCGACAAGGAAGCCGAGGAGAAGTTCAAGGAGGCGGCAGAGGCATACGATGTGCTCAGCAATCCCGACAAGAAAGCCCGTTATGACCAGTTTGGCATGGCCGGTATGGATGGCGCTTATGGTCAGGGTGGCATGAATATGGACGACATATTCTCGCAGTTCGGCAGTATCTTCGGCGACTTGTTCGGCGGAGGCTTCCGTACCGGCTTCACCGGCTTCGGCGGCGGCGGCGCAGCACGTCGCGTGCTGCGTGGCAGCAACCTGCGCATCAAGGTGAAACTGACCCTTGAGGAGATAGACCGTGGATGCGAGAAAAAGATCAAGGTAAGCAAGTATGTGCCCTGCAAGACCTGTGGCGGCAGTGGTGCACGTGACGGCAAGACCGAGACCTGCCCTCATTGCCACGGCACCGGCGTGGTGACAGAGACCAAGCGCACCATGCTGGGCATGATGCAGACGCAGAGCGCCTGTCCGCAGTGCGGTGGCGAAGGCCGTATTGTAAAAGACAAATGCCACGACTGCCACGGCGACGGAATAGTGAAGAGCGACGAGATTATCACCATCAAGATACCCGCCGGAGTGCAGGACGGCATGCAGCTTGCTATGCAGGGTCAGGGCAATGCTGCGCCGCGTGGCGGCATTGCCGGAGACTTGATAGTGCTTGTGGAGGAGGTGGAGCACGAGACGTTCGAGCGTCAGGACGCAAACCTCTATTACAACGCCTTCATAACATTCAGCGACGCTGCTCTTGGAGCGTCGGTCGAGATACCGACCCTCAATGGCAAGGTAAAGATAAAAGTGGAGCCTGGCACGCCGTCGGGCCGTGTGGTGCGTCTGCGTGGCAAAGGTTTGCCGGTGCTCAACGGATATGGTCGCGGCGACTTGTTGGTATGCCTCAATGTGTGGGTGCCTAAGACTCTTGACAAAGAAGAGAAGAAGATACTCGAGGGGTTGCAGAAACACGATAACTTCCAGCCGACCCCGACAAAGCAGGAGAAAGGTTTCTTTGACAAGATGAAGGAGATGTTCAACTGATGACGGAAGCGTTCTTGCAGTACGTGTGGCAGCATCAGTTGCTCGACCACGGGCTGACCACCGTTGATGGCCAGCCTGTTGTCGTATTGCGTGCTGGTGAGCTGAACCAGGATGCAGGACCAGACTTCTTCAATGCAAGGGTTCGTGTTGGCGGTGTGGAATGGGTTGGCAATGTGGAGGTTCATATACATACGTCAGACTGGGACGCTCACCGTCATACGCAGGATGAAGCATACAACAACATTGTGCTCCACGTTGTCTATGAGCACGACACTGAAATAGTGCTTCAGAGCGGACGTGTGCCGCCTACGGTTGAACTGAAGAATTATCTGCCGCCTGCTGTAGTGTCCAACTACGAGGCGTTGATGACCCCCGACGACAATAATAGTGTCCCGTGCGGGAGAAGAGTAGGGGAGGTGCCGCAGTTCCTGGTGAAGTCTTTCCTTGACAGGCTGCTGGCAGAGCGCATTATGGCTAAGACCGATACTGTGCGCCGTCTGCTTGAAGAGAGTCATGGCGGTTGGGAACAGACCTGTTATTGGCTTATGGCCCGTTATTTCGGGGGCAAAGTCAATGCGCTGCCTTTCGAGATGTTGGCCAAGGCCACCGACCAGCGGCTGTTGGCCAGATGGAAGGACAATCCTGGCAGGGTGGAGGCCGTTCTTATGGGGCAGGCCGGGCTGCTTGAAGGCTACTTTGAGGATGATTATCCGCGTCTGTTGCAGAAAGATTATGAAGCGTTGAAGACAGGTACCGGCATGAAGCCGATGGGTGGCTATCTTTGGCGGTTTTACTGCCTGCGCCCGTCGAGTTTCCCCACGATACGTATCAGCCAGTTTGCCAAACTGCTGTCAACAACCTCCGGTCTTTTCTCTACACTGCTCGACATGCACGACACCAGGGAGATGGTGAAGATGTTTGACCAATGCGCTGCCGCATACTGGAACAACCATTATCGTTTTGACACTGCTACGGAAAAGCAGACGGTAAAGCATGTCGGTAAGACGCAGGCACAGTTGCTCATTATCAATGCGTGGGTACCGCTGTTGTTCCTTTACGGCACCGTACACGGGCAGGATAAATACAAAGAGCAGGCGGTGGAGTTGCTGACACAATTGCCCGCCGAGGACAATGCTGTGATGCGCAAGTGGTGCCAAGTCGGGATAACACCCTGTAATGCAGCCGAAAGTCAAGCGTTGCTGCAGCTTGAAAACAACTATTGCAAAAGCCGCAAATGCTTAGAGTGCGGCATAGGCTTTCAAATACTAAAGCACAAATGAAGATTTCTGATATTAGTACAGTTGTAAAACCTGTGGATGTGCATATCGCCGTGCCGGAAGGCGAAGTGCAGCATCTGCTCACAGACAGCAGACGTCTCGTGGAGCCGCAGGGGACAGTTTTTTTCGCTATTGTTACAAGGCGTAACAGCGGAGTGCGATATATAAAAGAGTTGTACGAAAAAGGGGTGAGGTCTTTCGTTGTTCCCTGCGATTGTGATATTATATATGACGATGCAAATATCTGGCGTGTTGACGATGTGGTTCTGGCGCTGCAACAGATTGTCGCCAAACACCGGGAGCAGTTCAATATCCCTGTTATAGGCATAACAGGCAGCAACGGCAAGACTATAGTGAAGGACTGGTTGGTGCAGGTGCTTGTGCCTGACGGCCAGGTGGTGTCGAGTCCGAAGAGCTACAACTCCCAGATAGGTGTTCCGCTGTCTGTGTGGCAGATGAGTGATAAGGACAGAATAGGTGTCTTTGAGGCTGGCATATCTGAAGCAGGAGAGATGCTGCGGCTGCAAAAGGTGATAAAGCCCACGTTAGGGATATTTACCAATATCGGGCAGGCTCATGACGAGAATTTCCTGACTCGAGGACAGAAGATTGCGGAAAAGCTGCAGCTGTTTACCCATTGTGACACCCTAATCTATTGCATAGACCACAAGGACATACATTCTGCTGTAAGCGGTATAGAGAGCTTCCGTCATGTGCGCCTCTTCACATGGGGTCACAGCGAGGATGCAGACGTCATTCTTCGTGGCGTGAAGTTGAGTCAAGGTCACTCCGTGCTGGAAGTGGAGTACCATGGGACCAGCATGCAAGTGACTATACCTTTTGTCGACAGGGCCTCGCAGGAAAATGTGATGCATTGCATAGCCATGATGTTGTATCTCGGGTGTCCGGCAGACACCATAGCGACAAGGTGTGCAAAGTTGACTCCTGTTGAGATGCGTCTTGAGATGAATGAAGCTACCGGCAATTGTTTACTTATTAACGATTGTTATTCTTTGGATATCAATTCGCTTAACATTGCCTTGGATTATCTCGGACATATTAATCAGCATAACAACAAGGCGCTTATCATCAGCGATTTTATGCAAACAGGTATGACCGATGCTGAGCTTTATTCACAGGTGGCGTCGCTTGTCCGACAGCGTGATATCACCAAGCTTGTAGCCATCGGTGAGGCTCTGGGTCGCTGCAAATCGTTGTTCGACGGGATAGAGGCTGTTTTTTATCCCACGACACAAGATTTTATTGACAAGTATAACGCTGATTTTCTCCAGAACTGCACCATTCTGTTAAAAGGAGCGCGTGTTTTTGGTTTTGAGCGTATCGCCAAGTTGTTGCAGAAAAAGAACCATGAGACTGTAATGGAGGTGAACCTCGACGCACTGATACATAACCTCAACTATTATCGGGCCAGGCTTAAGCCGACGACAAAACTCATGGCCATGGTAAAAGCCTCCAGTTATGGCGCTGGCAGGGTTGAGGTGGCCTCGGCGTTGCAGTTCCGCGGTGTGGATTATCTGACTGTGGCTTACGCTGACGAAGGGGTGGATCTGCGTCGCGGCGGCATACGTCTTCCTATAATGGTAATGAACCCGGAGGAGGCATCTTTCGACGATATTATTCATTATAGATTAGAGCCTGACATATATTCATTCCGAATACTTGACCTTTTCACCAATCGTCTGCAATTGTTGTCTTTGAGTAACCCGTATCCTGTGCATATTGAATTTGACACAGGTATGCACCGTCTTGGCTTTGGTGGAGATGATGTGCCTGCTTTACTGGAAAAGCTTGCAAAGCTGAAAGATGTTGTGAGAGTGGAAAGCGTTTTCACTCATTTGGCATGCGCCGACGAACCGTCTATGGATGATTTTACACGCAACCAGATAAAACGATTCAGGGAGTGGAGTGCACAGTTGCCTGGGATTAAGCATATTCTTAACTCTTCTGGTATAACGAGATTTCCAGAAGCTCAGATGGATATGGTGCGCTTGGGTATTGGCCTTTACGGAGTGAGCCCTGAGCCGGATGTTCAGAATCATCTCAAGCAGGTAAGTCGTCTTGTAACACTTATATCACAGGTTAAGGACATTCCTGTAGGCGATACTGTGGGTTACGGCTGTCGCTGGCGTGCGGCCCGTCAGTCGCGTGTTGCCATTATTACCATTGGTTATGCTGACGGTTTATACCGCAGTTTGGGTCATGGTAGAGGGCATGTAATAGTCAATGGCAAAGAGGTTCCGATAATTGGAACCATTTGCATGGATATGTGTTTTATAGATGTGACGGATGTGGATTGTTGTGAAGGTGATCGTGTTATAATCTTTGGAGAAGGAGACTTGTTGCAGCGCAATGCTGAAGCTGCCGGCACCATACCGTATGAGCTTCTCACCGCGGTGTCTCCAAGGGTCAAACGGGTGTACTACCATGAGGAATAAGAAGAGTAGTGTGAAACATTTTTATGGCATTTTGCGTTAATGGCATTGTTTTATGAAAAAGATTGCTCTTGATGATCTCGGCGAGATCTTCGCCAAGGAACTAAATATTAGGGCTGACATTGTGCCCGTGATTGATGAAGGTGACGAAGATTTGCTCCTCAATGACAATACAATTGAGGATGAGATGCCTGTGCTGCCGGTTATGGACCAAGTCCTCCTGCCAGGAGTGATACTTCCAATTGCTGCCAGTCGTGAGAGATCGCGCCACCTGCTTGACGATATAAAAGGCACCAATCGTCATATCCTTGTTTTTACGCAGTGCAACAAGGCTGAGGACCCTACGGTGTATGATATGTATCACGTCGGTGTTGTCGCCAAAGTGCTTAAGGTGTTTGAATTCAAGAAAGATATCACCATAGCAGTATTACAGGGAGTTGCCCGCTGCCATTCACTTGTGATTCATCGAGCATTCCCCTACATGTTGGGTCATGTTATTATTGCCCCGGAATCGGATGCGGGCATGCATACTCCGGCCTTCAAGCGTAAGGTGAAGCGTCTGCGCAGTCAGTATAGTGATCTTTTGCGCATGCGTATGCCTGATGATGAGATGGGCTCAATGGTCAGCGGTATTGGGAGTGACAAGATATTCATAAACTTTGCGGCTTCTCACATGGAGCTTGATGCGCATGAAAAATATAAGTTTCTTGCGTGTGAGAGCTATACGGAACGTGTTGACAAGATGCTTGCGCAGATGGGCACTCTTAAAGGCCTTGAGGAATTGCGCCGTGAGATTGATGACAAAACCCGCGATGTCATTGGCAAACAGCAGAGGGAGTACTATCTTCGTCACCAAATGGATGTCATCCAAGAGGAACTTGGTGGGCCATCAGAAGGTGTTATGTCCAACTCTGAATATGACGAGCTTGCCAAGCGCGCAGAAAAGATGCAGTGGAGCAGCGCAGTCAAGGAGGTTTTTGACAAGGAGTTGAACAAGATGAGTCGAATCCCGCAGATGTCACCAGACTATTCAATGCAGCTCAACTATCTTGAAATGATGCTCGACCTACCGTGGGACAAAGTTGTTGAGGAGAGTTTTGATCTTGGTGCAGCACGCGGTATTCTTGATGCCGACCACTATGGTATAGACAAGGTTAAAGATCGTATTATAGAGTATCTTGCTGTCATGAAACGGCAGGAGGAGCGCGGAATTGCCAGAAAGGCTCAGGTCCTGTGCCTTGTCGGCCCTCCGGGTACCGGCAAGACATCTGTCTGCCGTAGCATTGCCACCGCCATGCACCGTCCCTATCGACGTGTTGCGCTTGGTGGACTTCACGATGAGGCAGAGATACGCGGCCACCGCCGCACTTACATTGGTGCTATGCCTGGCCGAATAATTCAAGAATTGGCAAAGGCTGGAGCTTCCAATCCTGTCTTTGTTCTTGACGAGGTAGATAAAGTGCAGCGCAACAACTTCACCGGAGATCCTTCGTCGGCACTTCTTGAAGTGTTGGATCCTGAACAGAACTGTCGTTTCCACGATAATTATCTCGGTGTGGATTACGACCTATCGCGTGTGTTCTTTATTGCTACGGCAAATAACATCTCTGATATTCAGCCGGCTCTGCTTGACCGAATGGAGGTCATTGACTTCAGCGGCTATGTTCTTGAGGAGAAAGAGCAGATTGCGCAGCGCCACCTGCTGCCACGCATAATGAAGGAGAATGCGTTAGACCGCCGTTCTTTCAAGCTCGACAACGCCAACCTCGATGTTGTCATCAATGACTATACCCGTGAGGGAGGCGTTAGGCAGTTGGAGAAGCAACTCTCTAAGCTTGTACGCCACCGCATCGTGGAGATAGAGCAAGGGGCGCGTCCCAAGAGCGGAGTGACCTCTGATGAGATAAAAAAAGTCCTCGGTCTTCCCATTCACAATAGTTCCGTCGCCCAGCGCATGCCGCGTGAGGGCGTGGTCACAGGTCTCGCCTGGACCCCTGTGGGCGGCGAGATCCTATTTATCGAGAGTTCTCTTAGCAAAGGCAAAGGCACTCTTACGATGACGGGAAACCTTGGCGATGTAATGAAGGAGTCGACAACGTTGGCTTTCGAGTATCTGAAGTCCAACGCAAAGGAGCTCGGAGTAAATGAATCCACCATCTCTTCAAGCAATATACATATCCATGTCCCCGAGGGAGCGACCCCCAAGGATGGCCCATCGGCTGGTATAACTATTTTTATCGCCATGCTTTCTGCCTTTACCCATAGCGAGGTTCGTCCCAATGTCGCTATGACCGGAGAAATAACCTTACGCGGTGATGTTACACCTGTAGGTGGTATCAAGGAGAAGGTGCTCGCTGCCAAGCGTGCCGGGATCACGGACATTATTCTTTGCTCTGATAATCGCCGAGATGTCGAAGAGATAAATGCTTCATATATTTCAGGGCTGAATTTTCACTATATAGACACTATCTCTCAGGCAATCCCTCTTGCTATCAATGCAAAAAGGGGAAAGACAACTGTTGCCAAGCGTAAGACAACGACGTCGGCACGCAAGACAGCAAAAAATCTTCTGCTATTGTTGTTTGTGCTTGCCTCATTCCTAAGCCCACTAAAAGCACAGCAATCGGCATTTAGCGCCACACAGCAGAAAATGGCCCTCTTGCCTGGCGAAGTAGGAAATGTGTCCATTGTTGACGGTAATCTGTATTGTTATGCCTCTGAAGTGCTTCTTCTTGCCCAGCGTAGTGGTGAGCAGCTTCTTGGCTTCTGGGCAGATACTACATTTGTTCGCCTCGCTGATAATATAGAGTACGTAGTGCGCCATCCTGGTACTGGAGACCTTTATTTTACACAGCGCAATAAGCATGGAGTGTCTTATCTGTTTTGTTACCGTCATCCGGAGGGCAAGAAAGGTAGGGTGAAGAAAGTGCGTATGGGGTCGATGTCTGTTGAGCATCCAACGTTCACCACCGACGGCCGTATTATGATTTTTTCTTCACAAGACAGTCGTAGGTCCTTTGGTGGGTATGACCTCTGGTATTCTGTCTACGAAGATGGGCGCTGGTCGCGACCGACCAACCTTGGCAATCGTATCAATACCGAGTATGATGAGGTTACGCCATCAATTTATCGAGACTGCCTGCTCTTTTCATCCAATGGTCAAGATGCTGATCATGCTTACCTTAACATCTATTCTACACGCCTGATCTCGGATCGTGTTACTGGCGATACAATCGGCATGTTGCAGATTGGCCGTTGCCGCGTCCAAAAACTCCCAGAGCCACTTAATAGTCCAGATGCCGACGACTTCGATATGGTTGTTGACACTGCCAGAAACTATGGTTACTGGGTGTCAAAGCGTGTTGAGAGTGACAGTGACTCTCAGCTCTATTCATTTACTGGGGGGCTTGACGGTGTTCTTCTATGGGGTCGTGTTCTTGACAAGTATGACACTCCGCTCCAAGGGGTTAATGTTGTTGCTGCTCAGAATGGCGTTCCGCTGTGCACAACAGTCACGGATTCCGATGGTTTCTATCATCTCTATCTGCAAAGCGAACAGTATTATGAGCTTACGTTTGCCCTGCACGGCTATTTTGTGTCTTACGAATCGGTAAACACCGCCAAGTCAGACGATGAGTTCCTTATTGCCGAACAGCGGCTGGATGTTGCTATAGATAAGCTCCTTCTTGATCAGCGCATCTATTATTCAGACCTTTTCGGCCCCAATGTAGACCTTGAGCTTAGCGATTATGGCAAGACCCAGCTTGAGCCGCTTGTCCGTTTTCTGACAGACAATCCTGATATAGAGGTCTCTCTCTCGCTTACCAATGACATCACCGATGATGCCGCTTTCAACCGTCACCTCACCGACCACCGTCTGCATACCCTCCAAGGGTATCTTTATAGCATCCTGCCTCCCACTGTCAGTTTGAAGCTCGACAATGCATGTGCTGGGCCTTCAGGCTGTTCATCAGCCACGGGTCTCTCGCGTCTGGTTGTTGTCCTTCACGACCCGGCGACGAAAGAATAAGAGCCGTGTATATGCTCTAAAATAAAACAGCATCTAATGTATAGGTGCTGTTTTTTTTGTTTGTGAGAGTGTTGTGTAAAAAAAGTCGGGGTGAAAAGACTCGAACTTTCGACCCCTTGCACCCCATGCAAGTGCGCTAGCCAACTGCGCCACACCCCGAACTTTTTGTCAGCTTCCTTTCGCTGAAATCGGGTGCAAAAGTACTACTTTTTTCCGATATGGCAAAATCTTTTTTTGCGTCAATGCTTTGGTTGTTTTGTCTTTTGTTGATTTACAGTTTGTTGTGCTGCTATTTTTTTAGTCAAAGAAACTCCTCGAGGGTCCAAAGCCGGTTGGAGTTGGAGCCTTTGATGAGTATTGTATAGCCTTTTGGACCCCATTCTTTCAGCAGAGTGATGGCCTCTTCGGTAGTGTTTACGTGTTTTGTATTGTTTGTCAGGCTGATGCCGTCAAATTCGGGGCCTATGAGCAGGCAATAGTCAAGGTGACTTTTGTCGAGAGTATCGACGAGGCGTTGGTGCTCTTCGGGTGATGTACTGCCGAGTTCACGCATCGCGCCAATAATAGCTGCTTTGTGTGGTGCTTTTATGTCAGAGAAGGCCCTGAGTGCTGCTGCCATTGATGAAGGGTTGGCGTTGTAGCAGTCGAGGTATAAGTTGTTGTTGGCGGTCTCTTTCCACTGCGAGCGTTGGTTGGCTGGAGTGTAAGCTTCGATGGCTTCCTTGATGTCCCAAGGCTCTACGCCGAAGTGAAGGCCCACGGCGACAGCTGCCATTGCATTGTCGAAGTTGTATGCGCCAAGGAGATGGCTGTGGGTGTTATAGACATTGTCGCCCACCTCGAAGTAGAAATGCATGTAGGGGTCGCTGCCCACGTATGTTCCACGAGTGTCGGCTTCTGCCGAGCTGCCGTATGTCAGGTGGTGGTCAATGTTTTTTGCTATAGGCATCAGGTGCTCGTTGTCGGCGTTGACAAAGACAAGCCCGTTTTTTGCCGCGAGGTGGCGGTAAAGTTCTGTTTTTGTACGTATAACCCCATCAAAGCTCCCGAAGCCTTCCAGGTGTGCGCGTCCAACGTTGGTGATGAGGCCGCAGTCGGGGTCAGCAATACTGCACAGACCGGCAATCTCCCCGGGGTGGTTGGCCCCCATCTCTACAATGGCTATCTGGGTGTCGGCGGGAATGGCGAGTATCGTTAAAGGCACGCCGAGGTGGTTGTTGAAGTTGCCGGCTGTCGCCGAGGTTTTGTAGCGTCGTGCCAGCACGGCGTGTACGAGTTCCTTTGTCGTGGTCTTGCCGTTTGTGCCGGTTATGCCTATGACGGGTATTGTCAAGTGGCGTCGGTGTTCGCGTGCCAGCTCCTGCAGTGTGGCGAGCACGTCTGGCACCACGATGCAGCGGTCGTCGACCTTGTACTGAGGGTCGCTGATGACGCAGAGTGCGGCGCCCTGCTCAAGTGCCTGCGGTGCGAAAGCGTTGCCGTCGAAGTTTGCGCCGCGGAAGGCGAAGAATATACATCCCGGGGTGATTGCCCTCGAGTCTGTAGTTACGTGACGGCTTGCGAGATATGCGTTGTAAAGTTTATCTATCATGGTATTGATGGCAATATTTCCTGTTCAAAGATATCGCGGCGAATGATGCGGTAATGAGGGTTATAGGCGGCCTTGAAGGCGGCGCTGTGGCTGACCACGTATCTGGGGTCTGGTGTGGGCAGACCTTCCGCGCTGCGCACCATGGCGTCGGCCAGTTGTTCGGCGGTGATGGCGCCGTGCTGTACAAGGCTTAGGTTCACACGCACGAAGTTGCTGTCGCACAGAGTGTATTCGTAGGGAGGCATGCCGCCGAGGCTGTCCATTGTTTCAAGCTCTGCGGTGATGTAGCGCAAGGCTGCGGTGGAGTCGGTGAGCAGGTGTCCGGGTCCGTACAAGTCTTGGAAGACCATCTTGTATAGGTCTGTGGGCTCTGCTGCCGGGTATTTCTCTGAGTATGCAATAAGGGCTTCTGCACAGCTGCTGCATGCTGTCTCGTGTGTCTTTTGCTGGCAAGAGGCAAGCATGACGACTGCAAACAAGACGGTGGCTGTCTTTTTCATTGTTCTGTATGTTTTACTATCAGTATGCTTAATTCCCACAGCAGGTATATCGGCACCGACACCAGTGCCAGCGTGAAGGGGTCGCCGGTGGGGGTGATGACGGCTGCGATGATGACGATGGCCACGATGGCGTGGCGGCGGTATTTCTTCATGAAGTCGGCCTTGAGCACCCCGATTTTGGCCAGCAGCCAGCAGAGCACCGGCAGTTCGAACACCACCCCCATCACCAGGCTCATGACTCCCAGTACGGAGATATAGCTCGACAGCGTGATGGTGTTGGCTACATCGGCGCTCACTTGGTAGCCTCCGAGGAAGCGCACGGTGAAGGGGAAGATGATGAAATAGTTAAGGACAATACCTCCGAGGAAGAGTAGGTAGCCTGCAGCCACAGCGCGTATAGCCAGTCGTCGTTCCGTGCTGTAGAGTCCTGGTGCCACGAAGGCGAAGAGTTGGTAGATGATGTATGGCGAGACTAAGAGCAGTCCTGCCCATAAGGCCACGCGCATGTGAGTGAGAAACTGCTGCGTGAGCTCCACGTTGATGAGCTGCATGTCGGCGGGTTTTGGGTGCAGGATGACGGAGAAGAGGGCGTCCTTGAAGCAGAAGCAGCCCACGGCCGCCACCACGGCCGCCAGCAGCACATACCAGATGCGCCGCCGCAATTCGTCAAGGTGCTCCCAGAAAGTCAAGGAAGTTGAAAATTGAAAGTTGAAAATTGAAGATTATTTGTCTTCAGTTTTCGTTTCATCTTTCTTTTCATCGCCGGGAATGCCGTTGACGCCGTCCTTGAAACTTTTGACGCCCTTGCCGAGGCCTTTCATCAGTTCGGGAATCTTCTTGCCGCCGAAAAGCAGCAGCAGTATCAAGACGATAATGAGGATTTCCCATGTGCCCAGAAATAACAGCTTCATACCAATGAATCTTTAAGTTTGTTTGTATAATCTTCAATCATGCGCATCTTGTCGGGGATGGCAATATGTTGTGGGCAGTGCGTAAGGCATTCGCCGCAGTTGATGCAGTGGTCGGCCTGGCGCAGCCGCGCGATGCTTTTGTCATACGTGGTGAGGAATGCGCGGCGTGCACGACGGTATTCGCGCTGTTCCACGGTGCCTTCCGTGGCTATGTTGCCCTCCATGAGGCTTTTGTTGTAGAAACTGAAGATGCCTGGTATGTCGAGCCCATAGGGGCAGGGCATGCAGTACTGGCACGAGGTGCAGGGTACTGCGGGGAAGTGTGCAAACTCGTCGGCCACACGCTCCAGCAGCTGCATCTGGGCCTCGCTGAGGGGCTGTACGGGGCAATGGCTGCGCACGTTGTCCTCCACGTGCTCCATGGCGCTCATGCCGCTGAGCGACGTCATGATGCGTGGGAACATGCCGAGGTAGCGGAACGCCCATGACGCGAGGCTTCGGTCAGGCTCGCTGGCCTTGAGCTGTTTGGCCATGGCGTCGTTGAGTGTCGCCAGTCGGCCGCCGAGCAGCGGTTCCATGATGACTATCGGTATCTCGCGCTTGTCGAGCTCTGTGTATAGGTGTTCTGCATTGACGTTCTCGGGCTCTATCTCGTGGGCATAGTGCCAGTCGACATAATTCATTTGAATCTGGGCAAAGTCCCAGTGGTACTTGTCGTGAAGCGCTACCACCTTGTCGAACTCGCTCTGTTCGCCGTGGAACGACCACCCGAGGTTACGTATGCGACCTTTCTCGCGCTCTTCCATCAGGAAGTCGAGCATACCGTTGTCCACAAAGCGTTTCTCAAAGTCGCTCTTGCCGTCGGGGTCCACGCCGCCGAAGGAGTGCAGCAGGTAGTAGTCGATATGGTCCACTTGCAGGTTGGTGAACGACTTCTTGTACATCTCCATGCTGGCTTCGCGTGTCCAGTTGCGGAAGTTGCTCAGCTTGGTGGCTACGAGCCATTTCTCTCTCGGGTGACGGCTGAGGGCTATGCTTGTGGCCGTCTCCGACATACCCTTGAGGTATACAGGGGCTGTGTCGTAGTAGTTCACGCCATGCTCCATGGCATAGTCCACCATGCGGTTGATAAGCTCCTGGTCAAGCACCGCGTTGGGGTCTTTGCGCAGGTCGCCGCCGCCCTCTACTGGCAGTCGCATCATGCCGAAGCCCAGCAGGCTCACCTGCTGGCCGTGGGCGTCGCTGCGGTAGGTCATGCTGCCTTCCGGCACAGGGCCTGCCGCATACCCTTCAGCCTTTGTGGCGTTGGGGTGGTCGCAGCCTGCCGCCATAGCGGCTCCCGCTACGGCGGCTCCGGCCAATCCTTTGAGAAATGCTCGTCTTTCCATTGTATTTTGGTTATCGCTTGTCAACTTGCTCCTTGAGCTGTTTGCGCTTCTTGCCGCTCGCCCAGAGGCCGTAGACCTCGCTCACGTTGCCGGCGGTGGAGAAGGCTTCGATCTTCTGGTCCTTCATCCATGCCAGTATCTTGCTGAACTCGTCCTTGTTGAGCAGCACCTCAAGCTCAATGCTCTTCTCGCCGCTGTAGCCGCCGGTGACCTCGTAGAGGGTGCAGCCGCGGTGCAGTTCGTTGATGATGTACTGGCGTATGCGCTCGTAGTCTTTGCTGACGATGCAGAGTCGCTTGTGGTTGTTGAGTGTGGCGGTGAAGTAGTCGACCACCAGGCCGTTGATCCACGTGCCGATGAGGCCGATGATGACCATGCGGAAGGGGTTGATGGCGAAGGCTGTGCAGCAGATGACGGCGCCGGCTATGGACACCGAGGCGCCGATGTCGAAGTGCAGATACTTGTTCACAATCTTGGCCAGGATGTCGAGGCCGCCCGTCGAGGCGTTGATGCTGAACATCAAAGCCTGTGCGGCGCTGAGCAGCAGCACAAAGCAGCAGAGGTCGAGCCACGGGTCGCCCATGATGGAGGCCGAGCCGGTGATGGGGTTGGGGTTGGCCAGAATGTACTCGCCGGCGGCGTTCTTGGCATCCCACGGCAGTATCTTGGCCCAGAGGTCGGCCAGCGGGCCGAGGATAAGTGCCGTGTAGACGGTCTTGGCTCCGAACTCCTTGTTGATGAGCAGGAATGCCATTATCAGCAGCACAATGTTGATGACCATGATCAGGGTGCCGAGCGAGATGTTGATGCCCATGCCCTCGAATATCTTGGTCAGCACGATGGAGAGGCCGCTGATAGTGCCGATGATCAGTTTGCTCGGCACAAGGAAGTAGTAGACGGCGGCGGCGGTCACAGCCATGCCCAGCGTCATGATGATCAGTTCTTTCCAGAATTTCCAAGTACCCATGTACTTTACGAAATCAATCAGAGATTGTTTGATGTTAAAGCTCATTGTTTGTGTTTTTTTTTTGTTTTTTTTAGATTTCAGTGTGTATCTCGCGGCCTTCGACGTAGATTGCCGTCATGGGACGTGCGGGGCAGTAGTACTCGCATGCTCCGCAGCCGAGGCAGCGGGCCTCGTTGACGGCGGGCTTGCCGTCGACCATGCTGATGGCTGCCGAGGGGCAGTGGCGGGCGCAGGTGCCGCAGCCGATGCAGTTGTCCTTAAGCACCACGGCGCAGCCGATGCTGATGGCCGTCTTCTCCTCTTTGCTTATGGGCTGTATGGCGCCTGCCGGGCACACCTCGCTGCAGCGCGTGCAGGCCATGCGGCAGTAGCCGTCGGTGTAGTTCAGTTCGGGCTGCATCAGGCTCTCCAGCTTGGCGGAGGGGCGCAGCACCTTCTCGGGGCACTGGCTCACACACAGCTGGCAGGCCGTGCAGCGTGTGCCGAAATTCTTTATGCTCTGCGAGCCGAAGGGCTTGAGCGGTGTTTTGCGCTGCGGCACCTGCTTGTCCATCAGCGCTGCCAGACCGCCGTCGAGTTTCTGTTCCTGGGCCTGCACAGCCATCGCGGCGCCCACGGCCACAGTGCCTGCCACGAACTTGCGGCGGCTGTCGTCCACAGGCTTCGTGCTCTCCGCCGGCTGTTTCCCGCCGAGGCTTATGGCTCCCACCGGGCACTGTGCGAGGCAGTTCCAGCAGTCCACGCAGCGCGAGTGATCCACCGTTTTGTTGTCGATGTCTATGCACATGGCCTTGCAGCCGTGCTCGCACTTGCGGCAGCCCACGCAATTCGCGGCGTCGATCCTGATGCCGAAGAGGCGGTGCTTGGCCAGCAGGCCCAGCAGCGAGCCCACGGGGCAGATGGTGTTGCACCACAGGCGTCCCATGGTGAAGCTCATCAGCCCGATGACCGCCAGCGTCGCTATGGCCACCCACTGCGCCAGTCCCGAGGCGTGCAGCCCCGTGACCATGCGGGCGTAGGCGCTGTAGGGTGCTATGAGCACCGCTATGCTGTTCATCCCCACGAGCATGGCCAGCACGAAGAGCGCCAGCACCGTGTAGCGCAGCCAGTTGGCGGGCTTGCGGTAGCGATAGGGGCGTTTCTTGCCGAAGATGAGCTTGTGTGCCCACACGAAGAGGTCCTGGAAGATGCCCATGGGGCACACCACGGCGCAGTAGAAACGGCCGATGACCAGTGTGACAAGCAGTATGGCGACCACCACCGCGACGTTCAGTGCCATCATGGCCGGCAGCAGCTGCACCTTGGGCATCCAGCCCAGCCAGTGGCGCAGCACACCCGTGGTGTCGAGCAGCAGCGCCGTGATGCCCAGCAGCATCAGCGCCGCCAGGATAATGCGTATGACTTTCAGCGATTTATTCATTTGTTCTGATTTCTTGACTTTATGACTTATTGACTTCTTGCCCTACTGCTTCTTCAGCATGGCATACACCGCCAGGCCTGCCACGCTCTTGATGCCCGTCTTGCGGGTGATGCTCTTGCGGTGGGTGTTGACGGTGTTCACCGCTATGCTGAGCCGCGACGCTATCTCCTTGCTGCTCAGTCCTTGCGCCACCAGCTCCAGCACCTCTTGCTCGCGCTCGCTCAGCTGGTAGTCTTCGGGGGGCAGCAGCAGCAGCTCCTCGATCATGGCGTGCTTCTCCAGGTCGCGGCTCAGCTGCATGATGTCGAACACCAGCTCCATCATCTCCTCGTTGAGGCGCTCCCCCGGTATGTACTTGTAGATGATCTGGGTGAGGTCGTTGAGCTTGTCCTTGATGTTGTCGTGGCTCTTGATGTAGTGGTCGCTGACGCGCTCGCCGCTGCGCATGTCCTCGAGCATCTGGCTCAGGGTGCGCTCCTCGTGGCGCACATGGTCGCGCACCTCGCGGCAGTAGTCGGCAAAGTATTTCTTCAGTATTGTCGCCGACTGCTCGCCCACATGCTCCACGATGTGGTTCAGGTGGTGCTGCAGGTGGGGCAGGCGCTCCTCGGTGTAGTAGCGGTGGCTCGCCTGCAGGTGTTCTGCCACCAGGCGGCTGTCGATGCGGCCCAGCTCCTCGTCGTCGGGCGTATAGTCGTCGAACGAGTAAATGTTGCACACCGTCAGGAAGAGCGTCTCGTCCACGCCGCGTTCGCGGCAGATGTCCCTCACGCTCTTGTCGCCGAAGCCCAGCGGTATGCCGAAGCGGGGCAGCATCAGTATCAAATCGTAGTTTGTCGCTATCATGTCGGCCATTTTCATGCGGCCTGTGAATATCGTTCTTCTCATATATATACGTAGTTACGTGTCGTCTACATGTCAGTTTGCTCTCGGCAAAGATACAAAAAAAAACTATATTGTCTAAAAATGATATACTTTAGTGTTTTATTCGCGATGTCGTCTCCACGACTCCCATTCGGCATATCAACGATACTTCTTCAGTGCAACACAGAAGAAGTATCGTTGATGTAACGTGCTAAATCCCTGCCGGAGGGGTGGGTGAGGGTTGGAAATATGAATTGTCGGACGGCCAGTCGCAAATGGCCTTGACTTGGCGGGGTGTGAAGTTTTTTTTGTGATTTTTGCTGGTGGCCGGATGTCCGACAGCGGGGCCTGGCTCTGACAAAGATGAAAATAATTTGCAAGGTTTGCGAAAAGTTTGTATCTTTGCAATTCGGAATTTTACAAAGAAATGAACCATGACATTCATCAACAAGTTTCACAAAGAGGTGACGGAGCGCAAGATGCGGAAAATCGCCGCATCGCGGAAATCGCCGATGAGCTCGACCGACTTTGCCGAGTACATGAAGCGGAATCTGGCTCTGGCGAAGCAGATGTAAAGCACCGTGAGTTGGAGCAGCGGGCTGCCGAACAGATGGCCAAAGCCCGAGGTTTCTGGTTTCCAATGATGGATGTTGTGAGGCTCGGCGTTCCAGGTCCGAGCGGTCATGAGAACGACACTTACGTTGCCGAGACGGGGATCTACAAGGTGAACAACCTTCTCAACAATAAGGGGAGCATTGTGTCGCTGCTCAGAAAGATATTGCTACACAACATCATTTTCCCTGATACGGCGTATTCTTTCTATGGCTTTGCGGGTTTCGACGGACGTTTGGTGCAGCCTATTCTTTTCCAACCGAGGGTTGCCGACGCCCGACCGGCAAGGCAGGTGATGATCGACACATATATGGCGGCGTTGGGGTTCGAGAAGGGTGCTGACGAGGGCCGTTATACCAACGGGGAGTATGAGGTGTGGGATCTCCTTCCTCGCAATGTGTTGGTTGACGACGACGGGGATCTTTTTGTCGTCGACGCGGAGATAAGGCTTTTGCAATAATCAGCTGGATTACATGTCTTTTGTTGGGGACGAGGCGCTGTCGATGTAAGGCACCGTCCCGTCACCTGGGAGATGTATGCAGGGTGCATCATATCCCAGGTGGCGGTGGCGTGCGTGGGCTTTACGGAGCCCCGATCCAGTCGAAGATGGCTTGCACTTCACGTGGCGTGAAGGTTTTTCGGCGGTTGTAGTAGCCCATTTCCTGCAGTTCGTCCCACAGCATGTCGTTGCGGCGTATCATGGTCATGAGGTGCTTGACGGCGGTTTCGGGGGTGCTGTCGGGGAAGTAGAGGAGGGCGAGTTCTTTTTTGGTGTAGGGGCGGGGATTCATTGGTTTTGAGTTTTAAGTTTTGAGTTTTAAGTTTTAAGTTGATGGGGAGCGAGTGGGAAATTGAGAATTGAAAATTGAAAATTGAGAATTGAAAATTGAGAATTGGCGGCAAACGAACATCTCTAACCTCTACCGTTGCGCAAAGCGAGAGCAGAGAAAGCTCGCTTTCTATGCCGAGCCCAAGCAACGTGAGTGCAGGCCTTGTGGTATGCCCATGAGCACCTTGGTAATAAAGACAATCAGCGAATAGCACCGCTGAAATAAGTACAATTAGCGAAAAACGAAGTGAACTAACATCTGACCACTAGCCACTGTCCACTGACCACTTAACCCACGTTGCCGGTGCCGATGAAGGCGGAGGTGGAGGCGTAGGGGAAACCTACGGGCACACTTTTGATGGGGTGATGATGGGGGGTAGTAGCCGTTTATTAGTTATGAGTTTTGAGTTATGAGTTATGAGTTATGGGTTCATGGTTAAGGGTTCATGGTTAAGGGTTCACCATCTGTCGCGATTCCTTATAACCTCTAAACGGCTACTAGACGGCTAGTAGACGGCTAGTAGACCTACTGAAGACGGCCACAAGACGGCCACCGCCCACTAGTCTTGAATCTTGAATCCTGAATCTTGAATCCTGAATCTTGCCCCCTTGAACCTTGAACCACCTCTACAAGGTTTGAAAATTGGCCTTTGTTACCCCCGGAATCGGCCACGAGGTTGGCCATTTGGCCGCATGTTTCCTTCCAGGTGAGGTCGGGGTACTGAAATTCAGAACCGCTCATATGTGCTCCAAGCGGGGGGAAAAGCATCGGAACGAGGGGTTCGTGCATGTCTTTCGAGGCCTGTGAGAGGAGAATTTTGATACATTCTGTCCCTTTTCCGAGGGGTGGCATGGTGGGTGCCTTGGGTTTGGTGATGTCGTATTTCATTGTCTGTTTGCCTTTTAGGTGAATCTGTTGTTCTTGAAATCTTACAATTACAGTTCTTACAGTTTATTTTTGAGGGGTATCATTTTTCTATTTTACCCCTTTTCTTATTTATATATATCTAATTATTAATTATTTATAAGTATTATAAATGGGGGTTTTTGAAATTAGGGGGTACCTTTTTTATAATTGTAAGAACTGTAATTGTAAGAAATTGTTAGTTTACTTCGTTGTTGACTTCTTCTCTATGAGGCCTTTGCGACCTTTTCTCTTGAGAATTGTGCGTGCTGTCCGCTGAGCTATAGCCAGAGCCTGGAGCACCAGCTGTTCTGGCAGTTCGTCCACCAGAGTCTCGGACATGGTGAAGATGAAGTGGTACTTGCCGTCGCGGCCGAGGGTCAGAGAGCTGTTGTCCTCGCGGAAGATTGGTGTGTTGCCCGTCAAGGTGCTCAAAGAAGACAAAGCCGAGTATATACAGGCGTTGGTCGACACCCGCGAGCGGGATGATATCGGCCTCTTCTGCAGATGCATGACCGAGTTACATTGTCGGCATCTGCAAGCCGATATCGACCAATATGAACGGTCGACGGACGGAGAAATGGTCGATAAATCGGTTTTGAAGCAGAAAATGGTCGATAAATGGTCGATAAAGCCCACTTTGGCCGAGAAACTGGCCGATATTTTAGTTTTTGTGGGCGATAAAGGCCACATCACGACGGAAGTTGTCGTCAATCATTTTGGTTTCACTCCCACTACCGCCAAACGCTACCTTCGCCAGCTTACCGAGTTTGGCTATCTGGAGGCACAAGGTGGCAACAGGAACCGGTCGTATCGGAAAAGATAGAGTCAAGCAAGCGGCAATCGCTCATAGGTGTCGGTCTTCTGTTGATGGAACTCCAGCTAGACATCTCTCCCATCAGGATCCACCAGTTTCACAGGGTTCCAAGCACAATATGCATAAGGTGATATAGAGGGATACTTATCGCTCATGGGGTCAACGCTCAGCCACATGGTCATCAGCTCGTGATCCATGTATCTCGCTCCGTGGTGTGCCTGCCGAGCTTGACGAGGCAAGTAGCCGTACCCTGTTTCCTTGTCTCTCTCTTTGCCGTTTGCTCCACTTCGGTCGCAGGCCGCTCGCATCCGCTCAGGTGGGGAAACAAAGGGGTAAAACCGCATGGTTTTTGTGCGGTTTACCCCTTCGGTTTTATGTGCTGATGAAGTCAATGTATTGTCGTTTCCATTTGGGATTTCCCTCTGGGCCGGTCCTCCGTCACACGTCGTGGAATGTGAAGCAAGTACCTATCATATATCTCACTGTAGAATTATATGTTTTTTTTTGTAACAGAAATCATCTAAACGATTATCCCTAAAGAAGAATGATACAATCTTTTGTGGAACATAATGAATAGATTCTTTTCCAATATTCTCATTAAGGGAAAATACTGTAAAGGATTCATTTGGTAGGATTTTCTTTATAAATGTACATCCTATCACTGGTGGAGGCGGGAATACATCCCCAAAATAAATACTGTGATCATAACACAAAAAGTTTAATCCCAACTCGCATTTGGACCTACGTATATAATAATAAAAAAATAACATGTTGTTTTGTTCAAACGTTAGAGAGTCATTATAAACAACATCTGAGTCAATCCACAAATATATAGTGTCGACAGATTCGTTTCTATAAATATATTCAGAATATTTTATAAAAGTTGAGTCCTGTTTATAGATTATCGTTTGACTCTCTTCCATACATATTTGGCCATATGTTGGACAGTAAACAAATAACGGCAATATATATGCCATAAGTTTGAAGATGAACCTATCTATTGTAACTGATTGTTTCATTTTGCGCGCGAATTATACGATTCTTGAGTTCAATGTTACCATCTTCAATGGGATAGGTATTCTTGACATCATGATGTAGGGATCTATCATGACTATTTGTTGTTGCAAATATATATGCATGTCCAAAGAACTCATGAGCAAATGTTTCTGCACGACCTTTCTTGGAAAGTTGAGAAGAAATACCCACTTGAATATTCCCATTTAATGACTGATGTGCAGCAGCGGATGTGGGGTATGCAGTTACTCCTGTATTACCATCTTCTCCCGTGGAAAGAGAATATGTTCCTTTCTGATTTTCAAATAATGTCACACCTGTTAGACCTTTCAAGAATTCTGCGTCATCATAAACATACAGTTTCTCATTGTCCAATTTCCCGTTAATAATGCAAGGGAGTTCTTCTGTGACAGTAACTTCTACTGTGCAATTATTTAAATTCACAAGTTCCTTTAGGTCATTGAAATTTTGACTTTCACAACTATATGAATTGATCAAATCTCTATCGATATAACCATCAGCATTTTGTTTTACGTAGTTTCTCGCTTCTACGGGCAATGTACTTAGAATAACTTGATAGGCTTCTTCGCTCGTTGGCAAAACATCTCTTCCATCCGGGTCAACTAACTTGACTGGATTCCAGTTGCAATAAGCATACGGTGATATTGACGGATATTTGTCTGCCATCGGGTCAACGCTGAGCCACATGGTCATCAACTCGTGGTCCATATACCTTGCACCGAAGTAGCCATACCCAGTTTCCTCGTCGCGTTCTTTCCCGGTGAAAGTGAACCTCTCGCTGTAGCCAAACGGATGCTGGTTGATGTACGGCTCGCCGTAGGGCAGGTACTGGATATGCTGTACTGCCATTCCTCTGTAGTCGGTAATCCAACTGGCACTGCCAAGGTGGTCGGAGTGGTAGAAATACACATCCTTCTCCTGTCCGTTGTTGAGGTCCACCAACATTGAGTGGACCATATCCTTGAGCTGGCTGTGGTCAATCTCAACTTCTGCCTTCATTTGGTACGGGATGCCATAAATCCAATGGCTCAACTCCTCCTTAGTGAATTCGTTGTTCTTTATACATTCTATTATATACTTACGTGTACACATTTCATAAAATCCACGACGCAAAGATACGAAAAAAAACTTACGTTGAATGAATTTGTATTATATTTATATGCATCCGCTACGGAGTCCCTACGGCCGTTCTTCCGCCGAGGGGCGTAGTTCCGTCGCCTCCGCAACGGCACTTCTTCCGCCCAGGGGCGTAGTTCCGTCGCCTCCGCAACGGCACTTCTTCCGCCGAGGGGCGTAGTTCCGTCGCCTCCGCGACGGCACTTCTTCCGCCGAGGGGCGTAGTTCCGTCGGCTCTGCGACGGCACTTCTTCCGCCGAGGGGCGTAGTTCCGCCGCCTCCGCGACGGCACTTCTTCCGCCGAGGGGCGTAGTTCCGTCGGCTCTGCGACGGCACTTCTTCCGCCGAGGGGCGTAGTTCCGCCGCCTCCGCGACGGCACTTCTTCCGCCGAGGGGCGTAGTTCCGTCGGCTCTGCGACGGCACTTCTTCAGTAGTTCTTCAGTAGTTCTTCAGTCAAACACTGAAGAACTACTGAAGAACTACTGAAGAACTACTGAAGAAATGCCGTAGGGACTCCGTAGCGGATGCGTTGAAAAAGGGTTTTTGGCGCACTGGTGGGATTTTTTTTGTATATTTGCAAATGGAAAAAACATCGATTGTGGTGCATAACAGAATGATTTATAACTCTATGAAACGTATTTTCCTTATCCTTTCCGGTGCGGTGCTGCTTCTTGCGGGCTGCTGCAACAAGAAGAATGAAGCGCCGCGCAACGTCATCCTTATAGTGGGCGACGGCATGGGCGTGGCCCAGGTCTATGCCTCTGTGGTGGCCGAGAAGGGCGACAACAGCGCCTTCCTGCGCTTTCCTTACAGCGGTTTTTCGCGTACCTATTCGCTCAACAAGTACCGCACCGACTCGTCGGCCGGCGGCACGGCGCTGACCACTGGCGAGAAGGTGGAGAACTACCACGTGAACTGGGCGCCGGACTCGTCGCGCCACCGCACCATCTTCGACGACGCCGTCGACGCCGGCAAGAGCACCGGCTTCGTGGTCGTCAGCGACTGCATGGACGCCACGCCGGCGTCTACCTACGGCCATGTGCCCTACCGCAAGATGTACGACACCCTGTCGTTGCAGCTGGCGCAGTGCCGTCACAGCGTGATGGTTGGCGGCGGCTACCGGTATTTCCTGCCGGAGAACCGCAAGGACGGCCTGAGCCCTCTTGACACCCTCGCCGCCCGCGGCTACACCGTGGTGCGCACGCTCGACAGCCTGCTGGCTTTCGGCGGCGACCGTGTGGTGGGGCTGCTCTACGACGGCGACCCGCTGACGGAGCCCGAGCGCGGCGACGTGCTGCGTCCGGCGTCGATGAAGGCCATCGAGATGCTCAGCCGCAACCCCCAGGGCTTCGCCATGATGATTGAGGGGTCGCAGATCGACTGGGCGTGCCACAACAACGACTCCGCCTACCTGCGTGCCGAGCTGGCCGACTTCGAGCGTATGCTGCATGCCGTGCTCGACTGGGCCGAGAAGGACGGCCACACGCTGGTGGTGGTCACCGCCGACCACGAGACCGGAGGCCTCACGCTGCCCGACGGCGACATCGGACAGGGACTCAGCGACTTCTGTTTCCTGTGGGGCGACCACACGGGCTGCATGGTGCCGGTGTTCGCCTACGGCCCGGGTGCCGAGCGCTTCAGCGGCATACAACAGAACACGGATATACCAAGGAAGATAAGAGAGATAATGAAGTTTTAAGTTTTAAGTTGTAAGTTTTAAGTTGTAAGTTTTAAGCTGTAAGTTGTAAGTTTTAAGTTGTTAGTTTTGAGTTTTAAGTTTTAAGTTTTAATTTTTAATTCTTAGGTTGTATTTTTTAGGCTGTAATTTTTAATTATTAATTATTAATTATTAATTTTTGATTAAGTTTTGTGTACGCATAGTGCAGCGGTGGCTGCCGGAGCCGTTTATCTTCGCCATACTGCTCACCTTTGTGGCGGCTGTGGTGGCCATGCCTGTGTGTGGCCAGACGCCCATGGAGGTGCTGGAGCACTGGGGGGGAGGAGTGTGGAACCTGCTGGCCTTCGCCATGCAGATGGCGCTGGTGCTGGTATGCGGCAGCACGCTGGCTGCGGCGCCGGTGGTGAAGCGCGGCATCGACGCCCTGGCGCGAGTGCCGCGGACTCCTGCGGCGGCAATAGCGCTGGTGACGGCGGTGTCGGCGGTGGCCTGCTGGCTCAACTGGGGCTTCGGCCTCATCGTGGGCGTCATCTTCGCCAAGGCCATAGCGCGTCAGCTGCATGGTGTCGACTACCGTCTGCTGATAGCGTCGGCCTACAGCGGCTTCGTGGTGTGGCATGCCGGCCTGTCGGGCTCCATACCGCTCACCATGGCCACGCCCGGCGAGGCTCTGGCGGCTGCCACCAACGGTGCGTTGACGGCGCCGGTGCCCGTGAGCCAGACCATCCTCGACCCGCACAACATCGTCATGGTGCTGGTGGTCATCGTTGCCATCACCGTGGCCAACAGCTTGATGCACCCCAAAGAGGGCGCCGTGATGGTGGATGCCGCCTTGCTCGAGGAGCAGGGGCAGGAGACTCCGCGTCTGGCTGCCGACGCCCACAGGACGCCGGCGCAGCGCATGGAGCAGAGCTGCGTGCTGTCGTGGATGCTGGGCATGCTGCTGCTGGCTTACCTGGTGTTGAACCTTGGCTTCCGCGGCGGCACGCTGGACCTCGGGGCCGTCATCATGCTCTTCCTCTCGCTGGGGCTGCTGCTGCACGGCACGCCGATAGCCTATGTGCGCGCTTTCGGCAAGGCCGCCACGGGTGCCGCGGGCATCATACTGCAGTTCCCCTTCTATGCCGGCATCATGGGCATCATCACGGGTGTTGGGGCCAGCGGCGTGAGCCTCGGCAACGTGCTTGCCGAGGGGTGCATACGCATCAGCAACCCCGTGACGTACCCGCTGCTGACGTTCCTCTGTGCGGCGCTGCTCAACCTCTTCGTGCCGAGCGGCGGCGGCCATTGGGCTATACAGGCGCCCATCATGTTCACCGCAGGCGCCGAGCTGGGCGTGGATGCGGGCCTCACGGGCACCGCTATAGCATGGGGCGACGCATGGACGAACCTCATACAGCCCTTCTGGGCGTTGCCGGCACTGGCTATCGCCAAGCTCGACGCCAAGGATATCATGGGCTACTGTCTGATAGACCTGCTCATCACGGGGGTGATAATATGCGGCGGCCTGGTGGTGTGGGCGATGTAGTGGTTAGTGGTTAGTGGTTAGTGGTTAGTGGTTAGTGGTTAGTGGTTAGTGGGTAAGGTTTAAGGTTTAGGGTTTAAGGTTGAGGGGGCAGTGTTGAGTGTTCTGTTTTGGGTGTTGAATTAAGTATTAAGATATATGTTTGAAGAAGTTATAAAACATTATCCGGATTTCCCGAAGCCGGGGATCGACTTTATCGATGTGCTGCCGTTCCTGCAGGACAAGAAGGCTTTCGCCGAGGCAGTGGCCGAGATAGACCGCTGCTGCACGGCACCTAACATAGCCACGGTGGAGGCCCGCGGTTTTCTGTTTGCCGCGCCACTGCTGTGCACGTCGCAGGAGGTGTACACCATAGTGCCTATCCGCAAGAAGGGCAAGCTGCCGCACGACGAGGGCGACCTGGTGAAGGTGTGCATCGAGAAGGAATACGGCAGCGACGAGGTGTTCTACCGCCGCAGCGACCTGGCGGCATGCAAGGGCGACGGCGACACCATAGAGCTGACACTGCTTGACGACCTGCTGGCAACAGGAGGTACGGCGCAGGGCATCGCCGAAGCTCTCAACGGCGAGGTGATCGGCGGCCGCCGCGTGGTGGTCAAGGAGTTCGTATTCCTCGTGGAGCTGCCGGCACTGGGGGGGCGCAAGGTGCTTGAAGACATAGCGCCGGTGCGCTCGCTGATGAGCCTCGAGGGGGTGGAATAGGGGAGTGGAGAGCTACAGTAGTTTGACGATTACCACAACGAGCAGGGCTATGCAGTAGACCAGCTTGAGCAGTGTGCCTGTGAGGAAGCCGAGGAAGGCTCCCCAGGCGGCGCGCAGGGCTGGCTGCCAGTCGTGCTTGCTGATGTATTCGCCGATGAGCGCCCCAGCGAAAGGCCAGAAGATGACACCTATCAGTCCCTGAGGGCCGAAGGGGAGGCCTATGATGGAGATGACGAGGCCTATGTTGCATCCCCAGATGCCGTATTTGCTGCCGCCGTTGTGCTTGGTGGAGAGGGAAGGCACCACGTAGTCGAGCACGGTGATGACGGCGGCGATGACGGCGGTGACGATGAGCGTCGGGGCGTTCACTGCGGCAAAGGGCGTCAGCGCTGCCAGCAGCAGGCCCAGCCAGCTGACGGGAGGTCCCGGCAGGCCGGGGATGACGGAACCGGCGATGCCGATGGCGAGGCAGAGGAAGGCAAGGATGATAAGGATGGTGTTCATGGGAGGTTTAAAGTTTAAAGTTTAGAGTTTAGAGTTTAGGGATTCGGGTTTAAGGAGGGTGTCGAATAGGTCCCGTAGTTTTGTTTCGTTTTTTATCAGGGTGCGGAGTTCGGCCAGAGGGGCTGCGTTGGGGCTGTCAGGCAGCCACAGTTTTATGTAGCCGCCTTCGGCGTATTTCTCGTGCAGATGGTCGAGGCATCGTTGCCAGTGCTGTTCGCGGTCGTAGTTGGGGAAGTGTGAAAGGCTGTATTCCACGGTGCGTCGCACGATGGTCTCCGGCTCCACGTCGCGGTCGGCCTCAGCCACTATGGCGCCCAGGGAGGAGCGCGGAGGCTCCTTTGCGGAGGCGCGATGGTCTTCGGCGGCTTGCGCAATCTGTTCCACCTCATCGTTGGAGAACCATTGGTGCAGAGGTGTGCAGTCTCTTATCATACGTCCAGAGGCGAGATGGTGTATTTCGCGACCCTCGCGGAGGCCGATGTCGTGCATGGCGGCAGCGGCATAGACGGCAGGAGTGGGTTTCAGCTGCATGGCGCGTGCTATGACGCGTCGTGCGTGGTTGCGTCGGTGTGCGGTGTCGAAGGCGTCGTATTGCGGGAGCACAGACTCCTCCACCCATGCCTTGAGGGAAGCGGGCACTGTGTCGTAGCGCCACCACTCGTAGGCAACGCGAGGGCTGCCGTCGGTCATGAACACAATGCCGCTGAACACGAAGCCCTCCTTGTCGAGGATATGGCGCATTGGGTGGTTGTCGGCGTGCGTGTCCACGCGCAAGTAGGGGTAATGCTCTTTGGCGTAGGCGAAGGCTGCCGCGTCTATGCCGTGGGTGCCGCGCAGGGCTGCTATACGGTGTACGGTGGCGTAGGTGCTGTCGTCGATCCATCGTCCGTGCACTATGACATCGTAGGTGGGTTCCACGCCCGGCACCACGGCGAAGGAGCCCACCGGCTTTCCGTTCATCTCGGCGATGAACGAAGCGTTGCGGGCAATGTCCTCCTCCACATATTCGCGTGTGGGATAGCCCACCCATTGTGTGAAGTTGCCGTCGGCGCGCATCACGCTGCGCGAGTGGTCGTACATCGTGAGAACGGTCTCTATGTCGTCGGTTGTCGTGTGGCGTATCTGCATGGTTAGAAGCGGTGTCCGATGTTGAGGTAAATGTTTACAGCCTTGGTGCGGTTGCTGTAGCCGAGGCGCAGGTCTATCGGGCCGAAGATTGTGCTGTAGCTATAGCCTACCTGGAAGCCGAAGATTGTCGGTGCCTCGACGAGTGCCTGAATGTTGTCGCTCTGTTGTGCTGCCGCGGCGCGCAGAATGATGTACTGGTTGTTCAGCACCTGGTAGTGCAGCTGCAGCTGAGCGGCGGCGAAATAGCGGCCCATGTATTCCAGGTTGCCAATGCCTGCGAAAGGCATCTGCTGTTCCACCTGCTGTCCGAACCACTCGCTGCCTATGGCGTTGCCGTAGGCCAGCGGCACGTCGCCGCCGAGCAGCAGGCGTGTGTATACCATTGGCTGTATGGTGATACGTGGCAGGGGAGAGACGTTGGTGCGCACATGTACGGAGATGTCGTTGAGGCCTATTCCGCCGTTCATGCCCAGGAAGTTGTCGGTGCGGTAGCTGTAGGCGGCGTGGAATCGAGTGCCGTGTGAGGGGTAGTACCAGTGGTTCTCGGTGTTGAGGATGGCCGAGGTGCGGTAGGAGAAGTAGTGGCTGTTCGTCAGGTGCAGGGAGTCGTTGCCGCGCGAGAGCAGGTTGCCGTAGTAGTTGAAGTAGTCCCAGCGTACGCCGGCCTGTATGATGAAATTGCGGAACTGGAAGTCCACTGGGGTGAAGTCGCCCTGGTGCTGTCGATATTTGATGCTGTGGGTGCGTGTGCCGAGGGTGTAGATGTCAATGTCGTTGTTGCGCAGGGTGTAGGCCAGAGTAGGGCTGAAGACGCGGCGTGTGAAAGCCGAGTATTCGATGCGCCCCATGATGCGGCGTCCGAGGCGCACGGTGCCCTGTAGGACCATTGGTATGCGTGTGTTGATTGGCAGCTTGCCTGCAATCTGAATGGCGCCCATCTCCTCGCTGTCGAAGCGGAAGCCAGCGCTGACGATGGGGTTGGCCGGCTGGCTGCTGACGCTGTGTCGCCGCGGTGACGAGGCGGAGGCCTGCATGGTGTCGTTGTCGGCGCGGAACGAGCGTTCCGGGCGTTGCATGTGTTTATACTGGCTGCCTGAGATTGTGGTGCTGAGTCCGCTGCCGTCGATGCGAGCCTTCAGTGCCGTGAGGTCGTCGCGGTGGCGAGCAGCCTCCTCGGCGCCGCGGCGTATCAGAGTGTCGATGGCTGCCGGGGTGAAGCTTGCCGCCGAATAGCCGCTGACGTCCACGCGCATCACCACGTCGCTCAAGGCGATGTTTTCCGCGTACTTGTTCATGCAGTTGATGTCTATAATCTGGCTGAGCACTGTGGCGGCGTCGCCAATGTCGTCGGCCTTCAAGGGTTCGCCCTGCACGGTGACGCCAATGATGATGTCGGCCCCCATGCTTCGAGCCAGGTCGGCAGGGTAGTTGTTGCGCAGACCGCCGTCGATGAGCACCATGTCGCCCATGCGCACGGGTGTGAACACACCAGGTATAGCCATGGAGGCTCGCATGGCGCGCACCAGGTAGCCGCTGCGGAAGTCGACCTCGTTGTTGGTGACGATGTCCGTTGCGACGCAAGCGAAGCGAATCGGCAAGCTGTCGAAGCTGATGCTGTCGAGGTATCCGGCGCAGAGCTTGCGGAAGAGGCGGTTCAGGTTGCGTCCGCGAATGAGGCCCCCCTGCTGCGGGCGGTCGCTGCTGAGGCCGCGTATGATGGCGTAGGTGTTCTGTTCTTCGCGCTGCCGCAGGGTGAGTGTGGACTGGTCGGTGCGGTCGCTGAGTAGGAATGTCCAGTCCTGAGCGCGCACGAGGGAGTCTATGTATTCCGTGGAGTGTCCGGTGCAGTACAGTGCGCCGATCAGTGCTCCGATGCTTGTGCCGCACACGATGTCTATCGGTATGCCGGCGTCCTCTATGGCGCGCAGAGCGCTGATGTGCGCCATGCCCTTGGCGCCGCCGCCGCTGAGCACCACGGCCACCGTCGGGCGTTCTTTCTGCGGCTGAGCCGGCACGGCCGCAGCCAGGAGCAGTGTGGCAAGTATTGTGAGAGACTGTTTCATTCTGCTTGTCGATAAATATCTTTTCGCACCCGCAGTGCCTGCAGCAGGCCGCGCAGGGTGAGGTAGACCATGAAGGCGAGCCACAGCACGTTGTTCCACGTGTGTTCGTTGGCGGCTGCATCGGTGTAATACTTCAGGCCGTAGTAGACGGCGAAGAAGGCCGCCGTAGCCACAAACATAGCGTTGCGCATGGTGCGTGTTGCCGTGGCGCCGATGAAGATGCCGTCGAAGAGGAAAGCCGCGAAGCCGCAGACGGGGATGACGAGCACCCATGTCATGTAGTCGCCGGCTGCGGCGATGACGTCCTGCTGGTCTGTGAAGATGTGGAGGAACTGGTTGCCGAAGGCGGCATAGAGGCCCGTGAAGACCGCCGTCAGAGCCAAGCCCCAGAGAATCAGCAGTCGCACGGCGAGTTTCAGGTGTCGTTTCTGTTTGGCTCCTATATGACGCCCCACGAGGCTTTCGCCGGCGTAGGCGAAGCCGTCCATGATGTAGCTGAAGATGGTGAAGAACTGCAGCAGGAGCGCGTCCACGGCCAGGATCTGGTCGCTGATGTGCGACGAAGCTGCGGTGATGAAGGTGAAGACGCCCGACAGGCACAGGGTGCGCAGGAATATGTCGCCGTTGACCTTGAAGAAGCGGCGCATGTCGGTCCAGCGGAGAGCCTCTTTTATAGTTGTGAGTTTTGAGTTTTGAGTTTTGAGTTGTGGGTTGTGGGTGGTCAGTTGTTTCATGCGTTTGCGCAGGAAGACGATGCCGAGAGTGAGTCCCGAGTAGTTGGCTATCACGGTGCCCAGAGCCACGCCGGCGATGTCCCAATGGAGCACCAGCACGAAGAGCAGCGATGCCACTATGTTCACGCAGTTGAGGAATATGGCTATCCACATCGGAGTTCTGGAGTCCTGCATGCCTATGAACCACCCCTTGATGGCGTACATGCCCAGTGTGGCGGGAGCTGCCCAGATGCGCACGAAGAAGTAGGTGAGAGCAAGTCCCAGCACATGGTCGCTGCCCTCGAAGATCAGCGGTACCGCCAGAGCGATGGGCCACTGCAGGACTATCAGCGTCAGCGCTATGCCTATCGCTATGGCGCAGGCGCGTATGAGGATTTTGACTGTCTCGTCCCAGCGCTCGGCGCCGAAGGCCTGTGCCGTGAAGCCGCTGGTGCCCATGCGCAGGAAGCCGAAGTTCCAGTATATGAGGTTGAATATCTGGGTGCCTATGGCTATGGCGCCAATATGGTCGCCCGAGAGGTGGCCCACGATGGCCATATCCACCATGCCGAGGAGCGGCACGGTGATGTTGGTCACTATGTTGGGCAGAGCGAGGCCCAGGATGCGTCGGTTCATCGTATGTCGCATTGGGCACAACCCATCACGCGGTGTGTCGCCGCGTCGCACACCAGGGCCACAATGTGGCTGTTAGCCTTCACGATGGCCGGTGTGCCGATGGTGTAGGTGGTCTGGTCGGAGGCCGAGGCTCCGGCCTCGGTGCCTATGCTGACGCTTTTGCCCCACGAGTCGGTCACCACGGCGCGCAGCATGTGGTTGTGTGCGTAGTGCTCGTTGTAGCCCGTGCCGTCGAGCTGCATGTACTTCAGCGAGTCCTCGGTGACGAGCAGTGTCAGTGTGAGGGCTTCGGAGCAAGCTTCGCGCAGCTCCATGTCGGTGTTGATGGTCACCGTGTTGCCGTCGGCTGTTGCCGTGACGGCCACCTTCACCGGCGGCAGGGCTGCGAGGGCCTGGTCAATGCTGCTGCCGATGTCGGCCATAGAGCTGCTGAACGCCGTCCCCTGGCGGTTGATGTAGGCTGTGGGCAGCGCGGAGAAGCCCCAGTGGTTCTCCCAAGCGGCGGCCTCGCTCACGCGGGTGTCCATACTGTTGGGGAAGGGTTCGCCCATGCTGTGGTTGGGTGCCGTCACGCTCACCACCACCAGATGGCTGCCGTAGACGGCGTGCAGGCGCTCCAGCGTGCGGTCGGCCGACGGGCAGTTGTTGCACTTGGGCCCCGTGTACTTCTCCACGTAGGCCACGGCCCCTTCGGGCCACGGGTCGCTGTCGCCGCCGTTGCCGACGCTTATCAGCCGCTCGTCGGGTTCTATTTTGTCGCATCCCGCCGCCATCAGTGCGGCGGCTATCATTGTCAGTATCGTTGTCTTTTTCATAACATCCTGTTGTCTATTTTCTCATTTCTCATTTTTCATTTCTCATTTTTCATTTCTCATTTTTCATTTCTCATTTTTCATTTCTCATTTCAGAAACTCGTCGTCAGGCTCAGCGTCAAGCCGTTGCTTGCCGGCACCTCGCGGCATACGCCGCCGATGCAGAGCATGCCGCGGCGCTGCTTGCCGTAGCCCAGCTGGAGGCGTGTGGCGCCGTGGGTGTAGCCGGCGCTGATGTTGTAGTAGTTGCCCTGGCCGTCGTTGTAGGCCCACTGGTCGCTCAGCGAGACGAACCAGTGGCTGCCGATGCTCCACTCCACGAGGCCCATGAGCCAGTCGCCGAGGCGCGGGTCGGTGTGGCCTGCCGAGGCGTCGCGGCGGCTGTCGCTGCCCATCCACTCGCCCTCGAAGCGCAGGGTGTGCTGCTTGCTGACGCGCCATGTGGCGTCGGCCACCACGATGTTGTTGTGGTAGAGCCCCGGCAGTTCGCCTTCCACCACGGGGTTGAACGCCTGGTAGGCGTAGGTGAGTGTGAGCTTCACCGTCTTGCTCAGCTTGCGAGCCACCTCCACGGAGGCCTCGCCGAAGAGCAGGGGTCCCAGGCCGCCGTTCACGCTGTAGCCGTCGGTGCCGGCCCCGCCGGTCCTGGCGGTGTCGAGGCCGCAGACCACGGCGCTGTTGAGCCTCACGTCCATGCCGTACTTGCCGCCCAGCCACGTGTCCTTCTTCACCTTCCACATCACGTCGCCCTGCAGCCCCTGCTCGCCCATGACGTTGGTGGCGTAGGGGTACATGGTGAGGAAGGCGTAGGTGTGGTTCTTGGTGATGGCTGGCAGGTAGTTGATGTACAGCTGCTGACCCGGGATGGTGCGCATCGACTTGAAGGCCATGTTCTCCACGCGTTTGGCCTGGAGCGTGGCGCTGAAGCCGCGCTGCGAGTAGGCCAGTGTGGCCGTGAGGGCCTCGCCCTCGCGGTAGGTGTAGTCGTTGACCACCGAGGGGTCCTGTCCCTTGCGTGCATATTCGGCCTGGAGGCTCCATCCGCCCCATCCGAGCTCGGCCCTCACGGCGCCGGCGCCCACGTTGAGCGGCAGCTTGAGGCGGTAGCCCGGCTGGTCGGCGAGGATCATGGCGTCGGCCTCGTATTTGCTCACGAAGCCCGCGCCGATGATGGCGCGCAGCTTGCCGCCCTGCAGGGGTCTGACGGCCTCGGCGAGGTTCACCTCGGCGTCGACGCCGCGCACCAGGCCGTCGCCCAGCCCCCAATAGTGGCGCTGCTTGCCCGCCAGGGCCTTGACGGTCACGCCCTGCCACGGGCGGAGGGCCACGTTGAGGCCGAAGATGGCGTTGTCGAGCCCAAGGTAGCGGTCCTCGTAGGAGCGTAGGATCAGGCCCGAGCCGAACTGCTCGTAGAAGTGGCCCACGGTGACGCTCAGGCGCTCGCTGTTGTAGGCCACGAAGTAGTGGGCGAGGCCCTGGCCCTTCCACTCGGCGTCGAAGCCCAGCAGCGGGTTGTGGTACATCTCGAAACGCAGGCCTGCGCTGAAGCCTCCGTTCTGGTAGAGGATGTCGGCCCTGGTGTTGAGCAGCAGGCGCTCCTCCACCTCGCGGGCGCCGATGGTGCTGTCGGCGCGGCTCATCTGGGCGTCGGCCTGCACGTTGCCCGTCACGTGGCCGCCCATGATGCCCTGTGCCTGCGAGGCGACGGCCAGGGCTGTAGCAGCCACAGCCACAAGTACTTTCTTGATTGTCATACTCTCTTTGGTTCTTTGTTTGATGGTGCAAAGGTACGTTTTTTTTTCAAATGGCGGCCTTTTTATGTTCCTGCGCGACCAAAAATCATCTCTTTTGCCCCCGTCCCGGGACGCCCCCTCTACGGAGTCCCTACGGCCGTTCTTCAGTAGTTCTTCAGTAGTTCTTCAGTGTGGCACTGAAATACTACTGAAGAACTACTGAAGAACTGCCGTACCGGCTCCGAGGCGGAGTGGTAGGGGATGGGTGGCGGGTCAACTTTTTTTTGCCGTGAACGGAAAAAGGTGTATCTTTGCAGTCTGAAAAAAACAAAACCTGAAAACGATAACTCTAAAACACAGTGCAATTATGAAGAAAGCAATCCTTATTTTTGCCATGACCGTCATGATCGGCGGCCTGGCGTCCGCGCAGGTAAGCCTTGGCGGCCGTTTCTACGGCGGTCTCACCTCTGGCTTCGAGGCGTCGCTGCTCTACGGCATGGGCGGCAACACCCGCATCGAGGCCGACCTCGGCGCCAGCTTCGGCGTGATGACCAAGACCTACGACGCCGTCAATATCTTCGGTGCGCGCTACACCTACGACGGCACCCCGTCATACTATGTGGTCACGGCCACTGGTGCCTACCACTGGACGTTCAACATCGTCAAGGGTTTCGGCTGGTTCGTGGGTCCCGCCGCGCAGCTGGGCCTGGGGTCCAACCACGACGGCGACTTCTACATGCGCCTTGCCGTGGGTGCCCAGGGGGGCGTGCAGTACCAGTTCGACTTCCCGCTGCAGGTGTCGCTTGACGTGCGGCCCATGCTTGACTTCATCCACCTGGCCAATCCCCGTTCGCTCTTCGACCTGGGGGTGGCCGCGGGTGTCCGTTACTGCTTCTAAAACGCATAGATTATGAGATATTCCATCGGAGTAGACATGGGCGGCACCAACACCGACATGGGGCTGGTGACGGAGAACGGCAACATCATCAAGCGGCGCAACATAGCGACCAACGCATACACGCAGCTGGAGCCTTATGTGCGCGACATGATGCGCGAGATACAGGCCATGGTCGAGGAGCAGACGGCCATCGACGGCGAGGCCGTGATGCTTGACGGCATCGGCATCGGCGCTCCCAACGGCAACTACTACACCGGCTGTGTGGACAACGCGCCCAACCTCACCATCAAGGGCAACCTCGACTTCGGCAAGGAGATACACAAGTACATGTCTGTGCCCGTGGTGCTTAGCAACGACGCCAACGCGGCGGCCTACGGCGAGTATGTCTACGGCGGTGCCAAGGGCATGAAGCATTTCATCATGTTCACGCTGGGCACCGGCGTAGGCAGCGGCATAGTGGTTGACGGCAAGCTGGTGCACGGCTCCACCGGTGCCGCCGGCGAGCTTGGCCACGCCATACTCATCCCCCACGGGCGCAAGTGCTCCTGCGGGCGTGAGGGCTGCCTGGAGACCTACACGTCGGCACGCGGCATCGTGCAGACCTACATAGAGCTGCGTCGCGAGGACCCCGACGGCGAGCGCATGCTCAAGGAGGTGCCCGACGGCGAGATCAGCAGCAAGCTCATCGGCGAGGCTGCGCACCAGGGCGACCCCGTGGCCCTGAAGACCTGGGCCATTGTGGGCGACCAGCTGGGGCTTGCCATGGCCAACAGCGTCACCTTCTCGGCCCCCGAGGCCATCTTCCTCATGGGCGGTCCCGCCCAGGTCGGCGAGCCCCTGCTGAGGCCCCTGCGCGAAGCCTTCGAGCGCTACCTGCTCAACATCTTCGCCGGCACCTGCCAGATACGCATGAGCGAGCTGAAAGCCAACGAGGTGGCCATACTCGGCGCCGCGGCGCTGCTGAAAATGAAAAGTTGAAAGCTGAAAATCGGAACAGGATGAAGAGGTCGTTACTATTACTGCTTATGGTGGTGTTTTTGGCCGCCTGCGGCGAGCAGCCGTTGACGTCGTATGTCAACCCCCTGGTGGGCACCGACGGGCACGGCCACACCTTCCCCGGTGCCATAGTGCCCTTCGGACAGATACAGCCCTCGCCCGACACGCGTCTGCAGGGCTGGGACGGTTGCAGCGGCTACCACTACACGGACGACACCATCTACGGCTTCAGCCACACGCACCTCAGCGGCACAGGTTGCGAGGACTACGGCGACGTGCTGCTGATGCCCGTCGACGAGCAGGAGCTGCGCGAGGTGCGCTTCGGCGCCACGATGCGCGAGGGCTACAAGCACCACTTCCAGCACAAGAACGAGACCGCGCGGGCGGGCTACTACAAGGTGATGCTTGACAACGGGGGCCTGCCGTGCACCATCGTGGAACTCACGGCCGACCGGCGTGTGGCCTACCACCGCTACACTTACGTGCAGGACAAGAACAACTGTTTTGTGATAGACCTGCGCCACCGCGACGTGCTCCTCGACGGCAACATACGCCTCACCGGCGAGGGCCTCCTCGTAGGGCATCGCCGCAGCTCGGCCTGGAATCCTGACCAGCAGCTCTTCTTCGCCATCAGGAGCAGTGTGCCGTTTGAGCGCGTGGTGGTGAGCGACGACTCGTCGCAGGCCTTCGTGCAGCTGGCTGACGCCAAGCAGGTGGAGCTGCAGGTGGCCATCAGCGGCGTTGACATCGAAGGCGCCATCGGCAACCTGCTCATGGCGCGCTACAAAGACTTCGAGAGTGCGCGCCGCGGCGCCGACCAGACGTGGGAGGAGGCCCTGGGCAAGCTGAAGGTGGACGGAGGCTCGAAGGAGCAGAAACGCTGCTTCTACACGGCGCTGTACCACTGCATGACGGCGCCCTACCTGTGGAGCGACGAGGACGGCCGCTACCGCGGCACCGACGGCAAGATACACGTGGCCGACGAGGGGAGGGAGGTGTACACCGTCTTCTCGCTGTGGGACACCTACCGCGCCCTGCACCCCCTGCTGACGCAGATAGAGCCCGAGCGCACGGTGGACTTCGTCTACACCGCCATGAAGCAGTATGAGCAGGGCGGCGAGCTGCCCATGTGGGAGCTGGCGGGCCATGAGACCCACTGCATGATAGGCTACCACGCCGTGCCCATGCTGCTCGAGGCCTACAACTACCTGCACGACGAGGACGGCACCATAGCGGGCTACACGCCGAAGCAGATACTGGAGGCCATGGTGGCCACCAGCAACCGCACCGAGGCCCACCGCGAGTATGGCAGGCAGGGCTACCTCAGCTCCGAGATAGACAACGAGAGTGTAAGCAAGACCTTGGAGTATGCCTACGACGACTGGTGCATAGCCCAGATGGCCGAGATTGCCGGCGACAGCGCCACGGCCCGCACCTACTGGATACGGAGCCAGAGCTGGCAGAACATCATAGACAGCAACGGCTTTGCCCACGCCAGACGCAACGGCGCGTGGGTGACGCCCTTCGACCCCACGGAAGTCAACAACCACTACACCGAGGCCAACTCGTGGCAGTACAGCAGCTATGTGCCGCACGACATCGACGCCTGGGTCGAGCATCTCGGCGGCAAGGACAAGGCCATAGCCTTCCTCGACAGCCTCTTCGAGGGCCGGAACAGCATGAGCGGCCGCGACCAGGCCGACGTCACTGGTCTCATAGGCATGTACGCCCACGGCAACGAGCCGAGCCACCATGCCGCCTGGCTCTACGCTGTGCTGGGCCAGCCGGAGAAGACGGAGAAGTATGTGCACAAGATACTGGATGAGCTCTACACCAGCAAGCCCGACGGCCTCTGTGGCAACGAGGACTGCGGCCAGATGAGCGCCTGGTATGTGCTGGCCGCGCTGGGAAGGTACGAGGTGTGCCCCGGCAGCGGCGTGTGGGTGGAGACCGAGCCACTCTTCTCGTTCGCGGACCACGATATGGTCTCTATAGAACCATTCAAGATGCCCGACAGTCTCCGCATCACCCCCTGTCCGGTCTTTGCCGACTGGCGCATGCAGAGCGACCGCGACAGGGTGAGCGACACGGTGGCGCAGTGGGAAGGGCGTCTGCCGTCGCAGAAGGTGATACACAAAGAGGTGAAGGTGTCTACCGACAAGCATGTCACATACCTCACGCAGCCCGCACCGCAGTATACGGAGAACGGCCCCGAGGGCATGGTGGACAACATCTACGGCAACATCAACTACCGCATAGGTGGCTGGCAGGGCTGGCAGGAGGACTTTGTGGCTGTGGTGGAGCTCGACAAGACGAGGAGGGTGAGTATGGTGGGTGTGAACTGTCTTGAGAATATGCGCTCGTGGATATTCTATCCAAAGAGCATCAAGGTGGAGTACAGCGCTGACGGCGAGACGTGGTTGCCATACGGCGAGAAGACGCATGTAGAGGAGGCTCCGGGCGAGGAGATGCAGGCCCGCCAGGGGGAGAGCCACACAATGCTCATTGCCGTGAAGGACGATATACGTGCCAGATACTTTAAGATTACCCTTGAGAACTATGGCCGTCTGCCCGAGTGGCACATCAGTGCCGGCGAGCAGGCATGGCTGTTTGCTGACGAAATAGTGATTTTATGAAAAAGAAAATAGTATTGCCGCTGGCGGCCGTCGCTGCCGTTCTGGCGTTGGTGTCGTGCGACAGCAAGACCTGCTACTGTTACGACAACGGTCGCGAGGAGGTTCTGTATGTGAACCCCGATGTCAAGTGCAACGCCTATAGCTCGGGCCGTCGCGGTTGCGTGGAGGCCAACGAGCGCATGAACCCCAGCGAGATAGGGCAGGAGTACAAGAAGCGCTAAAGCACAAGGATGGCGTTGGAGACAGGCCGCTGACCCTCATGGTCGTGTGTGCGGTTGTCGGAGGGGTAGTTGACCACCCCGCCATGGGGTTTGCCCTGCACATACATGGTGCAGCTGCCGCCGCCGTCGAGGTTTATCGCCTCGGAGCAGCCCAGCCAGCGCATCACCAGCTCCAGCTCGGTGAGCGAGAGTCCTTCGGCTTGATGCTTGAAGCGGCCGTCGGCCACCACCAGCAACGTTGTGCCGTCGGGCTTGAGGCCAAGGGCTGTGCGGTTATGGCGATGGGTGACGAAGGAGCGGTCGTCGCGTTGCGGAACCAGTGCTCCGTGGCGTAGCAGCATTGGCCCGGCGGTCATGATGTTGCTGTCTGTCAGTCTTTCTTCCCACAGGCGGTTGCTGTCGGGCACCGCTAATCGGGGCCGCCCGTTGCGCAAGGCAAGGGTGGCATGCTGGTAGTATTTGCGGTTCACCGAGTCGGTGGCGGCGGGGGTGTTCTCGCCAACCTGTATGCCGTCGATGCGCAGATAGCATACCGGGTTGCCGGCATCCATGTCGAAGAAGCTGCCGTTGACAGCCGCATAGGCGCCGCACCGCTCTGCGAGGGAGGATACTTCGGTGAGGGTGCTGTCGCATACGAAGGCCAAGCGGCGGTGTGACTGTGCCGGTATCTCGATGACAAAGAGGTGCTGAGCAGAGCAGAAGAGCGCGCCTTCGCCGAAGTGGTAGCGTTTCAGGTAGAACCCCTCCAGGGTGTCTATGCTCCATTCGGCATTGGCGACACGCATGGAGTCCACGCTGTAGTTCACTTGTGCCGCCGTCGGCGCCCATAGCCCGGCTGCAAGCAGGGCGGTAAATATCAGTTGTCTCGCTGTCATTTCGTTTTCTTCTTCGTTTTTGTGCCCTTGCCGGGGCGGGGTTTAATGCCGAGCAGCTCGTCCCACCGGTCGAAGTCTTTGGTGAGCTTGAGGCCTATGCCTTGTTTGTAAGGCAGGTCCATGCGTGTGTAGTCGTTGGTGTTTGTGCGGTTGTAGGCGAATATATGCACCAGCGGGTTGATGCGGTAGCCTAGCAGTGCGTCAATGACGGTGCCACCTCCCGTCGATGCCTCGAGCTCCCGGCTTTCACCGCCGTAGCCGAGGGTGCTCTCGAGATACCAGCGGCCCCAGTCTTTGCTGATGTTCACGTCGAGCTGCTGGTTGGTGAGTTCGGTGGCTGCCTTGTAGTTGACGTCGACATCGACGAACTGCACCATGTCGCTCACTATGCTGCTCACCGACGCCGCCATCATGGAGTAGCCGCTCGACAGGCCGTTGTTCACGGCGTTGCCGTTGCCTGCGTCGTTGCCGGAGACGTTGTAGAACTGCCCCATCAGCAGCAACGACATGGTCTGGTTTATCATGTCACGCTCGCTGTTGCGGTCTATGTAGGCAAACACCTCGTCCTCCACGCTGGCGTCGGCGTTGGGGAGGCGCAGGTCGAAGCCTATGGTGGGGTCCTGCAGGGTGCCGGCCACGGCGATGACATTCTCCACCTGTATGTACTTCTGTGTGTTGTCTACAGCCGACAAGTTGCCGGTCAGTGTGCTGAGGTTGGCGCGTTGCGAGTATACGGCCTTCAGGTCGAAGCGTGCGTCGGGCAGGCTTCCCTGGAAGGCGAGGTTGCTGCCGCTCTCAAGCGTGAAGTTTTTCTCAAAGAGCGACATCATGCTCAGCTTCATGGTGCCGTCGACGATCTCGTAGCTTCCAACCACCTGTGGCTGCATCTTCTCGTCAAGGTTCATGTGCAGGGCGCCTTGTCCGGTGGCCCCGACGCCCACCTTCACTTCCGAGAAGTCCATGGGCAGGTTTAGCTTCACGTCGGGCGTGATGGTGATATTGGCGTCTAGCGTGAAGGGCATGGCCTTCTGTCTCTTGGTTTTAACCTGTCCCGATGTGGTGGGCTCGTCGCTTACGAAGGTGATGTAGTTCTGTGTCTGCATGTGGCGTTGTCCGCTCACGGGCACCGTCAGCGTGCTGCCGGGATTGGTGCGGGCCGTGACGGTCATGTCCAGCTTCTCGAGGCTGCCGCGCACGATGCCGTCGGCGCTTGCCAGCATGGTGCCGCTGAACTCCTCGCCGTCTTTCTTGTCGAGCACCAGCAGATTGTCAGTGTGGAGGCTCAGGTCGAGCACTATGTCCTGCAGGCTGTTGTATCTTATCTCGCCGTCGACCCCGGCCATGTTGCCGCGTGTGTCGTGCAGCATGAAGTTGTCGAGCATGATGTGCTTGTTGCGGAAGCGCACGCTGTCGTCGAAGAAGTAGGTCACTCCGGTGATGTCCACTTTCAGCGCCCCGTTCTCCACGAAGGCTTCGCCGATTATGTCAGGCTTCGCCGTGGTGCCGCTCACATCGAAGTTGCCGTGCAGCCGCCCTTCGAAGCGCGACGAGAACTTGCTCATCAGCGGCGCCATGAGGGCCAGCTCCAGCCTGTCGAAGTCCACGCTGAAGTTCAGGTCGGGCTCCTTTTTGCCGAGGCCCAGCCATCCGCGTGCCCTTATCTGTTCTCCGGCAAGCTGCAGGTTCAGTATGTTGAGCTCTGCGTTCCAGTTGCTGTTCACTTTGACGTCGCCCAGCGGCTGGTTGTTCACCACGCAGCTGTCTATCCTCAGGTTGGTGTTGAAGTAGGGCGTCTCTGTGATGCCGTACATGGCGAAGTGGCCGCCGATGTTGCCGCCGACCTCCATGTTGGTGCCCTGCAGCAGCACGTCGCAGAGTCGCTTGAGGTCGAAGTTGTCGAGGTCAAGGTTCACGTTGTCGCCCGGACGGCCCTGCAGGTCGAGCGCAGCCTCCACACGTTGCTCTTCGCTTGCCGCGCTGATCCCCTTGCCTTTCACCCTGAAGCCGTCGGCCAGCGCGATGCCAAGGCTGTCTATGCCCAGCGCCCACCGTGTGTCGCCGATGTAGAAGTCGGGCCGCGCCACGCTGATCATGCCGTTGTCGAGCCTCAGCATCAGGTCGCCGCGGGTGGCGTTCCCCTCGTCGCCCCAGTAGAGCTCGGCGATGCTGCGGTAGCTGTTGCTGTTGAGTATGACCGAAAGGCGGTTGAAGATGGTCGCCTTGCCTATCTTGAGCTCCTGCGCCTCGGCGTTAAGCACGTAGGAGCCTGCCGACGGCCGGCCGCCGGCGCCGAAGTTGTCGAGCACCAGCGAGCCTATGCGCACCGAGTCGCTTCGCAGCGCCATCTTCAGCAGTTCGCGGCTGTTGTAGTTGCCGCTCAGGCGTGTGCCGCGTGCCACCGCCACCTTGTCGCCCAGCGACTCGAGCAGCCGCCCGTCGTCGTCCCACTGCACGTTGAATGTCATCGTGTTGTCTTCCAAGTCGGCAAGCTCTTCTTCGCTCACCTGCGGCGTGACGCCCAGGTCTTCGGGCACCACCTCGTGCAGCATCTGGCGCACCATGACGGGCAGGTCGGCGTAGTCGAAACGCCCCGTCACTGTGGCATTCAGCGGTTCGCTCAGCAGCTCTATGTCCTTCTTCTCGCCGGCGCTCTCTACGTCAAGGCGCAAGTCCTTGACGCTCACGGCGCCCACGCGTGTGTCTATCAGCTCCACGCTTCCCGTCAGGCTGTCGGCCGTGTTGCCCTTGGCCGTGGCGTGCAGGCGCGTGCTGACCTCGGCGAAGTCCTTGCTCATCAGCCTGAAAGCCGCCGCGTTGAGGCGGTCGAGGTGCAGGTCGGCCGTGTAGGTACGCTCGCTCCCGGCGCCACGGCTTGTGGCTTTCAGGTCGAAACGCAGCAGCGAATCGGTCGACACCGCCTCCACCGTGGCGTCGTTTGTGTGGATTTCTCCGTTTATGGTTATGGGTGCCAGCTTGTTGCCGCGCACCACGGTGTTCGTCAGCCCCAGGTCCACGGTGCCGTCGATGCCGCCGTGGCTGCCTTTCCGTGTGCTCACCGTGGCGTCGGCGCTCAGCGCCAACCCAGTGTGTGTCAGCCAGTCGCTGCCCAGCATGCTCAGCCCGAGCCCGTCGCTGTTGGCCTCCATGCCCACATGCCACTCGTCTGCCAGCCTCTTGTCCGTGCCTCTGGTCACGGGCTTGGCGGCAACATCGGCGCGCAGATTGCCCATCCCGCTGGCAATGTTAAGGTTGAGCGTGCCGCCATCGGCCATGTTGCCGTGCAGCTGCGCCGCCAGGTCCACATGCTGTACATGCCGTATCAGCTTTCTCGCGGCAGGGGAGAGGTGCACCGGCATCCCTGCCAATATGCGTTCCGCGTCGCCCTCGGCCACCCTTATGTCAAGCCTGTCAAGATCGCCTCCGGCAATCGTCACCTCCGGCAGCCCGCGCACCGTACCGTCCACAGCCACACGCGAATCGCGGCCGAACGACAGCAGTAGGTCGTCGATGACCAGGCTGTCTATAGGCCCCGTGATGACGCCCTCGGCGTCGATCTGTGCGTTGTAGCCCCACAGCACCGGCGCCCAGTAGGCCACGTCGCTCATCGCCACCGTCGTACCCTCGTGCAGCACCGCACGGTGGTGCACCGTGTGCTCATAGTGCTTCATCACATCCCACCCATCGTACACCAAATCAGCCTCAAGCATTATGTGGCTGTTGCCGGTCGTGATGTCCATGTTGTGGGCGTGGATTCCCTCGGGGCTGATATACGCATCGCCGCGTATGTCCTTCACATCGAAGCCGCTGCGCTCCTCGGTGCTCAAGTGCAGTATGTGCGCCTCCACATTGTCGTTCACTACGTGCACACCCTTGATGCGGCCGCAGATATCGTAAAACTCCATGTGCGGTATCTCCACACCGTGCTCGAACACCGTCTTCCGCTTGTCTATCAGGTCCATCTTGTAGTGCACATGGTTCAGCGTCAGCATCCCCACCTCCACCGTGAACCTGCCGCCCTTCGGAGGCGTTGTATTGTTTGAGCTGTAATGGCTTATGATGAACTCGAGATTAGTGACGCTGCGCGTCGGGTCGTCCTCTTTCTCGCTTATCGCCAGGTGGTAGTAAGCCCTGCTCAGATAGACGCGGTCGAAACTCAGCGTCCCGGCATCGTGGCCGCCGTCGCCCATGTCGCCGGCACGGAAAGGGAACCTCTTGAACCTCAGTCTCAGCGTCTCGCAGTCGAAGATGGTGTCGCCGTCCGGCGCCACAAGCAGCACCTCGTGCAGTATCAAGTGGTCCCAAGGCATCATGCCGAGCGCCCCTATCTTGACCTTGCCGCCCCACTCCTTCGAGAAATAGTCGCCGGCGGCGGTGCCGATGTAAGACTGCACAACAGAGTAATTGACCGCTGCCACAGCTATATACACCGTCAGCAGCAGCCCCAAGAGCACTCGTCCTGCTATTTTGGCCACTTTCTTCAATCGCTATATATAACGCGCATGTTTGCGCATTATTATATCACAACAAAAAAATCTTTTCCCCCACCTAACCCACCCACCCCTCCCGCTCACCCGCCCTAAATAATCATCACTCAAAACTCCTAACTCAAAACTCCTAACTCGTAACTCCATCGCCCCCTCCACGGAGTCCCTACGGCCGTTCTTCAGTAGTTCTTCAGTAGTTCTTCAGTACTTCTTCAGTGCGGCACTGAAATACTACTGAAGAACTACTGAAGAACGGCCGTACCGGGTCCGTAGGGGCTCCGTGGGGGAGGGGAGCGGGCGCCGCTGTTGATAACTCGCGCCGCCGCGCGGGCTTCTGTGCAGCCAAACCGCTGTTGCACAATGCGATACTGCATTTTGACCCCGGGAAACGCCGTTTTTGGCCCGTGCGGCGCCATTTTTCCCCCTTTTTGGCCCGTGCGGCGCCGTTTTGCGGGGCGGAAAACCGCGGTGGGTGAAAATTTTTTTCAGATGCATAGCGCTGTAAGACAACGCTGTCGGCATGACGGAAAGGAAATTTTTGAAAAAATATTTTGGCGTATTGGAAAAAGGTTGTATCTTTGCATCCGCTTTCGCCGAAAAAACGGCGGTTGAAAAAAAGCGAGCGATATTTGAAACGGATGAGAAGAAAGAGATAGCGT
>Ga0310695_10000385_pt1 | contig 116409 bp, 96 predicted proteins | sample RumenRJG_04DNA_FD_203882 | JGI IMG/M metagenome (GOLD analysis project Ga0310695, IMG submission 203882) | Bovine rumen microbial communities from Lethbridge, Alberta, Canada - RJG_04 (v2) (version 2) | ecosystem: Host-associated > Mammals > Digestive system > Stomach > Rumen | place: Canada...
GAACGTTCAGCTTCGACATCAACGCGCTGCCTGAGCTCTCTGCTCATCTCGACGGAGCCTACTGGGTGCTGCCGATGGCCCTGTTCATGATGTTCATCGGTGGTGCTGGTAAGAGTGCCATGTTCCCCTTGCACATCTGGCTGCCCGACGCTATGGAAGGCCCGACGCCTGTCAGTGCCCTCATCCACGCCGCTACGATGGTCGTGGCTGGTGTCTATCAGGTGGCTTGCCTCTTCCCCATCTGGGTGGAGTACGCTCCTGAGACGCTCCATTGGGTGGCCTACATCGCAGCCTTCACCGCTTTCTATGCCGCCAGCGTGGCTTGCGCACAGAGCGACATCAAGCGTGTGCTGGCCTTCTCCACCATCTCGCAGATTGGCTTCATGCTCGTGGCACTGGGCGTTTGCCTGCCGGCAGTAGGCGGCGATGCCTTCCCCATGACTGAAGAATATGCCGATGGCAACGGACTGGGCTACATGGCCAGCATGTTCCATTTGTTCACTCACGCCATGTTCAAGGCTTGCTTGTTCCTGGGTGCCGGCTGCATCATCCACGCCGTCCACAGCAACGAGAAGGCATTCATGGGTGGCCTGCGCAAGTACATGCCCATCACGCACATCACCTTCCTCATCTCCTGCCTGGCCATCGCCGGCATCTGGCCGTTCAGCGGCTTCTTCTCGAAGGATGAGATTCTGGTGGCTTGCTACAACTTCTCGCCCATCATGGGTGTCGTCATGTCGGGCATCGCCTGTATGACCGCCTTCTACATGTTCCGTCTTTACTACGTTATTTTCTGGGGAAAGAGCCACTACGAGTCGCAGCTGGCAGCAGGCCTTGAGGCCCACAAGCCGCACGAGGCCCCGCTGACGATGACCATTCCGCTCATCGTGCTGTCCACGATCACCGTGCTTTGCGGCTGGTTACCCTTCGGCGAGTTCGTCTCTGCCAACGGTGTTGGTTTCCATACCCACATCAACTGGCCGGTAGCCATTTCCAGCACCGTGCTCGCACTGATTGGCATCTGCCTGGCCACCTATATGTATAAAGGTGAGGAAACGCCCGTTGCCGACATGCTGGCCGCCAAGCTGCCGCGTCTGCATCGTGCCGCCTACAAGCGTTTCTATCTGGACGAAGTGTGGTTGTTCGTCACCCACAAGATTGTGTTCCGCCTGTTCTCGCGACCCATTGCCTGGTTCGACCGTCGCGTTGTCGATGGCACGTTCAACTTCATGGCATGGGGAGCTAACGAGGCTGGCGAGAGCCTGCGTCCTTGGCAGAGTGGCGACGTGCGCCAGTATGCTGTGTGGTTCCTCACGGGCAGTGTGGCTTTGGCGCTCATCCTGCTGGCTATTTAAAGTTCAATAGAGAATAACATTGTAAATCGTAAATTTGTAAATTGTAAATTACAAAGATGAGTATACTAACAATATTCGTAGTAATCCCCGTCCTGATGTTGCTTGGCCTCTGGCTGGCTCGCAACTTGAGTCAGGTGCGTGGTGTGATGGTGGTAGGCGCCTCCTGTCTGTTGGGCCTGTCCATCTGGTTGACGATAGACTTCATCCAGCAGCGTGCGGCTGGTGTCACTGACGTGATGCTCTATACCTACGCCGTTGACTGGTTCAAGCCCCTGAATATCAAATACTCTGTAGGTGTGGATGGCATCTCTGTGGTGATGTTGCTCCTGACGGGCATCATCGTCTTCACGGGCACCTTCGCCTCTTGGCAGTTGAAGCCAATGACCAAAGAGTATTTCCTCTGGTTCACCCTGCTCTCGACGGGTGTCTATGGTTTCTTCATCTCTGTCGATATGTTCACCATGTTCATGTTCTACGAGGTGGCTCTGATTCCCATGTACCTCTTAATTGGCGTGTGGGGAAGTGGTGCCAAAGAGTATGCTGCCATGAAGCTGACGCTCATGCTCATGGGAGGCTCGGCCTTGTTGATCATCGGTATTCTGGGCATCTACTTCTTCAGTGGTGCCACCACGATGAATGTCAACGAGATTGCCGCTCTGCACAACATCCCCGTAGCTGTCCAGAAGGTGTTCTTCCCGTTCATCTTCATCGGATTTGGTGTGCTGGGTGCTTTGTTCCCGTTCCACACATGGAGCCCCGACGGTCATGCTTCTGCGCCTACCGCCGTGTCGATGCTCCACGCTGGTGTGCTGATGAAGCTGGGAGGCTATGGCTGCTTCCGCGTAGCCATGTATCTGTTGCCTGAGGCTGCTCAGGAGCTTGCTTGGATTTTCCTCATCCTGACCACCATCTCTGTGGTGTATGGTGCACTGAGTGCCTGCGTGCAGACCGACCTGAAGTACATCAATGCCTACTCGTCGGTTTCCCACTGTGGTCTGGTGCTCTTCGCCCTGTTGATGATGACCAAGACCTCTTGCACGGGTGCCATCCTGCAGATGCTTTCTCATGGTCTGATGACGGCCCTCTTCTTTGCCCTCATCGGTATGATCTATGGTCGTACACACACCCGTGACGTCCGCTATATGGGTGGTTTGATGAAAATCATGCCCTTCCTCGCTGTAGGATATGTCATCGCTGGTTTGGCTAACCTCGGACTGCCTGGCTTCTCTGGCTTCATCGCAGAGATGACCATCTTCGTGGGTTCGTTTGCCAATGCCGATGCCTTCCATCGCACTTGCACCATCATCGCCTGCTGTTCCATCGTGGTGACAGCTGTCTATATCCTGCGTGTGGTGGGTAAGATTCTCTACCAGAAGGTCAACTATCCGCATTGCGACACTGTGAAGCTCACCGATGCCACTTGGGACGAGCGCGTCGCCGTCATCTGCCTCATCGCTTGTGTGGCAGGTCTTGGCTGCTTCCCCCTCTGGGCAAGTCACGTCATCGACTCGGGTGTAGCTCCTATTCTCACCAATATCTTTGCATCAGCAATGTAAAATTGTCTAATCATTAAAAGTTATATTACAACTATGGGATATTCGCAATTTTTAAATATGATACCAGAAGCTACTTTGGTGGCCATCCTGGTGATTGCATTCATTGCTGATTTCGCATCTTCGAAACATGCACGCCGCAGCTGGTTCAACCCGCTGATGTGCGTTCTCTTCCTGGCTCAGCTGGTGGTGACGCTGCTCTGCAACGAACCCACAACGGCCTTTGGAAACATGTACGTGACGACTCCTGCCGTCAACGTGATGAAGGCCATCCTGGCTGGTGGCACGCTCATCGTTGTCATCCAGAGCCGTCTCTGGCTGTCACGCGAGGACACCGCTTTCAAGGAGGGTGAGTTCTACATGCTTGTGGCTTCCACGCTGCTGGGTATGAACATGATGATGTCGGCTGGACATTTCCTCATGTTCTTCCTCGGACTGGAAATGGCTTCTGTGCCGATGGCCTGCCTTGTCGCTCTCGACAAGTATCGTCACCACTCGGCTGAGGCTGGTGCCAAGTTCGTGCTGATGGCCACTTTCTCCAGCGGCATCATGCTCTATGGAATCTCCTTCCTCTATGGAGCCGTCGGAACACTCTATTTCGAGCCGTTCTGCTACATGTTGCAGGAGAACAACAACACGCCGCTCATCATCGTGGGCCTTGTGTTCTTCTTCAGTGGTCTTGGCTTCAAGATTTCGCTGGTGCCCTTCCACTTCTGGACAGCCGACAGCTACCAGGGCGCTCCCACCACCGTCACCGCTTATCTGAGCGTGGTGTCGAAGGGTGCTGCCGCCTTCACGCTGTGCGCCATCCTAATGAAGGTGTTCTTCGCAATGGTCGACCAGTGGGAGATGATGCTTGCCATCGTCATTGTGCTCTCCATCACCGTGGCCAACCTCTTCGCCATCCGTCAGAGCGAGCTGAAGCGATTCATGGCCTTCAGTTCCATTTCGCAAGCCGGCTACATCATGCTGGCCGTGATGGGCAATGGCCAGTTGGGCGTGGCTGCCCTGAGCTATTATGTGCTCGTTTATGTGGCTGCCAACCTGGCTGTCTTCACCGTCATCAGCGTGGTGGAGGAGAAGAATGGCGGAACCACTGAGATGGATGCCTACAACGGATTCTATGCCACCAACCCGAAGCTGTCGTTCCTCATGACGCTGGCACTCTTCTCGTTGGCAGGCATCCCACCGTTCGCTGGCATGTTCTCGAAGTTCTTCGTATTCATGGCTGCCGCTGAGCAAGGTTCGTTCATGGCCTACTTCGTGGTGTTCATCGCTTTGATCAACACCGTCGTGTCCTTGTACTACTACCTGCTCATCGTAAAAGCTATGTATATCAAGAAAAACGACACACCGCTGCCCACGTTCAAGAGCGACTTCAACACGAAGCTCGCCTTGGCCATCTGTACAGCTGGTGTGGCGCTGTTTGGCATCTGTAACCTTTTCTACGATTGGATTGCAGCCGCCAACGTTTAAAATGACCTTATGGTTTTAAATGAACGGAAAGGGAGGCATACTACATAAGTTGGTACGCCTCCCTTCATTTTAATCACACAGTTTCAGAATGATTAGGAAAGAGATGAAAAAGATGATGTTGCTCATGCTGCTTGTCCTCTGCACGCTGACAGGACAGGCAGTCGTACAGCCTACCTCAGCCCTGGTTGGCTCTTGGTCGGGCAAACTGAATGCAGGTCTTGTGTCGCTGAGGTTAGTGCTACATATCGAGCAGGCCGACGGCTATGTGGTTGTGACGCTCGATAGTCCTGACCAAGGGGCGAACGGGCTTGGTGCCTATAAAGAGTATCTCTCCGATGACTCCATTGCTGTGCGTTGGGATTTGCTGAAAGCCTCTTACCATGCAAGGCTGATTGATGGGAAACTCGATGGGAAGTTCAGCCAGAATGGCTTCTCGCTGCCCCTCGTGCTATCCAAAGGCGTACCCGAAGTGAAACGGCCACAAGAGCCGAAGCCTCCCTTCCCATATCAGACGGAAGAGGTGACTTTCAGAAACGAGCGCGACAGTGCCACATTGGCAGGAACACTCACCTGGCCAGTGGACTACCGTGCCGACAACAAACGGAAACCAACAGTTGTCTTGCTCGTTTCAGGCAGCGGACAACAAAACCGCGATGAGGAACTGATGGGGCACAAGCCGTTTCTCCTCATTGCCGACTATTTGGCCAGACAGGGCATTGCCACCTTGCGCTACGACGACCGCGCCACAGCGGCTTCTGTAGGCGGCGATATGAAGAATGCCACTACGGCCGACTTTATGCGCGATGCTGCAGCCGGACTTGATTTCCTGCGGTCGAAGAAGGCGTTTGGCAAAGTTGGCATCCTCGGACATAGCGAAGGAGGCGCCATCGCATTCATGCTTGGGGCACAGCGGAAAACCGACTTCATCGTTTCGTTGGCAGGGCCTGGCGTGAAGCTCGACACCCTGCTGGCGGCGCAGAGCAACCGCATGCTGGCGCTGATGGGGCAATTACCCATCATGACAGTGGAAAAATACCGTCAGCAGACGGCCGTGCAACAGAATCCCTATCTGCAATGGCTCATCGACTACGACCCTTCTGCCGATATCCGACGCACACGCTGTCCTGTATTTGCTCTTAATGGCGACCGCGACTGCCAGGTGATTTCCTCTCAGAATCTTCCTGCCATCCGTCAGTTGTTGCGCAAATCGAAACGAAACCTTATCAAGGAGTATCCTGGGCTGAACCACCTTTTCCAGCATTGTACTACAGGCCTCCTCACAGAATACAGCCAGATAGAGGAAACCCTTGCCCCTGAAGTGCTTGCCGACATTTCGCAATGGATTCTCCTTCTGAAATAGGAAAACGAAGTAGTACCTTATTCAGGTAGACATCCGATGGCAGATGGCAGTTTTCTCGTAGTCACCTCCGTTGTAGCAGAATGCGGCTACAATGGAGGTGATTACTTTTTGGGTAACGACAAAGTAAGGTAGCTATCGTCGGCCAATAGGATTTCTTCGGCCAGTAGATGGTCTAACACGGATTTGAGGATTTCCGACCTGACATTCAGTTGTTTCAGTTCCGTGATGTGGTGGGGCTTATGGTCGGAGAGTAGGTCGAGGATAGCTTGTTCGGCCGCTTGGCGATAGGTCTCCTGTTGGCGATCCTGCCGACGGGCAATACACACATCGCACACATCGCAATCATGGTCGCTTTCTTCGCCGAAATAATTGAGCAGATAGCGTTGGCGGCAAATGTCGTCGGTACTGAAGAAACGAATCATCTCTTCTATGCGATGAGTGAATTCCCGTTTACGGTCTTCGTAGACGTTGGGCGGAAAAACCAGATGCTCAGCATCTTCGCGCCGTCGCGTAAAGGTGATATAGGGCGTCTTTCGCTGTGGGATGAATCGCAGCAACCGTTTCTCGCTCAGGTTTTTCAGTATCATGTACACTTGTTGCTGCGTCTGCAACCCAGCCTGTTCGGCTATGTAGCCTTCATTGATGAAACAATAGTCGGTGAAGAGTCCTCCGTAGTTCCTCAGCATGGCATCGATGACTGCGTTTTCCTTCGCAGTCTGAGTGTGCAGGCGGTAGAGTTCGTCGCGGCCGATGATGAAATGTACACGCGCCTTGTTGTCGCGTTCTTCTTCGTAGTTGATGTAGCCCGCTTGCGTAAGAATGTTGAGCGCGGCTTCCACACGAACGGGGAAATGCTTATAGATGCGGCAGAATTTGTCGATGTCGAACTCAAAGGCTGCATCAGCACCACTTCCCACACCTATCTGATAATAGTAGGCGAGATGTTCGTACACCTGCCTGATTTCTTCTTTTGGCGGATATGTGCTGTCAATGCGCTGATGCAATTTATGCACGTCGTTATTATCGCAAAGAAGCACGGCATAGGCTTTCTCCCCATCGCGACCTGCGCGGCCGGCTTCCTGGAAGTAGGCTTCAGGCGAATCTGGGCAGTCGTAGTGAATCACAAGGCGCACATTAGCCTTATCGATGCCCATGCCAAAGGCGTTGGTCGCCACGATCACGCGAGCTTCGTCGTGCTGCCATTGTTCCTGTCGGAGGTCGCGTTCTGTGGAGTCGAGTCCGGCATGATAGGCCAGTGCCGTGATGTTTTCGCTGTGGAGTAGGGTGACCAGTTCATTGGTGCGCTTCCTGCTGTGCACATATACGATGGCGCACCCTTCTACAGCACGCAGGATGTGGAGCAACTGCTCCACTTTGTCGTAGGTTTTTCTGACGATATAGGCAATATTCTTTCGCGCGAAACTCATGCGGAAGACATTTTCCTGGCGAAAAGCAAGCTGCAGCTGGATGTCCTTGACTACGGCGGGCGTAGCCGTTGCCGTCAGGGCGAGAATGGGCGCATGAGGTTTGATTTTCCGAATGTTGGCTATCTGTAGGTACGATGGGCGGAAGTCATATCCCCATTGGCTGATGCAGTGGGCTTCGTCGACGGTGATGAAACTCACCCGCATGTGGCGCAGTTTTGCCTGAAACAGTTCCGAGCCGAGACGTTCAGGCGATACATAGAGAATCTTCGTGTTGCCGTTCACGCAATTCTCAAGCGTCTTCAACACTTCGTCGTGCGACATTCCGCTATAGACGGCAGCCGCCTGGATATAGCGCTTACGGAGGTTGTCCACCTGGTCCTTCATGAGCGCAATGAGCGGGGTGATGACGATGCACACTCCCTCTTTGCAAAGTGCAGGCACCTGGAAGGTCACAGACTTGCCACCACCCGTAGGCATCAGCCCCAGTGTGTCGCGCCCCTCGCAGATACTCTTGATGATATCGAGCTGGATACCACGGAAATCGCTATATCCCCAATAGTGCTTGAGGATATAGCGAAAACGGTCTACCGACATCTGCCCGTCGGCAGGATGGGTGTTATCAATTGTCAATTGCAATTGTCAGTCTTCTATCAATTATCTATCAACTCCGAGGGCCGGATGTCCTCTATCTGTAGCTGCACATCATTGTGCTTGAAGATGTTGTCTTCGATGGTATAGGCGATGTCGAACGAACGCTTGCTCTTGATGTAGCGGGCGCTGGCGCTCTGTCCGAAGGCGATGCCGTTCATCACATTGTTCGACTTCGAGTCAACCAGTTCCAGTTTGATGTGCTCCTGTTCGCGACCCACCACTTTGCTCGTGCCGAAGTCGTAGACATCGGTGGTGCAGAAGAGCGGTTTGGGGTTGTCCTGTCCGAAGGGGCCGAAGCGCTTCAGGTCGTTGTGGAGCTTGCGGTTGATGTCCTTGAAGTCTATCACGGCGTCGATGTTGAGCAGCGCTTCCGTCTGTTCAGGCTGTATGTGCTCCTCGACGTATTTCTGGAAGCGGTTGCGGAACTCAGGCACATCGGCCCATTTCAGCGTCAGGCCGGCAGCGTAGGTGTGGCCGCCGAAGTTCACCAACAAGTCGCGACAGCTCTTGATGGCAGCATAAACGTCGAAGCCGATGACACTACGGGCCGAACCTGTTGCCAGGTCGCCCATGCGCGTCAGCACGACGGTTGGCCGGAAGTAGATTTCCGTCAGTCGCGAGGCCACAATGCCCACCACGCCTTTCTTCCAGTTCTCGTCGTAGAGGACAATGGACTTATGGCGTTTCTGACTCTCGATGCGCTCCACAATCTGGTTGGCCTCTTCAGTCATCTGCTTGTCGATGTCCTTGCGCTGCTCGTTGTATTCGTTGATGTGTTTCGCTTTGCGCAAAGCTGTTTCTTGGTCGCGCTCGATGAGCAGGTCGACAGTTTCCATACCGTTCTCTACGCGTCCGGAGGCATTGATGCGCGGACCAATCTTAAACACGATGTCGCTCATGGAGATGTCGCGTCCGTTCAGTCCGCAGATTTCGATGATGGCCTTCAGTCCCACACTGGGGTTCTGGTTCAGCTGTTTCAATCCGTGGAACGCTAGGATGCGGTTCTCGTCGATCACAGGCACGATGTCGGCAGCAATGCTCACCGCCACAAAGTCGAGTAGGGGAATCAAGTGCGAGAACGGGATGCCGTTGTTCTTGGCAAAGGCCTGCATGAACTTGAAGCCCACCCCGCAGCCGCACAGGTGCTTGAAGGGGTAGGTGTCGTCTACGCGTTTTGGGTTCAGGATGGCCACAGCCGGCGGCAGCACCTCGTCGGGCACATGATGGTCGCAGATAATAAAGTCAATGCCTACGCTTTTGGCGTAAGCAATCTCGTCGATTGCCTTGATACCGCAATCGAGAATGATAATCAGTTTCACACCTGTTTCCAGAGCGTGGTCTATTCCTTTCTTGCTCACCCCATAACCCTCTTCATAGCGGTCGGGGATGTAATAATCCACATTGGAATAGAACTGTTGCAGAAACTTGTACACCAATGCTACGGCAGAGCATCCGTCAACGTCGTAGTCGCCATAAATCATAATACGCTCCTTGCGTCCCATCGCATCATTCAGCCTGTCTACGGCCACGTCCATGTCCTTCATCAGGAACGGGTTGATGAGATCGCCCAATTGCGGGCGGAAGAAACGCTTGGCGGCTGGCTCAGTGGAGATGCCACGACGTATCAGGATTTGCGCTAAAATGGGGTTTATGCCCATCTTGGCGCCCAAGGCTTCAGCTGCTTTCGATTCTTCTGGTGTAGGTGCTTTGTAATTCCATTTGAAGTGCATTTATATTGTTATTTGTTCTTTCTGCCCCCAAAATTACGAAAAAAAATGATAGCTTATACGCTTTTCTACTATTTTTAGCAGAAAACAATGATTATTAACGCTACTCACTTGAGGTAACAAAGGCAAATTGATACATGGAGATAACTTGCGGGAGTGTTGGAGATAGCCTGCGGGACTGTCGGAGATAGCCTGACAGAGTCTCTTGAATCATCTGCGAGCGCGTCAAAGAATATCTGCGGGACTGTCGTGGATTATCTATGAGCGGGTGAATAAATATCAATGGGTATACGAATAGATACTACTGACTTAAAATACAATATCCCCAGGCAAATTGATTCAATAATTATATATACACTCTGCAGGTTTTTCGAAATACCTAAAATCTTAGCTCTCACCTCTTAATGCTAAAAGAACAACAATTGATTCAATATAAATGTCGGTTGACTTAAAAATGCATAAATACAGATGCAAGTTGTTGTATTTCACAAACAACATGTATCTTTGCAAGCAGTACGCAAAAACAAATCATTATGAAAAAATATTTGACGTTGATTATTGTCCTCCTTTTCACAGTCGTGCAAGGAGTTTGGGCGCAGACTGATTTCGGCAACGTGCCGGATACGGTTGACCCCAATGACGCAACCATCACGAAGATGGGTCACCTGACTATGACCATGGGAAAGGAAGTGGTGGTTGACCCACAAACGCAACAGGTGGATACGATAATTAGAGTGAAGAAAGTGGAGCGGGACACAGAAACGGGCACAGCCCAGAAACGCATGGCACGCCGACAAGTTCCACATGGCTCGGATTTCCTTGACAAAGACACCGACTGGTGGCTCGACATGTGGTATTTTACCTACAACTACCCGTCGGTGAACGCCGATGGTGAGGATGTCATTCTCTCGGCTATGGCATGCATGCCCGACGAGGATTGCAAGCACGTCAACAACGTCATCATCGGCTGTCACGTGACTATCACCAGCAACGCTGAGTGTCCGTCAAGATACATTGATGAGGGCAGTTCCGATTCGGACGTGAGCATGCTGATGAACCATGCGGGCAGCGGACTGGTGTTTCATTCTGAGCAGAGCGATATGCCTTACTACAACCTGGTGATTCTGCCCGACTATGAGGGCTATGGTGTGACACGCAACAATGCGCATCCCTATCTCTATCAGGAACTCACGGCCCGCCAAGTGGTGGATGCGACACGCTACGGCATCAGCCTCTACAAGACGAGCAGCAGGGTGGACAAGGTGCGCCACTCGTTTCGCAGCAACTGGCGCAGCATTTGCGTGGGTTACTCTCAGGGCGGTTCGGTGGCGTTGGCTACGCAACGCTTCATCGAGCAGAACGGACTGACGGACGAGCTGCATCTGGCAGGCTCGGTGTGTGGCGACGGCCCTTACGACATGATGGCCACGCTGATGTATTATGTAAAACAGCATAAGAAGGGAAAGAACCTGAGCATGCCTGTGGTGATGCCGCTCATTCTGAAGGGCATGTGCGACAGCAATCCCTATATGCTGGACCATCAGGTGAGCGAATACATCAAGCCGAAATTCCTCGAGACGGGCATCCTGGACTGGCTTACAGACAAGAATTTGACCACGGACGACATCACATGGCAATGGAGAATGCAGTATTTGTTCGGGAAGGAAGCTGACCAGATAGAATACGTGTTCGAGGGGATGCCCACCTCGGACTACTATCATGACGTGCTCAACAGCGACGGCACCTCATAACGGTGTAGATAAGAAGGTTATTCTTCATCGGTAGCCCGGAGAATGATGCTGGTGGCTCCGAGGGTGAAGAGTGTGCCGTCTTCGATGATGCGTTTTTCACGGGGCTTAAGCTCTACGTCGCCCACAAAGGTGCCTGTGTTGCTGTTGTTGTCGGAGAGTGTGTAGCGCAGTTGCCCTTTCTTGTCGCGACTGACACTGATGGTGCAGTGGTTGAGGTCTACACTGGGGTCGACGGTCTCAAAAGGTGTGTTGATGGGGTTTCCCTTTTGGTAGCGGCCTATCACGTTGTCGCCCAACTGCAGGGGAATGACCTGCTTGTAGTGGAAGACGTTCTCGATGACAACAATCGAGCCGAAGCCTTTTTCGTTGGCTTGCTCGTCGGGATTCTCGTCTTTCTGCCGGTCGCGCAACTTGCTCACGCCAATGCGGATGCCGAACTGCTTATTGCAGTTGGGACATTGGAATACCAAACTCGATCCTTCGCTGTATTTCGTTTCATCGAAGATGATGAAATTGTCGCACTTGGGGCATCTTACTCTTTTCATGGTTCTTGCATCTTCATAACCCATGCTTCTGCAAAGTCGGCACTCTCCTGACGGAGCGTGCGTACGCGATTCTGGGCTTCTGTTTCGCTGGAGAATCGTCCCATCACTACTTTGTTGCCGTTTCGACGCAACACGACGGTGGCCTCCGCATAGCCTTGTTTCTGCAGACTTGTCGCGAACAATTCGGCATTTTTCTTACTCACCTGACTGGCCAATACGATGGTCCAATAGGTAGCAGGCTCCTGAACCTTCTCTTCGACAACAGGTTGCTTGGGTTCATCCTTCACGGGAGCGGCAGGCTTGGGCTTAGAGGCTTTCGGGTTGACGGTAGCAGGGACGGTGGCAGGCTTAGGCTTGGAGGCTTTCTGGTTGACGGTGGCAGGCTTGTTCGACGTGATTTCCTTCGGCATAATTCTGTAGAACCACGACTTGTCTATCTTGCATGTATCGGGGAATTGGCGTGTGCTGTTGCCCACAGGAATGGCCAGCATGACGAACAATGCAATTGCTGCTGCTATGGCGGCCGTTTTGCGCAGGGTGCTCATCTTGATGTGGATGGCTCTCTCTGCCGGCTCCTTTTGTTCTTGCGCAGGCTGGCGAAGAGGTTCGGCAATTGGGGCAACGGGCACAATCTTGTCAATCTCGAGCGTGTTCAATCCATAAAGCGAGGGGGTGAGAATGCCCGCTTCACAGGGCTCAAACTCGTAGTTTCCTTCGCCGTTGAGACGCAACGTGCCGATATCATACAACTCGTAATACCCTTCATTTTCAAGATGTTGATGAAGTTCGCTCACCTCTTTCTCGATTCTTGAAATAGCTTCAGGGAAACTAATGTCGTAGGCCTCGACATACGATTGCGCCAGGAGAGAGTCGTTCATGGTGAGCTTAGGATTGAACCCCAACGTGCGCAGCGGCGGCAGATACAAGTTCTCTCTGTCGTCGTAGCGAGCTTCTATGTAGTGCGACATAAATCCTCCGAGGTCGGGAACAATGACACAGTCGTTATCCAGAAGCAGTATTTCAATATGTCTTTCCAGCTCTATCACTCGTGAAAAATAGATTGTATTGTTATTTCCAATGATGGCGGCAATCGCTCGGATTGCATGATTTCGGGCACAAAATTACTGCATTTCTTTGAGAAAACCAAATAAAAATGCTCACAAAAAGAAAAAAATCACTAAATGTTTGATAGAAATCCGATTTTTATATTTAATTTTGCACGTTGTTTGGGGCTTGCTGGCACCAGCAGAAACAAGTTTTCGTGAATGAGAATGAGATATTTCATAGTGTTCGCTGCGCTCGTCCTGATGGGATGTGTTTCGTGTAAGCGAAGTGAGAAACCGGCTGAACCTCGTCAGGAGGATTTGCAGGCGAAGAAGATGCTGCAGGGCATTTGGATTTCTGCCGACGACGAGAGTCCTGTCTTGATGGCGAAGGGAGACTCTATATTTTATCCTGACTCCACCAGTGTGCCTGTAGCCTATAAGATCATTTCCGACACCTTATTCCTCAGCGGAGCCACCGAAACGTCCTATGCCATAGAGCGCCAAACCGAGCATCTTTTCCAGTTCCGCAATCAGACTGGCGACCTGGTGAAGTTGGTGAAGAGCGAGGATGCGAGCGATTTCAGCTATTTCGATTCCAAACCGCCTGTAGTGCTGAATCAGCGCAGGCTCATCAAGCGCGACACCATAGTGGCCGGTCCTTCCGCACGCTATCATTGCTACGTGCAGGTGAACCCTACCACCTACAAGGTGATCAAGACCAGCTACAACGACGAGGGAATGGAAGTGGGTAACGTATACTACGACAACACGGTTCATTTTGCCATTTTCATAGGGGCGCAGCGTCTCTATTCTCACGATTTCCGCAAGCAAGACTTCCAGAAACTGCTGCCTATGCTCGACATAAAGCAGGCCATTCTGAGCGACATGGAGTTTGAGAAGACCGACGAGAGCGGCATTCATTATCATGCGCTGCTGGGCATTCCCGACACAGCCACTTCATACATGGTGGAAGTGTCGGTGAGCTATCAGGGTAAGCTTTCTATGAAATTGGCCGAATAAGTTTCCTTTTGTTTCTATTTTTGGTGTGTAAGCCGCTTACGGTTTATGCTTTAGCAGCGTATCCTTTGGTAAGCCAAGCGCTCGTCGCCATCGGCGAGATAGATGATGCCGCAATAGCTAAACCCGTTTTTCTCGAGCAGGTGCTGCATGATGGTGTTGTCGCGATGGGTGTCGATACGGATGTTGTCGGTCTGGCGGAAGCAGTAGTTGAGCAAATCTCTCATCACGCCTCGCTTGCCGGCTTTGCTGGCTATGCGATGTACGACATAGTACGGGCTCTCTTCGTCAATCCATTTCCCTTCGTAGATGTTGGCATACGTTGGTTCGGGCGAGGGAATGAAAGCGAAGGAGCCTACGGGCACGCTCTCTTCTTCTATCAGGTAGCTATGGCCGCCTTCGACGTCGCGGCGAATGACGGCCTCAGTGGGATAGCCGTTTGCCCATTGCTTCATGTTGCCGTTCTGTCGCATGATGGAGCGTGATTCATCGCACATCTGCAGAATGGCGGGAATGTCCTCAAGGGTTGACTTGCGCACCCTGCGTTGAGCGATGTTCAGTCGAATGACGCCGCCGTAGGGCGTCAGGTTGTGGTAAGCTTCTTCGGGTTTATAGAGCCCGGCAAAGATGGCGGCACAGGCCAGCACACCACCATGAGCGAAAATGAGCACTCGCCGTGAGGGCTTGGTGGCCAGCTCGTTGAAGAAGGAAGCCACGCGCTGGTAGAACAGAGGAAAACTCTCTCCGCCAGTAGTCGTCTCACGGAGGTAGTCGTTGTACCATTGATGGATGTGAGGGTCTTCGCGCTCGATGTCTTCATATCGCCTCATTTCCCAATCGCCCATGAACATTTCCTTCAGTCTCTCGTCGACGATGGGTTGGGGGAAACCGCAGAACTCTGCCAAAAGGCGCGCTCTGGTCAGGGGCGACGAATAGACGGCGTCGAATGGACCGTTTTCCTTCACAATCATTTCCAGTTGTCTGTGGGTTTCCGAAGCTTCGGCCTCGAAGGTATCAGCGACGGGAACATCGCTCCATCCGTAGCAAGTACCTTTAGGCACGCCTACAGATGTGTGTCTGACGAGAGTTATTTCCATAATTTTCAGTAGATTGTGGTTAGGTGAATGAAGTAAGAATTTAGCAAGTCTGAATCATGATGTTGAGATAAAAACTCAGCTCTACGAGCAGGAACAAAGCACCGCAACAGTCGCCTGTATAGCCTTGTAGCTTACGGAGCATCATGTAGTAAAGGAAATACATGACGATGCAGGGAACGAATATGACCAGTTCCCATTGTAAGGTTTCGTTCGTGATGCCTATATATAAAATAGGTATAAGCAGAAGTACACCCTGCAAGAACATGCTGATGCCTGCGGGTACGCTCATCTTGCGGTAGACGGTACGATTCTTTGCCGTTTCTTCGGTGCGTGCGTAGGGCAGGAACAGAATGATTTGTCCGGCCACGAGTTTGCTATAAGCATCGCCGGCCAAGACGGCCAAAGCCGCGTAGAGTGGGGGCATGTTGAAGAGCGTCAGAAAGAGCAGGGCGAAATAGAGAATGAGCGCCAGCACACCGTAAGTGCCGATGTGGGAGTCTTTCATGATGGCCAGGATGCGTTCGCGGTCGTTGCCGCCCCCTCCAAACCCGTCGAAGAAGTCGGCGAGCCCGTCTTCATGGAGTGCGCCTGTGATGAGCACGCGACTGATGATGGCCGCAAGCACAGCAATGGAATAGGGCATGATGGCCGGGCCGAACCAGAGGATCAAGGCCATGATGCCTCCCGTGAGCCATCCCACCAGCGGCCAATGCTCCACGACGGTGCGGTAGCATGCCTGTGGCGGTTGGTAGATGCGCCAGAAGGGCAGGCGGGTGAAGAAGATGAAGGCGGCCCAGATGCGTTGCCACCAGCGGGTCTTGTCGATGCTTTCTATCATGTCAGGAGCGTTTCGTGATGTTTGTATTTAGTATAATCTCATGTCAGAAATACTTGGTGATGTTGGCATTTTGGAAGTTGTTCATTTCGTTCACCATATTTACCGCACTCTGCACGATGGGGAAGGCGCAAAGGGCGCCGGTGCCCTCTCCCAGGCGCAGTCCCAGGCGGAGCAGAGGTTGAGCGTCCATGAGTGCCAGCATGCGCTGGTGTCCGCTCTCGTCGCCACAATGTCCGAACACCATGTAGGGCAGCGCTTCTGGGAAAAGACGCGTTGCGGCCAGGGCGCAGGCGGTCATGATGAACCCGTCGACAAGCACAATCATCCTTTGTTCTGCGGCACGAAGCATGGCTCCGATGGCTGCAGTCATCTCGAAACCTCCGAAATAGCGGATGATTTCAAGGGTTGAGGGGTGAGAGTTGAGGGCACGGAAATGGTCGACGGCTTCGTGGAGCACCTCGCGCTTATGCTGAAGTCCCGGATTGTTGAGCCCAGCGCCCACGCCGATGCATTCGTCGAGCGGAATGTTTCCGAACAGGTGCATCCAGATGCTTGAGGGCGACGTGTTGGCAATGCCCATTTCGCCCATACAGATGATGTTGCAACCTTCCGCGTGGCAGTCGTCTACGAGGTCGGAACCTATTTGGATGGAGCGGTCGAACTCCTCCTCGCTCATAGCCGCTTCGTGGAGGAAGTTGCGGGTGCCGCGGGCTATCTTGCGGTCGATGATGCCGGGCGTGTCGCTCAGGTCGTAGTCTACGCCCACGTCGACGATGCGCAACTTGAAGCCGTGTTGGCGGCAGAACATGTTCACGCCTCCTCCGCCGCGTGTGAAATTCTTCATCTGCTGCCAGGTGACGTCGCGTGGCGACACACTGACATGTTCACGCTCGATGCCGTGATCGCCGCCGAAAAGCAGGTGGCAGGGATGCTCGAGGGTGGGGGAGAGCGTCTGCTGGATCAGGCAGATTTGTTCAGCCAGAGTCTCCAGACGCCCTAACGATCCCTTCGGTTTATTGAGGTTGTCGATTTTCTGAAGAATGTCGGCCCTGATGCTTTCGTCGGGCCTCACGATGTGGAATGTTCTCATACAGACGAGTAATATGGTTCAGAGTATGCAAAGTTACGAGAAAAAACCAATTTTCGGGCAAATGATTTGGCTATTTTGGAAAAAGTAATTATTTTTGCACTAATTTTAAACCAAAAACGATAAGTAGTATGAAAAAGTATTTCATCACGCTGTTGCTTGCGATTGCCTTCCAGGGAGCATTCAGCCAGACGATGACTGACTTCGTCAACGAGTTCAAGGGTGCGGAGAAGGCCGAGTACAACGAGATTCCGAAGGCCTTGCTGGCTTTGGCTGGCGCAGCGTCGGAGGAGAGCGATGGTGGATTCATCGCACACACCGACAACATGATGATGTTGTCTATTCCCACTCCCGGCGATGATCTCAAGAAGAACATGCTGAAGAGCCTCACCAAGTTAGAGGGTAATGGCTACTCGAAACTGCTGGAGAGCAGCGATGAGGGCGAGAACATTATGATGTATTGCATGAAGAAAGGCGAGGTGATCACGGAAATCCTGATGGTCAGCTTCGATGAAAAAGAGTGCGAAGTGTTGGCGCTCACCGGTAAATTCGACACCAAAGACGTCGAAGAGCTTACCAGCGACGAAGAAGACGAGGAGTAGGCTTACCCCTTGATTTTCACGGGAATGCCGCTCACCATGAGCACCACCTCATCGGCACGTGCGGCCACAAATTGGTTCATCCACCCTTCCAGGTCGGTGAACCTTCTTTGTATGGCGTTGTCGCTCACCCCACCGCTGCCTATCTCGTTGGTCACGAAGATGAAAGTGGCATCTTGGCGTGTGAACCGGTCGAACTCAGCCTGAAGCTCACGGAGGGCATCGTCGACCGACGGCTGGTCCCATTCGTCGGCGTGGCGGTCGAAAAAGTAGTTGGTGCACCAGAGCGTGATGCAGTCGATGACCACCACACGCCCGCTCACGTCGTGGCGGCTCAGCAGTTTCTCCTCCTCGATGTTGGTCCATTGAGAGCCGCGCCTTTCCTGATGACGCACCACGCGCTGGCGAAACTCCTCGTCCCAGACATGCGCCGTAGCGAGGTAGACGGGATGGTCGGTCAGGCTCAATGCCAGCTTTTCTGCATACAAGCTCTTGCCGGAGCGCTGACCGCCTGTGATGAGTATGATTCTTTTCATTGCAGCCACAAAGTTACAACGAATAGGCCACCTGGCAAAGCAATTCACAAAGATTAATGCTTTCTGAGGCGGTTTTCAGGCAAAAAAGTGTAATTTTGCACCCCGATTCTGTGGGTTAATCATTCAAAGACAACAAAAGATGAAAGAATACACCACCTATATTTTCGACCTCGACGGTACGCTGCTCGACACCCTCGACGATCTTGCCGCCAGCACCAACTATGCCCTCCACCAGCACGGAATGCCTCAGCACAGCAGGGAGGAAGTCCGGATGTTTGTGGGAAACGGGGTTGGCAGGCTCATCGCACGGGCTGTGCCTGAGAATACGCCCGTTGAGACTTACGAACAGGTGCTTCAGACCTTCCGCGAGCACTATCTGGTTCACGGGCTCGACCGCACGAAGCCCTATCCCGGCATCATGCCGCTGCTCCGCGACTTGAAGCAGCGCGGCAAGCAAACGGCGGTGGTGAGCAACAAGTTCTATGCCGCCACACAAGAGTTGTGCACGCATTTCTTCGGTCCTTTGGTGGATGTGGCCATCGGCGAGCGCGAAGACATACGGCGCAAACCGGCTCCCGACACCGTGAATGAGGCCCTGCGCCAGCTCCACGCCGACAGAGCAAGTGCGGTCTATATCGGCGACAGCGACGTAGACATCGCAACGGCCCGCAACAGCGCGATGCCCTGCATCAGCGTGCTTTGGGGATTCCGCGACAGACAATTCCTGATTGATAACGGCGCTACATGTCTTGTTTCTTCACCGCAAGAAATCCTACCGTGAAGAAACAAGATGTAGCCTGAAAAACGCTTGCAAAAAGCACTACATGAGCGTGTGAATGTCGAGGAAGCGTTGCACTTCCTGCTTGTAGCTCTCGGAAATGGGGATGAACTCTTCGCCGAAGACGATTCGACCGCGGTCGACCATCTGAATCTTGCACATGTGTACGATGAACGAACGGTGCACGCGCATGAAGTCGGGGTGGGGCAGCGTCTCGTCTATCTTCTTCATGTTAATGAGCGATAGGATGGGCCGCTGGCCTTCGCGGTAAATCTTCACATAGTCTTTCAACCCTTCAATGTAGAGCACTTCGTCGAGGTCGATTTTCATCAGCTTGTAGTCGCTCTTCACAAAGATGAACTTGTCCTGCGTGTAGAGGTTCATCTGCTGTTCGTTCTTGAACTGCTCAAGAGCTCTGTTGGTCACATCCACGAAATCCTCGTAGCTGATGGGTTTGAGCAGATAGCCCAGCGCATTGACCTTGTAGCCGTCGACGGCATACTGGCTGAAGGCTGAAGTGAACACGATCTTCGTCTGCTTCGGGAGTACTTTCACAAATTCCAGGCCACTGAGTTCTGGCATCTGGATGTCGAGGAAGAGCAGGTCGACGGGGTTGTCGCGCAAGTCTTTCATTGCTGTGACGGCACTGCTGTAGGTGCCGCGGAGGTCGAGCAGCGGTAATTTCTTCGCATAGCTGGCAAGCAAGTCGGCTGCCAGGGGCTCGTCGTCAATGATGGCACATTTTAGTATCATAAAGCATTATTTTTGAGATGTAAATGTTTGTATCTGTTTTGATGTTATGGGTCCATTCATATTGTGTGCCGTAAGCATTCTTGAGCAACACTTCCACCTGATGCAGGCCAATGCCGTTGCCGCTCTTGTCGTTGGCGGTCTTCGGGTAGTTGGTGTTCTCGGTGCAGAACACGATTTTCTCGGCCGAAGCATGTAGCAACACTTTCACGCTGCTCTCTTTCGTCGGGCTCACCCCGTGCTTGAAGGCATTCTCCACAAGGGTGATGAAGATGTTGGGCGCCACATAGACGTTTGGGTCGACAACCTGGAAGTCGGTTTCTATGCTCACGTTCTTCTGCTGGCGTATGCTCATCAGGTTGATGTAGCTCTGGAGCAAATCGATTTCCTCCTGAATGGCAATGCGCGGGGTCTGATTGCCATAAAGCATCCTTCGGAGCAGGTGGCTGAGCGACATCACGGCTTTCTGTGCCTTGCTTGGGTCGATGGCTACCAGCGCATAGATGTTGTTCAGCGTGTTCAGCAGGAAGTGCGGATGTATCTGGTTGCTCAGCAGTTTCAGGTCGGCCTCCGCCTTCTGCACTTCCATTTCTTTCCGTTTCCGTTCCTCTATTTGCCATTTCATGGAGAGCTTCAGCAGCAAGGCGATGGCGCCGGAAAGGATGATGGTGAGGAAATTCCGCGTCACCAAAGCCGTCATCAATGGCCATCCAGGCATTTCGCCGACTCCGTTCCGGACACTCACCATATGTCCGACTGTGACGCTCATGGCTCCGTTGACCAACACCCCCAGGACGAGTGTCATGACGAGGTTTATGCCGACGTATGTCCTGTATTTCTTCTTCAAGAAGTATTCAGGCACGAGCCATAAGAAATTGCTGTAGAACATGAGGCACATGCTCACCGGAATAGACATCCGCAGCAGGGCGTATTTCACGCCGTCGTGTAGGTTGGGCGTCGTAAGCAGAAAGCTAATCAAGAATACGACAATCCAACACAAGATGTTGAATTCTACGAACAACCTGTTGTTCCTGGCGGTGCTCCCGGATTCTTTCATACCTTATTATAGTACTCTTTTCCTCTCGAAATCCACGTCATCTTCAACGGATGGCAGAATTCACGATTTTTTCTTTACTATTGTGTTGTAAGCCCACAGGCCTTTTTCTTCGACACAAAGTTACGAATTATCGTCGGAATAATCAAATTCAAATGCGATTTTTTGTAAAAACGGGCAAGGAATTAATATTTTTTTTACAAAATACCCACGATTTATCATTCGTTAAGACTTTGGAGCCGCGCAATGTACTTGCCGAGAATGTCGAACTCGATGTTCACGATGCTTCCAATCTTGATGTCGCAGAAGTTGGTGTGCTCGAAAGTGTAGGGGATGATGGCCACCTGGAAAGTGTCCTGAGAAGGGTTGCAAACCGTGAGCGACACGCCATTCACCGTCACGCTGCCCTTGTCGACGGTGAAATACCCGCGCCGAGCCATCGCCTTGTCGTAGGCGTACTGGAAAGTGAAATAGGTGCTGCCGTCGGCATCTTTCATGTCAATGCAGGTCGCCGTCATGTCCACATGCCCCTGCACGATGTGCCCGTCGAGCCGCCCGTTCATCAGCATCGAGCGCTCCACATTCACCTTGTCGCCCACGCGCAGCCTGCCCAGGTTCGAGCGCTCCAGCGTTTCCTTCATCGCCGTCACCGTGTAGGTGTCGCCCGCAATGTCCACCACCGTCAGGCAGACACCGTTGTGAGCCACACTCTGGTCGATGGAAAGCTCACCTACAAACGAACAACTCAGCGTGAAATCTATATTCTCCTTGTCGTGCTTGATGCCGACAACCGTTGCAAATTCTTCAATAATACCAGAAAACATAATGATGGATAATGGATGTGATGATGAAAAAAAAGAAAGGCCGCACCGTGATGTGATGAAACTCCATATAATGAAGTTATGAAGGATTCCAGCTTTTGTAATCCACCGGTCAAACGACTGGGGAACTTGCGCTCCCTGTGGCCCGCCATTGGCATGGAATACCGAATCAGTTGTTACTTTTATTTGATGAGTATCCCGATCGAACGATGCGACCTTATTTCTGTGATGCAAAGATAATGCTTTTTTCTGAATCATTCATACCTATTTCTTATTTTAACTTTGTTTTTAACGTTATTTTTCATCTTTTGCGTGAGGCTGAAACGACTCAGCACCCCATCGATGCCCCCTTCTAACTCTCCTTGTAGGGATATGTGCCCCCTTCCAATTCTCCCTGTAGGGGATTTGCGACCCCCTTCCAATTCTCCCTGTAGGGGATTTGCGACCCCCTTCCAACTCTCCCTGTAGGGGATTTGCGACCCCCTCTTATCTCCCCCTGTAGGGGATTTGCGACCCCCTCTTATCTCCCCCTGTAGGGGGAGGAATAGTTTGAACTGAGCGCAGGAACTAATCAGTCCCCCTCCTACAGGAGGTAACAAAACAAATCAGTCCCCCTCCTACAGGAGGTAACAAAACAAATCAGTCCCCCTCCTACAGGAGGGGTCAGGGGAGGTCAATCAGCGAGGGTGCTGAGTAGTTGTGGGTTGAGAATCATTTGGCGGTGAGAGGCGTGTGAGCGTGTGCGAGCGGTGGCGTGAGAGGTGGTGTAAGCATGTGTGAGAGATGATGTGAGAGCGGTTTTTTGCGTGTCGGAGATGGTCTGCGAGGGCGCTGGAGATGATGTCTGAGCGCGTCGGAGATGGTTTCTCACACGGAGGAAATGTTTTCTCGCGCAGAGGCGCAGCGTGCGCAGAGTTTTCGCAGAGCATTCTTTCTATGCTCCCTCCCCTTGGGGAGTGTTGGTTAAGCCGGTGTGTCAGTAAGTTAAAGAGCGATTGCCTGTGGGGCGGTTGTATGTTGTGCTTCAAGCTATCTAAGCTCCCTCCCCTCTGGGAGGGCGGGGGGTAGGACTTCCCCTTATACATCGCAAAGGTACGGCGATTTCCGTGCACCTCCAAATATCGCCTTTCATAGCGTGCAAATTTCTGTTAAGCGAACAAGTGGAAAGAGTTAATTATTGTAAAGGTGTTAGCCCATAGCGTTACACTGTTACAGTGTTACAGTTCTCGAAAAGCTTATCACGCCCCCCAAATGTACTTCTATATTTATATATTTATATATATATAAATATATAAATATAGGCTTGATTTTTGACTTTTCGCACAATCTGTTTTGGAACTGTAACACTGTAACACTGTAACAACTGCTTAGACAGTTTGTCTTTTCTTTGCTCAGTCGCGGTAGAACCAGCCAATGATGCGGTTGAGCCAGGGCAGCGAGAAACGGAACCAACGGTAGGTGCTCACTTCCTTGCCGCCGAAACGGAGGATGAACTCGCGCATGGGCGTCTTGCGGAAGGGTAGCCCCACGTCGAGGAAGCGGAAATGGGCGTAGCCTTCGCGGTGGGCCAGGTTCATGACTTCCCAGATGGTGCGTGTGCCGGGGTGCAGGGTGGGGTAGGACTTGCGCTTGGAGGCCATCATCCAGAGATTGGCGTCGGTGCCAGAGTAGATGCAGGCACACCCGCCGATGATCTTTTCCTGAAGCTTCACCACGAAGAGGCGGCAATGGCTGCTCTGCATGAGCAGCTGGAAATACTCCTCGGGTGGCATGTAGCGGCGCACTTTCAGCGAGAAGAACCTTCGGAAGAGGCGGTAGAAACCATGGAAGTCGGCCAGGTTTTTCACCTCCGTAAAGACCAGTGCGTTGCTCTCCACGCGTTGCACGCGCTCCTTCATCTTCTCGGAAAGACGCTCTTCGGGAGCCTTCGAGTGGAGCGAATTGTGGATGGCCGACCAATGGACGGGGAAGTAGTTGTGACGGCGGAGCGCCTTATAGCCGAACATCTTCTGGCTGAGTTCCGACACCTCGATGTAGAGGCACATCTTACGTCGGAGCTTACGCGTTATCGCATTGATCATCAGGCTGAACACCCATTCGCGGTCAACATTTTCTTCATACTCGCCTTCGCCATAGATTCTGCCTTGCGTGAACAGGTAGGGAGGCATGAGCGACCCTCTGCGGCGCAACATGGCCAGGAGGTGGGCCACCACCTGCCCGTCTTTTCGCGCCACCACCATATAGGGTTGCTGGCCTCGGGTCTGCTCCAAAATGCGAAACAGCTCCGGGCTATGGAAGAACTCGCGAGTGCTCATCGGCGGCAGCTCGGCGCTCTTCGTGACAATCTCTATGTGATAGTTGTCGGTCATGCGGTCAATCGACATATAATTTGCAAAAATAATGATTAATTAGGAAACTGCCAAATGTTTCGGGGAAAAACCGCATCGTTAGCACGAAAAAAGTGAAAAAAGATTTGCGTATTTCAAAAAAAAATTGTATCTTTGCAGTGAAATTAAAAACAGTCAGAAATGAGGAAAAAACTGGTGAAAATCCTTTGGAGCTTGCTGGGCGGCGTAGTGCTGCTCTTGCTTTTGGGCTTTGTGGCCATCTGGAACGGATGGGTGGGCTACATGCCTGATATGGAGGATTTGCAGAACCCCGTGAGCCGCTCGGCCTCGCAGGTGTATTCGGCCGACGGGAAGATTCTCGGTGTGTGGAACTCCAACCGCGACAACCGCATCATGGTGGACTACAACAAGCTCTCGCCCAACCTCGTCTACGCCCTCGTGGCTACGGAAGACGCGCGATTCTACGAGCATTCGGGCATCGACTTCCCAGCCCTCGGGAGAGCCATCGTGAAGCGTGGCATCATGGGGCAGAAGAGTGCCGGCGGTGGCAGCACCATCACCCAGCAGCTGGCCAAGCAGCTCTATTCGAAGAAGGCGCATAGCACGGTGGAACGCCTCTTGCAGAAACCCATCGAGTGGGTCATCGCCATCAAGCTGGAGCGCAACTTCACCAAGGAGGAGATCATCGCTATGTACCTGAACTACTTCGACTTCCTTCATAACGCGGTGGGCATCAAGACGGCCGCTAACACTTATTTCAGCAAGGAGCCGAGCGAGCTGACTTTGGAGGAGAGCGCCACGCTGATAGGCCTCTGCAAGAACCCCTCGTACTTCAACCCGCGCCGATTCCCCGACCGTTGCAAGGAGCGCCGCAACGTGGTGATGGCGCAGATGGTGAAGGCGGGCTACCTGACTCAGGCGGAATACAACCGCGTGAAGGACGGCGAGGTGAAGCTGAAGTTCCATCAGAGCGACCACAAGGAGGGCATCGCCACCTATTTCCGCGAGTTCATGCGCCAGTACCTGATGGCCGCGAAGCCCGACAAGAAGAACTACCCTTCGTGGAACCAGGCTCAGTATAGCATCGATTCCACCTATTGGGAGCGCGACCCGCTCTACGGCTGGTGCAACAAGAACAAGAAGAAGAACGGCGAAAACTACAGCATCTACACCGATGGCCTGAAGATATTCACCACCATCGACAGCCGCATGCAGCAATATGCCGAGGAAGCGATGTTCCGCCATGTGGCCAAATATCTGCAGCCGGAATTCAACAAGGAAAACCGCCGTAAGGCAAATGCGCCCTACACCAGCGCGCTGTCGCAAAACGAGGTGAGGAGCATCTTGGAGCGCAGCATGCGGCAGAGCGAGCGCTACCGGGTGATGAAAGCCGCTGGGGCCACCGAGGGCGAAATCAAGCAAGCCTTCCGCACACCGATAGAGATGAGCGTGCTGGCCTTCAACTATCGCGGGGAAATCGACACGCTGATGTCGCCGATGGACTCCATTCGCTACTACAAGAAGTTCCTGCGCTCGGGCTTCGTCAGCATGGACGCTCACACGGGAGCCGTCAAGGCCTACGTGGGTGGACTGGACTACACCCATTTCCAGTACGATATGGCCTTCATGGGCAGGCGGCAGGTGGGATCAACGACGAAACCCTACCTCTACGCCCTCTCGATGGAGAATGGTATGTCGCCCTGCGATGTGGCTCCCAACGTGCAACGCTCCTACGGCAACTGGACACCGCGCAACGGCAGCCGCGCACGCTACGGACAGATGGTGACGCTGAAGTGGGGATTGGCTCAGTCGAACAACTGGATTTCGGCTTACCTGATGAGTCGCATCAACCCCTCGCTCTTTGTGGAAACGCTCCGCAACTTCGGCATCAACACGCCAGACATCTACCCCTCTATCGTGCTCTGCCTGGGGCCCTACGAGGCCACCGTGGGTGAGATGGTGAGTGCCTACACCACATTTGCCAACCACGGAATCCACTGCGCCCCGATGTTCGTCACGAAGATTGAAGACAACGAGGGCAACGTGCTGGCTTCGTTCCAACCGCGCGTCAACGAGGTGATCAGCGAGGAGAGTGCCAACAAGATGCTCATCATGCTGCAAGGTGTGGTGGACGGGGGTACTGGCTCGCGCATGCGTTATAAATATAATGTGAAATGCCCGATGGGGGCTAAGACGGGAACCACCAACCGCAACTCCGACGCTTGGTTCATGGGCTTCACGCCATCGCTCGTGAGCGGATGCTGGGTGGGCGGCGAGGACCGCGACATCCACTTCGACTCCACCAGCATGGGTCAGGGTGCCAACATGGCGCTGCCCATCTGGGCCTACTATATGCAGAAGGTGTTTGAGGACAAGTCGCTCGGCTACGATCCCGAGGAGCAGTTCGACATCCCCGAAGGCTACGATCCCTGCGCTTCGCCCACCGACAAGTACGGATTGAACGGAATAGAAGAGGTCTACGAATAGGCCTCTTCTACTTTTCTGATACGATGAAACAATTCTTGCTTTCCGCTACTCTTTTCGTGTGAACACGACCTTCGTGGGAATCTTCTGCCACTTGCGGTCGACGGGAAACTTCAGCGTGCTGCCGCCCTGATGCTTCCAGGTATAGCTTCCGTCCTTTTCGAGGGTCAGCGTTGCTTGGAAATCCTCACTACCGTAGTTGTTGACGAGGTCGAGCGTGGCGGTGTTGCCTTCCACCGTCGAGGAAACAATCGCCCACACATGAGTGGTCTGTGTGCTTCCCACGTAGCCGTCCATCTCGCCGAACACCTCTTGGCCGGGCACGATGATATTCTTTTCCTCGAGGTTCAGCTGAAGGAAAATCTTGTATTCCTCGTTTTCAAACTTCCCCACAAACGTGGAGTCAACTTGTGCGTGAAGGCCTGACATGCTGGCCAGGACAACTATCAGCGAAACGATTCTTTTCATTGTTCTTTCTTTTTTAATGTTCCTGTTCTGTGGTGATCATAGGGTCCGTCAAATGTGATTGCCATTTTTATGACTCCGCATCGCCGGAATGGTTTAATTGCTTTTCCTGGCTCACGGCACGGATGTTGCGCATGAGTCCCTCGTATTTTGCCCGTTTCACGGCGCTTCCCTTGAACAGCCGTCGGTAATCGTCAGGCGAGAGGTGCTCCCATTGCTCGCTCGTCATGCTTAGCAGCTCTGTTTTAGGTTGTAGCAGAGGTTCGCCGTTTGGTCGGGCAAAACGATTCCAGGGACAGGCACGCTGGCAACGGTCGCATCCGTAGATGGTGTCGCCCATCAACTTCACCAAGTCAGAAGGGATTTTTCCGCGATTCTCAATGGTTTGGTAGGAGAGACACCTGCCTGCATTGAAAACGGGATGAGCCAATGCGCCTGTCGGGCAGGCATCTATGCAACGTGTACAGATGCCGCAACGGTTCTTCATCGGGGTGTCGTAGTGGTCGGACTCCACGTCGAGAAGCAGTTCTCCGAGAAAAAACATGCTTCCGCCACCCGAAGATTCTCCGTCGCTTGGAGGAATGATGAGCTGGTGGTTTCTGCCCATCCATCCCAAGCCTGCTTTCTCCGCCCAATAGCGCTCAAGAATGGGAGCGGTATCGGCAAAGGCACGATAGGGAACTGTCTGTAGCTTGTCTCCCTGAGTTTCGGGTGATTCGCCATCTGGCTCAAAGTACAAAGGCGAGAGAATAGCCTCGGCCAATTGATGGAGCTTCTGGCGCATGATGTCGTGATAGTCTTGCCCCAGGGCATAGTCGGCCAACTGATATTCCCCATCGGGGAAACGTTTGCCCGGCGCGTAGTTCAGGGCCACACACACAACGGTTTTCGCACCCTCCAAGAGTTGTCGGGGGTCGAGACGCTTTTCCAGATGGTTTTCCATATAGTGCATTTCCGCATGGTTGCCTTGTGAAAGCCATTGCCGGAAAAAGCCTGCCGTACTCTTGTCCACCATTTCAGCTCTCGCCATTCCACAAGCAGAAAAGCCGAGACGTAGGGCCTCAGCTTTTACCTTTTCTGACGAGAGTTTTCGTTTTTCTTCCATCATCCTTCCTCCATCAACCTTCAGTCCTCATCTCTTACTTTTCCTCCAAAATCCGGAACGCATACCCTTGCTCTTTCAGCCAGTCAATGCTTTCGGGCAGGGCGGTGCGCAGCTTGTCGATGCTTTTGAGCGAGTCGTGAAAGGTGATGATGGAGCCGTTGCGGGCGTAGCGTTTCACGTTGTTCACCACATCTTCGGCCGTGAGCCATTTGCTGTAGTCGCGTGTCACCAAATCCCACATCACAATGCGGAAATCCTTTTTCAACCAATAGTAGACACTATGGCGCAACCACCCGTGTGGCGGACGGAAGAGGTGGGAGTGGATCAGCTCGTTGGCCTTGTAGGTGTTGATGATGTAGGTTGTCGTCCAATGCTTGAATCCACCCAGATGGTTCATCGTGTGGTTGCCCACCTGATGGCCTGCGGCCACAATCTGCTCGTAGAGGTGAGGGTATTTCCTGACGTTGTCGCCCACCATGAAAAACGTAGCTTTGATAGCATATCGGTCGAGCGTTTCCAGGATGAACGGCGTGCATTCGGGTATGGGCCCGTCGTCGAAGGTCAGGTAAACTGCCTTTTCCTTGGGGTCCATACGCCACGTTGCACTAGGATAGAGCCATCGCAGCCATCGGGCAGGTTGTTCGATGAACATTATCTAAAGATGAGAGAATTGCCAATCATTCGTACGATCCGCCAAGAGCCTCATAGCCTTGAGCCGCCTTCTGGAACTTCTCGGTCAGCTCGTTGCCAAACTTCTCGTCGAAGTCCATTGCCAGGTCGGCGCATTGCCGCATCACGTAGAGGTGCATCATACACTCGCGCTTGTAGCTCTGCATGGTGTTGAAGCCTAACGACTCGTACCAGGCAAGGTATTGCTGAGAGTTCTTGAACACGGCGTTCATGATGCGTTGCGCGTCCTTCATTTGGCCTAACTTTCCGTAGCTCCAAGCCATTTCAGTGGCACCGTTCATGAAAGTGTAAGGCACGTTGTAGGCAGGAATCATCTTGTCGCAATACTTCAGGGCCTTCAGGGCTTTGTCGTTCTTGCCTTCAAGCACAAGGTTCTTGCACAACTGAGCGAACAGGTGGCGGTGAGTGCCGCACATGCGTAGCACCGTTTCGTCGAGATAGAGTCCCGGCTTTTCCAGACCGCCATACTTGAAGCGCGTCATCACGTTGTTGTAGACCTTCTCCGTGTCGAAGTCAAGGGCGTTGTTGCCCGTTGTGGTGAACGGCGTGATGCGGTAGGCCAAGCCCTCCTGCACGAAGTTGTCGCCCAAGTTCATGTAGTTTTCCGAACCAACGGTCATAGCCACGTAGATGGGGCGTGTCCAGTTGGCGTTGGCTATCATCTCGAGCATCATCAGGTCGCCCTTGTACAAAGCACGCTTTCCAGCCAACGAGATAATCATCTTGTCGGGGATGGAGTCGGTGGCCATCATCATGCCACTCTTGCGAACGGCTTCCTTGTCGATGGTCATGTAGAGCGTGTCGGTGGGGATGAAGTGCATGTCGGGATTGTCGGAGCGCACCCATTTGTCGAGGACATTCTTCAATTCGAACGGCTCCTTTCCGAAGGTTTCCACTGCCTGTTCGTAGTTCTCAGCGTAGAACTCCATTACCTGCTCCTTCACGGCAGGATTGATTTCAATATAGTCGTTGGTACCGTTGCAATAGTCGATACGCGGCCAGGTGATGGGTAGCGACGGCGAATCATAGGCCGGGCGCACCATCTGGTCGATATACCAGTCGGTCTGCAGATAGCTCAGGTTACATACACGGGCATCGGTACGCACGCCTTCGGCATCCTGGTTGTACCAGAGCGGGAAGGTGTCGTTGTCGCCGTTGGTGTAGATAATGGGGTAGCCCTCGTCTTGTAGCGACATCAGATAGTTCTGACCGAAGTCGCGACAGCAATAGCGGCCCGAGCGGTCGTGGTCGTCCCAAGTCTGCGAAGCCATCTGAATGGGTACAATCATGCACACTAGGGCTACGGCAGCGGCGATGAGTGTCGGGTTGATGCCCTTGAGCCATTTCTTCAGCTGGTCGTAGATGGCGGCCACACCCATTCCGCACCAGATGGCGAAGGCGTAGAACGAGCCTGCATAGGCATAGTCGCGCTCACGTGGCTGGTTGGGTGTTTGGTTCAAATAGACTACGATGGCCAGACCCGTCATGAAGAACAGGAAGAATACCACCCAGAACTGACGAATGCCTCTCTGTCCGCGATAAGCCTGCCAGAACAAGCCCAGCAAGCCTAAGAGCAGGGGCAGACAATAGAACACATTGTGGCCTTTGTTCTGCTTCAGGTCGTCGGGCAGCAAGTCTTGGTTGCCCAAGCGTGCATTGTCGATGAACGAGAATCCCGTCAGCCAGTTGCCGTGCTCCAGTTCGCCATTGCCCTGAACGTCGTTCTGACGTCCGGCAAAGTTCCACATGAAGTAGCGCCAATACATGAAGTTGCATTGGTAGGAGAGGAAGAAGAAGATGTTCTCCATCTGCGACGGCATGTGAACCGTCACCATCTCACCGCAACGATCGTAAGGAACATCACTTCCCGACGGCAGCCACGAGGGCGCACCGCTCATCCAGCTCTCATAAGACTGAGCGTGGGCGCGGTCGTACATGCGTGGGAACAGCATATTTTGCGCATACTTATAGTCGCTCTTGTGTGTGACGATGAAGTAGGAATCCTTCTCGTCTTGAGAGGCTTTTTCCTTGCGTTGCCAGATGGGAGCTCCGTCCACCACATGTGGCTTGCAATACTCGCCGTCGCGCACGAAATCCACTTCCGAAGTGTAGGCCTGGCCGTAGAACAACGGACGGTTGCCATACTGGTCGCGGCCGAGATAGGTACCCAGAGTGAAGATATCCTCTGGAGAGTTTTGGTCCATCGGCGGGTTGGCCGACGAACGAATCACAATCACCCCATACGTAGAATAACCAATCATCAGCATCAGCATGCAGAGCAGCGTGGTGTTCTTCACGCGGGCTGTCACCAGCAGTTTGTTCTCACGCTTCAGATTGATGACAAGCCACAGGGCAACCAGAATGACGATGCCGATGATGAGTGCCTTCCATCCGTAACCGTAGAAGGGTATGCCCAACATCGCAACGGCAGCCATGAACGAGATGTTCTGCAGGAATGGATTCTTGTCGCGCTGACTCTCATAGATGGCCCAGATAACGATGGCCACCAACAGGATGATATAGATGATGAGACCCGTGTTGAAAGGCATTCCCAGTGTGTTGACGAAGAACAGCTCGAAGGCTCCGCCAACGGTGATAATGCCCGGCACCACGCCGTAGAGGATGGCTGCCACGATGACAAACGAGAGGCACAGGGCAATGAGCGAGCCCTTCACGTTGGCATTGGGATACCTTTTATAATAATACACCAACACGATGGCTGGCACGCACAAGAGGTTCAACAAGTGAACACCGATGCTCAGACCCGTGATGTATGTAATGAGTACCAACCAACGATCAGAATGGGGTTCGTCGGCGTGGTCCTCCCATTTCAGGATAAGCCAGAACACAAGAGCCGTCAAAGCTGACGAATAGGCATAGACCTCACCCTCCACAGCCGAGAACCAGAAGGTGTCGCTGAAGGTGTAGATCAGCGCGCCCACCAAACCTGATGCCTCAATGGCGATGAGCTTCGAGAGCGGCATCTGTCCTTCCTCATTGAAGATAAGCTTGCGCGTCAGGTGTGTGATGCTCCAGAAAAGGAACAAGATGCACGAGGCAGAGAGCAACGCGCTCATGATGTTCACCATACGAGCCACCTGCGAAGGGTCGCTGACGAACTGCGAGAAAAGGTTCGCTGTAAGCATGAAGAATGGTGCGCCTGGCGGATGACCCACTTCCAGCTTGTAGCCAGTTACGATAAACTCCGGACAGTCCCAGAACGAAGCTGTCGGCTCAATGGTGCTGCAATAGACAAAGGCGGCTATCAGGAAAGCTACCCATCCCAGCACGTTGTTCACTAATTTGAATTGTTTCATTCTTATGGGTTGTTTTTAGATTCGTGGAGGGATTATCTTGCTGACTCAAACTCGCGGAGGAAACGGGTGTCGTTCTCAGAGAACATGCGGAGATCGCTCACCTGATACTTCAAGTTGGTGATGCGCTCCACACCCAAGCCGAAAGCGTAGCCGCTATAGACTGAAGAGTCGATACCGCACAGCTCCAGCACGTTGGGGTCTACCATACCGCAACCGAGTATCTCCACCCATCCTGTGTGCTTACAGAAACCGCAGCCTTTGCCGCCACAGATGTGACAGGAAATGTCCATCTCGGCCGAGGGTTCGGTGAAGGGGAAGTAGCTGGGGCGCAGACGTATCTTGGTGTCTTCGCCAAAAAGTTCCTTCGCAAACGAAAGGAGCACCTGCTTGAGGTCGGTGAACGACACGTTCTTGTCGATGTACAAGCCCTCAATCTGGTGGAAGAAACAGTGGGCGCGGGCTGTGATAGCCTCATTGCGGTAGACGCGTCCGGGGCAAATGATGCGGATGGGCGGCTGCTGGCGCTCCATCACACGTGCTTGAACTGACGATGTATGTGAACGCAGCAGGATATTCTTCGTCACGTCACCCAGCTTCGATTGTTCCACGAAGAAAGTGTCTTGCATGTCGCGGGCTGGATGGTCGGCAGCGAAATTCATCTTTGTGAACACATGAAGGTCGTCTTCCACCTCAGGACCGTCGGCCAGCACGAAACCCATGCGTTGGAAGATGTCGATAATCTCGTTGCGCACGATGGTCAGCGGGTGGCGTGTACCCAGTTCGATGGGGTAGGCGGTGCGTGTCAGGTCGATGTCGGCATTAGTATTGTCGGCACTTTCCATCTGCTCGCGCAGGCTGTTGATACGCTCCATAGCCGTCTGTTTTAGCAGGTTGATGCGCATTCCCAATTCTTTCTTCTGCTCGGCAGCCACCGCGCGGAAGTCGTTCATCAGGGCATTAATTTCACCTTTTTTGCTCAGGTATTTCAGCCGGAGCTGTTCTATTTCCTCTGCATTCGAGGCTGAAGCCTCACTCACTTCTTTCAGAAGCTCTTCTATTCTGTCAATCAACATATTTATAAACTGTTATCGTTTTTTTCGGATGCAAAGGTACAAAAGAATTGAGAATAAAGTATGATGAATTAAGAATTATTTCGTGTTTTGAGTAAAAAAATATCATTTTACTTGCATATTTGTGTTTATTGATGTATATTTGCACCATTAAACATTAGCGAACATGATACTAAAACGAATTAGAAGAGTGCTGGCGGCTGTGGTGTTTTTGCTCATCACGCTGCTATTCCTTGACTTTAGTGGCACCTTGCATCATTGGTTCTCGTGGTTGGCAAAGATTCAATTCTTGCCCGCCGTATTGGCGTTGAACCTGGTGGTTGTTGTGGTATTGCTTTTGCTGACATTGGTTTTTGGACGAATCTACTGTTCCATCATCTGTCCTTTGGGCGTGATGCAGGACCTCATTTCATGGCTACATGGGCGAGTGAAAAAGAATCGGTTCAGCTATTCTGGCGAAAAACGCTGGCTCCGCTATGGGCTGTTGGGCGTTTTCATCGTGGCTTTGGTGGCTGGAGTGGGGTCGTTGGTGGCGTTGCTGGCCCCTTATAGCAGCTATGGTTGCATTGTCGCGAATTTGCTAAAACCTGTCTATGAGGCAGGGAACAACGTGCTGGCTGGAATTGCCGAGCATTACGAGAGCTATGCATTCTATCACGTCGACGTGTGGATTCGCTCACTGCCTACGTTCATCATTTCCGCTGCGACCTTCGTCATCGTGGCCATTCTTGCTTGGCGAGGTGGGCGAACTTACTGTAACACCATCTGCCCAGTAGGAACGGTGCTGAGCTTCTTTGCCCGTTTCTCTTGGCTGAAGATTCACTTCGATGCCGACAAGTGCAGGGATTGCAGTCTTTGCACAAAAAATTGCAAGGCATCCTGCATCGACTTCAAGTCGCACAGCGTCGATTACAGTCGTTGTGTGGTGTGTGGTAACTGCTTGGATAAATGCAAGTTTGGTGCTTTGAGCTATAGTCATTCTGCGAAGAAAACCACCACTGGAAATAATCCTGTCGACGGTTCGCGCCGTTCGTTCCTTGTAGCCTCTGCGATGGCCACTACAGCTGCCGCTTTGGCTCAGGAGAAGAAGAAGGTGGACGGTGGTTTGGCTGTGATAGAAGACAAGGTGGCTCCAGCACGTCAGACGCCCATCACACCGCCGGGTTCGCTCTCTGCCAAGAACATGGTCCAACGTTGCACTGGTTGCCAGTTGTGCGTGTCGGAATGTCCCAACGGTGTGCTTAGGCCTTCCACTGATCTTCTGAAGCTGATGCAACCCACCATGAGCTACGAGCGAGGCTATTGCCGGCCGGAGTGCAACCGCTGTTCGGAGGTGTGCCCAACGGGTGCCATCAAGCCCATCAGCCACGAAGACAAGTCGAGTATCCAGATAGGCCACGCCGTATGGGTGAAGAAAAACTGCATACCAGTGGTCGATGGCGTGGAATGTGGCAACTGTGAGCGTCATTGTCCGACGGGTGCTATCCAGATGGTGCCTCTCGACGAGAATAATGAGGAATCGCCCATGATTCCTGTTGTCAATGAAGCGAAGTGCATCGGATGTGGTGCTTGCGAAAACCTCTGTCCCGCCCGTCCGTTCAGTGCCATCTACGTAGAAGGACACGAACAGCACCACTACATGTAATTATCACCACCCAATACTCAAATTTGACCCCAATGAAGAAAGACATATCAAGACGACAGTTCCTGAAGCTCGGTGGTGCGGCTGCCGTTGCTTCGTCGGCCCTCCTTGCCGCTTGCAAAGGTGGGAACAAACAACAGTTTGAAGGGCTCTCCACGCAGGAGCCTCCCAAGGATCAGATGACTATGCGCGTCAATCCCAACACGGGTGACAAGGTGTCGCTCTTGGGATATGGCATGATGCGACTACCCGTAGAAGGCGGTCTCGACCTGCGCGACAACCCTGATGCCAACATCGACCAGGAGATGGTGAACCGCGAAGTGGATTATGCCATCGAGCATGGTGTGAACTATTTCGACACGTCGCCCGCTTACTGTCGAGGAAAGTCGGAAGAGTCGACGGGCATTGCCCTTCACCGCCATCCTCGCGACAAGTATTTCGTAGCCACAAAGATGAGCAACTTCTCGCCCGACACATGGCCCAAGAAGGAATCAATGCAGATGTTTGAAAATTCCCTGACATACCTGCAGGTGGACTATATCGACTATCTGCTACTCCATGCAATTGGTGGAAGTTCCAAAGATAAGGATGCCGAAGAGACGTTCAACGCTCGCTATATGGACAACGGCATCCTCGACTGGCTGGTGGAACAGAAGCAGAGAGGACGCATCCGCAACCTTGGCTTCTCTTATCACGGCGATGTGTCTGTTTTCGATATGCTTCTGAAATGGCACGATGAAGGACGCTACCACTGGGATTTTGTACAGATTGAGCTCAACTACCTCGACTGGGAGTATGCCAACGAAATCAACGACCGCAACACCGATGCCGTCTATCTTTACGGCGAACTGAAGAAGCGGGGCATTCCTGCCGTTATCATGGAACCCCTTCTTGGCGGACGTCTGGCCAATGTGCCTGACCCGATTGTGGCGAAGATGAAGCAACGTGAGCCGGAGCGCAGTGTGGCCAGTTGGGCATTCCGATTTGCAGGCACACCCGACGGCGTGCTCACCGTGCTCAGCGGGATGACCTATATGGAGCATCTGCGAGACAACCTGTTGACCTATTGCCCGTTGAAGCCCATTTCAAAAGAGGAAGACGCATTCCTAATGGGCATTGCCGACGACATCTACAATCTGAACACCATCCCCTGTAATGAATGCAACTATTGTATGCCCTGCCCGTATGGCATCAACATTCCTGCTGTCTTCTCTCATTATAATAAATGTATCAAGGAGGGAAATCTCGCCCATGTGGAAACCGATCCCAAGGAGCGCATGCGCGACCCGGAGTATTGGCGCCGGCGCAGAGCCTTCCTCATCGGCTACGACCGCAGCGTGCCCAAACTCCGCCAAGCCGACCATTGCATCGGATGCGGGCAGTGTATAGAGCATTGTCCACAACGCATCGACATTCCGCTAACCATGCGTCAAGTGGATGAGTATGTGGAGAAACTGAGGCAAAACACATAAAAAATGCATTCGTAAAGTGCATTCGTTGTATAAAAAAACTTAAATAGCTTGTCACTTCAAAAAGAATCATTTAACTTTGCACCGTTATAATCGTCTATTATACAGACACGCTACTGACATCCCAGTAGCACAACACTAAAAATATAGAATCTAAATTATCAACAATTAAAAATTAAAGAAATGAAAAGTATTAGATTATCAGTTTTGGGACTTTGCTCCCTCGTGTTGCTCTCAGGTTGTGGCAATTTGAATAACACCGCTAAGGGCGGTATCATCGGTGGTGCCGGCGGTGCTGCATTAGGTGGCATTCTCGGTCAGGTGATTGGTCATAACACAAAGAGCACGGCCATCGGTGCTGCCATCGGTACTGCTGTAGGTGCAACGGCTGGTGTACTCATCGGCAAGAAGATGGACAAGGCTAAGGCTGCCGCCGCTGCTGTGGAGAACGCACAGGTGGAAAGCATCAAGGACGCCAATGGTCTCGACGCTGTGAAGGTGACTTTCGACAGTGGTATCCTCTTCACTACGGGTAGTGCTACGCTGGCCAATGCCGCCAAGACATCGCTCACAGAGTTTGCCAACGTGCTGAAGACCTACAACGATGCCGACGTCGCCATTCAGGGCTACACAGACAATGCCGGTTGGAAGAACTCTACCGCTGAGCAGAGCTACAAGAAGAACCAGGAGCTGTCGCTGAAGCGCGCACAGAGCGTGCAGAACTACCTTCTGGGTCAGAAAGTGAGCTCTTCTCAGATTCGTAGCGTCATGGGCTTGGGTGAAGACAATCCCGTTGCCGACAACTCGACCGCTGCTGGTAAGGCTCAGAACCGCCGCGTGGAGATCTATCTCTATGCAAGCCAGGCTATGATCGACGCTGCCAACGCAGGCACACTGGAGTAAAGAAACGCAAGCCGCTGAACCACAGGGTTCAGAAGCTTAGAAAACAAAGATTGAATTCAGATTCTCACGAAATTGAAATTCATCAAGAAAACACTAAAATGGATGGTGGTGGCCTTCTTCGCCTCCACCATTCTTTCTGTTGTGGTGCTGCGGTTCGTACCGGTCATCGTCACACCACTCATGCTCATCCGTTGTGCTGAACAACACAGCGAGGGCAAACCCCTGAAGCTGAAGCACCATTGGGTGTCAATAGAGAAGATGTCGCGAAGCATGCCTGTCGCTGTGATGGCCAGCGAGGATCAGCGCTTCCTGAAGCATCACGGCTTCGACTATAAAGCCATCGAACAGGCTGCTATGAAGAACCTGGAAGGTAAGCGAAAGTTGGGAGGAAGTACCATTACCCAGCAGACGGCGAAGAACGTATTCCTCTGGCCGGGGCGTTCGTGGGTGCGCAAAGGGCTTGAGGCCTATTTCACCGTACTGATAGAGTTCATCTGGAGCAAGCAGCGCATCATGGAGGTCTATTTGAACAGCATCGAGATGGGCGATGGTATCTACGGCGTGGAGGCTGTGGCACGCGAGCATTTCGACTGTCATGCGGCAGAACTCTCCCGTTCCAACTGCGCCTTGATTGCTGCCACACTGCCCAATCCCCGGAAGTTCTCGTCGAAGAATCCTTCAAACTATATGGTGAAGCGCAAGTACGCCATCATGAAGCAGATGAAGTTCATACCAGCTTTTCCCCGTGAAGGCCAGGATGTAGATCCCAAAACCGTAGACGGCGGAATCTATAAGAAGTGAACAAAATAGTTTCAATGGTATTACTCAAAAATAAAATAGTCAGGGGTATTTTGGAAAATTTTAAGCTCGGGGAGATGTTTCAACTACCCGAAAAAAATAATAGAGAGCAACTTGATGGAAAAGCATCATTCATTATTAGAAGAACTGAACGAAAGTCAGCGCAGGGCTGTGGAATATTGCGACGGGCCTCAACTGGTGATTGCCGGCGCCGGCTCGGGCAAGACGCGTGTGCTGACCTATAAGATAGCCTATCTGATGGACCATCACGGCTTGAAACCGTGGAACATTCTCGCGCTGACCTTCACCAACAAGGCCGCCAGAGAGATGCGTGAGCGCATTGGCAAATTGGTGGGCGAGGAGCAGGCACGCCGTCTCTACATGGGAACATTCCACAGCATTTTCTCCAGAATCCTACGGAGAGAAGCCGAACATATCGGATTCAACGGCAACTTCACCATCTACGACGAGTCTGACTCCCGCTCGCTCATCAAAACCATCATCAAGGAGCTCAATCTCAACGATAAAGTGTATAAGCCCACCACGGTGCACAATCGCATCAGTATGGCGAAAAACCACCTCATCTTGGCTACCGACTATGCCCAGGATCGTGCTGTCCTGCAACGCGACTATGAGCAGCGCATGCCCGCCATCAGTGAGATTTACACAGTCTATACCGCTCGTTGCCGACAGGCCAACGCTTTGGACTTCGACGACCTGCTGGCTTATACCTATGTGCTTTTCAATGAGCACGAAGACATCCGGCAGAAATATGCCGCCCAGTTTGCTTATGTACTCGTCGATGAGTATCAAGACACCAACAGCGCCCAGCAACGCATCGTATGGCAACTTACCAAGGAGCGACAGTCGGTATGTGTCGTGGGCGACGATGCTCAGAGTATCTATGGGTTTCGTGGTGCCAACATTGATAACATTTTGGAATTCACGAAGATATACGATAACGCTCTACAATTTAAATTGGAGCGCAACTACCGCAGTACTCAGCGCATCGTTCAAGCTGCCAACAGCCTGATCAAGCACAACCAACGACAGATTCCCAAAGACATCTATAGTCGCAACGACGAGGGCGAACGTCTGATTCTGAAGAAAGCCTACAGCGACAAGGAAGAGGCGCTCATCGTGGGAAAGGACATCAAGCGCATCAGGAAAGCCGAAAATTGCGAGTATAGCGACTTTGCCATTCTCTACCGCACAAATGCCCAGAGCCGTAGCTTCGAGGAAGCTTTCCGTAAGGAGAACATCCCGTACCGCATCTACGGAGGACTGAGTTTCTATCAGCGCAAGGAAATCAAGGACATCATTGCCTACTTCCGACTGGTGGCCAACCCCGACGATGCAGAAGCCATCAAGCGCATCATCAACTATCCCGCGCGCGGCATCGGCGACACGACTGTGGCTAAAGTGGCTGAAGCAGCTATGCGCAATGGGGTAAGTCTATGGTGTGTGGTAGGCAATCCCGTGCATCACGGTTTGAATGTGAACAAGGGAACGGCAACCAAGCTCCTGCAGTTTCATGGCATGATCAGCAGTTTCGCCCATCATCTTGAGACGGAAGACGCCTATACCCTTGGTGCGGAAATCATTCAGCAGAGTGGTATCTACAAGGATCTCTATAGCGAGAGCACCCCTGAAGCTTTGGCACGTCAGGAGAACTTAGAGGAATTCCTCAGCGGTATGCAGGAATTTGTAGAGGCAGGAAAAGAGGAAGACCGTGCCGACGGGGTGTCGCTCGTCAGTTTCCTGCAAGAAGTTTCGCTGCTGACCGATCTCGACAGCGATGATGATAAGGAGAAGCATCGCGTATCGCTGATGACCGTCCACAGTGCCAAAGGCTTGGAGTTTCCGACGGTATTTGTCGTCGGTTTAGAGGAGAACATCTTTCCCAGTCCTATGGCAACGGGTTCGAAACGCGAATTGGAAGAGGAGCGCCGACTGCTCTACGTAGCCATCACTCGTGCTGAGCGTCATTGTATACTCACCTGCGCCCGAAACCGCTATCGCTACGGCAAGATGGAGTTCGACACACCCAGTCGGTTCATCAGCGACATCGACCCCAAGCTTTTGACGGTAGAGGAAAACGGAGAGCCGACGATTGATACCTTCCGCAGCAATCGTGGGATGCAGAACTCCCGCCCGGTGGCATCGCAGTTTGTGGCCGATCCGAAACCTCGCATCACGGGTCATCGCGAAGAGGCTCCCGCTGACCCGTTCTCTTCGCGTTTCAAGCGCACCTATGTCCAGTCTGGAGGCAATCTCCGCAGGCTCTCTGATGCAGTTAAATCGCCTGTGGGAAAAGAAGCTCCCACCGTGAAACCCGCACTGGCCGAGGGGAATGTCATCGAGCATGAGCGTTTTGGTATTGGCAATGTGCTGCGTGTGGAAGGCACTGGCGAGAACACGAAAGCCACCGTCCAGTTTCGCAATGCCGGCACGAAGCAGCTGCTTCTGAAGTTTGCACGTTATAAGATTATCGGATGAATTGGCAGCTCCTCATTACCATTATTGTCTTGCTTGGATGCCTTGCGTATGTGGTTTACAGACTTCGCAAAGCAGTCAGGAAGGACAACAATCCGTGTAGCCATTGTGAAGGTTGTCCACTGAAGGATGGACGGCAATGCGACAGGGCGACTTTTTGCACATTTAATCGTACCTTTGACTAACGTCGAAAATACTCTCGCTCGACAATAAAACGAAAAAATCGTTTTTTCGTTTTGTATTGTTCTCACTTATTCGTACCTTTGCACCCATGAAAGAGATAACAATCAAGAATGCCGACCTGGTCAAGGCTGCCGAGGAGGGCATGGATGCCTTCCTGCAGGTGTTCATTGATGCCATCAACAACAGCATCGGTGGCGAGCTGAACGGAGCGACGATGGCGGAGCTCAACAGCGAGCAAATCACGCTGATGGGCTATGCCATTCTGCGCGACGAGGTGATGGACGGTGGTTTTATCCAGCTGATACACAACGGCTATGGGCCCTTCTTCTTCCAGAATCCTTTCCGCAAGGTAATGCGCCTGTGGGGCATCGACGAGCTGGCAACGCTCATGAACAAGGTGAACAGCCAATACAGCAAGAACCGTCAGGAACTTGAGCGTGACTGCGACGACGAGACGTTCATGGCCCTCTATGAACAGTACCCGAAATACGACGATTTCGACGACGAGTTTGTGGAGAACGAAGAGCAATGGACGGCGCAGGTGGCCTACTATGTGGACGAGCATATCGAGAACTTTGCAAAAATCGTGGATAAATGAATAAAGAACAAGAGCTGCTCAGGAAGAAAAGTCCCGTGAACATCAAGAACCGGAAGGCCTCGTTTGAGTATTACTTCGTGGAGACCTTCACGGCAGGCATCGTGCTGACCGGTACGGAAATCAAGAGCATCCGGCTGGGCAAAGCATCGCTCGTCGACACCTATTGCACCGTCATCAACGGAGAAATGTGGGTGAAGGGCATGAGCATCAGCCCCTACTTCTATGGTTCGTACAACAACCACGTGATGAAGCGCGACCGCAAGCTGCTACTGACCCGTCGCGAGATACAGCGCCTGCAGGATGCCACCAAGCAACCGGGCTACACCATCGTGCCCGTGCTGGTGTTCATCGACGACAAGGGACGCGCCAAGATGGACATTGCCTTGTGTCGGGGTAAGAAGCAGTACGACAAGCGTCTGTCGCTGAAGGAAAAGGAAGACAAGCGCGAAATGGACCGCGCATTCAAAAGATTCTAAGCATTTGAATACTGGAAATTGACTATTGGAATATGAAGAAGAAAAGATGGCATCTGGCTCCAGGAGGGGAGATCACTGAGCTCGACAAACGGGTGATGTACTGGGAACATAAGGGAAAGGAAGTGCCCACGCGCGAACTTATCAAGACTCCCGAGCAGATAGCTGGCATACGCAAGGCTGGAGTCCTCAACACTGCCGTGCTCGACGAAGTGGCCCGACAGATACACGGGGGCATGAGTACGCTGGAAATCGACGAAATCGTCTATAAATACACCACCGAGCATGGGGGCATTCCCGCACCGCTCAACTACGAAGGCTTCCCCAAGAGTGTCTGTACGAGCATCAACGAGGTGGTGTGTCACGGCATTCCCAAAGCCGAAGACATCCTTGAGGAGGGCGACATCATCAACGTGGATTGCACCACCATTCTCGACGGCTATTTTGCCGATGCCTCGCGCATGTTCATCATCGGAAAGACCACTCCCGAGAAGGAACAGCTCGTGCGTGTGGCCAAGGAATGCCTGGAAATAGGTATGCAGGCAGCCAAGCCCTATTGCTTTGTGGGCGACATCGGCAACGCTATCGACAAGCACGCCCGCAAATATCACTACGGCATCGTGCGCGACCTTTGCGGACATGGAGTGGGGAATGCCTTCCACGAAGAACCCGACGTGGTGCACTACGGCAAGAAGGGGACGGGCATGTTGCTGGTTCCCGGCATGGTGTTTACCATCGAGCCAATGGTGAACATGGGCACCTGGCGCGTGTATGTAGATGCCGACGACCCGTACGGATGGGAGGTCATCTCTGAAGACGAGCTGCCTAGCGCACAATGGGAGCACACGCTGCTGATGACTGAAGAAGGCGTGGAGATACTGACGTATTAGTGCATAGTTCATAGATGGAGGTGAAAATGGAGAAGAATGTATATATATTGGCCATTGAGAGCAGCTGCGACGATACGTCGGCAGCAGTCTTGCGCGACGGCGTGCTGCTGAGCAACGTCACGGCTTCGCAAGATGTGCACAAGGCATACGGGGGCGTGGTGCCGGAATTGGCTTCGCGTGCCCATCAGCAGAATGTCGTCCCTGTGGTCGACCAAGCCCTGAAGCGTGCTGGCGTGGAGAAAGAGCAGCTCAGCGCCATCGCTTTCACACGCGGTCCCGGACTCATGGGGTCGCTGCTCGTGGGGGTCAGCTTTGCCAAGGGAATGGCCCGCGCCTTGGGCATTCCGCTCATCGACGTCAACCACCTGCAAGGCCATGTGATGGCACACTTCATCAAGGAGAGCGACGACGGCCAGTCGGCACCGCCCCTGCCGTTCCTCTGCCTCTTGGTGAGCGGTGGCAACTCGCAGATCGTGAAAGTCAATGCCTACAACGATATGGAGGTGTTGGGACAGACCATCGACGATGCTGCGGGAGAGGCCATCGATAAATGTGCAAAGGTCATGGGGCTGGGCTATCCCGGAGGTCCCATCATCGACCGCCTCGCCCGTCAGGGCAATCCGCATGCCTACCAGTTCTCCGAGCCCCACATACCAGGGCTCGACTACAGCTTCAGTGGGTTGAAGACGAGTTTCCTCTACAACCTTCGCGACTGGATGAAAGACGAGCCCGACTTCATCGATCAGCACAAGGAAGACATCTGTGCCAGTCTGGAATACACCATCGTAGACATCCTGATGAAGAAGCTGAAGCTGGCTGCCAAGCAGACAGGCATCAAGCATGTGGCTGTAGCAGGCGGCGTGTCGGCCAACACTGGGCTCCGCAACGCCTTCCACGACTACGCCCGCAGGTTCGGATGGGAAGTCTACATTCCGAAGTTCAGCTACACCACCGACAATGCCGCCATGATAGGCATCACCGGCTACTATAAGTATCTGAACAAGGAGTTTTGTCCGATCGGTGCGCCGGCTTTCGCCAAGGTGACGTTTGAGTGATTATTGATAAAAAAGATAGAGTATGGAATTTGAAAACAGAATCATCAGCAGGGAAGTCAACCGTCTGCTCTATGAAAGCAAGCTGACGCTGGGCACAGCCGAGAGTTGCACAGGTGGAAGGATTGCCGAAGCTGTCATCGCCACACCTGGCGCATCGAACTATTTCAAGGGAAGCATCATTTCCTATGTCGACGAAATCAAGGAGTCGCTCTTGGGCGTAGACCATCAGCTACTGGAAGAGAAAACCGCCGTTTGCGAGGAGGTTGCCGTGCAGATGGTGGAAGGTGCCTGCAAGACGCTCAATGTGGATTTTGCCATAGCTGCCACAGGCGTCGCAGGACCTGGAGGCGGAACGAAAGACAACCCCGTGGGCACCATCTGGCTTGCCTGTGGGAAGCCGGGCGACACCGTGACGCAGAAACTCACAGAAGACGACGGTCGCGACCTGAACATCGCTCACGCCACCAACAAGGCCATGCAGATGTTCTTCGATTATCTCATCGAGCGTGTACAGACCGAGGAAGAAGAAGCGTGACAATCCTACCGGATGCCGCGCTTGTTCAAGGCATCCGAGTATTTAGCGGCATTCACGAGGTGTTCCGCGTAAGTGCGGGCGAAATTGTGGGTGCCGCTGAAGTTTTCTTTAGCACACATATAGAGATAGTCGTGTTTCGTGTAGTTCAGCACGGCATCGATGCCTGCCACCGTTGGGATGCGGATAGGTCCGGGAGGCAAGCCCGTGTTCCGGTACGTGTTGTAAGGACTGTTCACGCGCAGCATCTTCTCATAGATACGTTTTGCCGCGAAGTCTTTCGTTGCAAATTTCACCGTGGGGTCGGCCTGCAAGGGCATGTCCATCTTCAGGCGGTTGTAGTACATACCCGCAATCATCGGCTTCTCGCCATCGTCGTTCGACTCTTCGTCCACGATGCTGGCCAGCGTGATTACCTGCTCATGCGAGAAGCCCATTGCCGATGCTTTCTGCCGTCGGTCCTTGTTCCAGAACGTGTCGCATTCCTTTTTCATCCGTTCCAGGAAGTTGTCCAATGTTGTGTTCCAGTAGACGTCATATGTGTTGGGGATGAACATGCAAGCGATGGTCAGCGTGTCGTAGCCATATTTCTCGCACACCGTCTCGTCCATCAGTGCGTTGGCTATCTCCGTGCTGTCGATCATCAGTTTCTCGCCCAACACCGCTGCCAGGCGATCCATCGTGCGCACTGACGGGATGGTCAGGTTGAGAGGCGTCTGCATGCCATTCTTCATTTTCCGGAACAGCTTGAGCGCACCGTCGCCAGTACCTACCTCATAGCGCCCTGTGCGGATGTTATCGGGATAGGAACTGTGGCGTGCCAGCGTCTGGAACCCGCTGCTGCCATGCGCATTGGCAATGGCTTTCACCTTCGTGAACACCGAGTCGATATTGTCGTCGTCATCGATGCAGACATATACCGTGTCGCCTTCCTTGCTCAGCGATGAGAACATGTAGTACCAAGTGATTCCAGCGATGGCCAAAAGGCAGACCACAACGGGGAGAAGCCATATCTTGCCCTTATTGTTTTTCGTTTTCTGATTCATGATATTTCAATTTGAGGATGCAAAAGTACGAATTATATTAGAAACACGCACAGCTTTTAACGATTTAGTTTCTAATTTTTATTTCTTTAATCTTTCACAGTCTTGTGTTTCACGTAGCGATACGCCAGCAAGCAGGTACTGCCAATGGCCAGATAGAGCGTCAGGAGCTGCGCCCCATTCAGTTCCACGTTGTCAATCGTGGCCCCTGGTAGGGCAGCAAACCACGTCACACAGTCGTTCATGAAATCTGCCGTCAGCGCCAGCGGCACGACTATCAGGCGAGCCACAGCTGCAAACTTCAAGAACAGGATGAGCAACACCGACAGGTTGACAATAACCCAGGCACAAGGAACGACCACCATGCTGGAAAAGACAGAGTAGACGGCAACATAGCCGAAGTGGTAGGCAATGAGCGGGGCAACGCCAATCTGTGCCGCCATCGACACGCACACCATCGACCACAACGCCTTGACGATGCGGTTGGAAGGTTCAGAAACAATCGAATAGAACGTCTTGAAGTTCAAGATAATGCTGATGACAGCGGCAAACGAAAACTCGAATCCAATGTTGTAGATGTCTGTCGGACAAAACATTAACATCAAAAAAGCTGTCGTCCCAATCACGTTCAGGCTGACCCTGTCGCGGCATTGCAGGCTCATCACTTCGTAGAGGCTCACCATCGTCGCAGCACGGACTGCAGAAGGAGGCATGCCCACCAGCAGCACATAACACCAGATGGCGGCGATGAGCAACGATTCGCCAAAAAGATGCCACTGGGAGAGTGACGACGGACGCCTTCGGGGAACCAGCAGCTTGAAGAAGAAAAACACGATGCCGATGTGCAGTCCGCTCAGCGCCAGCACATGAGCCGCGCCACTGGTGGCATAGTCGGCGCGCAGGTCGCGCTCAATCAAGCGTTTCTCGCCCATCGACATTGCCACCACCACGCTCCCTTCATCCACCGCACCGTCCTCGGCAAACAAGCTGTTCATGCGCTCCACGATGGCTTCGCGCAGTTGATTACTTGGCTTTTCAGACTGCCAGGCAGAAGCGTTTCCATTGTCCATCGACATCCGTCCTCCACCGATGCAGAAAACCGTCAGCATCAGCATCAAGGACTGAAGCCACGCCCGGCGATGAAACGCTGCCGCACACACCAACGAAGCGACTGCCGACAAGCACCAAAACAGCAACGGGAGGGTAGGGGATGCCACCCTTCCTGCCGCGATGCCCACAGCGAACAACACCGCAACCACCATCATTGGATAACGCTTCAACAGGTTTTCCACTTCTTTCACACCGCAAAGATACAGCCTTTTTGCGAACTAACCAACGTTTTTCCGGAAATCATCTCTTTTTCTCCTTCAACAGAGATAAATTCCTAATAACTGCGTTGATGAATGCAAAAAATATTGAAATATTCATGCGATATGCACCGCGTTTATATAATAATGTGTAACTTTGCAAGATGTAAAGAAGAAATATCAATTTACTAAAAACATAAGAATTATGACAATCAAAGATTTTAATTTTGCTGGCAAGAAAGCCATTGTGAGAGTAGACTTCAACGTACCCCTCGACGAGAACGGACAGGTGACTGACGACACGCGCATCCGTGGTGCGCTGCCCACCCTGAAGAAAATCCTCGACGACGGCGGTGCCGTGATCATGATGAGCCACATGGGCAAGCCCAAAGGCAAGGTGAACCCGAAACTCTCGTTGAGCCAGATTGTGAAGCCCGTAGGCGAAGCCCTGGGCGTGGAGGTGAAGTTCGCTCCCGACTGCGCCAATGCTTCCGCTGAAGCTGATGCTCTGAAACCCGGCGAGGCGCTGCTCCTGGAGAACCTGCGCTTCTATCCCGAAGAGGAAGGCAAGCCCGTGGGTGTAGAAAAAGGCACCCCCGAGTACGACGAGGCAAAGAAGGTCATGAAGGTCAGCCAGAAGGAGTTTGCCAGGAAGTTGGCCTCCTACGCCGACGTCTATGTGATGGACGCTTTCGGAACTGCCCACCGCAAGCACGCCTCGACAGCAGTCATCGACGAGTTTTTCAGCAAGGACTGCCGCATGCTTGGCTTCCTCATGGAGAAGGAGGTGCAGGCTGTGGACAATATCCTGAGCAATATCCGTCGTCCGTTCACCGCCATAATGGGTGGCTCGAAGGTTTCGACGAAGATTGGCATCATTGAGAACCTGCTGGGCAAGGTGGACAACCTCATCCTCTGCGGTGGCATGACCTATACGTTTGCCAAGGCACAGGGTGGTGAGATTGGCAACTCCATCGTGGAGATGGACAAACTCGACGTGGCGCTCGACGTCATCAAAAAGGCCAAGGAGAACGGTGTGAACCTCGTGCTCGGTTCCGACTGCATTGCTGCCGACAAGTTCGCCAACGATGCCAATACGCAGGTGGTGCCTGCCAATGCCATTCCCGAAGGATGGGAGGGCTTGGATGCCGGCCCCGAGACACGCAAGGCTTTTGCCGCAGCCATCGAGGGCGCAAAGACCATTCTGTGGAACGGACCGGCTGGAGTGTTTGAGTTCGACAACTTCATCGGTGGTTCGAAAGCCATTGCCGAGAGCATTGCCAAGGCTACGGCCAACGGTGCCTTTTCACTCATCGGCGGAGGCGACTCTGTGGCTTGCATCAACAAGTTCGGTATGGCCGACCAGGTGAGCTACATCTCCACCGGCGGTGGTGCGTTGCTTGAAGCCATCGAGGGCAAGGAACTGCCTGGCGTGGCCGCCATCAAGTAATCGTTTCTTTATGAGAAATCGCTTGTTGCATCTGTTGCTGATGCTCCCCATTGTGGGCTTTTCCCAGCGGCACGAGTTGTTCAGTCCCGACATCGCCTCGCTACAGGTGGTGGCGGGCAACCGTTGGCTGGACATTCCCCTGATTCAGCTTGGCGGAAACGAGGCCATTCACATCGGTTTCGATGACCTGACCCACGAGTATCGCCGCTACACCTACCGCATTGAACATTGCGAAGCCGACTGGACTGTGACAGAAGGACTGTTCACCAGCGACTTCGTCAGTGGCTTTGCCGAGGGGAACACCGTCGACGACATCGAGGAGTCGCTCAATACGAACGTGCTCTTCACGCACTATAGCCTGCAGATTCCCAACCGACGCTGCCGACTGACCATGAGCGGCAACTATCGGCTCACGGTGTTCGACGAGAACAACGACGATGAGCCGGTGCTTTCTGCCTGCTTCATGGTGTGTGATGGGGCTGCGACAGTAAGCCTTCTGACCACCACCAATACCGACATCGACGTGAACCACCGCCATCAGCAGGTGGAGATGCGTGTAGGATATGGGAGCCTGAAAGTAGTGAACCCGCAGGAACAGATCAAGACTGTTGTGATGCAGAATGGACGTTGGGACAATGCTCGAGTCAACATTCCCCACCAGTATACTACGATGAGTGGATTGGAATGGAACCACAACCGCGACTTGATCTTCACGGCAGGCAACGAATACCGAAAGTTTGAGGTGCTCGACGTGGACCGTCCCTCGATGGGCATCGACAGCATGCGGTGGGACGGTGAGTATGTGAATGCCTACCTCTTCGTCGACGAGCCACGCCGCAACTACGTCTACGACGAGGATGCCAACGGCGCCTTCTACATCCGCAACAGTGACAACTACGAGAACGATCGCCTCTCCGACTACGTCCTTGTGCACTACACGTTGAAATGCGATGCTCCCGTCGATGGGCGTGTGTTTCTCAACGGTGCCTGGACCTACGACCGCTTTGAGCCGGAGTACGAGATGGAATACAACGACGAACTGCGTCAGTATGAGGCTGTTGTCTTGCAAAAACTGGGGTACTATTCCTATCAATACCTTATGGTCGACCGTCAGGGCGTTGTCCGAACGATGCCCACCGAGGGTGACTTCTACGAGACGGAGAACAGCTATCAGGCTTTGGTCTACTATCGCGGACAAGGCGACAGGGCCGACCGCTTGGTGGGCTATCAGAATATCCGGACGAGGTGACGAGGGGGCAAAACAAAACAACGGATTGCAATAGAAAGACTGCAGTCCGTTGTTTTTCTTATTCTATAAATCTAATTGCTTAATAGCTACGGGCGATGATGACGCGGCACTTGGCGGGCTTTCCACTGACCATGTCGGTGCCGGGTGTCTGCTCTACGCCGAAGGGCACGCAGCGGATGGTGGCCTGTGTCTCTTCCTTGATGCGTGCCTCAGTCTCGGCAGTGCCGTCCCAATGGCAGAGGAAGAAACCGCCGTCCTTGACGCGCTCCTTGAACTCCTCATAGTTGTCGCACTCGTAGATGTGGCTGTCGCGGTAGGCTTTTGCCTTGCGGAAGATGTTCTGCTGGATGTCGTCGAGCAGCTGCTCCACATATTCGGCGATGCCTTCCAGCGGGCGTGTTTCCTTCTCCAGAGTGTCGCGGCGCATCACCTCGATGGTGCCATTCTCCAGGTCGCGGGCACCGATGACGAGTCGCACAGGCACGCCTTTCAGCTCGTAGTCGGCGAACTTGAAACCCGGACGCTTGTTGTCGGCATTGTCGAATTTCACGGTGATGCCTGCCTTGCGCAGTTTCTCCATGATGGGCTGTACTTCGTTATTGACGAGTTCCATCTGCTCTGGCTTGGTGGCAATGGGGATGATGACCACCTGGATGGGGGCGAGGCGCGGAGGAAGCACCAATCCGTTGTCGTCGCTATGCGTCATGATGAGGGCACCGACGAGTCGGGTTGAAACGCCCCATGAGGTGGCCCAGACGTATTCGGGCTTGTTCTCCTTATTCAGATAGGTGACGTCGAAGGCTTTGGCGAAGTTCTGTCCTAAGAAATGAGAAGTTCCGCTCTGCAGCGCTTTTCCGTCCTGCATCATGGCTTCGATGGTATAGGTGTCGAGTGCACCGGCGAAACGCTCCGTCTCGCTCTTCACGCCCTGCACCACGGGTACTGCCATCCATTCTTCGGCAAACTTGGCGTAGACTTTCAGCATCTGCTTGGCTTCGGCCTCTGCCTCTTCCTTGGTGGCGTGGGCGGTGTGTCCTTCCTGCCAGAGAAACTCTGAGGTGCGGAGGAAGGGGCGTGTGCGCATCTCCCAGCGCATAACGTTGCACCACTGGTTGCACATCAGAGGCAGGTCGCGCCAGGAGTGAATCCAGTTCTTATAGGTGTTCCAAATGATGGTCTCGGAGGTGGGACGCACGATGAGCTCTTCTTCCAGACGGGCTGCGGGGTCTACCTCAACGCCGCTTTTGTCTTCCTTCGCACGCAGGCGATAGTGGGTGACGACGGCGCATTCCTTGGCGAATCCCTCTACGTGCTCTGCCTCGCGCGAGAGGAATGATTTGGGGATGAGTAGGGGGAAATAGGCGTTCTGTGCACCCGTTTCCTTGAACATTTTGTCCAACTGTGCCTGCATTTTCTCCCAGATGGCATAGCCGTAGGGCTTGATCACCATACAGCCACGCACTGCCGACTGCTCAGCGAGGTCGGCTTTCACAACCAAGTCGTTGTACCACTGACTGTAGTTGTCGGCACGCTTGGTCATCTCTTTCAGTTCTTTTGCCATATTCGTATGAATGTTTTTGATTGTTACTTTCCGTTTTGCGGTGCAAAGGTACGGTTTTTTTGTGGTTTAAGCAAGTGTGATGATATAAAAAATAGAGAAATGACATAATTCGTGAAAAGAATGTAACCATCGTTTTGGCAAAATGATTAAAAGTTTGTATCTTTGCAGCGACAAAAACTATAAACTACAGAAAATAGAGATGAAAAAGATGCTGAAAACGATGGTCGTGTTGTTTGCAATGCTGATGGCGTTGCCGACGATGGCCGATGACCTGGCCAACATTATTGAAAGAGACTTCTCGAGCAGGGCCGATTCGCTGAACGAAGTGCTGGTGCAACGATTCATGAACTTAAGCAAGGGCACGTTTTGGGCTGTTCCAAAAAACCGTGCAGAATGTGTGGAGGCAACGAAGTTCATCTATTGGCAGCAGGCGCATGCGATGGATGTGCTGGTGTATGCCTACGAGCGCATCAAGGACAGCGACCCCGAGAAGGCAGCCAAATACAAGAACTACATGGAGCTGTGGTATGCGAATCATGCCAACAACTGGTATGTGGCTGACTACGACCCTACGGGTTTCTTCAATGAGTTCACCGACGACATGTGCTGGATTTGCCTGACGCTGCTCCACATAGCCGATGCCTTGGACGACGAGCAATACGCGCTGACAGCAAAAACGGTGTTCGACGATTATGTCGTGCCCAGAGGGTGGACCGACGACGCCGGTTTTTGGGGGTTGCCCTGGAAATTAGACTTCATGGACCGAAACGCTTGCACCAATGCGCCTGCCTGTGTGGTTGCTTCCAAACTATATTTACGCTTCGGTGATGAAACCTACAAGCAGACAGCCATCGACATTTACAACTATATGCACAACGTGATGGTCACCGAACTGAACAACGATGGAAGGGTGGAAGACCCTCCGCTTACCTACACACAGGGCACGTTCGCTGAGGCATGCCGGCTGCTCTACCATCTCACCGGCGAAAGCCAATACCTCAATACAGCAGTGAAAGTGACATTCTATCTCTGTAGCAGTTCACGTTGCGTCGACCACGGCCTCCTTCGCCACGAAGGCACCACCATGGACCAAAGTATTTTCAAGGCTGTAGCCATACCCTATATCGTCAACATTGTCCTTGAAGAAGACGCCTCGGAAGCTTACCGAAAGCAATTTGTTCGGTTCCTTCAGAAGAATGCTAATGCGTTGTGGGACAACCTACTGAAAGACCGCTACCCACTGATGTACTGCAACTACTACTGGGGCGAACCCATCGACACCAACGAAGTGCCCTCCCTGGGGGCAATGGTCAGCGGAGCGTCGCTCATGGAGAACATGGCGCGGCTCGCCCTTGCACTCAAAAGTGCGGAGGCTACTGACCTTCGCACCCCCGCACTCTCTAACACTCGCACCCTCGCCCCTATCTATGACCTGCAAGGCAGACGCTTGACCTCTCGCCAAAGTGAGTCAATGAGGGGTATCTGGATTGGTAACGGCAAGAAATACATTGCCCGATAAACTTCTTCTTATTAGAAAACATTAGACCTCAAGGATGCCCTTGAGGTCTAATCGTATATTCATATATAACTGTGTGCTGAGATTATTTCACCGTGATTTTACGTGAGCGGATGACGTGGTTGTTTTGCATCTTGACGATGAATGTACCGCTACCGAAATCGGTTGTGATCAGGGTGGGATTTTCCAAGAACCTGACGAACTTGCCGTCGACGGTGTAGATCCAGGCTTTCTCCACATTGCGGAAACTGACTGTCTGCTGGTCGTCTAAAACCACAATCTCTGTTGGGCCTCCATGCGAAGAGCCACCTCCACTCAGATCGTCCGGTTCATCGGCCACACCTTCGTCTACAGGGCTCACCGTGGGCTGACGTTCAGGATTGTTTCCACTGATTTCCAACCCGAGGTCGATGGTGAAGCCTTTGGCCGTGAGTCCCACGGGTCCGGGATGGGCTGCCCACGCATCGGTGAAGACAATACGTATTCTCGACTGTCCGCGTACGGCATCCTCGGGAATCTTCAGTGTGAAGGGCACGAGCGGGCTCTGTGTGTAGCCGTTCTGATGGAGCGGTATCGAGGTGTACTCCGGCGTGTTCTGGATGCTGTTGTTGGTGTTGGCTGTGCCTTGCTCGATGATAAGCTCATCGGTAGAACCCTCAAAGAATCCGTTGATGTTCCAGTCGGCATACCCCTTCATGATGCACCACTGCAGACCATCGGAGGCATCGTACATCTCGTAGTTGAAGTTGATGACGTCGCCCTGCTTCACCTTCAAGATGTTTGTTGTGGTAGCATTCACGTAGTTGTAGTCCTCAACAGGAACGGGGGCGTCCGACGTGTAGTTCAGGTTCTGCACACTGGCGCCAGTGGTTGTGATCTTCGAGAGATAGCGCGTCTTGACGGCAGTCTGGTAGCCTTCGGCATCAGGATTGATTTCGCTGATGCCATATTCAAATCCTTCGGCATCGACACCCTGTGGCACATTCGAGCTTCGCCCCACGTTCACCCATTCGACGGGAGAGTAAGTCTTGAGGTCGGTTGATACGCTGCGTATGCCGAAATAAGGATCTTCGCCTTCGGACATGGGAACATCACCCACAAACGCTGACCAGCCTTGTACATGACTGACGACCGACACGCGTCCGTCTTCACCGTTCTTGTAGAGCACCTCGAAGTGGTCGATGTTGCCCTCGTCGTTGTAGACCATCCCGTAAGGGCTGCTCCCTGTCTTGTCGAGGGTCCAAGTGAGTTTCACACTGAGCTTCGTGGTTGTCTCACGTTTCACTTCCACATATACATTGTCGATGGAGGCTGGAGTGCGCTTCACGTCGTCGTTGATTTCCAGTTCTCCCACAAACACCTCCGAACCTTCCGACACGGAAGCACGAAGTCCGACGAAGTCGATTTGGTCTGACGACGAAATGCCATTGAGCGGAATCTCCTTTTCTTCCCATGTCTTATCGGAGGTATTCCCCACAGGATATTCCTTCCAGTCGCCGTTCACTTTCACAATCAGCGACAGACCAGTGTCGTTGATTCCCTCTTTCTTGGTTTTTACAGCAATCTTCGCGTAGGGGGTGCCTGATGAGCCCGTCAGTTTGGTGCGGAACAAGACGATGTCGGCAGTGCCGCTGCCTGTACCTTTCAGCTTGAGGCAGGAGCCACCTCTGTAGGCATCCTCGATGGTGAACTCAGGACTTACTACGTTGGAAGCTGTCGTTGTCCCCTCGTCGTAGACCAACCAGCGATAGGTGGGCACGATGTCCTGTGTAGAGAGGTTGTACCAGTTGCCATGGGTCTTCTTGCCCTTGTAGGTGTAGACCTCGCCTATACCGATGTTGAAATAGGTGTGGAAGGGGTATGTGCCCTGAATGGTTGAGCGCTCAGGGAAGTAGGTGGCCAGTCCACCGAAGTTGGCAAGGGGTGGTGTGCTGCCATTCCAAGCCCAATCGTTGCCTGTGGCTTTCATTGCGGGAAGATTGGCCGGATTGCGGTTTCCGCCCGAGAAGGCGCGCTCGAGGAGAGCCTGATAGTTGGACTGAAACTCCTTGGCGTCGTTGCCCACATTGTTGCTCCAGAAGCGGCTGTTGGCATGTTCGCCCCACAGCACGGCACCAATATCACGCCCGTTGAGGTTGGTCCACGAACGGTTCATCGTGACAATCCACACGCCGGCATAAAGACCATCGGTCGTTCCCATTGCGTTTATAGCTTGCGTTTCAGAGCTTCGCATGGCCATACTTGATATGAAGTTGCTCGCCGAATAGTTCAGGAAGGTGTCGGCAGTGCGTCCCTCGCTATTGCCAAACAGGGCATTCGAGTTGTAGGCTGTCAACGTCTGGTTGTTGGTATAGAGTCCGATGTGGAAATTGTTGAACCCACGGGCTGCTGCTTCTTTGTAGAGCGCCTTGTGGAAAGCCACAATGTCGTCGGTGGCATAGGAAGCATCTTCCCAGTTGTAGTTGATGCCGTCAGAACCGAAATACTGCAGGATGGAGATGAGCGGCTTCACGTATTTGAAAGTGCCGTCGGCATTCTTCTGTGTCACCAGATGACTGTAGGCAGCGTCGCCTGCCCCCTGTGTCCACGACTCGAAGAACTTCACACCCGATAAGAGGTCTGTTCCACATTGATGGGCAGCATCGATCCATGCTCCGGGAGCCTGAAACAGTCCGTGATTCCACGAGCCGAAGAGGTGGGTGTAGTTCCAGAGCGAGTAGGTGTCGTCGCCTGCATTCGTGCCGGGATAGCCACCGATGGCTCTGGCTGTTCCCATCGGAATGTTCAGCCACAGGCGTCGGGTGTTCTTCACATCAGGGTAAAGTTGGTTGGCCTGGTCGTCGATGACGGCACGTGGCCGTACATGTGAACGGGCAAACTCAATGTCGAACCTGTTGAAACCTGCCGCCTCGAATTCTTCCAGTGTGGGGTATTGGCGGCCATCCTGCTGAGCATCGTAGAAGAGGTTCAGCAACACGCTGTCGTCGAATGGCGTGAAATCGTACACTTCCCTCGATGCAGAGGGGTCGTAGGTTTGTGCCAAGACTGGCTGCACACTGCCCAAAGCGCATGCGGCAAGGACAGCAATCATCGTTGTTCTTCTCATATTTATGGCATTTTTTATGGTTTGATATTCATAGGATAGTTTGTCAGAAGTTAGGTGCATCGACATCCCACCAAAGACGCGTCGACTGATAGTCCTCACCGCCAAGCGCATCCAACCCTGTAGCTTCAATATCGGCTACTGATGCATCATCAGTGTCGGGGAAGGGTGCTCGGCGGATGATGTCGCCAAATTTGAGCGAACCGTCGCCCTCGTCGGCATTCAAGACGGGGAATAGTTTCGGATAGCCCGTGCGTCGCAAGTCTGTCCACGCGCCAAAAGAGTAGGGGAAGTGGGCAATGTATTTTTGCGTAATGATCTTCTCAAGCTTGGTTTCCAGGTTGTCGGCATCATTCCATTTTACACCGATTTTCGTGACACTTGGCTCGTCAGGCACGTTGCCTAAAGGGTCGTGATAGGTGTAGGGTACGGCTTGTTCCAGCGAAAGATAGTCCTCGACCATCATGTCGTATTCTTCGTGATAGTAGATTTCCGAGCGCTCAAAGAGGTAGGCGTTACGGATGCCGCGCTCGTAGAACTGCTGGGCCGACCCACCCATGCTCCAGCCGCGTAATGCTCCTTCTGCACGCAGGAAGTCGACTTCCGATAGTTTCATGATGTAGAGCGGTGCCTCGGCCATATAGTCGGGATCGAACACACTGCAGGCCAGCATCGGATTGGTGGCAGCACTCTGTCCCATTCCTGGATGAATGCCCTCACGAAGGCCTACGATACGGGTGTCTGCCGGCAGCAGTTCGCCTGTTGTCGCATTCACCATATCGCCGCTGTTTTTCTTGAAGAATGGGTATTCGCCGCGTGTATAGGGGTGGTTCAGACTCATGAGCAGACTCTCGAACGAGGCACTCAGGCGGGCATCATTCCATGTAATCCAGATCATGTTCAGCGGATGGCCAAATCCCATCTGCATTCCCATCAGTGCAAACTCCTGATCGGTTTCCTCGATGACACCTGATGCAACAGCTTCTTCTGCCCATTGGCGCGCCAACGCAGGCTCCACTTTCACGCAATTCATGGCCATGCGGAGCTTCAAGGAGTTGGCCAAGCGAATCCAAGAGTCCATCCCCGAGTGACCCGTGTATTTGTCTTTGCTGATTTCCAGATTGTCGTTCATCAGCCGTTGCACCTTCTGCTTGTACCAGTCGGGACGAGTGTCGTAGTGACGGAGACAGGCATTCACCAAGTTGATATGTTCAATAATAGCTTTGTAGATATGCTCCAGCGAGTTGTAGGTGAAGGGCGCATGCTGCTTGTTGATGAGGAATTGGTCGTAGGGGAGCGCCCCGTGAATGTCGGCAATCTCCTGTGTTGCATAGTCGAACATGAGCAGATAGATGGCCTTGAACTCTGGAATGGAGTCGATGGAGGGGTGGTTGAGTAGCGGCACCATCGCATTCTTCACCATCAGGTACATGCTGTTGGGACCTGGATTGAACTCGGCGCTGACATCATACGACGTCTGCAGTGTTCCGTACATGAAGTCGTAGTGCGGCACGGTGGTGTACTGCGCATAGTTGTCGGGGCCCAACGAGAACTGCCGTTGATAGGCGTGCTCGCCCGGGAAGTCGCCATTCTTACCGCCACGCAGGGCGTACTGTCCGCCCTTGGCCTGCTTCAGATAGGTGTCCAGGCGGATGATGGCGCTGTCGAGCCCCACCTCTGAGATGTTCACCTCATAGTTGATCTCATCAGGATGACCGTGATAGACTGAGTCCTCGAGGGCCATCTGCCCGAACGACATCGTATCGACTGGGTCGTCGAAGTCGAGGCACGACATCATGCCGAACGTGGCAATTCCGGCCATTATGTAGGAAAAAAAGCTTTTTCGATTCATAGACTGATACATTATTGATTAGAAATTCATTTTCACATTAAATCCAAACGAGCGAGTGGAAGGCATGTTGAAGAACTCGAAGCCACTCAAACCGTTACCCGTAGAAATGGAGACATCGGGGTCGACAGGCGCTTTCTTGTAGAGGAAGAACAGGTTGCGCCCGATGAAGGAAACAGAGATGTTCTTGCCTTCGCCCAAGAGATTCCTAAACGTGTAGGCCAAAGAGAGCTCACGCAGACGGAAGTTGGTGGCGTCGTAAACATAAAGTGGCGAGTATTGGCTATTGCGGGCGCCCATCACCTGATAGTAGTTTCTCACACCAATGGTGCGTCCGCTGCCGTCGGGAAGATACATAGCAACCTCGCCCGACTCTGTGAAGAGACCGTTGCCAATGGCATTGTCACGAGCGTCGGCTGTCCGCTCGGAGAGTCCCATTTCGTCGAGTGTGGCCTCAGTCAGCGAGATCACTTTTCCACCAATACGCCCGTTGACGAGGAACGAAAGCTGGAACTCTTTGAAGTTCAGCGTATTTGTCCATCCCAACTGAAATTTAGAGTTCATGTTTCCGATGTGTTTCGTGTAGCGTTGCTGCTTCATGATGTTGCCGTTTGTCGACATGAAGATGGTTCCATCGTCGTTGCGGCGCAGGTCGCGGACGTACATATCGCCGAAGGAGTCGCCCTCAAAGTAGCGTACGCGCACACCTGCCACATCTTTGTATATCTGCTTTTTGCGTCCTGCTTCGTCGTAGCCGACGGCCAGAATCTTGTTGAAGTTGTAGGCAAAGTTCAATGCTGTGCGCCAACGGAGCTCCTTGCCGAAACGGAAGTTATAGCCCAGCGTGCTCTCAAATCCCTGGTTTCGCACCTTTGCTGAGTTCTCGTAGACGGTGAGTCCCGCTGTATTCACGATAGGCAGATACAGGTCTTTCACCGTCGCGCTATAGTAAGTAAGGTCCAAACTCAGTCTGCTGTCGAAGAAGAGCATCTCCAAACCAGTCTCGAACGACATCGTCGTTTCAGGCTTGGCAGAGTCGAAGAGCGTGCCACTGGTGGCGGTAATGGCTCCTGTGCGTGCTTTCTGGATAGCTGAATTGTAGTAGCGGTTGGGAACGGCATTACCCACTTGCGAATAAGAAATGCGGAACTTGGCATAGTCCCACCAAACAGGGAGTTTCACCAGTTCGCTGATCAGGGCGTTAGCGCCGAATCCGAAGTACGGGTAGAACTTGTCTTTTCCGTTGTTGAACTGACGGTAAACCTTGTAGGCATCCGTGCGGAACGAAGCATCGACATAGATTTTTTCTTTCCATCCCACCTGCGCCGTAGCCAGCAAGCCACGATCCCAGTTGGAGCCTTCGCTCTCTGAAGTGATGCCGCTGCTGCCATACGAGGTGTTGAACTGGTTGATGAGCGTGCTGATCTGTTGGTTCAAGGGGTCCACGTAAGTGGCATTGGCGATGTAGGTCTGATAGCTTTCCGTCTTGGTAATATGGCCCACCCAACCGGCTGAAGCACTCACGCTCCAGTTGTCGGACACATCTTTATTATAGGAAAGCAGGAAATCGAGATACATCTCCGTCGTGGAATTACGCCCTTTGTTGTAGGTTCCGAAGTCGTACATCGAAGCGGGAGCGAAAGTGGAAGCATAACGTCCACCTTCCTCGCGATATTTGTCGTGGTCGAAATTGAAGCGTGCCTGGAAGGTCAGCCCATTGATGATGTCAACCATTCCCTGGAACCCACCGTAAACGCGGTCGTTATAATGCGTTCCCCAATTCTGCTTGAGCAACCAATAGGGATTGTTCTGACGGGCATCAAGATAAGCATAGTTCATCATCGGACCTTTCAGTTCTGCTACATCGTTCTGGCGGATGAAACCGTTATCTGTCTGCACATAGTGTCCCTGCGGGTCGGAAAGCCAATGCCCTTCGGGGATTGAGTAGTTGTCGCGATAGTACGCCATATCGATGTTTCGCGGTGCTGTGTAGAGATGATAGATGGGATTTCCCACTGTACCACCACCGATTCGGTTGTTCGTCTTCGTCTGAACATAGTTGATGGAGGCATTCAGTGTTATTCTGTCCCAAAGCTTGTAGGTCTGTCGGAAAGCAAAGGTGTTGCGGTTGTAGCGATTGGTTTCCACGAGTCCCAATGCGTGGCTATTGGCAAACGAGACGTAGGTCTGAATCTTTTCCGTACCTCCTGACACCGCTACCGAATTGTTGGTGGTGATTCCCGTACGGTAGAAGTCGGCCACATCATCGTTGGATTTATTGCGCAAGTGTATTTCACGCTCGTAGGGAATCTTATCTGTAGCACGCGAAAGAGCTGTCAGCGGAGAGTCGGAAATACGTCCGCCCCAACCGTTGGCTTCGCCCAAATACCCCTGGGCATCGACGGCAGCGCCGTAGGTGTTCTGGATTTTTGGGAGAAGGAGAGGGGTTTCGAAGGTGACATTCCCCGTATAGCTGACGGCCATCTTGCCTGCCTTTCCTTTCTTGGTGGTAATCATGATAACACCATTGGCGGCACGTGAACCGTAGAGGGCTGCAGCATTGGCACCCTTCAGCACATTCATCGACTCGATGTCGTCGGGGTTGATCATCGACAGCGGGTCGGCTCCCTCTGCCGCGTTGCCTTCGGTCATCGACGTCGCATCGTTGATCTGACCGCGCGTATCGTTCGACATCGGCACACCATCGACCACAATTAGGGGCGAGGAGGAACCGATGATGGACTTTGTTCCACGCAACTGAATCTTTGATGCACCACCAGCGCCACCGGCACTTGGGGTAATTACGATGCCCGCAATCTTTCCTTCCAAGGAATTGGCCACGTTTACGTCCTGCACTTTCATCAAGTCGTCGGACTTCACTTGTTGCGTGGCGTAGGTCAGCGACTTCTCTTTCCGTAGGATACCCATTGCCGTAACCACCACTTCCTGGATACTGACACTCGATGAAATGGCCAGTTTTACATCGATGAACGTGCGTCCGGCCACGTCGATTTCCTGTGTCTCGTAACCAATATACGAAACGACGATTACGGGATTTGCTGCATTGATGGCCAGCGAAAAGGCTCCGTCGATGTCGGTCACGGTACCTTCGTTCGAGTCTTTCACCATCACAGTGGCGCCAATCAAAGGCTCATCGGTGTCGTCTCTGACAATTCCCTTCAAGATGGTTTTTGATTGATCAGGCTGTTTTGTTTGCATTACCGTGCTATTTGATGCTGACAAATCCACGGGTACTGTTATCAGCAGGATGGGCAGTGCTGCTTTCAACAGAATGCACAAAGCGGTTTTTAGTCTTTTGTTCATGAATAGTAGATTTGATAATTGCCACAAAGATACATGTTTTTTCTAAATAAACAAACAACTTTAATCGTATTCAAAAAAATATTATAATAGTTTAAGATTTCTACATTGATAGTAGTTGGTGTACGTTTGTGGAGCTTTGCAGAAAGTAAAACGAAAAAAGTGTGTCACACCCTCTTTATGTCAGCGAATGACACAGAGGTTGACACACCTTAAAGTAAAAGGTTTCTGGTAGGAGAAACACTCTTAATAGTTCTCGGGCTTCAGCTGGAAGTAAGCTTGCGGATGGTCGCAAACAGGGCATACTTCGGGGGCTTTCTTACCTACCACGATGTGGCCACAGTTAGCGCATTGCCAGATGACGTCGCCTTCGCGCGAGAAGACCACCTCGTCCTCGATGTTCTTCAGGAGTTTGCGATAGCGCTCTTCGTGTTCCCTCTCGATGGCGGCAACGCCCTCGAACTTCTCGGCAATCTCGTCGAAACCTTCCTCGCGGGCCTCACGGGCCATGCGAGCATACATGTCGGTCCACTCGAAGTTCTCACCGTTGGCTGCATCGGCAAGGTTCTGGACGGTGTCGCTCACCTTACCGCCGTTGAGCAGTTTGTACCACATCTTGGCGTGCTCCTTCTCGTTGGCAGCCGTCTCTTCAAAGATACTGGCTATCTGCACGTAGCCATCCTTCTTGGCCTTCGAGGCGAAATAGGTGTACTTGTTGCGAGCCATGCTCTCACCTGCAAATGCTTCCTGCAGGTTCTTTTCGGTCTTTGTTCCTTTTAATTCTTTCATGTTTTTTGAAGTTTGATGGTTGAATAATTGGGTTTATCTACATGTGTAATCGGTCAATGTGTGGAAACCGTTGAGGAAATCGTGGGCGGCCATACGTTTTTTGCCGCTGAGTTGAAGCTCAAGGAGTTCCAGCAGGCCATCAGTTGTGCTGACGTACAAATGTCCTTGTTCCGCGGTCAGCGTACCGGGCGCAGAAGAGGCATCGCGGTTGGTCTTCGCCGAAGCATAGATTTTCAGCACCGTCTCCTTCTGGTCGGGCTTTACCAGCGTAGTCCAGGCGCCAGGGTAGGGGGCAAGACCGCGAATGAAGTCGTAGACTTGTTTCGTGGTTCGTTGCCACTCGATGCGGCAGTTCTCCTTGAACAGCTTCGGCGCATTGTGCAAGACGGTGCCCACGGGTATCATTTCCTCCTGGGGAAGGGTCTTCACCTGGCCATCGGTTTCTATGATGATGTCGAGCGTCTTCTGGGCAATGTCAGCACCGAGAACCATCAGTCCGTCGTAGACTTGCTCCACATTGAAATGGTCTTCTATTGTAAACGGCAGCTGCATGATGACACGCCCCGTGTCGATGTCGTGGTCGAGGAAGAATGTGGTGACGCCCGTCTGCTGCTCACCATTGATGACCGCCCAATTGATGGGTGCGGCACCCCGATATTGCGGAAGCAGGGCGGCGTGTACGTTGAAGGTGCCGAAGCGCGGCATGTCCCACACCACTTCAGGCAACATACGGAAGGCCACGACCACAAACACGTCGGCCTCGTAGTTGCGGAGTTGTTCAAGAAACGCCTCGTCTTTCATCTTCACAGGCTGAAGCACGGGCAAGCCGACCTGCTGGGCATATTGTTTCACCTGCGACGGCTGCATCTCACTCTGGTGACGGCCTACGGGTTTGTCGGGCTGAGTCACCACAGCCACCACATTATAATGGTTTTCCACCAGTTGGCGGAGTGTCTCTACGGCAAATTCGGGTGTTCCCATGAACACGATACGGAGGTCTTCTTTCTTCATTGTTTACTATTATTATTCGTCACGGAATGACGATTCACTTTTGTTTTCGTTTATGGTGATTCGTCACGGAATGACGAATCACACATTATTTGTTGTTTATTCGGCGGAGAAATCGGCTACGAGTTGGCGGTAGGTGTTGTAGAGATGCGAGCGCGAGATATAGCCTATGAGCAGTCCGCTGGTGTCGACTACGGGAAGTGTCAGGGCGTTGGTGCGGTCGAACTGCGCCATCACGTCCTCCATCGGGTCGTTCTCGCCCAGCACGGCTGGCGGTTCCGACATGAGCTGTCCTACGGTGAAATGATGGTAAAGCTCTGTCCGGAACACGATGTGTCGCAGCTTACCAAGGTCGATCTCCCCCAGCAGTTTTCCTGCATCGTCGAGCACGGGCAGCACATTGGTCTCGCTTCGGCTTAGGGCATGTACCAGGGCGCTGAGCTTCATGTCGGTCTTCACGGCCATATAGTTGTGGTCGATGATGCTCTTGAGCGACATCAGCGTCAGGATGGAGTGGTCGGTGTGGTGGGTGATGAGCTTTCCCTCGCGTGCCAACCGCATGCCGTAGATGCTGTGAGGTTCGAAAAGAATGATGGTGAGATAGGCGGAGATGCTGACTATCATCAGCGGAATGAACATCTGGTAACCGCCCGTAAGCTCGGCAATGAGGAAAATTCCCGTCAGCGGAGCGTGCATCACACCGGCCATCACGGCAGTCATACCGAGCATCGTGAAGTTTTTCTCAGGAATGTAGACGCCTATCTGGTGGATGTTCCAAAGGCGGGCAAAGAGGAAACCGCCAAAGGCTCCGATGAAGAGCGAAGGTGCAAACGTACCGCCGCAACCACCACCACCATTGGTGGCCGATGTGGCAAACACTTTGGTGAGCACCACCAGCGAGATGTAGACGATGAGCATGTTGTCGCGACCGTAGAACAACGAATTGTTCAACAGCGAGTTCCAGTCGTCTTCCGTATTGCCATTGAGCAGAATGTTGATGCTGCCGTAGCCCTCGCCGTAGAGCGAAGGGAAGAGGAAAATGAGTGTACTCAGCACGATGCCACCCATGATTAGTTTGACGTAGGGTCGGTCCTTGAAGCGCGAAAAGACACCCTCGCAGGCCGTCATCATGCGGATGAAATACCAGCTGAGCAATCCGCCGAATATGCCCAAGAGGATGTAAGCCGGCACTCGGCCCAGCTCCCACGACCCTTCGAGGTGGAAATTGAACAGCATGTCGCCGCCTGAGAAGATGTAGCTGAAGCACACAGCCGTGACGCAAGAGATGAGAATGGGCAACAGCGAGGCCATCGTAAGGTCGATCATCAGCACCTCGAGCGTGAACACCAGTCCGGCAATGGGTGCGTTGAAGACTGCGGCGATGGCTGCTGATGCGCCACATCCCACAAGCAGCATCATCTTCTGGCGGTCGAGCTTGAATAGTTGGCCGAGGTTGCTGCCGATGGCCGAGCCCGTCAGCACTATCGGGGCCTCGGCTCCCACAGAGCCTCCAAAGCCGATGGTAATTGCCGACGCGATGACCGACGTCCAACAGTTGTGGCGCTTCAGTTGGCTCTCTTTCTCAGAGATAGCGTAGAGAATGCGTGTGATGCCGTGTGAAATGTTGTCTTTCACAACATAACGGACGAAGAGCATCGTGATGAATATACCCACCACGGGCCACACGAAATAAAGCCAGTTGATGCTCTCGATGCGAAAGCCTGCCGTGAGCAGATGCTCTATCTGGCGGATGATCCAATGGAGGACGAAGGCGGCAACGGCAGCAAAGAAGCCCACGAAGAAACTCAGCAACAGTGTGAACTGCCTGTCGCTGATATGCTCTTCGCGCCATTTTTGGAATCGCGGAAGCACTTGTTTATACTGTCCCAAGCCTTGATTCTTCATTCCTTTGTTTGTTTTCCGTATTGGAAAATATTGTTTTCCATATCAGAAAACGTTGTTTTCTATGTTGGAAAACGATGTTTTCTGTATGGGAAAACGCTTTGATCTGTATGCTGAGCCATCATCGCCGGATGATGCTCACCACCCCGTCTTCGGTCAGACGGATGATGCTCGATGGCGTGTGAGGTTTCTTCTCCTGACGTCTCGTGAAGCAAACATAGTCGGCCTGAGCCAGCAGTTCCTCGCTGATGTCGCAGAAATTCTGAGCCGGCGGCTCGCCGCTGATGTTGACACTCGTGGAGACGATGGGTTTCTGGAAACGGTAGCACAGTTCTTTCGAGAATTCTTCCTTTGTGATTCGCATGGCAATGCTGCCGTCTTCTGCCAACAGGTTGGGTGCCAGGTTCACGCCGTTGTCCAAGATCACCGTCGTGGGTTTTGTGGCCAGCTCCATGATGTCCCAAGCTACGTTGGGCACATTCCTCACATATCGCTGCAACCTTGCATCGCTGTCGACCAGGCAAATCATGGCTTTTGAGTCGTCGCGCTGCTTCATTTTGTAGACTTTCTCCACCGCTTCTGCATTTGTCGCATCGCAGCCGATGCCCCAAACGGTGTCGGTGGGGTAGAGGATGATGCCTCCCTTGCGCAGCACTTCCACTGCATTCTGTATGTCTTGTCGTCTGTCCATAGTCTGTTTATTCCATAAATGATAGCGCAAAAGTAATGCATTTTCACGGCAACACAAAATAAAGCTACTGAATTCTTACGTTTTTTTGCCTATTTTTATCTCAACTTGCGGAATACCGTGCGAACGAGAACGAAGTTCACGGGCACAGCGATAGCGTAGACTCCGATGGGGGAGAGAGTCTTGCCAAGACCAATCCATAGGAAGAAATTGAGCAGGAGCATTTGCAGAAGATAGTTGCAGACGTGTGCGCCGATGAAGCCAAGACCATTGCCAACACTCTTTTTTCGGCGAAATGTGTAACGCGCCGAGAGGTAATAGTTCACCACGAAGCTCACCGCATAACCTATGGTGTAGGCCGTGTTCACCTCGATGCGTTGCATCAATAGCCAATAGACGACATAGTGAACAGCGGTAGCCACGATGCCGACAACGACGAAACGGCGCACTTCGCCCCATGTCTTACTGTCGAGTGTCATCCTATATATATAATAAGGTGTAGGTGCCTATTGCTCGCCCTTCAGCAAATCGGGACGCAGACGTCGGGTGCGCTCAATGGATTGGTCCATCTCCCACTGCTTGATTTTCGCTTCATGACCGCTCAAGAGAATGTCGGGCACGCGCCAACCCTTATACTCTGCGGGACGCGTATAGATGGGAGCTGCCAGCAAATCATCTTGGAAACAGTCGGAAAGAGCACTCTCCTCGTCGCCGATCACGCCAGGAACGATGCGCACGATGGCATCGGCCATCACGGCTGCGGCCAGTTCGCCGCCCGTCAGCACATAGTCGCCAATGGAAATCTCACGCGTGATGAGATGGTCTCTCACGCGCTGGTCGATACCTTTGTAGTGACCACAAAGGATGATGATGTTCTCTTTCAGCGACAGATCGTTGGCCACATGCTGGTTGAACTGCTCACCGTCAGGCGAGGTGAAGATCACCTCATCGTAGTCGCGTTGGGCTTTCAAAGCACTGATACAGCGGTCGATAGGCTCTATTTGCATCACCATACCAGCAAAGCCGCCATACGGATAGTCGTCGACCCTGCGCCATTTGTCGAGGGTGTAGTCGCGAAGATTGTGCAGATGAATCTCTGCAAGACCTTTTTTCTGAGCCCGAGCCAGAATGGATTCATGCACAAATCCTTCTATCATTTCGGGCAGCACAGTAATGATGTCTATTCTCATATCGAGGGCAAAGGTACGAATAAACGAGAACAATACAAAATGAAAGAGAGAAAATCTTTCGTTTTTATTATCGAGTGACACTACCTTCGGAGCAGCCAAAGGTATGTTTTTTCGTCGGAAAAACGCGCGAAAAGCAAAAAAAATCTTAATTGATAAGATTATTTAAGGAAATATTTTGTCATTTCAGAAAAACTTAGTAATTTTGCACCCTGTTTGGAATAAGTATCAAAAAAGGTAACGTTAAACGTACATAGAAATGTCTAAGATTTGTCAGATTACAGGAAAAAAAGCTCAGACGGGCAATAACGTTTCGCACTCGAAGCATCGCACAAAGCGCCGCTTCAACGTGAACCTGTTTAACAAGAAGTTCTACTATGTAGAAGAGCAGTGCTGGATCAGCCTGAAACTCAGTGCAGCTGGTCTTCGCATCATTAACAGAATCGGTCTTGATGCCGCTTTGAAGCAGGCTGTCGAGAAAGGTCATTTGGATTGGAAAGACATTAAAGTGATAGGAGAATAAACGCAATGGCAAAGAAAGTGAAAGGCAACAGGATTCAGGTAATCCTGGAATGCACCGAGATGAAGAATAGCGGCCTGCCCGGTACAAGCCGTTACATCACCGTGAAGAATCGCAAGAACACCCCTGAGCGCTTGGAGTTGAAGAAGTACAACCCCATCCTTAAGAGAATGACCGTTCACAAGGAGATTAAATAATAATTAGGAAATACTATGGCAAAGAAAACCGTTGCTACCCTCCATGAAGGTTCGAAGGAAGGTCGCGCTTACACAAAGGTCATCAAGATGGTGAAGAGCCCGAAGACGGGTGCTTACATTTTCGATGAGAAGATGGTTCCCAACGAGGAAGTGAAAGATTTCTTCAAGAACTAATTTTGTTTCATATACATACTAAAGAAAGCCGCTCCCAATGGTGGGAAGCGGCTTTTTTCGTTGCCGACTATTCTTCTTCGGCATCCTCTACGCTGCCAGGATCTTCCAAAGCCTCACGCAGCATCTCCTTGTCGAACGTGAACACATGGCCGAACAACCCTACCGAGAGCAGTTTCTCCTCGCCCTTCATCTTGATGTAGCCGGTGTTCCAAAGATAGTAGTTGTTCATCTTCAGCTTCGTGCCCAGCACACCCTCGATGGCTGCATTGACTACTCCTTTGCCGATGTTCGTAAAGATGTTGTTGCCGAATCCGCGATTCTCCGCTTCTTCGTCGACCAATTCCTTCACAGCCTTCATCATGGCTTCTTTGTGTGCTTTCTTGTCCGGACAAGTCAGGGTCATCAGGATGGCCACGCCGACAATCAGCACCAACGTCAATAGTTTCTTCATTTTTCGTTCTTTTTTGATAAATGGTTAAATGATTGAGATTCTGATAATTGGATTGATTATGTGTTGCTATTTAGCTTTTCTTTCAGGTACTTGCCCGTGATGCTGGCCTCACACGAAGCCACTTCCTCGGGTGTTCCTTGGCAGACAAGTCGTCCGCCCTGGTCGCCGCCCTCTGGTCCGAGGTCAATCATGTAGTCGGCACACTTCACGATGTCCAGGTTGTGTTCAATCACGATGATGCTGTGGCCGCGCTCAATCAGGGCGTTGAAGGCTTTGAGCAGGCGACGGATATCATGAAAATGCAGGCCAGTCGTAGGTTCGTCGAAGATGAACAGGGTAGGGGATTGCCGCTCTTGCCCGATGAAATAGGCCAGTTTCACGCGTTGGTTCTCACCGCCTGAAAGTGTCGATGAGCTCTGCCCAAGCTTGATGTAGCCTAAGCCTACATCAAAAAGAGGCTTCAGTCGGTTGACAATCTGTTTTTCACCATGTTGGCTGAAAAACTCTATCGCCTCTGCAACCGTCAAATTCAGCACGTCGTTGATGTTCTTTCCTGCGAAGCGAACGTCCAGAATGTCCTGCTTGAAACGCTGTCCGTGACAGGAATCGCATACAAGGACGAGGTCGGCCAGGAACTGCATCTCGACGGTTATTTCGCCCGCGCCCTTACACTCTTCGCACCGTCCGCCGTCGGCATTGAACGAGAAATATTGCGCTGTGAAGCCCATTTGCTTGGCCAACGGTTGCTCGGCGAAGAGCTGGCGGATGGCATCGTAGGCCTTCACGTAGGTGGCTGGGTTCGAGCGCGTGCTCTTTCCTATGGGATTCTGGTCCACCATTTCCACATGCTCAATGGCCTCCCAGTCGCCGCCAAGCGATGAATATTCGCCAGGAATGTCGGCCACCTCGTCGAGATGGCGCTTCAAGGCAGGGTAGAGGATTCCCTTCACCAACGATGACTTGCCGCTTCCCGATACACCGGTCACTACGGTGAAGACGTTCAATGGAAATTTGACGTCGATGCCCTGCAGGTTGTTCATTCGGCAACCATTCAGTTCTATCGCACGATTCCAAGTTCTACGACTCTTTGGCACTTCAATGGTCTCTGCACCTGTCAGGTATTTTACAGAATAACTCTTCGGATACTTCTCCAGTGCTTTTTCGTCGATTTCATCGGCATTTCCGCTGAATACAATCTCGCCGCCCAGTCGTCCGGCGTCAGGGCCTATGTCTATCAGATAGTCGGCAGCCCGCATAATCTCCTCGTCGTGCTCGACGACCAACACCGTGTTGCCCAGTGCCTTCAATTCTTTTAGCACGCGAATCAGTCGGAATGTGTCTCTCGAATGCAATCCTATGCTGGGTTCGTCCAGAATATAAAGCGATCCCACCAAGCTGCTTCCTAAAGATGTTGTGAGGTTGATGCGTTGACTCTCGCCACCAGAAAGTGTATTCGATGGACGATTGAGCGTCAGGTAGCCAAGTCCCACATCTACAAGGAATTGTAATCGGCTATTAATTTCTTTCAATAAGCGTCGTGACACATCCTGCTCATGCTCGTTCAGCTGAAGACGAGCAAACCAATCCTTCAAGTTGGCGATAGGCATGTCCACCAAATCGGAGATGCTCATGCCGCCGATTTTCACGTAGCTGGCTTCTTTTTTCAAACGCGTCCCGTGGCAGGTTGGACAGACGGTCTTGCCGCGATAGCGGCTCATCATCACACGATATTGTATCTTGTACTGGTTGTCTTTCACCATCTGGAAGAACGCATCGATAGAGACTTGCTCGTGAATGTCCTTCGAGTCGGAAGGCAATCCGTGCCAAAGCATATCCTTCTGTTTGCGCGTAAGACTGTAGTATGGCTCAAAAATCGGGAAGTCATCCTTGACAGCTCTGCGGCAGAACTCGTCTTGCCATATCTTCATCTTATCACCGTGCCAGCATTGCACGCAACCGTCATAGACACTCAGCGACGAGTTGGGTATAACAAGTTTCTCGTCGATGCCCATCACTTTCCCGAAGCCTTCGCATTCCGGACAGGCTCCCAAGGGCGAGTTGAACGAGAACATATTGTCGCTCGGCTCTTCGAACTTAATACCGTCGGCTTCGAAACGCGTGGAGAAATCGTAGGCGATGTTGGCCGGCAAGATCACGATGCGACACTCGTCACGCCCCTCAAAGAAGGCCGTTTCACACGAATCGGTCAGTCGCGAAAGGAACTCTTTCGTGTCGTCGACCGACAATCGGTCAATGAGCAGCCATATTTTCTGTGTTTTGTCGGTTTCTACTTGTTTCTCAGCGACTTCAAACCGGTCTTTATCTTCGATGAAATCATCGATTCTGAAGAATTCTCCCAAATGGAAAATTCGTGCATAGCCTTGAAGAATGTACATCTCAAGCTGTTTCTTCAAAGTGCGCTGTTCGGGAACATGTAACGGCGATAAAACCGCGAATTTTGTGCCTTTCGCATATTGACTGACGCATTCCACAATATCGTCGACCGTGTGTTTCTTCACCTCGCAACCGCTGACAGGTGAGATGGTCTTTCCGATACGAGCATAAAGCAACCGAAGGTACTCGTAGATCTCCGTGCTTGTGCCGACCGTGCTTCGTGGATTGCGGGCGATGGTTTTCTGCTCAATGGCGATGGCGGGCGGCAGACCTTTTATGTAGTCGCATTCGGGCTTGTTCATCCTGCCCAAAAACTGACGGGCATAGGAACTCAACGACTCTACATAACGACGTTGGCCCTCGGCAAACAGCGTGTCGAACGCCAGCGACGACTTGCCGCTGCCAGACACGCCAGCAACCACTATGAACTTATCACGAGGTATGCTCAGCGACAAGTTCTTCAGGTTGTTCACGCGAACATTCTTTAATTCTATGCTGTTGTTATCCATCGCTTATCTTTATTTCGAACGACAAGGACTATTCATTTTTCTTCAATTCCGATTTATGAACTACAAAGATAAGCATTTTTCTCCATAACACACGCAATAGGGGAAACTTTTTAATTAAGTTTGTGAATTACCATATACTATTTATCATAATGTTGATTATAAATAATGCAAACTAATCCAAACTGCCACAGAAATAAAAGCTTCGATAAATCATTTCTGATAGCCGCTTGGATTAGATTAAAGCCAATTCAATTGTAGAAATACTGCTTGGATTGGATTTCACTAAATTCAATTGTGAAATACCAGTCCGTCACCAAATTCATCGATGACAATCGGTTTCGTGCGGTCGATGGTTCCACTGAGCAGTTTCTTGGAAAGTTCGTTCAATACATAGCGTTGGATGGCCCGTTTCACTGGACGGGCACCAAACTCTGGGTCGAAACCAACATCGGCCAGATAGTTCACTGCCTGCGGTGTGAATTGCAACGTGACTTCCTGTTCTTCCAACATCCGCTTCAGACTGTTCAATTGCAGTTCTACCACATCTGTGATTTCCTTCTTCGTCAGCGGCAGGAACATGATGGTTTCGTCTATACGGTTCAGAAACTCTGGACGTATGGTCTGCTTCAGCATTGTCAGCAACGTGTTGTTCAGGTCGTGCAGCTCGTGCTCGTTCAACGTTCCTCCAGCTTGCTCCATGCGTTCACGAATCAGCTGGCTGCCCAGATTCGAGGTCATGATAATAATTGTGTTCTTGAAGTTTACCGTTCGACCTTTATTATCCGTAAGTCGACCATCATCAAGCACTTGCAATAAAATATTAAACACATCTGGATGGGCTTTTTCTATCTCGTCGAAGAGTACCACAGAGTAAGGCTTCCGTCTAACGGCCTCGGTTAGCTGGCCTCCCTCATCATAGCCAATATATCCCGGAGGTGCACCAATGAGTCGCGACACGGTATGTTTCTCCTGATACTCGCTCATGTCGATTCGTGTCATCATCTGCTCGTCGTTGAAGAGGTAGTCGGCCAAGGCCTTGGCCAGCTCTGTCTTTCCTACACCGGTGGTTCCCATGAAGATGAACGAGGCGATAGGACGTTTCGGGTCTTGCAGACCTGCACGACTGCGCCTGACGGCATCTGCAACTGCCGTGATGGCCTCTTCCTGGCCCACTACCCTCTTGTGTAGCTCCTCTTCCAGATGGAGCAGTTTTTCACGTTCGCTCTGCATCATACGTGTCACGGGAATTCCCGTCCAACGGCTTACCACCTCGGCAATATCGTCTGCCGTAACTTCCTCACGCACAAGGCGATTCTTTTGCGAACTGTTGTCCAACTGCGCCTGAACGCGACTAATTTCATCTTCAAGGGCTTTGAGTCGAGAGTAGCGAATCTCGGCCACTCTTCCGTAGTCGCCTTCGCGTTCGGCACGTTCGGCCTCGTAACGCAGACGTTCCATCTCCTGCTTGTTCTGTTGGATCTTGTTAACCAATTGCCGCTCGTTCTCCCAACGGGCGCGGAAAGCGTTTTCCTTCTCCCTCAGTTCGGCTATTTCCTTGTCGAGAAGGGCAATCTTTTCCTTGTCATCTTCGCGCTTAATAGCCTCGCGTTCAATCTCCAACTGTTTCAGCTGACGAGTGATATCGTCGAGCTCTTCTGGCACAGAGTCACGTTCCATACGTAGTTTGGCGGCAGCTTCGTCCATCAGGTCAATGGCCTTGTCGGGAAGGAAACGGTCAGAAATATAACGCTCTGAGAGTTTCACGGCGGCGATACAGGCATCGTCTTGGATACGCACTTTGTGGTGGTTCTCATAGCGTTCCTTCAATCCACGAAGGATGCTAATAGCAGAAAGCTCATCGGGTTCATCCACCATTACCGTCTGGAATCGTCGCTCCAATGCTTTGTCCTTCTCGAAATACTTTTGGTATTCGTTCAACGTTGTGGCACCGATGCTGCGCAATTCGCCTCTGGCCAAAGCTGGTTTCAAGATGTTGGCAGCATCCATAGCCCCCTCGCTCTTACCAGCTCCAACGAGCGTATGAATCTCGTCAATGAACAGAATGATCTGCCCTTCGGCCTTGACCACCTCGTTGATGACGCTCTTCAAACGTTCCTCAAACTCGCCTTTGTACTTTGCACCAGCTACCAGCGCACCCATATCGAGCGAGAAAATCTGTTTGTCTTTCAGATTTTCAGGCACATCACCGCGAACGATACGTTGGGCAAGTCCCTCTACGATGGCCGTCTTACCCGTACCTGGCTCACCTATCAGAATCGGATTGTTCTTCGTGCGGCGTGAGAGGATTTGCAAGACGCGTCGTATTTCGTCGTCACGACCTATCACGGGGTCAAGTTTTCCAGCCCTACCCTCCTCCACCAGGTTTTTGGCGTATTTGGAGAGCGATTGGTAGTTCTCGTCGCCCGATTGCGATTGCACACGTTGACCTTGCCTCAGTTCGTTGACAGCCTTTTGCGCTTCATTTACGTTCATGCCTGCATCCTTCAGAATACGGCTTGCTGTTGAACGTACATCAATTAAAGCCAAGAGCAAGGGTTCGATACTGACAAATTCATCGCCTAATTTCTTCGACAGATCTTGTGCCTTGAGCAACACGTTGTTGGCTTCATTGCTCAAGTAAGGCTGTCCTCCCTGTACCTTTGGTAGATGCTGGATTTCATTGTCAACGAGCTGTTCGATGTGTGCGGCATTCACGCCCAGTTTCTGAAAGATGAAACGCGTTACATCGTCACCTTTCTCCATCACGCCCTTCAACAGATGGACGGCTTCGATGACTTGCTGCCCACTACGCTGAGCCGTATTAACAGCTTCCTGCACGGCTTCCTGCGCTTTAATGGTAAAATTCTCAAGTGTCATGATTCAACTCCTTTCTTTTTTCGTTTACCATTAACGACTCAAATCCTGTGCCCTATCCATTTTTATGACAAAGTGGCAGTCTATGATGTCATATTGTCCGTCGCAATGAAGGTATGAACAAAAAAAGAGAGGTGAATTTCTTCACCTCTTCCTCTTCTCGTGATCCCCGCGGGATTCAAACCCACAACCTTCTGATCCGTAGTCAGATGCTCTATTCAGTTGAGCTAGGGGACCTCCTTGCTATTTGCGGTTGCAAAGGTACTACGTTTTTGGGAAACCACCAAATATTTTTGCCTTTTTTTCAAATAGAGTGCATTTTTTGATGAATTTTAGTCGTTAGAACTTGGTTTCGTACTGATAAACGTTCTCTACATAGTTGATAAAGGCTTGATTGACGAGCTTGTTTCCGCCTGGTGTGGGATAGTTTCCGGTGAAATACCAGTCGCCTTTGAAGTCTGGGCACGCGTTGTGCAATCCTTCGACCGATTGGTAAACCAGTTTGATTTCCGTTGTCATTCCCTCGGGCTGAAGCATTTCCACAATGCGATTGCTGATTTCCTGATCGGTGAATGGCTTGTAGATGTCCTGCACGCAGTTACGCATTTGGCCTTTGGGTTTCTTGAGCTCTTCTTTACACGCCATGTAGACGCGGTCGATGAGTTGGTACATGCACCGTTCTTTGAGCAGGCTCATGGTGGCCTGGAAGGCACAGAATTCCTCGAGTCGTGGCATGTCGATGCCGTAGTAGTCGGGATAGCGCACTTGTGGCGATGAACTGACCATGACAATTCTTTTGGGATGCAAGCGGTCGAGAATCTTGAAGATGCTCTCGCGCAGGGTTGTACCGCGAACGATGCTGTCGTCGATGATCACGAGATTGTCTTTTCCCGCACGCAGGCTTTCATAGGTGATGTCGTAGACGTGCGAGGCAAGGTCTTTGCGCGAATTACCTTCTGTGATGAAGGTGCGTAGCTTGATGTCCTTCCATGCCACTTTCTCGCTCCGCACGTACTGGTGCAGGATTTCCCGAAGTTCTTCGCGTGTGGGCATGTGGTCCATCTTGGCTATCTGTTCGATTTTCTGTTCTATCTCATAGCGGTTGAACCCGTCGAGCATGCCGTAGAAAGCAACTTCTGCCGTGTTGGGAATGAAAGAAAATACGGTATTCTCTGTGTCGCCGTCGATGGCTTCGAGAATGGGAGCCGTCAGCTGCTCACCCAGTTTTTTGCGTTCCAAGTAGATGTCGCGGTCGCTTCCCCTGCTGAAGTAGATGCGCTCAAACGAGCATTTTGAGTTGCCGCGTTGCTCGATGATCTGCTCTATGCTCCACGACCCGTTGCGTCTGACAATGAGAGCGCTGCCAGGTTGCAGCTCTTTCACTTCGTTGCATTCCAAGTTGAAGGTGGTCTGCAGCACGGGGCGCTCGCTGGCCACTACGGCAATCTCATCGTTGCAGTAGTAGAAAGCAGGGCGTATTCCCCACGGGTCGCGCAATGAGAACATCTCGCCTGAGCCAGTGATGCCGCACATTACATAGCCTCCGTCGAAGTCGGTCATGGTGGTTTTCAGCACATTGCTGATCTTCACATGGTCGTCGATATAGTGTGTGATGGCTGTGCCTTGCATACCTTGGCTACAGGCTTCGCGGTAGTTGCGTTCCACTTCCCGGTCGAGGCGGTGGCCCATCAGTTCCAATGTGATGTAGGCGTCGCCGTAGATGCGCGGGCATTGTCCTTGCGAGGTGATCTTCTCGAAGATTTCGTCTATGTTGGTCATGTTGAAGTTGCCACACAGACATAGATTTTTGGCTCTCCAGTTGTTGCGTCGCAGGAACGGATGAACATACGACAAGCCGCTTTTCCCCGTGGTGGAGTAGCGTAGATGGCCCATGTAAAGCTCACCAGCAAACGGTATGTTCTGCTTGGCGTAGGTAGCATTGTGGACCTGCTGTTCGGAGCAGTTGGCGTGAAGACCGTGAATTTTCGAGAATATTTCTGTGATGGCACCGCTTCCCTCTGCCCTTTCGCGGAACATGTATTCCGATCCAGGCTTCGCATTGAGGTTCACGCAGGCCACGCCGGCACCCTCTTGTCCGCGGTTGTGCTCTTTCTCCATCATGAGGTAGAGCTTATTCAACCCGTACATCCACGTACCATACTTCTGTTGGTAAAACTCCAAGGGTTTGAGCAGGCGTATCATGGCCACGCCACATTCATGCTTCAGCTGTTCCATTTATCTGAGGATATTGACGATGAGCGACGACAGGGAGATAAGCACACTCACGCCCGAAAAAGCTAGTGTGGTGCTGGTGCCGATAGCAGAGTTGCGAGCCTTCACTTTGTTGGGTTCCACATAGACCACGTCGTTCTGCTGCAGGTAGAAGTAGGGATCGTTGATGATGTTGGCGTCGCGCAGGTCAAGCTGATGGAACACCTTCTTGCCGTTGGCATCCTCGCGCATGATGGTCACATTGTCGCGGCGGCCGTAAATGGTCATGTCGCCCACCTCAGCAAGTGCTTCCAAAACGTTGATTTTACCCGTCGACACGGTGAATGTGTTGGGATGTGCCACCTCGCCAAATACCGACACCTTGAAGTTCGACATCTTCACCGTCACCACAGGATTCTCCGAAGCTGAGAGATATGGCATAATTTTCTGCTTGATCATCTCCTCACACTCGCGAACCGTCAAACCCTTTACGTTCAACTTGCCGATGACCGGATAAACGATAACACCCTCGTTGTCCACCAAATACGTCTGTAGCCCACTCGCATACGAGCTTACACGGCCCGTCACAGACAGCGGCTCTGAAATGGTCAGGTTGAAAGGCGTGGCAGCCTTTGGGTCAGAGGTGCTCACAGTGATGGTGAGAATGTCCTTGGGCATAATCTTTGCGTCGTAGAGCTCGGTGGGTACATTGTAGTTCACCTCATCGATGTTCTGGAAATAAGGTACGTCTTTCGACACCTGACAGCTATTCAGCAGCATCACCGATGCCACTAACGCCACAAAAGCAATGTTCTTCTTCATATTTTTACACGGTTATTTAATTTGCATGCAAAGGTACTGAAAAAAAATGAAACGAGCAAATTATATATAAAAAAACAAATGAAGTGTCTAAATGTGACATGTGGCGTTGTGATATGTGACACATAACAGTCTTTTCTTGTATAGTGTTGCAGCGTTGTGTTTATACCACACTCTCCGATTATCCCCAACCACAACTCCGACTATCTCCATCCGCTACTCCGACCATCTCTATCCGCTACTCCGACTATCTCCATCCACTTCTCCGACTATCTCCATCCGCTTCTCTGACTATCTTTATGTGTCACCCCGTTTGTCTCTCAAACCTGCTCCTACCGCCTATGAATATGTTGCCAAAGAAAAGGGGCTGCACCATCGAGAATGATACAGCCCCTTAGATTGAAATGAGTATTGAGAAATTACTTATTCACCTGGAACTTAGTGCAGCCGTCCTTGAAGAAGGCGTTGATTTGCTTTGCTGCGGCGATTCCGGCATTGATGTTAGCTTCGGCAGTCTGCGCACCCATCTTCTTCGGTGTGGCGAAGTAGCGACCTTCGAACTTGGCGAACTCAGCGTCTGCGTCGGGTTTGATGTCGGTGACGTACTTGATATCATCGCGCTCGCCCATCAGTTTCAGGAGCTCCGGCTCGTTGATAACTTCCTTGCGGGCTGTGTTGACTACGATACCACCCTTCTTCATCTTGTTGACCAATGCGTAGTTAATGCTCTCGCGGGTCTCCGGTGTAGCGGGGATGTGGAGTGAGACGACATCGCACTGCTCGAACAGGGCATCCTGGTTGGCCACGGCGTGAACACCAGCTGCTTCGATGACGTCGGCAGGACAGTAAGCATCGAAAGCGTAGACGTCCATACCGAAGCCCTTGGCGATGCGAGCCACGTTGCGACCCACATTGCCGAAGGCGAGTATGCCGAGCTTCTTGCCCAGGAGTTCAGAGCCGCTTTTTCCATTGTAGAATCCGCGAACGGCCATCACGAGCAGGCCAAACACGAGCTCTGCTACAGCGTTGGAGTTCTGACCCGGTGTATTCTCGGCCACTACATTGTGGGCAGTTGCGGCAGCAAGGTCGATGTTGTCGAAACCAGCACCTGCGCGCACAACGATTTTCAGCTGCTTGGCGGCATCGAGCACCTCAGCGTCGCACTTGTCGGAACGGATGATGAGCGCATCGGCGTCTTTCACGGCGTCGAGCAGTTGAGCCTTCTCTGTATATTTCTCGAGCAGCACCAACTCATGACCGGCTGCTTCCACTTCCTTGCGAATGCCATTGACAGCGGCTGCTGCGAACGGCTTCTCTGTTGCTACTAATACTTTCATTTCTTGATGTTGAATGTTCAAAAATTAATGTAATGCTTCGTATTCCTTCATGCAAGCCACGAGAGCCTCGCAACCTTCAACGGTCTGAGCGTTGTAGCAAGAAGCACGGAAACCACCAACTGAGCGGTGACCCTTGATGCCAACCATGCCCTTCGATGTGGCGAAGTCGAAGAAGTCCTTCTCGAGCTCTTTGTACTCGTCGTTCAGGACGAAGCAGATGTTCATGAGCGAGCGGTCCTCAGCCTCCACGGTGCCGCGGAAGAGCTTGTTGCGGTCGATTTCGTTGTAGACAATCTCTGCACGCTGATGGGCGAGCTTCTCCATCGCCTTGACGCCACCCATAGCCTTGATCCAACGCATGTTCTCCATAGCGGTGTAGATGGGCACCACAGGAGGAGTGTTGAACATCGAACCCTTGTCTACGTGTGTGCGGTAGTCGAGCATGGTGGGAATCTGACGCTCCACCTTGCCGAGTGCGTCTTCCTTCACGATGACGATGGTGACACCTGCCATAGAGAGGTTCTTCTGGGCACCGCCGTAGATGCAGGTGTACTTTGAAACGTCGATGGGACGTGAGAAGATGTCGGATGACATATCGGCGATGACAGGCACCTTGAGGTCGAAGTCCTTACGGATCTCTGTACCGTAAATGGTGTTGTTGGTGGTGAAGTGGAAATAGTCCACATCCTCGGGTACGGTCCATCCCTTCGGAATGAAGGTATAGTTGGCGTCAGCTGAAGAGGCTACCTCTACAACTTCGCCAAAGAGCTTAGCTTCCTTCATGGCCTTCTTGGCCCACACGCCAGTGTTCAGATAGGCTGCCTTTTTGTTAAGGAAGTTGTAGGGCACCATGCAGAACTCGAGCGATGCGCCGCCACCGAGGAACAGCACTTTGTAACCCTCGGGGATGTCGAGGAGTTCCTTGGCCAATGCTTCGGCTTCGTCGATGACTGCCTGGAAGTCTTTTGAACGGTGGCTGATCTCAGCGATAGAGAGACCCATACCATTGAAATCTAAGATTGCCTTTGCTGTGTTCTCGATGACGGAGCGGTCGAGGATGCAAGGACCTGCGGTGAAATTGTACTTTTTCATTGTTGCGAATTTGATAAATTATTAAAGTTGGATTTTCGGTTGCGAAATTACGGGTTTTCATTGAAACCACCAAATTATTTTGCGGAAATCGTGCTATTTTCAGTTGTTTTTCTTTCTATTTGACAAGTTCGAATACTGTTTTTAGCCCTTTTATCTTCTTTCCGGTTGACAATTTGATAGTTTGTGTGGCCTTTTCTCGCACGACGGCCACATAGCAGAACCGCTCATTGACGTCGATTCGGCCGATATCGTCTTTTTCTAAAAGGCAGTTTTTACAAAGGAATCCCACCACATCGCCCTTGGAGATTTTGTCTTTCTTGCCCTTGCCAATGTAGAGGGTGGCCATACGTGGCAGAGCGGGTTGAGGCAACTGGAGGGGAAGGGGCATTGTCTCGACGTCGGCATGAACGTAGTCGGGTATGTGCTCGCCTTCGCTCAGGATGAAGTAGGCCCTTCCGGTCTTGTCCCATCGTGCGGTGCGCCCTACCCTATGGATGTATCCATCTTCGCCCTCTGGAATGTGGTAGTGGATGATGTGCCGGATGTTGGGAATGTCGAGCCCGCGCGAAGCGAGGTCTGTGCACACCATGATGTTGGCCGACCCGTTGCTGAACTTGTAGAGGGCGTCTTCGCGCTGGCGTTGCTCCAATCCTCCATGAAACAGACTCACCACGAAGCCTTGAGCACGAAGGTAGTCGGTGGCTCGTTCCACACTCTCACGGTAGTTCAGAAACACGATGCTGCTTTCGTCGCCAATGAAACGGAGCAGTCGGCTCAGTGTCTCGAGTTTGTCTTTCGTTGGACTTTTCACCTCATGTATGGTAATGCGCTCAGAAGGTGTATTCTGTCTTTCGGCATCGTCGGCTTCGGCAGAAGCGTTATAGTCTACCCGCTTGCAACGTCGCATATTGACGAAATTGGGTATCTGCTCGCTTTCTGTGGCCGACAAGAGGACACGCTGCCTGATGGCGGGCATGTGAGCTATGGCGCGTTGCATCTCGTCGTGGAAGCCCATCGACAGGCACTTGTCGAATTCATCGATGACAAGCCATCTGACAGCCTCCGGCGAGAGATTCCCTTTATCGAAATGGTCGTTGAGGCGTCCTGGCGTGGCGAAGACAATCTGTGGCTGTACCTCTCGCATTTTACGGTGTTCGTCCATAGTGGGTCGTCCGCCGTAGAGCGCCATAGTGCGGAGTCCACTACCCATATCTTTGAGTACGGTGGCCGACTGAAGCGCCAATTCCCTACCAGGAACGATGACGATTGCTTGAAGCCGTGAGTCTTCGGCATGAATTAACTGTGTCAGCGGCAAAAGGTAGGCCAGCGTCTTGCCGGAGCCTGTAGGCGACAGCACGAGTACGTCGGTTCCAGAGTGGATGGCCAGGGCGGCTTCGCGCTGCATAGCGTTGAGCGACTCTATTTTCAGTTTCTGCAATATTATATTTGTTTCCATATACCTTATTATTATATGGGTGAAGTACACTTATTTCAATCGGTCGTAGAGGGGTTGCAACGACTTACGGGCTACTCCCATCTGCTGCAGTCGCCTGAGTTCTTGAAGGGCTTTCTCCTGATTGTGCTGGCGGATGTAGATATCGGTGAGGTTGACGATATAGTCGGTGTTGTGTGGCTCGAGGCGAATGGCCTCCGAGTAGTCGAATTCAGCCAGCGACATGAGTTTCATGTCGCGTTCAATGTCGGCACGAGCGGCATAGGCAATCGCGCTATCGGGATGTTGCTGAACCAGAATGTTCACTTCGTCAAGTGCCTGTGGGAGGTGTTGCTCTTCTTGTGAGAGGAGCGCCAATCCTAAGCGTGCTTCGAAATGGTTGGGAATGAGTGTGAGCAAATGTTGGTAGTCAAGACGAGCAAAGGCATTGCGGTGGAGTTGGCGATTGGTGTAAGCGCGGAAGAAGAGTGCCGCGAGGTTGTCGGGCTGCTGTTCTAGGATGCGATCGTACTCTTCCTTGGCGCGGTCGTACTGCTCAAGTTGCATGTTCCACGAAGCCTTCTTAAGCCGCAGGTCTATGCTGTTGGGGTACCACGTGAGACTGTCGGCAGCTTGTTTGAGACTGTCGCGCATCTGCTGTCTCGTGTATTGCGCCTGAGCGGAAAACACGCAGAACATCAGAACAGCGGAAAAAACTGCCAATCGCTTCATGAACTATACACTTTGAACAATGAACTCAACAATCCAGGCTCCCACCTCGCTGGTGCCATAGTATGGATGACCTTCGGCTTGGATTTCGGGCGTGCGCACATTGGCGTCAAGCGATGCCTGCACGGCTTCTCGTATGGCTGCACTTTCTTCTTGCAGCCCCAGGTGCTCGAACATCATGGCTGCTGAGAGAATCATGGCTATGGGGTTGGCGATGTTCTTGCCCGTAGCCTGTGGCCAACTGCCATGAACGGGCTCAAAGAGCGGAGTGCCTGTTCCGATGGAAGCTGACGGCAACATGCCCATCGATCCAGTGATGCAAGCGGCCTCGTCGGTAAGAATGTCGCCGAACGTGTTTTCCGTGACGATAACATCGAAATAGCGAGGCTCCATGATGAGGCGCATTGAAGCATAGTCTACGAACATATAGTCGGTGCGGACATCAGGATAGAGCGGTTCCATCTCTTTGGCTATTTGTCGCCATAAGCGGCTGGTGTCGAGGATATTGGCTTTGTCAACCACCGTCAGATGATGATTTCTCTGACTTGCATATTTGAAACCGACATGTAGGATGCGCTCTATCTCAGGACGGGTGTAGACATTGGTGTCGAAAGCACGGTCGTTGTCGCGTTGTTTCTCGCCGAAATACATCCCCCCTGTGAGTTCGCGGATGCAGATGAAATCGGCTCCGCTTACCAATTCGTCTTTGAGTGGCGACTTGTGGACCATACAGCGGAAAGTCTGAATCGGGCGGATGTTGGCAAACAGCCCCAACTGCTTACGCATAGCGAGCAGCCCCTGTTCTGGGCGGATGGGTGATGTGGGATTGTTGTCGTACTTGGGATGACCCACAGCGGCGAAGAGTACGGCGTCGGCCTGTTGGCATATGCGAAGCGTCTCTTTTGGGAAAGGGTCGCCTACTTTGTCGATGGCATCGGCACCGCAGATAGCTTCGGTGTAGGTAATGTTGTGATTGAAACGTTTGGCTACGGCATTCACTACGGCCACACATTGTGTCATGATTTCAGGACCTATGCCGTCGCCTGGGAGAATTGCGAGATGAATGTTCATGGTTTTGGGGATGAGAAATATTGGATGTGGGATGATAGTCGTATCGTCAGAATGGCGTTCCCTCGTTCATTGGCGGTGGTATGGGAGTGCCGCCGTTCATGCGTGAGCCGATGAATTCGCCTCCAGCCTCGGGTGCGGCCGAGACGATGGTGTCTTCCGGATTCTCGAAGCGTGTCAGCTCGCCGCGGAAATTCAGCAACACATCTCCTGTGCCACCCTTACGGTGCTTAGCTATGATGATTTGCGCCATACCATGAAGGTCGTTTCCCTTGCCGTCGTCGTAGATGTGGTAGTATTCCGGACGATGGACAAAGATCACCATATCGGCGTCCTGCTCAATGGCTCCCGACTCGCGGAGGTCGCTTAGCTGTGGGCGCTTTCCTTCTATACCGTCGCGGTTCTCCACCGTGCGGTTCAGCTGCGACAGGGCAATGATGGGTATGTCGAGTTCTTTTGCTAATCCTTTCAGCGAACGGCTGATGGTCGACACCTCCTCCTGACGGCTTCCGAATTTCGCACCATTGGCGTTCATCAGCTGCAGATAGTCAATCATGATGATGCGCACTCCCTTTTCACGCACCAATCGGCGGGCTTTCGTGCGTAGTTCAAAGATGCTCATACCTGGGGTGTCGTCCACATACATAGGCTTTCCTTGCAAGCGACGTACATTGCGGTCGAGGCGTTTCCACTCACCGTCGTCGAGTTGTCCGTTCATGATTTTCTTTCCTGACACCTCACAGACGTTGGAGAGCATACGGTTCATGAGCTGTACATTGCTCATTTCAAGTGAGAAGAAAGCCACAGGTATCTCTGCATCGATGGCGATGTTTTTGGCCAACGACAGCGCGAAAGCCGTCTTACCCATTGCAGGGCGGCCGGCTATGATGATGAGGTCGGAATTCTGCCAACCCGATGTCATGTTGTCGAGGCCGGAATAGCCGGTGGGAATGCCCGTCAGTCCTGTCGTATTGGCAGCAGCTTTCTGGAGGATTTCCATGGCTTGTTTGATGACGGGGTCTATCTGTGTGTAGTCCTGCCGCATGTTTTTCTGCGACAATTCGAAGAGCGATCCCTCGGCCTCTTGCATCAGTTCGTCAACATCGACGGTCTCGTCGAAGGCTTTTGTCTCGATGATGCTGGCGAAGGTGATGAGCTGGCGTGCGAGGTATTTTTGCGCCAGGATGCGCGCGTGATATTCGATGTGGGCAGATGATGCCACGTGTGAACTGAGGTCTACAATGTAGGCAGGTCCGCCCACCTCTTCAAGTGTGCCTTCATGCTTGAGTTCCTCGGTCACGGTCATGATGTCGACAGGTTTCTCTGCAAGGCTCAATGTCTGAATGGCACGATAGACTTTCTCGTTGCGGGGTTCATAGAATGTCTCTGGTCGCAGCAGTTCGCTGACGATGGAAAAGGCGTCCTTGTCGATCATCAGGGCGCCGAGCACTACACGTTCCAAGTCGGTGGCCTGCGGTTGCAGGTGTCCGTATTTGGGGTCGATGGGGGTCTTGGTTTTTCTTTCTGGCACGTTGGTTCTGAGTAGATAATAATAGGTTTGTGAATGATTTTTCCGCAAGTCTTGGCAACAATGCTAAGTGTTGGCGAAGAGATTGTCGATTTCGGCAATTTCGTCTTCGTCGAACCACTTCGAAAGCTTTTCGTAGGCACGTTGCTTGATGTCGTCGCTGACATCGCCCCACACCTTCTGCAGGACATAGACGAGCACAGAAAGGTCGTCGGTAAGACCTACGATGGGAATGGCGTCGGGCACTACATCAAGCGGGCTGATGAGATAGCCCAAGGCTCCGATGATGATGGCTTTGTCCTTAACCGAAACCTTGTCGCTCTGAAGCGTATAGAAAAGAATCAGTGCCTCGTACACCAATTTGGCGCCTGCGCGTTTTGCAACTTTTGAGATTTTATCCAGGAATCCGTCCTTGGTAAACTTGTTGCTGTATTGCATGAAATCGGGAAGTTCCATAGCTTTTGATGATTAGAAATGAATAAAGACAGGAGCACCCGGCAAGAGCCGGGTCACTCCCAGAGTTACTGTTTTTATCGCTTTCCTTTGAACTGTCCGCCACTTGTAGTAGTGCTGGAAGAGTTGTTGGAAGACTTTTTCGTAGAAGATGTCCCATTGCCGGAGCTGCTACGTGTAGACGTTGAACCGCCTGTCTGCGAAGCTCTCCACGACGAACCGCTCTTGGTGGAAGAAGACGAGTGGCCGCTGTTTCCTGAACGCCACGAAGTAGTGGCTCCGCTCGTTGAGTTCTTGCCGTGATTGGTTGTACCGTTGTTGGCGGGAATGTGCACGGTGGTGGGTCCGAAATTCGTGGGCTGGTTGAAGTTGCGATGTGCATAGTAGCTGTCGCGAAGTCCGTTGTTGCCGCCCCTGTACGATCTGTATGCTATCGGAGCGCTGTAATAGATGGTGTGCTCGCTGTAGCGCTTGTAGATGCGGAATCGCCACGAGTTGTTCCTCCACCCCACCGGGCGATAGAAGTAGTTAGCTTCCATGTAGAGCTGATACTGGTAGGCTGTGAGCACAAACCTAAGGTCGCTGTTGCGGCGCTCCCAAGCCCATCCGTAAAGACTGCTGCGGCTGTCGATAGCCATCAGATAGTCGATGTTGATTTCATATACCGCCTCGCACTGTTCGCGGCTGAGCCGAAGCTCATAAGCCATCTTGTCTGTCAAGAAGAGGGCTTCCTGACGTGCCTGCGAATATGTCATAGCTGTGGTCTTGACAAGCATTGTTGTCAGCAAGACCGTGAGTAACATTAACTTTTTCATTTCTTTATTCTTTAAAGGGTTCAACTTGATGTTCACGCTGCAAAATAACAGAAAAAATATCACCTGCCAAAGGGAATATCCCTAAAAACGGGTCGAGAAAACTCTATTTATGCATAGGAGAATCCCAGCGGGCACTTTGTTTTCCGCTATTGTCCTGGTCATTTTTCCTTAGGCAGCAGCGGCAATGTGCGGAGGAGCACCTTACGCCCCGCTTTCGTGTTGACCAATCTGCGAAATAGTTTGTACTTCGTGGTGTAGTTGCGATTGGGCAAGGGAAACAGACCTCGCTGGGCAAGATGCCCCAGACGCTCGTCGAGCATTTGTTCGCTACGGGTCAGTACGATGACATTATAAATATAATTCATAGTCAGCTGCGCCACACGACGTTGGAGGGCTTTCCCCTGTTCACCATGTAAGGTTCCGGCGAGATGGTCGAGCTGCAGAAGCACATACTCCGCATCGTTGAGCTTTTTGGCAGTCCATTCGTTTCCGCCTCTTTGCGTGATGGATCCTGGACGCACCCTGTAGAAGTAGGCGCAAGAGTCTGTAGCATAGAGATTCTCTGCCCGCAAGATAAGCTTTGGAGTGAACTCTTCGTCCTCTTCGTGGAGTAGATGGGTGGAGAATCGCAGGTCGTGAAGTAGTTTTTTCCTGAACACATAGCCCCAGACCGCTCCACGCAAGTTGTGATTGTTGATATAGTCAGCACCCGTCATTGGTCCGTCGAACAGGTAAGGAGAATCTACGTCGTTTTCCTCTGTCGTATGTTTGAACAACACTACATCTGCCTCCTGTTCGCGCAACAGGTGTATGCAATGATCGTAGTTGGCCTTGATGAGCATGTCGTCGCCGTCTACAAACTGTATGTATTGTCCATGACAGATATCGATGCCGCTATTGCGGGCGCCTCCAGGTCCTTTGTTGCTTTGCCGTAAGTAGACGAGTTGGTCGCGATACTCTGTAAGTTCGTTCAGCGGACTGACTTCCGACCCGTCGTCGACGAGGATAATCTCGCGTTCATCGGCTTCTAAGTCGATGGAAAGGATGCTGTCGATACACTCGCGTATCATATCGACAGGCAAATTATAATAGGTGATGATGAAACTCACCAGAGGGCGTGCTTGGCCGGGCTTGGTGCCCGATAATGCTGATGTGTCCATGATTCTTACTGAACGCTCAATACAATGATTCTTCTTGGGCGGTTAGGAGAAACCGCTCATTTCTTTGGGCAAAGATACTACAAATAATCAGAATAACGAGAATATTCCGTGTTTTATTAAGAATTATTTCACTCCCTATGTACTGAGAGTGCCATCATCGTTAAAAAACAATAAAAAGGAACGGCACATACCCACGAGTCACATATTTTTATTGTACTTTTACAACCCAGAACCGTTTTCTGTTCCAAAAATTATGCATATACTGGAGATACCGTCGTTTTTCACACCTTATGGAGGTGAGTTCTGTTTGGAGCAGGCGAAGGCATTGCAGCAGCGAGGGCACGAAGTGCGCATTCTCGCCAACGTCCAACTGGCTGTCCGCAACGGCTTGCGCCATTTCTTCCTTCAGTATCCTTACGGCCGACGGTGGGAAAGCTGCGATGTTGTGGAAGTCTATCGCTCCTATCAGCATGGAATACCGCTTGCCGTCAGGATGAATTATTCCCGCTGGGTGGGCGTCGTGAGGTCGATGTATCAGGAGTATGTGAGCCGCTACGGAAAGCCAGACATCATCCACGCCCATTGCGTGAAGTGGGCAGGCTATGCAGCTATGCTCATAGGGCGCGATTTCGGTTTGCCTTTTGTCATCACTGAGCATCTTCCCAAGGAAATCTATCAGGTAGAGTTTGGTGCCCCGCCTGCTGATAAGTGGCAGATTCCTTTGCTCAGACAGGCGCTTCACGAAGCCAAAACGGTGATTACCGTTTCCGATGAGCTTGTCGACGACCTATCATGCTATTTCGGTTGCGACTACTGCCATACGACAGTGAACAATATCATTGATGTCGATTTCTTTGCCTATCGTGAGCGGCAACCGTTGGCTGGCCGTCCGTTCCGTTTCTGTTGCCCTGCTCTGTTTGTTGAGCGCAAAGGCTACGATATTCTTTTTCGCTCGTTCGCGCTTGTGACAAGAGAACACCCTGAGGTGGAACTCCATGTGGCGGGTATGAACACGGCCAGCCGCGAATGTCGGTCTTTGGCAAAGGCTGCCGGTTGCGACAAAAAAGTAGTGTTTCATGGAACGCTAAGCAAGACCGGTGTGCGCGAAATGCTTTGGAACAGCGATGCGATGGTGCTTGCCACACGAGGCGAATCGCAGGGATTGGTATTGCTCGAGGCTATGTCGACAGGAATTCCTGCCATTTCTACGGAAGCTATTCCTGTCAGCGTCAGACCCGATTGCGGACATCGCTATGTGCCTGTCGGCAATGCAGAAGCCCTTGCCCGCGAGATGTTGTCGGCGATGGAGAAACCCACAGATGGACGACACCTGTGGCACGAGCAAGTCAGTAGGATGGCCTCGCCCGATGCTATTGCAGAAAAAATAGAAAAGGTGTTCAAAAATGCGCTCGACAGTCAATAGCAAATGTTTTGGGAAAGACGTTTTAAGCTTGTTGGCTCACCCCTTCAGCACCCGCTCATACATCCCCTCATAGGCCTGTGCCACTTTCCGAAAGTCATGATGTTTCTTCACGTAAGCGATGCTGTCAGCTTTCAGCTGATTGAGAAGATGTGGGTGTCTGATGATCCACTCCAACTGTTCGATTACGCTCTCGCGCGTGGGTACCACATTAATAATAGGACGAAGCTTGTCTTCTTTCAAGAGCGCATAGCTTTCAGGTTCTCCGCCTCCCACCACCACGATACCTTTGCTCATTGCCAACAGCGAGTTCATCGACGGCGTATAGCTGTATAGCTGGTCGAGCATCACGTCGCAACTGTTCATCGACTTTTCATACTCTGCATACGGCAGACTCTCCACCTTGACCATTTCGCAGAGGTCGGCATTTCGTGTCACCACCTCTTCCAAGGCTGAGAGCATGATGTCTGTGCCCTTGTATCGGCTTCGCTTCTTGTCTATTCCTATAAAGAAACGCACGCGCCGCCCATCGAATTCATGAACAGGAGTGTCATGATTGGTTTCTATGGGAAGTGGAATGAACTGGGTCTTGTCAGGAAAATAGCGCGAATAACACGCCTGATACTCATAGACACAGGTAGGAATCCAGTCGGCGTCTTCCATCACGTAGCGGGTGTATTCGCCTTTTGGCGTGTCGTAGTAGTCGTCGATGAATTCCTGGGCGGCTGCATCTGTGCGCATCTTGTCGCCGATGTAGAAGTCGCCATAGCGGAAAGTTTTGTGGTTGAGGCCATCGTCCACCCAATACCAGTCGCAGCCGAAAGCCCCTGTGATGATTCTCCGATTGTGTCTGCGCAAAAAGCGGTAGAAGGTATATTCTCGTTCTGCCTTCAGTCCGAAGCACTCAGGATTGATGAGTTGCACGATGTCGTAGTTCCGAAATTTGGGAAGGAGACTCAACAGCCGAAGATAATGCTTTACCCCTGACAGGCGGCCATTCCCCCTTTGAATGTCGATGTCGCGTGGGAAGTCGTGAAACATGTTGCCATTGCCCACAGTTGTCACCGTGTGCCCCAATTCTTTCATGCCACGTGCCAAAAGGGTATGCAAGCCGCTGTATTCTCCAAAATAGAGTATTCTCATCGTGCTTTGCTGTTTTTACTTGATTGTCACCTGCGTGGCTCCATAGCCATACTCTTGGAACGAAGCGTCCTGATAAGTGTACGACTTGTAGCGATAAGTAAGCTCGTGAATCAGCGCGTGACGCAACACTCCTTCGCCCTTACCATGAATGAAGACGATTTTCTGCCCTTTCTTCCCTCCGTAGTCGGCCAGTGTGCGTCGGAACACGTCCAACTGATAGTTCAGAATGTCGCCTGCAGACATGCCGCGGGTGGTTTCTAACAATTCATTGGCGTGCAAGTCGACCACCACCGGCTCGTCGCCTTTGGTGTGTTTTGGAGCGAATGGGTTGCCTTTCTTCCCGTTCTCATAGCGGCGGACGTAAGAAGATGCTTTCTTGTCTTCTGTCGATGAAGGCGCTGCACTCTTGTACATTTCCTCCTTCAGTCGCTTCGAGTCGACCACCAACGGCCTCACGGGTTTGTCGTTCTCCACAATCGTGTAAATCAGGGCGTGTTGCTCGAAAAAGTCGTTTTCGCCAAACGAGTGTAGCTTATAGAATTTCACGGGATCGATGCGCAGTTGCACGCTAACTGGGTCTTTTAAGAGAAAAGGTTTGTCGCGCTTGTAGGCAATCAGTTGTACGGACAAACGCTCCATTTCTTCCAGCGATTCCCTTCCGAATTCCTCGACAAACAATTTGGTGTTGGGCTCCACTTCACTTATGAACTTCACTTTCCACCCGTTGCCTTCTGCCATGAGCACAGAGCAATGCAGATAGTAGTTGCAGTCGTTCACCAGATAGGTCTCGAAGCGTGTCTTCGTCATTTCCAAAATGTCGATTGGAACAAAAGCCAGATAGGCCGACAGACTGTCGCCGCCCTTCCGCTCTTCCGCAGGCGCCTTGAAAGTGACAGGACGCTCAGACGGATCGTAGTCCTCGTCGGAGTATTGCCTGACGGGCTTCTTCGGTTCTGTCTCAACAGGTTTATTAGAACCGCCACCCATTTTAGCTTCTACCACGCGACTGCTGCTATAGTCATCGTTGTCGATGACTACCACATCGTTGATGGCCATTGGAATGTCGAAACCGTCCTCGTCTTCTACAAGCACGATGTCCTTACCTTGAAAGCCAGACACGCGTCCGCCGCCAACCTCACTCAGGAATCTTACTTTGTCTCCTATTTTCATAACTTGTTTCCTTCGATAAATCAATCTATTCTCTCTCCATGCGTCGCATAAAGCGCTGCAAAGGTACGAATAAGCGAGAACAATACAAAATGAATAAACCAAAATTTTCATTTTCAACGTTCTCTGAACAGGGAAAGGCCAGTTTCTTTCATAAACAATGCTAATATTTTGCAAGAAAGTGGTGAGGTATTCTCAGAAATCATTACTTTTGCATACAGTATTTATTTAAACTGTACAGACGAATTCAATCATAAAAAACAAATACGACTATGAAAGTACTATTGATCAACGGAAGCCCCCGCAGAAAGGGTAACACATTTCTTGCATTGAGCGAAGCGGCAAAGACGCTGGAGGCCAATGGTATCGCGACAGAGATTGTACAGATAGGCGTGAAACCCGTGCGTGGGTGTATCGCTTGTGGACAATGCCAGACGAAACAACTCGGCTGCTGCGTCTTCGATGATGATATCTGCAACCGCATTTCTGAAAAACTCGACGATGTGGATGCGCTTATCATCGGTTCGCCTGTCTACTACGGACAACCCAATGGCAGCGTGCTCTCGTTGGTGCAGCGCATGTTCTTCTCAGCAGGAGCGAAAGTGCAGAACAAGCCGGCTGCTGCAGTCTGCGTTTGCAGAAGAGGTGGAGCAACGGCCGCCTTCGAGACGATGAACATGCCCTTCCAGATGATGAACATGCCTGTGGTCACTTCACAGTATTGGAACATCGTCTATGGTCGTGAAGAAGGTCAGGCAACGCTCGACAAAGAGGGCATGCAAACAATGAGGACAATGGCCAACAATATGGCTTGGCTCCTGAAAAAGATTCATGCCGACGGACAGCCCGACTATCCCAAGCGCGAACCGTGGGAGCCGATGCACTTCATCAGATGAGTCCTGCAATGTTTCACAATGAAGAGAGTTGTAGCACCTGTTAACGAATCAACCGCCTTGAGAAAATGAGCAACAACATCAGAAAGGCAAGAAAAACAGACGTCAAGCGTCTGATAGCACTGCTGCACCAAGTGAATATGGTGCATCATGAGATACGTCCAGACTTGTTTAAGCCCCACACCACAAAATACAACGAGAATGAGCTGGAAAGCCTGCTCAGCGATGCAAGCAAGCCCATCTTTGTCTACGACGATGGAGATGTGCGAGGGTATGCTTTCTGCCAAATCTCTGAGGTCAGGGACGACATCCTGCTCCACGACATCAAATCGCTCTATATCGACGATATCTGTGTAGACGAGGCTGCTCGCGGCCAACACATCGGGAAGGCGCTCTACGACCATGTGTGCGACTATGCCCGCTCCATCGGTTGCTACAACATTACGCTCAACGTATGGGAAGGCAACGCCCCTGCCTTGAGTTTTTATCGTAACATGGGCATGAAAGTGCTGAAAACCACCATGGAGGTTATTTTGTAGGCGCTACAAATTGAACACAAACGGCTTTGCTGACAGGAATATCGTTGTGGGTGTCGGTCAGCAATCCCGTTTTCTTGTCGCGCTGGAACACCTGTATCTTGTCGCTGTCTCGACAACAGCAGAGCAAATAGCGCCCGTTGGGTGTGATGTTAAACTGGCGTGGATGTGCAGCTGTAGGCTGATAGCCAATGGGAGTGAGTAGTCCTGACTGCCGGTCGACGGCAAAGATGGCTATCCCTTCGGCTTTCAGACGATTGCTGGAATAAAGAAACCTGCCGTCAGGGCTCAGATGAATATCAGCCCCTCCACGTGCTCCCACGCTGTCTGAAACGATTTCCTGAAGCTTTTCCAGCCGTCCGTCCTGATAGGCAAACACCGTCACCTTGCCGGATAGTTCGCTCATCAGGTAGGCGAAACGTCCATTGCCGCTAAACACCAAGTGTCGCGGCCCTGAGTCTTTTGCGACCATAGCTGCCACACCGTTAGCGGCTACATTCTTCCCACTGAGTCGGTAGGACAGGATTCTGTCGGCACTGAAATCTGTTGCGAGTGCATATTTCCCATCAGGCGCAAAACAGGCACAGTGTACATGAGGCGTAGACTGACGTGTCAGATCGGGGCCACCTGTCGCCCCAAGGAATTGGGTGGTGAACGATGGTTTCGTCCCCTCATTGTTCAGTTGGAACACGCTCATTGAGCCACCAGAGTAGTTGGCCGTGAGAACCGTCTTGCCGTTGGTTGCCACGTAGCACGGGTCTCCACCCCTGACGGCTGTCGTAGACAGCAGTTGCATCGCTCCTGTGCGAGGATTCAGGCTGATGGTGTTGAGCGATGCCTGGTCGTCGTTGGTCTCACTGACGGCATATACCCGCCGTCCATTTCCTGCAACAGTAAGAAACGACGGATTCTTCAGGCTCAAGGAATCCTGCAAAACTGCTTTGCCGTTTTCTTGGTCGAAAAAGAACGAATACACGCCTTTGCTGCTTCCGTCGGTATAGGTTCCGACAAGCATCGTCACGCGTTCTTGGGCCTGCATGCAACAGCAGAAACCCAGCCATAGGGTGAGTAGAGTTGTCAGTCTCATCTTGCTTTCTTTCTGATGATGAATAAACCATTTTGTCATGATGTTGCAAAGATAAGCTATTTCAGGAATATGTGCAATGGATTTGCACAATTATTACCAATCTTATGCAGAAAAATGTTATAATCTCGAGATTATTGAACCCTTTTTTGCAGAAATTGGAAATGTTTTCGTACCTTTGTCGCGAAAATACCCGTCATGCTGCGGGAAGCAATAACCCCAAAAAACAGTTAGACAATGAAGAAAGAAATTATCAGTATGGCCATCATGGCAGCAGGGCTGCTTGTGGCATCGTGTGGCAACAAGAGTGAAGCGCCTGTTGCAGAGGCAGAACAAGCTGAGCAGGTGGTCGAAGAAACCATCCCAGAAGAGCAGCCGGCTTCGCTGGCCGACATCGTGGCGAATGCGAAGGAAGCAGGTGCACAATGGACCACCGACGAATGGAAGGATGCGTTCAAGAAAGCGCTGCTGGCCTACAAGCCGTTTGCTGTGGCTATGAACGAGGCAAAGCCTGCAGAGTTGGAAAACATCACCAAGCAGTATGTCGATTTCCCCGCTCTGATCAAGGAGTTTGCAAGAATCGCCAGTGAGTCGGAAGGCGGCAAGGCCATCGACAATGAGTGGATAGAGGCTACCATGCAGGAGTTAGGTGTGCCCCACCTCTAAAGGTGGCTCCCCACCCTATCTCCTCACCTTGTTGAATGGGAGAAGAGGCCAACGGGGGGACGCATTTATCAAGCATTAAAAATGTTCGCGCGCGAAAACATGGAACGTAAATTGTTTTGCGAAATCTCCCCTTTCACCTATCGCCTGTCGATGGAGAAAGAGATTCTGAAACGGCAACTGAAAGACCGGCTTCAGCGCATTCCTTTTGCCAAGGAGCGCTCTGCCACTCCCCTGCCCGTTGTTGTCTATCGCCACAACTCCCTCATCCGCCGCAGGTTGGGCAATGTGAACATGCAGTTGCAGGAAAACAAAGCCACCAATCTCGCTTTGGCAGTGAGCCACATCGACGGACTGCTCATCCGTCCGGGTGAGACATTCTCTGTGTGGAAGCTCATCGGAAGGACCACCCGCCGCAAGGGCTACAAAGAGGGACTCACCATTGCCAAGGGCCAACCCTCGCAGGGCATTGGAGGCGGCTTGTGCCAGCTGTCGAACCTAATTCATTGGATGGTGCTCCATAGCGAACTGACCATTGCTGAGCACCATCATCACGACGGTTTGGACCTCTTCCCTGACTTTGGGCGACAGATACCTTTTGGCACAGGCACCAGCATTTCCTACAATTACATCGACTATCGCGTCAGGAACGACACTTCCAACACCTACCAGCTGCGGCTGTGGGTGGACGATGAGTATCTCTGTGGCGAACTACTTGCTGCAGATGCTCAATCGCACACGTTCCATATTCACGCTGAGAACGAGTTCTTCTCACGCGAGAACGGCGAGATCTATCGAAACGGCGAGGTCTATCGCGACATCATCGACCGTGCTACTGGCCGATGCATCGAGAGCCAGCTCATTCGTGTCAACCACGCACGTGTCATGTACGAATGTCCGCCCGATACCGTCATTCGCGAAATGGCTTAGCTATTGAGTAAAACTTAACAATGAATAATATGCGAAAAACGATTCTAAGCCTTATGGCTTTCCTGGGCGTGCTGACCCTTTCAGCACAGAGTATCTATGATTTCAAGGTGAAGGACGACATGGGCAACGACGTGTCGCTTTCGCAGTATAAGGGCAAGGTGCTGCTCATTGTGAACACAGCCACCCGATGTGGGTTCACGCCCCAGTACAAAGAGCTGGAGGCGCTCTATGAGAAGTATCGCGCAGAGGGCCTTGAGATTCTCGATTTCCCTTGCAACCAGTTTGGCGAGCAGGCTCCAGGCACGATTCAGGAGATTCACCAGTTTTGCACGGCCAACTTCGACATCTTGTTTCCTCAGTTCGACAAGGTGGAGGTGAATGGTGCCGACGAGCATCCCCTCTTCACCTATCTGAAGGTGAAGAAAGGCTTTGGCGGATTCGACCTTACCGACCAGACCGGTGCCTTTATGGACCAGATGTTGCGCCAGCAGGATGCCAATTACGACAAGAATCCTGACATCAAATGGAACTTCACCAAGTTCCTGGTTGCCCGCGACGGCCGTGTGGTGAAACGCTATGAGCCGACCGACCCTATGGCCTCGATCGATGCCGACGTGGCATTGGAGCTGAATCCTGTGACGAGTGCCATCATGGCACGCCGCTCCATCCGCCAGTATCTCGACAAACCCGTGGAGCAGGAGACGCTCGAGGCTGTGGTGCGTTGTGGCATCAATGCGCCCAGTGGCATGAACCGCCAGCCTTGGATTGTACGCGTGGTGAGCGACCGCAAGCTGATTGACGATGTGACAGCGGTCTATAAAAGGGAGAATGCTGAGATGGTGGCGCGCGACAAGGGATTCAAGAACATGTTCCGCAATGCGCCCAACCTCATCTGCGTATGCACACCAGCCAAGGGCGGTGGCGAGCTGGATGCAGGTATGCTGGGCGAGAACATGATGCTGGCAGCCCAAGCACTCGGCCTGGGAACCTGCTGTCTGGGCGGACCTGTGCGCTTCCTTAAGTCGAATCCTGATGCACGGTTCTTCCTCGACCGCCTCGACATTCCTGAGGACTATCAGCTCAACTACATCCTGGCCATCGGCTATCCCGACGAGCAGCCTGAGGCAAAGCCTCGCGATGCAGCGAAAGTGAAGTTCGTAAAATGATATGACCGAAAGTAACGATGGCGACTACGCTGACAGAAAGGTAAAAATCTGTCTAATTCTCGCTCCTATGGTAATAGGATTCGTTAAATTAACTATAAGCGGCAGCCATTTTGCCGCTTTTTGTTTGCCGTTTCGCCATAATTCCATACCTTTGCAACAAAATCAAAAACAGAAACAGCATCATGAAGAAATGGACTTGCGTCTTAGCGACTACCCTCTTTCTCACGTTTTCAAACAACGCCATAGGCAGTGCCCAGCAGAATGCTGGGGCAGGAAACCTTCCGAAGGCCGACACAGCGGTTGTTGCCGCAGGCAATGACTCGTTGAGTGCCGACTCAGTAGAGACCGACAGCACGGAACTCATGATCAACGACATCATGGCCGAAGCTGAGAACAACGGACTTCACCAACAGCTGAAGACCAAATTCGTGGATGGAAACGTGGGGTTCATGTCGCTTGTGGCGCTGGTGCTGATTCTTGGCCTGACGCTCTGCATAGAGCGCATCATCTACCTCACGATGGCCGAAGTAAATGCACGCAAGCTCATGAAAGACATCGACGAGAAGATGGCGGCTGGTGATGTGGAGGGCGCCAAGGCGCTCTGTCGCGACACCCGCGGTCCTGTGGCCAGCATCTGCTACCAGGGACTGCTGCGCATGGACGAGTCGCTGGAAGACGTAGAGCGCTCCATCGTCAGTTTTGGTGCTGTGCAGTCGGCCCGCATGGAGCGCGGATGCTCCTGGATTTCGCTCTTCATCACGATGGCCCCCGCCCTGGGATTCCTGGGAACGGTGATCGGCATGGTGATGGCCTTCGACCAAATCCAGCAGGCAGGCGACATCAGTCCCACCATTGTGGCATCGGGTATGAAGGTGGCGCTCATCACCACCATCTTTGGTATCATCGTGGCACTCATCTTGCAGGTGTTCTACAACTACATCATCACCAAGATAGAGCGCATCACCACACAGATGGAAGAAGCTGCCGTCAGCCTGCTCGACATCCTGGCGGCCCACAAGCAAAAGCAATTGGCAAAGAATCAATGATGCTCACTCCTAACTCGTAACTCCCCAGAAGATGGTCGATATCGTTCTTTTCTGCATTTACCTGCTCATTGCAGGGGCTGTCGGCACAACGGTGTGGGCAGTGGTTCGCAGCGCCAGGCTGCGCGACAAGTCAGCCGCCATGCATCATCATGTGCCGGCCAGACGCATCGCGCTGGCAGTGGCCGCCTTCCTGGTGGTCTGTCTGCTCGTCACATTCTTGTTTGGGTCAACTGAACCTCTGCTGAGCAATGGAAAACCGTTCACCTCTGCAGGATGGCTCAGAACCACCGATATGCTCATCAACACGTCTATCGTCCTGGTCATTGTAGCTGCCGCATGTATGGCAGCAGGGAGGTTCAAATGCTAAGAAGGAGAAAACGTCGCAGCGTACCACAGCTGAACACCACGTCGACAGCCGACATCTCGTTTATGCTGCTGATATTCTTCCTGGTCACCACGTCGATGGATGTGGACAAGGGATTGGCGCGACAGCTCCCCCCACTCGACCCTGAGCAAGAAGAGGTGGTGGCCGACATCAGCCGCGAGAACGCCCTGACGCTCCAGCTCACCGACGACAACCGCATCCTGGTGGACGATGAGCCGACCCCCATCAACCAACTGCGCCAGCGTGTGGCAGAGTTCTTAGGGAAATGTGAGCAGAAAAACCAACACGTCATTTCCATCGACATCAGCCGTCAGGCCGACTACGACACCTATTTCTCCATGCAGAACGAAATCGTGGCGGCCTATCGCCAGCTGCGCAACCAATATGCCATGAAGCGCTTCAAGCAGCCATTTGATGCCTGTAGCGAGGAGCAGAAAGAGGAAATACGCCAGTATCTGCCACAGCGCATAGCAGAAACCTACCCCCCGACCAGCCAAGCCAACGATGAGGAAGGAGGTGGGCTATGAGCCGTTTCATCAAGCATTCGCATGAGGTGCCGGCACTCAACATGGCGTCGATGCCCGACCTCATCTTCACCGTCCTCTTCTTCTTCATGATTGTCACCCACATGAGGAGTGTGCCTCTGAAGGTGGTCTATCAGGTGCCTGCTGGCACAGAACTGACCAAACTGACGAAGAAGTCGTCGACCACCTATATATATATAGGTAAGCCATTAGGACAGAAAGACGCGAAAACTTCCATCCAGCTCAACGACAAGATAGCCCCCGCTGAGCAGGTAACGCTCTATGTGGTGGCGGAACGCAAGCGGATGCTGCCTGAGGATGCGCGCAACATGACTGTCGACATCAAGGCCGACCGCCATGCCGACATGGGCACCATTACCGACGTGAAGCAGGCTTTGCGTCAAGGGCAAGCCTATCGCATCCACTACTCCGCCGTTAGTCGGTAAAGTTCTTCTATATTTGGATTATTTGGTTAATTAGTGCTAAATTCCTTTCAAATTACAAAAAAGATAGCAAAAATCTGAATGAATTAAAAATAAAATTGCTATCTTTGCAGGTAAACATAAACTGGTAACGATTATGGCTCAACACATTTTAGACTCACTGGATAAGAAAATCCTGCGAATGATTGCCGAGGATGCACGTGTTCCTTTCCTCGAAGTAGCTCGTGAATGCAAAGTTAGTGGCGCTGCCATTCACCAGCGCATACAGAAACTCTACAACCTGGGGGTGCTAAAGGGTTCGAAGTTTCTCATCGACCCAGAGAAAATTGGTTATGAGACTTGTGCTTACATTGGACTGAACTTGAAAGACCCCAGCTCGTTCGATGCTGTGGTGGAAGCCCTGAGAAACATTCCTGAAGTGGTGGAATGCCACTACACGACGGGCGACTACGACATGTTCATCAAGATCTATGCCCACAACAACCACCACCTGCTCACCGTGATTCACGACCAACTGCAGCCGCTCGGCCTGTCGCGCAGCGAGACCATCATCTCGTTCGGGTCGGCCTTCAACAAGCAACTGCCCATCGTGGACTTCAAAGAAGCTTAGTTTCACTCGCGGACATAATCCACAAACGAGTAGTCGAAGGCGTGGCGTTCGTCGCGCTGATGATTTTCCCTTGACTCTTCCTTCCACCCGTCGTAGGGCGGAAAATAGGCATCTGCCTGCTGTGCTGCATCGTCTACTTCGGTCAGACAGAGGCGGTTGGCCACTTTCATGGCCTGTTCGTAGATGCTGGCTCCGCCAATGACGTAGATGTCCTCGTCGGCCTGGCAATGAGCCAAAGCTTTCTGCAGGGAGGGAAACACCTCGCAGCCTGGCAGCTCTTTCGTTGTGCGGCTCAGCACGATGTTGCGGCGGTTGGGCAATGCCCCTTTGGGCAACGATTCAAACGTCTTTCTGCCCATGACGATGGTGTGGCCCGTGGTCAGCGCCTTGAAACGCTTCATGTCGTTGGGAAGCCAATACAACAACTTGTTCTGATAGCCGATGGCGCGATTGCGGTCGACGGCGGCGATGATATTTATCTGCATGTCTGTTTCGTTCTTTCTACCTGTTGAGATTCTCTTTTCTTGCATTCCTCAGCGCTAAACCGACACTTCGGCCTTGATATGGTCCCATGGGTCGTAACCCTCCAGCGCGAAGTCGTCGTACTGGAAATCGAAGATGCTCTTCACGTCGGGATTCAGCCGCATTGTGGGCAGCGGGCGTGGCGTGCGTGTGAGCTGCAGGCGTGCCTGTTCGAGGTGGTTCACGTAGAGATGGGTGTCGCCAGTGGTGTGGATGAACTCGCCCGGCTCGAAGCCCGTCACCTGGGCCATCATCTGCAGCAGCAAGGCATAGGAGGCGATGTTGAACGGCACGCCAAGGAACGTGTCGGCGCTGCGCTGGTAGAGCTGCAGGCTCAACCGTCCGTTGGCCACGTAGAACTGGAACATCGTATGGCAGGGCGGCAGCGCCATTTGGTTCACTTCCGCCACATTCCATGCACTCACCATCATGCGGCGTGAGTCGGGATTGTGCTTCAGCGTGTCCACCACCTGCTGTATCTGGTCTATCGTTCCGCCTTTGTAGTCGGGCCATGAGCGCCATTGGTGGCCGTAGACGGGTCCCAGCTCGCCTTGCTCGTCGGCCCACTCGTTCCAGATTCTGACGCCGTGCTCCTGCAGGTAGTGCACGTTGGTGTCGCCCTTCAGAAACCACAGTAGCTCATAGATGATGGATTTCAGGTGGAGTTTCTTGGTGGTCAGCAATGGGAACCCATCCTTCAGGTCATAGCGTTCCTGATGGCCGAAGATGCTGATGGTGCCCGTTCCTGTGCGGTCTTCCTTCCTGACTCCTTCGGTCAGGATGCGGTTAAGCATATTCAAATACTGTTTCATATCCTATTCTTTATTATTCTAATTCAAGCAGCGAGTGGGCGTCGTCGGGCAGATGGCTGCTGCGTATGCGCCACTCCTGCGGATAGAGGTTGTTGGCACGGTTGCCCAGGTTCTTCATGAACCCCAACGGTGTCTGTCGGAAACACACCACCACATAGCCTCGCGGCGTGTTGTCGGGCAGGGCGAATGCCTCGCGGCGCAGGTAGCCGATGGCCTGCTGGAAGTCGAGTTCCACGCGTGGGTAAGCATCTTCCCTGAGCCGGGCTGAGAGGGCGAGTGCATGGCAAGGCACCAGGTCGCGCCCCTTGGCTTCATAGAGTGGAACACCAGCCGACAATACGTTCAGCGAACCATCGAGCGTTTGTATAGCATCCTTCCATAATCGGTTGACGGCCATACTGCTATCCCCACTCTCCATAACCACAAATTCATCCTTTCCCGCCAATGGAATCTCTATGGATTTTGTCTTCCGTTGTGGTGCCGTTTTCTGCTTCTTGGGCTTGCGGCCTGCGACCTCGCCGTCGTCAGTTTTTCGCAGCACAGCCATGAAGAGTCCTTCGCCCCGGGTGCGGCCTGGGATGAATCGGCCGACGGGTCTCTCCCACCCTTTCAGCAACGAGCCTGTGATGTTCCAGCTGTTCTCCACCGCCACGGGCAACACCTCGGCTCCAAGCTCCTGCTCGAAGTGGCGGATGTTCTCCTCGTTCTCCGCCGTGTTCATCGTACACGTGCTATAAATAAGGAGTCCTCCTGGCTTCAAGACTTCCCATGCGTCGGCCACGATCTCGCGCTGCAGAGCGGCACACTGGTTCACCAGCGAGGGGCTCCACTGAGCCACAGCCTCTGCCTCCTTGCGCATCATACCCTCGCCAGAGCAAGGCACATCGGCCAGAATGACGTCGAAGGCCACCCCGCAACGGCGGAAATCACGTGGATAGTTGTTCGTCACCACCACATCGGGATGCCCCCACTTCTGCAGATTCTCGGCCAGCACCTGGCATCGCGGGTGAATCGGCTCGTTGCTCACCAGCAGACTCCCTTCGGGCAGACACGTGCGCGCCACGGTAGACTTCCCGCCTGGAGCAGCGCAAAGGTCGAGCATCGCCACGGCCCCCTCAATGTACTGTTCCAAAGCCCGACGGAGAAACATCGATGCGGCCTCCTGCACATAATATGCGCCAGCGTGGAACAGCGGGTCGAAGGTGAAGTTCGGCCGATGGCTCAGGTAGTAGCCTTCTGCGCACCAAGGCACCTGCCCGTCGGTGGTTTCCTTCAGACGAAGCCGGCCGGCAGTCTTCAGCGGATTCAGGCGAATGCTCACGCTCGGCGGTTCGTCGAGTGCCCGTGCGTAGTCGGCCCAAAGCTCCTGGCCCATCAGGGCTTGGGTGTATGATTGGTAGTCGTCTGGCAATTTCATGAATTCGTGCTCGTCATTAGTGTCTGTTGACGGCGCCAACCCACGCTGAAGGGGCGCCGTCGGGCGGTATTTTCGGCCTCAGCAGACATCCGTGAGGGCGCCATTTCACTTCAGTGGCCGCAGCGCGAAACATACCTGTCTATAGCATTGATTTGCTGATGCAAAGGTACGAAAAGTATTTGAATTATGCAAGAAAAATCCAGGGAATTTTCAAGAGAAAATGAAGGAAAAATCCATCTGTAAGAATTGATTCGGTGGAGAAATCGTAGGCTGTGCACAGTACACAGTTACACAGTTTTCTACGATGCACCCTCTATTCTTTGAAATGAAACTTACTATATATAGTAAAATATTTTACTTACAATTTACAATAACGATAATGATGGGTCGCCTTGAAAACTGTGTAACTGTGTACTGTGCAACGTGTACGATAAATTTTGGGAACGATATACTTGTTGACACAAAGTTCCCCCAATACCCAATGTGTACTACCATTGGTCTATGCACAATAGATATACCAAATGATTAATGATGTACGCAATGCGTACCTTATCATACATATGCAGAAGCCGTGAAATGACCTTAAAGATGCATGTGGACGACGACGACAAGCTGACCCGACAAATTGTCGTATCAGGTCAGCATCGCCGAGTGGTATTCCTCAACGAGTCGGGACTGCGGCTCACCAAGGTGAGAACAGAGAAGACTGGTAATATGGTCAGCACGTGGAAAAACGATCCATCGTTGCGATTCTCCACAGTGGTCGACAACGGAGGGAAGATGATGATGGGTCGGCTGCGAGGAGCGGAAAGTCCGTTCGTGTTTTTTCAAGAAGATTTCCTTCGTATTATTTGGTGGTTTCGAAAAAAATGAGTACCTTTGCAATGTAATTCTGAACATCGATAGTATATATGAATAAATACCTTATCACTCTGATCGTAGGCGCCCTGCTGATGTGGCCTGGCATAAGTTTGGCGCAAGAAACCAGCCAGGAAAGCGCTACTGCTAATACCCGTGAAGAACAGCCGGTGAAGTTGTTTGACCACCTCTACGGTGCCCTCACCCTTGGTACGACGGGCATCGGACTGGACTTGGCCATGCCTGTGAACGACATGATCCAGGTGCGTGCCGGCTATACGTTCATGCCGTCGTTCAGGCACAAGATGCACTTCAACGTGGTCTCTGAGCAGCAAGAGAACAACGGGAGCGGCAATGCCGCAGCGACATTGACATCGTCGAAGTTCGACGAGATGGCCGACATCGTGCATCAGGCAACAGGCATCTACATGGACCGCAACGTGGAGATGATTGGCGAGCCCACCATGAACAACGCCAAGCTGCTGGTCGACGTATTCCCGTTCACGAACAAGAAATGGCACTTCACCGCCGGTTTCTACTGGGGAGGCTCACGCATCGCCAAAGCCTACAACTCGGCCGAGGATGTGGCCACGCTGACAGCCATCAACATGTACAACTACATTGCCGACAAGGTGGAAGCTGCCTATGCCGACGAACTGAACCCGTTCAACGACGTGGTGATGTTCAAATATCATGGTGGAAACATCATCCTGCCTCCCGCCATTGCCGACAAGATACACGAATTCGTGGGGAAATATGGCCACATGGGCTTCCAGCTGGGCGACTATTGGCTGACACCCGACGAGAACAACATGGTGAAGGCCAATGCCCATACAAACAGCTTCAAGCCCTATCTGGGCTTCGGCTACGGCAACGCGACACCCAAGGCGGGCAAGCGCTACGGCTATATGCTGGAATGTGGCATGATGTTCTGGGGCGGTTCGCCCAACGTCGACTGCTACGGCACAGACCTGACAAAGATGCACGTGAAGGGGAACGTAGGCAACTACATCAACCTGATCAAAGGTTTCGCGGTCTTCCCCGTCATCAACCTGCGCATCACCCGTAGGCTTTTCTAATACCGATTTACCACTATCAAAACCGTATAATCTACAAACGACATGAATTATCAAGAGAATCAGACCGCTGTGAATGCGCAGCTGGTCATGAATGCCAACCCCGTGGTGGCATTCCTGCAGAAAGACCCCAAACAATTCAGCAAACAAGACATCATCCGCTTCATACAGGAGAACGGCATTCAGATGGTGAACTTCATGTATCCGGGTGGCGACGGGAAACTCAAGACGCTGAACTTCGTGATCACAAACCTCGAATATCTCGACACCGTGCTCACCTGCGGCGAGCGCGTGGACGGCTCCAGCCTGTTCAGCTTCATCCAGGCAGGCAGCAGCGACCTCTATGTGCTGCCACGCTACCGTACGGCCTTTGTCGACCCCTTCGCCGACATCCCTACCCTATGCATGCTCTGCTCGTTCTTCGACAAGGACGGACAGCCACTGGCCTCCGCGCCTGAGAACACCCTCCACAAGGCTGCCGAAGCCTTCACCCGCGTGACGGGAATGGAGTTCCACGCCATGGGCGAGCTCGAATACTACGTCATCGGCGACGACGAGCAGGTGTTCCCGGCCATCGACCAGCACGGCTACCACGAGTCGGCTCCCTATGCCAAGACCAACGATTTCCGCCAGAAGTGCATGCGATACATCGCTCAGACGGGTGGACAAATCAAGTACGGCCACTCTGAGGTGGGCAACTTCAAGCAGGACGGACTGGTGTACGAACAGAACGAGATAGAGTTCCTGCCCGTGCCCGTGGAGGAAGCCGCCGACCAGCTGATGCTTGCCAAGTGGGTGATCCGCAACCTGGCCTACGAATGGGGCTACGACGTGACGTTCGCACCCAAGATCACTACAGGAAAGGCTGGCAGCGGACTGCACATCCACATGCGCATCGTGAAAGACGGCAAGACCTGCATGCTCAAAGACGGTCAGCTTTCCGACGAAGCTCGCCGCATGATAGCCGGCATGATGGACCTGGCAGAGAGCATCACCGCCTTTGGCAACAAGAATCCCACCTCGTATTTCCGCCTCGTGCCGCATCAGGAAGCGCCCACCAACGTCTGCTGGGGCGACCGCAACCGCTCTGTGCTGGTGCGCGTGCCGCTGGGCTGGACATCGGGTGTGAACATGAACAAGGGAGCCAACCCCCTGGAGCCCGATGTCGACTTCGACACCACCATCAAGCAGACCGTGGAGATGCGCTCGCCCGACGGCAGCGCCGACCTCTACCAGCTGCTGGCAGGACTCTGCGTGGCCTGCCGCCATGGGTTCGAGATGGACAATGCCCTCGAAGTGGCTGAGAAAGACTATGTGAACGTGAACATCCACGACCAAGCCAATGCCGACAAACTCGCTCAGCTGGCTCAGCTGCCCGACAGCTGCGTGGCCTCTGCCGCCTGCCTGGAGCGCCAGCGCAAGGTCTACGAGGAGTACGGCGTGTTCAGCGCAGCCATGATCGACGGTATCATCAAGGAGCTCCGCGCCTATAATGACACCACGCTGCGCGAGGACACAGCAGGCAATCCTGAGGCCATCAAGCAATTGGTCGACACCTACTTCCACTGCGGATAACCCCAGCGGTCGCATAGAGCACAACGTGAAAAGGCTGTCATCGCGACAGCCTTTTCTTGCTTATCACAAAAAACGGGGTTCCCACACATTTTTTCACCTCTTGAATACAATAAAACCCGAAAAAACGCGTTATATATGAGTATGAAGAGACTTTTCACACCCATATTGATGATATGGCTGTGCGCCTTGGCGGCCACAGCACAGACGTTTACGCTTCAGGGAAAGGTGACCGACGAGCAGGGCAACCCCGTGGAACTGGCCACCGTGTCGTGTCTGAAACAAGGCAAAGTGGCGCTGACCAGCCTCAAGGGCGAGTATTCCATGACGCTGGAATCGCAGGACTCCGTAGTGGTGCGCTTCTCGATGGTGGGCTACAAATCGAAAGAACGCGTGCTGCGCAACCCCAAAGGCAAGCAAACGCTGCAGATTCAGCTCTTTGAGGACAACACGCAGCTCAACGAAGTGACTGTCACGGAGAAAGCCCGACAGACCACGCAGACAGAGCAACTGGAGGTGAAAGACATCAAGCTGGCCCCCTCGGCCACAGGAAATGCCGTGGAGGAGATGATCCAAGGGCAGGCGGGCGTGAGCACCCATAGTGAGCTGTCGTCGCAATACAACGTGCGTGGCGGTTCGTTCGACGAGAACTTCGTGTATATCAACAATGTGGAGGTCTATCGCCCGTTCCTCGTGCGCAGCGGTCAGCAGGAAGGCCTTTCCATCATCAACCCCGACATGGTGGAGCGCGTGGGATTCTCCACGGGTGGCTATGAGGCAAAATATGGCGACAAGATGTCGTCGGCTCTCGACATCCAGTACAAACGCCCGAAGAAACTCGAGGGAGCAGCCTCTGTGAGCATGCTTGGCGCCAGCGCCTATGTGGGCGTGGCCAACAAGAAAGTGGCATGGAGCAACGGTCTGCGCTACAAGACCAACCGCTATTTGCTGGGCTCGATGGAGACCAAGGGCGAATACAATCCAAACTTCCTCGACTATCAGACCTACCTCACCTGGCAACCCAACAAGCGCTGGTCGGTAGAGGTGTTTGGCGATGTGTCGGTCAACCACTACAACTTCCGCCCGAAAGACCGTGAGACGAAGTTTGGCACGATGGAAGACGTGAAGTCGTTCCGCGTCTATTTCGACGGCTACGAGAAAGACATCTTCCGCACCTATTTCGGCACCGTCAACATCACGCGCCACCTTACTGACAATACGCGCGTGAGCCTGATAGCGTCGGCCTTCAACACCAACGAGCAGGAGAAATACGACATTCAGGGACAATACTGGCTGACACAGACCGAAACGAGCGAAAACCTGGGCGTGGGCACCTACATGGAGCACGCACGCAACTACCTGAAAGCCAATGTAGAAAGCTTCAAACTGATGGTGCAGCATAGGATAAAACGCCACGACATTCAGGCGGCCTTCACCTACAAGATGGAGCACATCAAGGAGCATTCGCGCGAATATGAGATGCGCGACTCTGCAGGCTATAGCGTGCCGCATACTGGGCAGGATCTCTACATGATCTACTCCCTGAATGCACGCAACGAGCTGAAAGCCAACCGCGTGGAACTCTATGCGCAGGACACCTACAAATGGAACACGGGAGGCTCTGAAGACGAGGGCGACGACGCCCGACGCACGTTCTTCACGCTCAACTACGGCGTGCGCTTCAGCCACTGGAACTTCAACCGCGAGAGCATCTTCTCGCCACGTGTGTCGTTGGCCATCGTACCCGCCTACAACAACGACGTCACCTGGCGTTTCGCCACAGGACTCTACTATCAGGCTCCCTTCTTCAAGGAGTTGCGCGACACGGCTACCGTGAACCACATCACCACAGCCACACTGCGAAGCAACATCAAGAGTCAGCGGTCGCTACACTTTATAGCCGCCTACGACCAGCGATTCAAGCTGAACCAGCGACCCTTCAAGTTCACGGCCGAAGCCTACTACAAAGCCCTCTCGCAACTGGTGCCCTACACCGTCGACAACGTGAAGATTGTCTACGATGCCAGTGAGCAGTGCTCTGGCCACGCCCTGGGACTCGACCTGAAACTCTATGGTGAGTTTGTGCCTGGCACAGACTCCTGGCTCACCCTGTCCATCATGGACACCAAGATGAAGATCAAAGGCAAGAGCATCCCCATGCCCAGCGACCAGCGGTTTGCGCTGAACCTCTTCTTCACCGACTATTTCCCAGGTACGGAACGCTGGAAGATGTCGCTCAAGCTGGCCTATGCCGACGGACTGCCCTTTGGCGCTCCCCACCGCAGCCTCGACTCGATGCCCTTCCGTGCGCCTGCCTACAAGCGCGCCGACATCGGCATGAGCTTCCGTGCGCTGAACAACGAGAACCACGAGAAGAAAATCTTCATCAAGAACATCTGGGTGGGCATCGACTGCCTCAACCTCTTTGGCATCAACAACGTGAACTCCTACTACTGGATCACCGACGTCACCAACCAGCAATATGCCGTGCCCAACTACCTCACGGGACGCCAAGTGAACGTGCGCCTCTCGATGGACTTCTGAACGTAGATTCTCCGTGCTTTCCGAAAAGCATAATTATTCCTAAAAGTTTTGGCAGTTCAGAATTTATGCGTACCTTTGCAGCGCATTTGTTTCGTGTGCCCTGAGGCCACGCCAAAACCATTGAAATTCATAATCAAATACCTCATAAATCAACAGAACAAAATGAAAAAAGACCAGGTTATTTTCGACCTTATTGAGAAAGAGCACCAGCGCCAGCTCAAGGGCATGGAGCTCATCGCATCAGAGAACTTTGTAAGCGACGAAGTCATGCAGGCCATGGGTTCGTACTGCACCAACAAGTATGCCGAGGGCTATCCCGGCAAGCGCTACTATGGCGGCTGCCAGGTGGTGGACGAGATTGAGAACCTCGCCATCGAGCGCGTCTGCAAGCTGTTTGGCGCTGAGTATGCCAACGTGCAGCCCCACTCTGGCGCACAGGCCAATGCTGCCGTGCTGCTCGCCGTCTTGAAGCCAGGCGACACCTTCATGGGCATGAACCTCGACCACGGAGGCCATCTGTCGCATGGTTCGCGCGTGAACACCAGCGGTATCCTCTACAACCCCATCGGCTACAACCTGAACCGTGAGACAGGTCGTGTGGACTACGACGAGATGGAGCAGCTCGCCCTGGAGCACAAGCCGAAGCTCATCATCGGCGGTGGCTCAGCCTACAGCCGCGAGTGGGACTACAAGCGCATGCGTGAGATTGCCGACAAGGTGGGCGCTCTGTTCATGGTCGACATGGCTCATCCCGCAGGTCTGATTGCTGCAGGTCTGCTCGACAACCCCGTGAAGTATGCTCACATCGTCACCTCCACCACCCACAAGACCCTGCGTGGTCCGCGCGGCGGTATCATCCTGATGGGTAAGGACTTCGAGAATCCTTGGGGCCTGAAGACGCCAAAGGGTGTCACGAAGATGATGTCGACCATCCTCAACTCTGCCGTATTCCCTGGACAGCAGGGAGGTCCGCTGGAGCACGTCATCGCCGCCAAGGCCGTTGCCTTTGGTGAGGCTCTGCAGCCTGAGTTCAAGGAGTGGGCTCTGCAGGTGAAGAAGAATGCCGCTGTGCTGGCTGAAGAGCTGGTGAAGCGTGGTTTCCACATCGTCAGCGGTGGTACCGACAACCACTCGATGCTCGTCGACCTGCGCACGAAGTATCCTGAACTGACCGGTAAGGTGGCTGAGAACGCCCTCGTGGCAGCCGACATCACGGTGAATAAGAACATGGTGCCGTTCGACACCCGTTCTGCCTTCCAGACCTCTGGCCTGCGTCTTGGCACTCCCGCCATCACCACACGTGGTGCGAAGGAAGACCTGATGGTGCTCATCGCTGAGCTCATCGAGGAAGTGCTCAACGATCCCACCAACGAGGAAGTCATCGCCAAGGTTCGCGCCCGCGTGAACGAGACGATGAAGGACTATCCCCTCTTCGCTTATTAAGAGATTGCCTCAATAGCACGAACAGAAAAGGAGGAAGAGCTCGATGCCCTTCCTCCTCGTTTTTTTTGACTATTCTTTAGCCTTTACTTCACAACCACTTTCTTCCCGTCGGTGATGTACAGACCTTTCTGGGGGGCATTCACCTGCTGGCCGTTCAGGTTGTAATAACGATGCTCAGTGATGGTGGCTTGGTTGATACCGTCAATGTCTGTGGGCGTCGTGTTGCTTTCGACTTCAATGCCGTAGATGCGCAGTTCGCCATCGTTGGCATCGGCTTTACTCATGCCTTTGACCTTCGGTCGAGCCTGCGAGGCATTGTTGCCGCCATAGACGTAGACATAGGTTTCCTCCTCCACGTTGTAGGGGACTGTTACCTTCTGCTTGTCATCCAGCTCCTTCGTGATGGGTTCGGAGTCGCCAATCTTCACCTTCAGCACCATGCTGCCAGTGGTCTGCGCCTCAATCCTGACAGAGCCCTTGCCAGGAGCCACCTTGAAAACGATGCCCGTGAACACGTCCTTGAAGTCTTCGCCAAAGATGTCCTGGCTCATGCCATTTACATGCATTTGAAGAACAGCAGAAATCTCGTCTTCTGTGAGAAAACCATTTTTATCCGTGTCGCAGTTGTCCAGCACAAACTGGCGGAATATTTCGTCAGGGAAGTTTACCTCGTCGATTTCTATACCTTCAGGAGCATCCATCTCCACGATGTTTTCGAACTGGTTCCAGCCCTCAGTAGTCTCATACATATCCTTTGTTCCGTGAGGGACATAGAGGGTGGCTGTGGAGTATACAGAGAACTGACCCTCTTGTAGAGCGAATGGCTCCTGAATGTATGAAATGATCGTGTTGAGGCCACTGCAATTTTGGAAAGCATAGTAGCCGATTGAAGACACACTGTTGGGGAGGGTGATGGAGGAGAGAGTTTCGCAGTCTTCAAAAGAGCGTTCGCCTATTCTAGTAACAGAAATGGTGATTATCGTGTTTTTGCACCCGGCAATCAGCTCGTTGTCGGCAGTTTTGATGATAGCATTGCAGTTGTCACGTGAGTCGTAGACGGGGTTCTCGCTGTCAACGACAACTGATGTCAGCGCAAAACAGCCTCCGAGCACTGAATACCCAATACTGGTGACAGAGGAAGGAATAATGATGGACGGCAGTTTTTCACAGAAGTGAAACGCTGACTGCTCGATGCTGGTGACACCATTGCCAATGCTGACAGAGGTCAGGCTGCTGCAATAATCGAAAACATTTTCACCAATGCTCTTAACTGAATTAGGAATAGTGATGGAAGTCAACCCGGAACAATGAATGAATGCTGCATCACGAATCTTTGTCACACTGTTTGGAATGGTTACTGACTTCAAACTTGAGCAACCACAGAACACCCTGATCTCAAGGCTTTCAAGAGAGTTGGGAATGTTGACGGAAGTCAGACTGGAGCAATTCGAGAACGCTTCACTTCCAATACTGGTCACATTGTTGGGAATAGTGATAGAAGCCAAGCTTGAGCAACCTGTGTATTTGCAACTTGTTGTTTCCCAATTTGTTATGATTTAAACGATAGAAAAGTGTTGACGCAAATTCTATCAAGGGCAAAAAAGATAAAGATTTAACGTTTTTAACTTATGAAAACGAAATGAAGATTGTAAATCATTCAAAATAGTCTATGAGAATTAAGTAAACCAACCTTTCGAATCTTAATTACGTCATCTTCTGATAAGTCCCCAATAAGCAATGATGAGTTTTTATGATGTTTTGAACTTTGACTTCTTACCTTTTCATTATTGAAATTTGCATAACAATAAGCACAGGCATGACAACAAGTGTTGTATGCCCCAATGTCAATGCTTTCTACACATCCACATTCTTCACGCTGGTTTTTATCCTTCTTTACATCAATATGATAACCACATATGTCTTCAATAAGATTTGGATCTATACAACAACCATGTTCCACCCCTTCTTCAGATAGATTGATACTTTCGGCACAACTTAAGACTTGAATACCATATTTGCGAGCAATGTTAACAAACTTTTCTGCGAGATACCGCATTTCTGATTGTGATGGTTCTTGTAAATTAATAATTTTTGTATTCGTTATGGTTTTCTTATATAAATCCACAAAACTGATAACACATTTTGTGGTCAAGCTTTCCAACCTTTTAGCCAACTCCTCATAATATTTGACATGGTAGGCAACGTTAATCTTATCAGTAATCAAGATTGGATCATAGCGCCATATAATCCTATTGCTACCTATTTGCTGTGACAATTTACTAAATGTCTCTAAAATTGTTGTTTTAAAAGGGACATTTTTTTCAATCTGTTTATCATAGGGATTTATTGTAAATTGAAAATAGTAATTGTACTCTTTCAGTTCATCTAATCGCATGAGCATATTATAAGGATTCTTTGTCCAAAACACAATACAATCCACCACATCAGGAGTAATCTTGATTCGACTTACTTGATGTGCATTCATCGGATTTCGTACATCTACATATCCCTCATGTATTCGATTAAAAAACCAATCACTATAAAAAGCAGGAATGTCTGTTCGTCTAGAAACTGATAGTATCATGGTTGTTGCTTTTTAATTGTTTTAATAATAAGTTGAATGCTCCCACATGTAGAAAACGGATTGAAAGATTGCGCTTCTTGGATAATTGGGGTAAAACCAATATTATCCCTAAGTTTTATACCGTACTCAAACTGGAATTGATTGGGAACTGCAAAATGTCTACGTTGGAAAAGGAATGTATAATTCTGATTTGATGATTTTAGCAATTTTGCTATTTTTTCCATACACGCATATCCCGTACCAGCGTTATAAAGTAGCATCACATCGTTGATAATGACAGCAGTAAAACGACCTTCCTGGATTAAACTGACTAATTCTTTTATGAATACATCACAATCTTGAGGTCTGTATTTTACAAAATCTGAAAAGAAATAATTCAGAACAAGTATGTCACATCGTATATTATTGTCATTTACATACTCAATAAAATCGCTATTGTAGTATTGGATAACATGAGGCAGGTGGCTGAAATTATTAACATTGAATTGTTGTATTGGCATCCAAACAGCATTCATGTCAAAGCCATAATAATAAAGATTCGAATTACGAAATACTGTTGCAGCACCATATAATTCCGTACTAGGACCGCAGCCTACTGAAGCAATATTGATTGGAAGTGTCAAATCAAACAAGTTCTTAACTCCCAAGAAAGCCCATGCCATCTCTGACACATATCTATAGCCATGCTTGAGGATGTAATTGTATGTTATCTTTTCGCAAGCATAATGATCATCCCTCGTGTGGATAGAATGGATATGGGTTAGGCAGTTATAGCAATTGTTTGTGCTACACCTTCTGCATTGCGACATTACGCAGTTGGAGCAGAAAGGAATAGTATTAAATTGCTGTGCACAATGTTTAATGAGACTATTAAATTCTTCCATATTTCAGCCCTCATTTTTTTGCCAAATATCAAAACCACCTCCCTCAAAAAAGTTCAACAAAGGATTACCCACACCCCATCATTATCCTTGCCTTCACGCTTCAGGACACCAATCTTTTGCAAAGCAGAAAGGTCACGTTCGATGGTGCGCTGGCTCACCGACAAAGTCTCCGACATTTGTTTGCCGGTGATTGTCGGAGACTCTTTGATAAGATTGAGGATTTTCTGCTGACGCTCAGTTAGTTTCGTCTCCGACATATCTCCGTCATGGTCTCCGACATTTTGTGTGTCGGAGGAGGCGAAGATAACGGTCTGGAATTGGGTCGGAGTAGATTTGAACTTGGGTTTTAGCTCGTCCTTATAACCTTCCAAGGCTTTGGTCTCATTACAGATGCGTGTGAGTCCACTGCCTCGTTTCTCCATGTAGTCAAGTTGAGCCATTACGTTTGCAAGAATGGGATTGCGTCTTTCAGAAGAAACGTCTGCGATGTCTAAATCTTGAATTAGCATACCATTGTACATTCCTCCAGGGGATGTAACGGTGAGACGATCGTCATAGATATCCAAATGGACTTCACCACCCATTACTGTATAGTCACGATGGATGAAATGGTTTACCATTGCTTCAAGAACTGCACGTTCCGCATACTCTGGTTTGTTTTTTCGTCCACTAGGCAGTTTCTCCCAGCCTCTCTTGGTGTTTGACTTCACAAAGTTCATGGCTTCACGAAGCAACATGAGGACATTGCCTGTAAACTCTGCATCATTGATGGCATCACTTTTTTCCTTACCATCCCATCGTGTGCAGTATAGGCGAGACTGCCACAATGGACAATCATCGGCAAACAATGCACCTGCATTCGTTAGATTCCCTTCACCTGTTACCAGTCCAAACGATAATAGATACTTCTTGTCCCATTCTAGTTTGGTGCGGTCTTTGAACGTGTTCGCCAATATTGTAAAGGAATAGTCCTCTGCTTTATAGTCTGTGTGAAGGGAATCAAAAGTTTTGTTGGAACCTTTCAGCACCAATCGAACCATCTGCTCTGCCGTGGCAGGAAGGCTCTCATCGCCAACACGGACAAAGGCTATGCGCTGACCATCGCCAACGTAGTAATATGGGGTATAATGTCCGACGTTGACTTTGAGTTGCAAGATGCGCAAGCCATCCATATCATGAGGAATCATTTCCACCTCTGGCAGGGGATCCATATAGTCACGAATTCTGCTACTGATGGTCTCGCATACATGCTGCACGTCATCAAGACCTTTGACGATACCATCATTATCAATGCCAAAGAAAAGGGAACCGCCCAAGCCATTGGCAAAAGCGCTTACACTTTTCAGCCAACTCTTAGGTTTCTTCTCTTCAAGCATCACCTTGAAGTCGTATGCTGTACATTCAGCGATCAGAGTCTTTAAGTCCATTCCTGTATAAATTCGCGTTCATTACCTTGCAAAGGTACTCATTTTTATTGAGAAGAAGGCATATATTTGACGTTTCGCGCGTAATTTAAGCAAATTTTATCTAAAATAGTACTTATGTAGCACCAAAAGTTTCGATAATTGAAGTTTTTTGAGTACCTTTGCAACGCATAGTGGCGACATGCCACCTTTGCAAGACATATTGAAACAACGAAGCGTTATGCTCGACTTGAATCGGAAGCGTGAGAAACTTCCAAAGCAAGCAAGAGAGTATGATGATTCGCGCGTTTAGCGTGGCCTGACTACATTTCTACTTGCAAGGTAATTCTCACGACCTCCGATTGAAGAAGTGGTATATCAGTGCCACGCTTCATAACAATTAAGGGCTCTTATGGCTACTGGAGTGCAATGTTAATGAGAATGGAACTTTGTAAGAATAGCAATAATCGCATCAGTTATTCAGAGTTTCTGAATTATCTTGATAGTGGTGGTTGGTCATTATCAATTGGCATAAATGATAGGATGACCATAGATGAACATCTGTCGTACATCGGTAGAATAACGACATATAAAGACGCTATAATCGAATTCGTTCCTGATGACAGTATTTCTGAATTGGTCGAGCGAATCGACATCTATATTTTACCAACCATTCGTGAGTCTGAATTATCGACAAATAGTATACACATTCAATTTGTAAAGAGTAAGGACAAGGAGATATTGTTATGAAGAAAGTATTATTAAGTCAAAACCTAAGTGGCAAGGTAAAAGCTGTCAAGAACAACATTTACTATATTACTTGTACACGCTAATTAGTTTTCTTATCAGAGCGAATCATGAATGCATTTCTTTTAGTGCTACTTTTAATCGGTGGTGTTCTTGTGTTCTTTATTCCAATGATTATGAGTAAAGCCACAGATACGACCATGAAAATTAGTGGACGGAAAGTCTTTATTTACAAAGAGCCTAGCTTCAAAGAAACAGAAGAAGGAAAACAGTTGAGCATGATTGTTGAAATTCTCAAATCTGAAGAATATGGTCCGTATAGCAAGTATGGGCTATCTGAAATAAGGAATTGGATGAAATCTGGTGTTATTCGTGATTATATGCAGACAATGGAATACACCGATGAGAATATTAAGAGTATGCTAAAATGGATTGGCGTGGAAGAGAATGAATATACAAGGCGAGATAATAGAAAAATCGAGATTGCCACAATACCTGGCGTAACTGATTTGGATTTTTCATACGAAGATACTGAGGAAGGACAAGCATTATTAGAAATTGTGGAGATGCTAAAGGATGAAGAATATGGTCCATACAGCAGTTACGGGTTAATACAAATTACAAAACTAATGAATGAAAAAGTCCCAGAAGAAAAACGGATAATGTCATATACAAAAGATAATATTGAAATTATGTTATCAGCAGCAGGAATTAGAAAGAATGATATCACGAAAAGAGATAATCGTGAAATTCCAGATATTACAATTGATTTGTAAAATTTAATTATGAATAGAACGATTAAGTGTCCAAGATGTGGCAAGGAAGTAGACTTGACAGAAGCATCGGTGTATGTCAGTGATCATACTGACACAAATGTTGCTGGAAGATACATAAGGACAAGTAATTACACTCAGCATGAGATAATGTGCAAGGGTTGTGCTTTATACAGGAATCGAGCAGAAGGCTTTTTTAAAGTTCTGATATGGGTCTTGGCTGTTATTATTAGCGTAGTCTTAGTGGCTGTCAGTTATATGTTTTCCTTTGTCAATGGTGGTATTATAGCCCGAATCATATATAGCGTCTTGATTGGGACAATAGCAGGTTTCTTCCTTGCCGAGTTCCTAAAATATTGTTTCTACGCCTATGACAACATCAAAATGTTCTTTGTGAGAAGAAAGAATAGATAAGAAAGCAGTAATTAATTGAATTGTTTTATCAACCATTACAATTTTGGTAAGTGCCTTGCATGGTTCAAAATAAAACAGTAACTTTGCACCAATATAATTCGAAGAATATATGAAAGATTATTTTAAACTTTTATTATTGGTTCCTGTTACTTGTTTCTCGTTAACTTAGATGTTATCATTTGAGGAAAAAGTCTCTCTAACTGAGCAAATAGCCAATAAAATCTGTGTATTGTCAGATGTCGATTAGTCCTTACTTCAACTTAATGATGAAAGGAAATGCATAAAATGGGAAGAAGCTTTATAGTTTTATGCGACGGGAAGATAACTTCTATCTACATTTTCTGGAGGCCGCCGCTGAATCGCCAGCGTCGGTCACCAGAATCTCTTTACCCTTAAGCTTACGCCGCTTCCCGATTAACGGGAACGCTCAAATGTCCTAGGTCAGCTGCTTGATGTCGCTCTTGCGTAAGCCAGTCAGACAAGAGAAGAGGAATGCCTTCTTTAACACCTCAGATGAGCAGGGGGTATTAGCGAGATTGACAAGCTCTTGACGAGAAAGGTGTTCCTTTTCTGTTGGGATGGTGTCGATGCGCTCCAAAAAGCCGTTGGGATTCTCGACAATCTTGTGCTCGCGGTAGGCAGTATGAAGCACGGCACGGAAAGTTGACCAATAGCCAGCTATGCTATTTATATGTAAGGTGTACTCCGTGTGTTTGAGTTGGTGGGCGGTCATCAGGTAGTCCTTGAACTTGTTGCACAGGTCAACGTCTATTTCCCCGAAGGTGCATTTCCCTTCGCAGAAGGTTTCGAAATGCTTATAGACGTTCTGCCATTTGGTGTTTCTGGCATCGGCCTTCTTCTTGAACCATGCGAGGAAGTTGCCTTTCTCCTTTTCTCGGTCAAAGAAGTCGTAGCGTTCGTTCACGATGCTCTCATAGCGTCGGCAGCGCAGTGCTTCGGCTTTCTCTGTCATGCGCTCGTTGTAATCACGCTCGCGCTGGTTCTTGGGCTTGGCAAAGATGTAGATGCCAAGTGACTCATGTCGCTGTACCTTCATGGTTGACTCATCCCTGTAGCCGGGATAGTAGTCAAGGTAGAAACTCAGTTGCGTACCTTTCTTTATCTTACGTGTACGCAGGGTTACTGTCTTGCAAATGTTACTCATACTTGTATGAAATTTGTTTTGTTAATAATCGAAGGCTATGCGGCTCATAGCAGGTGCAAAGTAACTGCGTGATGGTAGAGTGGCCAACTTACCCATTCATAACTCATGGATAATTGCACTTTCACGCAGTTGATGCCTATTATTGGGCATTATTGGAGCCTGCAAGCCCCGAATTGTGCCAGTCTGCTTGCCATTATTCGGTCTAATTCCTCCTTGACAATGAGGTTCTGTACACCGACTTTTACCTTGGTGATATTATGTGCCTTGGCAATAACACCAATATTAGCTTTAGTCATGCCGTACTTCTCGGCAGCTTCGGCTGTGGTGTAATAGGCTTCACTCGCCTTCAGGTCGGGACGGAAGATGTCATCAAGATGTTTCTTTGAATAATAGGTCTTGCCATATTCTCGCTTGGTGGGAATATGGCGGCGGTAGGCTTGGGTGCGCAAGGATTCCTTGGTCG
>Ga0310695_10000387_pt1 | contig 116350 bp, 111 predicted proteins | sample RumenRJG_04DNA_FD_203882 | JGI IMG/M metagenome (GOLD analysis project Ga0310695, IMG submission 203882) | Bovine rumen microbial communities from Lethbridge, Alberta, Canada - RJG_04 (v2) (version 2) | ecosystem: Host-associated > Mammals > Digestive system > Stomach > Rumen | place: Canada...
TCAAAAAGATACTTTTTACGGAATAGGTGTTATTCCGTGCATTGCTGTTTTTACAGCTGGAGTTCCGCACGATAAAGAAAAAGTATGCAAATTCATCAATTTTGAAGATGACGGCTTTAAGGTTTCTCCGCATATTGGACTTTTGGAAACAGAAAGCGCAAAAGACAAGAAACAGCATTTGCTTGATGTTTGGTTTGATAGAATTGAAGCGCCTACAAAGTTCTGTGTAAAAACAACGATTACAGCAGAAGATGAATGGCTTCACAGTTTCTATTACTTCAATGATGAAATTCCGACTGATAAAGACTTTGAAAAGACCGTCGGCGATTATCTGACTTTTGAGTTTTCAATGATAATGCAGGGCAGAAAATATCTTTTTGAGAATGCTGAATCAGAAGACATAAAAAAAAACTTTAAATATGAATTGACAGGCAGAAAGTGGAAAGAGTTTTTCATTTCTGGTGATGAAGGTGTTTTCAAAATAGAAGCAACTTCTAGCGGAATTGATAAAAACAAACTGAATTCAGAAATTGGAAATATTCCTTACATTACAAGAAGCGATATTTCTAACGGTGTAAACCTTTTCGTCTCAGAAAAACAGAATATTGGGTTTAATAAGGATTTTGGAAATTGTATTACAATCGGGCTGGATACACAGACAGTTTTTTATCAACCTCATGATTTTTTTACAGGTCAAAATATCCAAGTCCTAACATATCAGAATTGCAACAAAGAGAACGCCCTCTTTATAGTAAAATTGATACAACTTCAAATGGTAAAATTTAACTGGGGTGGAAACGGTGCAACATTAGGTCGCCTATCACGTACTAAAGTTCTTCTTCCTGTAAATTCAACAGGTGAAATCGATTATGATTTTATGGAATCTTACATAAAAGAAGTTGAAGAACAAAAACTCGAAGAATACAGAAAATACGCTTTGAAAAGAGTTGATGAAATCGGCACTGTTGAAAATACAGAAACGCTTGAAGATAAGGAGTGGAAGCCGTTTGAAATTGCAAGACTTTTTGAAAAATTTGAACAAGGTAAATCAAAAGGCTTAAATCATCTTGATGAAGAAAATGGAACAACGCCGTATTTAGGAGCTACAAACAGAAACAATGGAATTCTTACATTTATAAAGGATTGTGAGTCCAAGAAGCAAAAAGGTAATTGCATTGGCTTTATTCGCAATGGACAAGGTTCTGTAGGATATGCAATATACAAAAAAGAAGAATTTGTTTCGACTTCTGATAATACTTTTGCTTATGCAGATTGGCTTAACAACTATAACGGACTTTTCGTTGTCGCTAGTCAAGACTTAATAAGAAGCAAGTATAGTTTTGGTTATAAGAGAAATAACGAGCGACTAAAGAAAGATAAAATTTTGCTTCCAATCGATTCTTCCGGTAATCCCGACTACAATTATATGGAAAAATATATAAAGAAGTTGATGTTGTCAAAATACTCAGAGTATTTAAAATTCAAGCAGCATAAAAGAGACTATCTTCTAAATACTAGTAAAGTACTTCTTGTTGCAGATGTAGAATAGTTTTATTCGGGGCGTTGCGGGGTGTCCCCGCTGGAATGGGGTATGGCGAAGACACGATGAGTGGCTGAGCCTAGGGGAAAGGCTTTTCCCCTCCATTCGAAAGCCAGAATATTAAAATAACAATTTAATCCCTTTCCCTACAGCACCTGATTATTCCAAAGTTCTGCGTATTTTCCGCCTAGCTGCAGAAGTTCCTGATGGGTTCCGCATTCTGCAATGCCTTTATCCTGTACAACAGCGATTTTGTCTGCATTTTTGATTGTAGAAAGGCGGTGCGCTATAACAAGAGTTGTCCTTCCCCTAGAAAGGCTATCAAATGCCGACTGAATTTTCTGTTCCGTTGCAGTGTCCAGGGCGCTGGTTGCTTCGTCCAGAATCAAAATAGGCGGATTTTTCAGGAAACAGCGTGCAATGGAAACACGCTGCTTCTGACCGCCGGAAAGTTTTAAGCCTCGCTCACCAACTTGAGTGTCGTAGCCGTTCGGCATTTTTAAAATATCTTCATGGATTTCTGCCCGCTTTGCAGCTTCTATAATTTCCCGTTCTGTTGCATCAGGCTTTCCGTATGCAATATTTTCCTTTATGCTTCCAGCAAACAAAAAAACATCCTGCTGAACAACACCAATCTGCGACCTTAAATTCTGAAGCCTGATTTTCCTTACATCAATTCCATCCAGCATAATTGAACCGGCAGTAACATCGTAAAAGCGCGGCAAAAGATTGCAGACTGTTGTTTTTCCGCCGCCGCTTGAACCGACCAGCGCAAAATGTTCGCCGGCCTTTATTTCAAGATTTACGTTTTCCAGGGCCTTAGACTGCTCGTTATATGAAAAACATACATTCCTGAAGCTTATGTTTCCGCGCGCACTCAAAAGTTCAACCGCATCAGCGTCTTCCTTTATGGAAGAATCAGTTTTCATTATTTCCAGAAAACGGTGAAATCCTGCCATTCCGGTCGTATACTGCTCAACAAAAAAAATCAACTTGCGTATAGGAGCCGTAAACGCCGCAATAAAAAGATTTGCCGCAACCAGGTCAGGAACAGTCATCTTATCATTAAGAATAAAATAGCCGCCCAAGGCCAGCACAATGACAGAAAGAATGCACATAAAAAATTCTATCCCAGAATGAAAACCAGACATCGCCTTATAGAATTCTTTCTTGCTTTCCTTGTAAAGTTCATTGTTGCTGTCAAACTTTTCAATTTCAATCTGCTCGTTTGTAAATCCCTGTGTAACGCGGATTCCAGTAAGGGAATTTTCAAGAACGGCATTTATTTCCGCAGTCTTGTCCTTTACCTTGCGTGATTTTTTAGAAAGATTCGACCTGCTTCTAAGCGTAACAAAAATCGTTAGAATTAAAAAAGCAAAAACTACAACCGCAAGTTCCCAGCGAATTCTAAAAAGAAGGACGCAGCTTCCTATCAAAGTAAGCACAGAAGTTAGAAAATCTTCCGGCCCGTGATGCGCCAGTTCCGTAATTTCAAAAAGATCTGTAGTAGCCCGGCTCATAAGGCTTCCCGTAAGGTTCCTGTCAAAAAAGCCGAAGCCCTGCTTTTCAAGATGACTAAAAACATCGTGACGCATGTCTGTTTCTACCATAACGCCAAAATAATGTCCCCAGTAATTTACAAACCATAGGGCCGCATAGCGGATTCCGTAAGTTACAACCATAAGCGCAATCAATATAAAGAAAAAGCGCATTTTTCCCTGCGGAATGACCGTGTTCAGGACAGTACGGGTCGCAATTGGAAAACTTACATCGATTATCGCAATTAAAAGCGCACACATCATGTCTGCAATAAAATATTTAAGATGAGGTTTATAATAGCTGAAAAAAATCTTTACCGGTTTCTGATTAAAATTCATAAAAAGAATTATAACAGAATTTAAAATTGATTTCGACAGCCAGCTTTATTCCGAGCAATTGATTTTTATTAAGAATTCTGCAAAAATAAATAACAGAGAGGATTAAGATGAAAAAAAGTATTTTTTCTATTTTATGTGCTGCGCTGATTGCACTCAGTTTTTCTGGCTGTGCATCAGTTTCTGAACCTGCTGAAAAAGCAGAGACACTGTTGTACGGAAACATCGTTTACAACTTCAAGTGTTACCCGAACAACCATGGATTCCCGGAAAACGATTCAAAGACAAACGGAATTGAAATTCAGATTCAGAATCTGAAAACAAAAAAAGTTTACTTCATCAATTCAAAGTCTAACGGTGAAATCATCAGACAGAACCTTCCGGAAGGAGTTTACTGCCTTAAGAGAATCCAGAGAGGATTTAAGGTTACAAACGGCTGGGCAGACGACATGAAAATTAATTTTGAAACCAATAACTATCGTTTTGCCGTTAATGCTGACACCGTAACAAATCTTGGTCAGATTGATGTTAATATTGATATAGTAAATATTGATGTAACACAGTTTACATGGCGTCCAAAAGTTATATGGGACAAAGACTTCAGCAAGGCATACAACACATATGCAGCTAATCACATTGAATCACCATGGCTTGATAAAAAATGGTTAAATGCAAAAGAAAGCTTTGTATACTACGACGAAAATAATAAGTAAATAGATTTTGTTTTTTATAATACGTCGAGTCAAGGCACGCTTGCGCTTAAAGCCTTGACTTCGCCGTTTTAAGGGGTTGTATTAACCCCTTAATGTAGAAAAATCGCACTCCTTTTTATAAAGCTGTGCGATTTTTTTTTACACTTTCAGATAAAACACCTGCATCATCACCTTTGGATCCGCAGCATTCGTTTCATCAACAGTCATAATTGCAAAACCGCGTTTTTCCAGATATCCCGGAAGATTGTATTCAGTAAAGCCTAGATTACTCGTAATTTCCTTGTGAGTATGACCGTCAACAAGGGCAATTGTATTTTCATCAGCAAGCAGGGAAATAAATTTATTCCGCTCTTCAGAATTTTGAAGCACAAAATAAAACAGACCGCCGGCATAAGCCGGAACATGAGTGAACACAAGTTTTTTGCGCCCGTACTCTTCATATTTCATGTCGCGCTCAATTGTATTTAACTGACTGTCGCCAAGTGAACCGCTTGCAGAATCAACAAAATACCAGCTTATGGCTCCCGTCCGGAACTTGTACAGCGAAACATACGGATAACAGTGTGCAGAATAATAATTCCAGCCGGAATTATACAGGTCGTGGTTTCCAACAACATTAAATGTCTTAATGTTGCCGTATTTTTCTGTATTCATAAGAGACGTAAAGACCTGATACCTTATAAATTCCTCTTCGTAGCCGTGCTCAGCAACATCGCCTAGACAGATTGCAAAAGACGGATAAAGTTCCGGTGTACCGGCACTTTCCATCAGAGACTTGTAATTTTCCAGCCATGAAAGAAAGAGTGTATCCTGACGCGCGCCGTTGTTCCCATTGTTTTCACCGCCAAAATGAACGTCAGTCATAATCAGGACAGAAAACTTTTTCCCGCTCACCTTAGAAAAAATTGCCGTATCTTCTGAATTTGCAATCAAAGGACTGGAAAGATTCCACAGTTTTTCTGCACGGTTCACAACAGCATTAGTTCGGTATAAAAATTCTTCAAGTCCATACGAAGAACAATTACAAGAAGAAAAAAACATCATCAATGGGTAGAATAAAAAGAGAAACTCTAAAAGTTTTTTCATGGCATCAACCTCAAATTACAAAAAAGCCTGAAATCAACAACGTTAAGGTTTGAACTTAACGTAAACATATCTATGTACTGAATTTCTGCTTCTGCTCCGAGCTTAAACGTATTTGTAAGTCCATATTCTGCAGAAAGCCTGAAATCCGGCGCAAGAAAAAGCATGTACCTGTAATCAGAAAAGGAAGAAACCGTAAAATTAACCGCAAGTGGCGAAACCGGCTTAAAATTTATGTATGTAGAAAAAGCAATTGAATCGTTCACAAGCCAGTCAACAGAATCAGTTATGCTGAAAATCCGTGCTGCCTTCTTATGAAAAAACGCATCAAACCCAAGGGAAGTTTTTCTTCCAAGCGCATATTTTAATGTGGCTCCGCCAAGAAAATCCAGTTCACAGTAAACATCATCATAATGCTGAACATGAAAAATCAACTTTGGCCCCATATTAATGCGATCAAAAAAAGTAGGTGAATAAGAAACCGAAGTTGTAAAATCCATTACCGAAGTTTGAACCTGAAACCCTGCAAAGCAGTTAAGTTCCTTCATGTTCAGGCCAGCAGAAAAATCAGTAAGCAGGTTTCTCGGCGAAACATCCTTACCAGCTTCAAAAGTTGCACCGCAGGTAAGGCTAAAATTCGGTTCAGGCGTAATCCAGTTCACTTTCTGGGCATACACATTCAGCTGAGAAATTATAAAAATAACAAAACACACTGAAACTAAACAGATTTTTTCCTTCATTAAACTCTTCCTGCAACTTCCTCTGTCTATATAATCATGATTCCGGTAAAAATCAGCGGCCTGAATCCCTGATGCGCCCCGGAACATAATCAGGGTCTTCTATACGAAGCAGCGCACCTTCCTGAAGCGGAATCTTAGTGTAAAGAACACAGTCATGACCGTCGCACACCCAATCCCTTACAGTTCCTTCTTCTGGGTCAACAAGCGACCATTCAGATGGAACTGCTTTTGTTGAAACAACATCCGGCGAAACAAATTCAATTTTCTCGCCGGCTTTAATCATATTTAAAGGCTTAACCCTGTACATTGCCCAACCATCTGTCGCCAAGGCCCGCGGAGGATTCCTGTCCGGATGCATTTCAAAATCCTTAAGCCGGGCTTCCCTAGCCGCCGGATGCATTTCCTCAAGTTCGTGGACAACCGCTTCTTCGTGCGCCGCCCCTTTCTGCAGCACCTCGTTCATTTCCTGTTCACTAAGCCGTTCACCAATTTCCGCCGCAAGAATATAACGGCTGTCGGTAGCCCCGCTTACAGTCTTATTAGCTTCTGCCGGATTGTAGTAAAAACCGGTACTGGATTCACGATGACTAACATTTTCAAGTTCTTCGATAAACGGAGCGGCTTCAACGTCAGAAATTTTTCCCTCAAGGGCATCAAGAGCTTTTCTGTATGCTCGTGTTACAAGAGCAACATAATAGACGCTCTTCATGCGACCCTCAATCTTAATGGAATCAACACCAGCTTTCTTCATATCGTCAAGATGTTCAATCATGCGCAAATCCTTGCTGGAAAGAACCGCAGTAAAATCATCGCCTTCATAAACAGGGAAGTATTCGCCCGGACGCTTTTTTTCTTCCAGAACAAGAGCACCGGTTTCTGCAATCTGCTTTGCCTTAGAAGGATCAGCAAGCACATCAAAATCCCAGCGGCAGGTATGGCTGCATGCCCCCGCCTGAGCACTTCTTGCAGTAAGATATGCGCTCATAAGGCAGCGGCCTGCATATGCAATGCACATTGCACCGTGCGCAAAAGCTTCAAGTTCAACGTCAGGAACGGCATCCTTAATTTCGCGAATTTCTTTAAGAGTAACCTCGCGGCCAAGGACGACACGCTTAAATCCCATGGATTTGTACATTTTTACGGCTTCGCGGTTAACGCAGCTTGCCTGGGTCGAAACATGCAGTTCAACATCAGGAAAGTGCTTCTGCAGAATCGGAACCATTCCAATATCCTGCACAATAAACGCATCAATCGGGTAAGCTTTAAAATAATCAAGGTTTGCCAGAAAGTTATCAATGTCGCGGTTATGAAAAGAAATATTCAGCGCACAGTGAAGCCTTTTTCCCGGAAACTGCTTTTTAAGCTCAATAACTTTCTTATATTCATCTTCATAAAAATTGTCAGCCTTAACGCGCAGGGAAAAACGCTTTAATCCAATATAGGCAGCATCCGCACCGTAAGCATAAGCGTAATATAATTTTTCAACATTTCCTGCAGGCGAAAGTAATTCAATCATGCTTCTGTCCTTAACAAACTGTTTTCCAGACGCGGTTTGTTTTCGTATGTCTGGCGCTCAAAATTTTCAGAATCAATGCCGGAAATCACAGCCGAAAGCTTATCCAGAGCCTTATGCGCGTCATCAAGATATTCGTCCGCCATCTGGAACAGGTGCATCATTTCCGGCCACACGTCCAAACGGCATTCCAGACCAAGCTGCTTAAACAAAGCTTCAAACGCCTTAATGTCGCTCAAAAGAATTTCCTTTCCGCCACACTGAATGTAAACAGGCGGAAACCCTTCAAGCAGGTTGTTTGCCGCAAGTAGCGGGGAAACAAGCGGATTTTCAAGATTAGACTCATACGTGTACAGCGAAGCACAATTCTGAATCAAATCGCTTGAAAGTATTTCATCACAGTTTTTCTTTTTGCCATTAAAAAGCACCGAACTTTTAGAGAGATTAAGCCACGGCGAAAAAAGCACAACCTTTTTAATACACTTTCTGAATTTATCCTTAAGGTTCAGAAGAAGCGCCATCGCAATGCTTGCGCCCGCACCGTCAGCCGCAATAATAAATTCAGGAACTTCAGAATCCAGCGAACGATCAATCTGCTCCTCCGTAAAAAGAGAACGGAAAACCGACTGAACGTCCTCTATGGAAGCCGGAAATGCATTAACAGGCGCAAGACGGTATTCAGGAACGACAACGCGGCAAAAACACTTGTTTGCAAGAACAGAGCAGAATCCCCTATACGCCGCGCGCGAACCGCCAACAAAACTTCCTCCATGTATATAGAACATAACCCTCTTAGAAGAATAAAGTTCCGGCGCAAGCACATCACAAATAACTCCGCCGTAATTACGTTCCTGCCGCTCAACTTTATTCGGCAGAATCGGAGTATAAAATGCCTCATCAATTTTCTGCCGGAAAACATTCACATTCACTTTAGGATTATAAGAAAACAACTTTAATTTTTTTACCGCAGCCTTTCGGTTATCATTCGTAGCCATACTAAAAGTATAGCAAATCAGGCTTTATTTTGCTATATTGTAATCATGCCAATAAAAATCAATTCTGACTTACCAGCATGCAGTATACTGGAAAATGAAAATATTTTCGTCATGAACGAAAACCGCGCCGCTACTCAGGAAATACGACCGCTTAAACTGGCCATCGTAAACCTTATGCCTACGCGCGAAACAACAGAAACCCAGCTGCTCCGCCTGTTAGGAAACACTCCTCTTCAGGTAGAAATTACGCTGGTAAGAATGGAAAATCATGAATTCAAGAATACAAGCTCCGACTATCTGGAAAAATTCTACATTCCGTCAAGCGAAGTATTTAACCACCGTTACGACGGCATGATTATAACAGGCGCTCCTGTAGAACAGATTCCGTTTGAACAGGTTGACTACTGGTCAGAACTCTGCAAAATCATGGACTACGCAAAAGAAAACGTATTCTCTACCCTGAACCTTTGCTGGGGAGCTTTTGCAGCCCTTTACCATCTTTACGGAATCCCAAAGATTCCGCTCAGCGAAAAACTTTTCGGCATTTTCATGAATACGCGCACAACCCAGAACGATCCGCTCCTCCGCGGATTTGACGACACATTCCCTATTCCTCAGAGCCGCCACGTAAGTCTGCGCGAAGAAGACATACTTCATCACCCCGAACTTACCGCCCTTGCCCGCTCAGAAGAAGCCGGAATCACACTCATAAAATCAAACGACAACCGCCAGATTTTCATGACCGGTCATCTTGAATACGACACAAACACACTTGCAACCGAATACTGGCGCGACAAGGCAAAAAAACTTCCGATTGCAATGCCAAAAAATTACTTCCCGGAAAACAACCCAGACCTTCCGCCTAAATCTTACTGGCGAAGTACCGCTCACCTTCTGTTCAGCAACTGGCTCAACTACTACGTTTACCAGGAAACTCCTTACGATTTTACCTAGTCTCATTCGGGCGGCTCCAGCTTATCCGCTCCGCGGCTAAGCAAGAGGTAAGAAAAAAAAAGCTTAATTTCGAATTTTCAAATACAATAAAAAAAATAGCGGGAGTGAGAAAAACGTCTGCAAAAACATCCTGCGATGCTGCCGCGTGAGCGGCAAACTGTATGGTTCCAAGGCATCGCAGCATGTAGCCCGCTAGCGGGCGATTTTGACAGACGTTTATCGAACGGCAGCTATTTTTTTTAGTTCGAATTTTTTTTCAAAATTAAGACTATCTGTTCAACAACTCTGCAAGATCCTTTGCTGTAAAGTGCAGGTGTTCAGCAACCTTTGCGGCCGGTCCAGATTCACCAAAGCGGTTAATGCAGAACAAGTCAGCCTTAGAAGTTGCATAATGCTTCCAGTCAGCAGAAATTCCGGCTTCGGCACATACAACGCGTGCAGCACCGCCCAAAAGCTTATCCTGTTCAGCCTTATCAAGATCATCAAACATGTTGTAGTCAATTACAGAAACAACACGAATTTTCTTTCCAGAAGCAATTCCAGCGGCTTCGATTGCTGTAGAAACTTCAGAACCTGTAGCAAGAACGGTAATATCAGGAGTGCCATCACAGTCTTTTGCAACGTATGCACCATATTTTCTGATAGAGTTTTTCCAGTCAGAATCAGCCTTACTGAATCCCTGCAATGCCTGGCGCGTAAGTGCAATACAAACCGGATGATTCTTAGATTCGTAAGCCATCTTCCATGCTTCCATAGTTTCCTGAGCGTCAGCAGGGCGTAAAACCTGAACATTAGGAATTGCACGCAAAGAAGAAAGTGTTTCAACCGGCTGGTGTGTAGGACCGTCTTCTCCAACGTAAATAGAATCGTGTGTAAGCACGTAAATATTAGGAAGGTTCATAAGAGCAGCAACACGAAGCTGAGCCCTGAGGTAATCTGCAAATACAAGGAATGTAGCACAGAACGGACGCAATCCGCCATGCAGTGCAATACCAGAACATACAGCACTCATCGCAAATTCACGAATACCGTATTCAATTGTGCGTCCAATTCGGTTTTCAGGAGTATAAATTCCGTCGCAGTCCTTAAGTACAGTCTTGTTTGGACCTGCAAGGTCAGCAGAACCGCCCACAATGTTTCCGTATTTCTGGCACATCATGTTAAGAGCTTTTCCGCTTGCATCGCGTGTAGCCATCTTGTCTGTATCAGCAAATTCAACGTCTGCTACGTCACTAGTTGCGCTGTCGCTGTGGAATTCATCCCACTTCTTGCGAAGATCAGGATTTTCCTTTGACCATGCTTCAAATTCAGCATTCCATCTGTCTTCTGCAGCCTGGAATTCAGCTTTTTTAGCAGCAAAATATTCGTAAGCTTCAGGAACAACATAAAAATCCTTGTCTTCAGGAAGTCCCAAGACCTTCTTTGCGTGCTTAATTCCGTCTGCACCAAGTGGAGCTCCATGAGTATCAGCCGTTCCCTGTTTTGGAGAACTGAATCCGATTATAGACTTAAGAATGATAAGTGTAGGCTTGTCCTTGCATTTCTTTGCCTTTTCAACAAGCTTTACAATTCCTGCCGGCTTGTACATGTCTCCGCGAAGAACCTGCCAGCCGTATGCTTCGTAACGCTTTGCAACATCTTCATTAAAAGTAATGTCTGTGCTTCCATCGATAGAAATTTTATTCATATCGTAGAAAACAATAAGCTTACCAAGCTTTAATGTTCCAGCCAGAGAACTTGCTTCAGAAGAAATTCCTTCTTCCAAACAGCCTTCTCCAACAAGAGAATATGTATAGTGATCAACAATTGTGTGATTTTTTGTATTGAATCTTGCAGCAAGCATGCTTTCTGCAAGTGCCATACCAACAGCCATAGAAACGCCCTGTCCCAAAGGACCTGCTGTACATTCTACGCCGTCAGTAATTCCGTATTCAGGGTGACCGCAGCATACAGACCCTACCTGACGGAATGACTTAATATCATCAATAGAAACTTTGTAGCCGCTTAAATGCAAGATTGAATAAAGCAGCATTGAACCATGACCAGCAGACAGAACAAAACGGTCTCTGTCAGCCCATTTAGAATCAGCAGGATTGTGCTTAAGGATTTCGCCATAAAGGACTGCAGCTGCCTCAGCCGCACCAAGAGGCGTTCCCGGATGTCCAGAATTTGCTTTCTGAATCGCATCCATAGACAAACTTCGGATCGAAGTTGCAACAGCATTAATTGCTTTCTCGTTCATTGTTTTTCCTCTTTTCCGTCAGAACGACGGTTCGTTTAGGAGTTGTTTTGTATTACGAAACTCCCGGATCGTATCCAAAATTTCGGCTTCACTTGCGTGATCAGCCAATAATTTTCTAAAACCTGAATTTTTCATCAGTTCTGCCAGAGCAGCAAGAATCTGAATGTGATCAGACTGATTGGAAGCAAGAATAACAAACATGCAATTTACAGGTAATTCATCCGGCGACTGCATTTCCAGAGGCCTCTTCAGGCATGCAATTGCAACGCACTGTTCAGACTGTTCCTTTATAACTGGAATACGGCAATGAGGAATAGCAATCCCATTACCAACAGCCGTGCTCATTACCTTTTCCCTGGCACACAATCCCTCGTAAACATCATCCTTTGAAATACTGTCCGAAAAATTCATTCTGTCAACAATATTCCTGTACACTTCGCTATAAGAAGAGCCTTCTACTTCTGTATAGACTCCACCCTTCTGAATCAGCGCTTCCAATTCAACAGACATTTCTATCTCCATTACTTTTTTAACTCATTTTATTACAGAAAAACCGTTCTTAGATTCTCTTGCAATAACCTCTTTAAGGTCTTCACTTACGCACTCGAAATTCAACTCCATACCCTCAATAGACAAAAGAATTTCCTTCTTTTCGTGAATTACAGAAGCTGAATCTGATTCCGAAACTTCCAGAATATGCATCACATGGCTGAAAATCTGAGAAAGAATGACAAGCGACTGCTGAGGATAATTCGACAAATCAGACTTAATCATATCGATTGAATAAACAAGCGCATTTACCTGCTCAAACAATGCCAATGCCTTATGCCTGACTTCTCCAATTTCAGAATCCGCAAAACGGTTGTAACTCAAAGAGAGTATATCATGTCTATTTTTCAAGTGCAATAACATGAAATTCTGCTGAAAACAGGTTAGTTTATAGATATTTGGATACAGTTTTTTTAAAACCGACTTATAATCCGTTGATTCATTGAACAGGCAGTCCTTTAAGTAAGCGTCCGTTACATACTGCGGCACAGGCTCCAGTGCAGCTTCCGAAGAGCAATCATCTTCCTCGTAATCTTCAGAAACTTCATCTTCATCAAGATCATCATATGGAATTGAGCCAGTATCAGACTGATTCCACTTTCCGATTGCAGGAACATCTTGCCCTTTAAACCAAAGCCGGGTCTCTACTCCAAAAAGTTCAAACCCAACCTTATGTGTCCGCTGAAAAAATTCCGCCAGAGAACCACAGTTTCTTCCGCACAGAAGTTTCCTGTGATTTGCAAAAACAATAGCAAGCTGGTCCTCTATAGAAGAAAGCGGTCCTGAAACTTCAAACGAAGCAAGAAGATTTTTTTCAAGTTCGCCATACCAGTCGCCGCGGTCAACGTCGCTCATTGTCATTTGAAGCCCAGTTGTTTTTCTATGCTCAAATTCGACGGTAACTTCAAGCATGTCCCAATCAGTTACCCTGCACAAAAGCCTGTCGCCTGGCTTAAATCCGTCTGCAATAAGCGGTTCCAGGGAATTACCTGTAATATGAACAAGCGGTGGCAGAATGAATTCCGTCTTTCCTAAATCAATGTCTGCATTTGCTACGTCAGACGCAATGTACTGACTGGAATATTCATCCCCGTACAGCGAAAAAGCGTCAAGCACATACTGGCTGTCAAATTCTCCGACTTTTTTAGGAAGCTGCTCGCCCTTATATATAAATTTTATTGCAAAAGACAGTGCTGAAGGATCAACAAAAGGCATGCACCTGTCGCCGGCAATAAAAAGTCCCTGATCAAATTCTTTTCTTCCAGGCTTAAAACTGAAATATTGATTTGTAAATGCTGCCGCCCGAGTTGCATAGCGTCCGTTTTTAAGCACAAAGACATATTCGGACTCTTCAAGAAATGCCTTGCATTCAGACATGTCCGTCTTTACGTTGCACTTCTTTATAAACTCGGTAAATTCTTCAAGAGAAAAGATTTCTGTGTATGATCGTAGAAACTGGTTAACAAGAAGTTCGGCCTGGATTTTCATTTTAGTTCACACGAATATCTACCGCCGGAAGCGAAAGTTCCTGTAAAAGAGTTCTCACCTTTTCTTCAGAAATGCCTGAAACTTTGAATGTTAGTCGGCGTTTTCCGGCTTCAGGAAGTTCTCTTGTAACAAGAGAAACCAGATTTCCATTTTCTGCCGCAAGACCGTCTACAAGCTTGGCTACAGAACCCGGTTTATCATCCAGTGTAAGGATTACACGAACGCCGGAATCATTGGCACCAAACATCTCTGTAAAAAGCCTGAACAGATCAGTCTGTGTAATAATGCCGACAACCAGGTCGCCAGAAATAACCGGTACGCAGCTGATGGAATTATCCTGCATTATTTTTGCAGCATTTTCTACAACTTCTGTATCCGGAACAGTAATTACTTTTTTTACCATTACCTTTTCTACAGTCAGTTTAGAAAGCAGATATCCTATTTCATATTGATCCAGTGTTGTAGCATCAGAAGGAGCAGCCTTTTCTATATCGCCCTTTGTAAGCATTCCAACAAGCTTAAAATTCTTATCCACAACAGGAAGTTTTCCAATATTCTTCTTATTCATCAGAGCCTTAGCTTCCGTAACTGAACATTCTGGAGTAATTGTAATTGGATTTTTAGTCATAACATTCTTAACGAGCATAAAAACCTCCATGAATCAAATGATTCTCAAAATTCTAACTTACCTGCTATAAGTATAACACATTTTTTTAAAAAGCTATAAAAAGAAAATGAAGAACAGCGGAGAAAGCAATTAAAAAAATAACTATCGGTCAAAAAAACCCTTCCAAAACCGCCCGCTAGCAGGCTACATACTGTTGTGCCTTGGAACCATACAGTTTGCCACTCACGTGGCAGCACAACAGAATGTTTTTGTAAGGCATTTTCCTCCCTACCGTTATTTTTTTTAGTTTTTCGCTAAAAAACTTCCTTATCCTTCTTTCCCGCTTCATCAACCGCCCAAATAAGCGGCTTTTACCGACTCATCTTTTATAAGATCTGCCGCTAATCCAGACTTCTTTATTTCTCCGGTTTCCAAAACATACGCCCTATCCGCAATAGAAAGCGCCTTATACGCATTCTGCTCAACCAGAAGAATTGTAGTTCCGTCAGCGTTAATTCTCTTGATGATTTCAAAAATTTCGTCAACTAGAATTGGTGCCAATCCCATGGAAGGTTCATCCAGCAAAAGAAGGCGCGGCTTAGACATAATTGCGCGGCCCATTGCAAGCATCTGCTGTTCACCGCCGCTCAAAGTACCGGCAGCCTGGCGCACACGTTCCTTAAGACGCGGAAACAACGAAAACACCTTTTCCATATCCCTGGCAATTTCTGCCTTATCCTTTCTTAAATAAGCACCTAGTTCCAGATTTTCCCTTACAGTAAGGTTTGCAAAAACGCGGCGACCTTCCGGAACCTGAATGAGGTTTCGAGCAACAATCTTATCCGCACTCATGTCAGAAATATCTTCGCCTTCAAAAAATACAGAACCACTCTGCTTTTTAATAATATTTGAAATAGAATGAAGCGTAGTTGTCTTTCCAGCACCGTTGGAACCAATAAGGGAAATAATCTCTCCATTTTCTACATCAAAACTGATTCCTTTAAGAGCCTTAATCGCTCCATAGCTTACACAAAGATTTTTTACCTGCAGCATCATATTCCATTCCTCCACTAGTTATTTCCAAGGTAAGCCTTGACTACATCATCATTAGAACGGATTTCTTCCGCAGTTCCGTTTGCAATAATTCTTCCATAATTAAGAACCATGATTCTTTCGCAAATACCCATTACAAGCTTCATGTCATGCTCTATCAAAAGGATAGTAAGATTAAATTCCTTCCTGATAAAGGCAATCAAATCCATAAGTTCCTTTGTTTCCTGCGGGTTCATTCCGGCAGCCGGCTCATCCAATAGAAGAAGCTTAGGATTAGAAGCAAGCGCGCGGACAATTTCTAGCTTACGCTGTTCACCGTAAGGCAGGTTCTTTGCAAGCTCACCAGCTTTATCTTCTATATTAAACAGCTTAAGCAGATGCATACTCTTTTCCGTCATAAGCTTTTCGTCCTGCCGGAATTTAGGCGTTCTAAAAAGAACATCCAGCGGATTTATAGAACGCGAACTGTGCAATGCAATGCGCACGTTATCCAAAACAGAAAGATTTCCAAAAAGGCGGATATTCTGGAATGTCCGCGCAATTCCCAGCTTATTAAGCTGCGCCGGCCCCATCTTATTTATAACCTGAACCTTATCGTTTCTGTCCCAGAAAGAAATCTGTCCGCTTGTAGGCGTATATAGTCCCGAAACCATATTGAACATAGTTGTTTTACCGGCACCGTTCGGTCCAATAAGCCCGATAAGTTCGCCTTCATACAAATCAAAAGATGCGTCGCTTATGGCGCAAAGTCCGCCGAACACAATCTGAACATTAGAAACCTGAAGAACTAATTTTTTTTCTGCCATAAAAACTGTGCCCCCTACTTACCGCAGCGCCTAGCCAGAAGCTTTTTTAAGCCGCCGTCACGAATCCAGTCAAAAGTACCCGTAAAACTGAATTCCTTAGTGCCCAAAAGTCCCTGCGGTCTGAACAGCATTACAAAAATAAGCACAACCGGATAGAACAAAAGCCTGTAATTCTGCAGGAACCTTAATCCTTCCTGAAGATAAGTCAGAACAAAAGCCGCAAGAACCGAACCAGTCATAGAACCCATACCGCCAAGAACAACAAAAATCAAATAATCAATTGATTTTGTAAAAGCTGCCTGCTCCGGTTTAATGAATCCAACGTACATTACATACAGAGCACCGCCAATTCCGGCAACAAAAGAAGCCATTACAAAGCCAGTCATCTTATACTTGAACACAGAAATTCCGCATGACTTAGCCGCAATCTCATCTTCTCTCACAGCAAGAACCGCACGACCGTAAGAAGAACGTATGATATTCTGAATACAGACTATAATCACAACCAGAACAGAAAGAATCGTAAAAACCGCAACCGAAGGACTTAATGTCAGAATTGTAGGGAAGGATTTTCCGTTAGGACCGCCAGTCCACTGCTTAAGGTTTACAAGAACAACGCGTATGATTTCTCCAAACGCAAGCGTAACAATCGCAAGATAGTCACCTTCCAGCTTAAGCGTAGGAAAGCCGATTAAAAATCCAAAGAAAGCCGTAATAATTCCGGCCAGAATAACAGCCATCCACAAAGGAAGATGCGCATTAGAATTCAAAAGAATAGTAGCATATGCCCCCAGCGCCATAAAGCCGGCCTGCCCAAGGCTAAGCTGCCCCGTAATACCAGAAATAATATTTACGCTTATAGCCATAATGGCATAAATCCCAGCCAGACTAAGAATTCCCGAGACATACGCATCCATTATTCCGGACGCAGAAAGAACAGTAGGAACCAGAACAGCCAGAACACTTACCACAGTCAAAATCAATGTATTCCGTAAGAATTTACTCTTCATCATTTTCTCCAAAAACTGCACTAAAAAACGCCGGCACCGGCTAAACCCGCAGCAAAATCAGCCGCAACCGCCGCCCGCGCAAAAAAAAAAAAAAAATCAGACTTTTACCGAAGTTTTTTTACCGAACAGTCCCGCCGGCTTAACCAAAAGAATTACAATCAGAATAATGTAAGAAATAGCATCCGCATACTGACTGCTTATATACCCCTTAGTAAGAGTTTCCGCAACGCCCAGAATAATACCGCCAGCCATCGCCCCCGGAATAGAACCGATTCCACCAAGAACTGCCGCAACAAAGGCCTTAAGTCCCGGAATATAACCCATTACAGGATCAATCAGCGGATATGCAGTCGCATAAAGCACACCGCCCGCACCGGCAAGCACAGAACCAATAACAAAAGTAATCGCAATAATGCGGTTCACGTTAATTCCCATAAGTGCCGAAGCCTGAAGGTCAAACGAAACCGCCTGCATAGCCTTACCAGTCTTAGTCTTATTAACAATAAAGTTCAGCACAAGCATAAGAACCGCGCTGGAAACAATAACAATAATCTGAAGGTTAGAAATCGAAAAAATACCCAGAGAAAAATTCTTAATCTTCATAGTCGGAAACTGACGCGGATCCGGACCAACAAACGGCAGAACGCGCATCATATTCTGCAGGATCAGCTCAACTGCAATCGCCGTAATCAAAGAATTCAACCTTGGCGCATTTCTCAAAGGCCTGTAAGCAAAACGCTCAATCAAAATTGCAAGCAGAGCGCACAAAACCATAGCCGCAATAAAAGCACCCGCAAGCCCCGGAACCGTAGCCCCAAAACACATAAGCACAAAAAAGCCCGCATAGGCGCCCATCATCATAACGTCACCATGAGCAAAGTTAATCAACTTAACAATACCGTAAACCATGGTGTACCCAAGGGCAATCAGCGCATAAATACTTCCCAAAGAAAGCCCATTAACCAGCTGTTGTAAAAAAATAGAACAGGTATTCACATGTTCCTCCAGCAAAAAAACTTCGGTTAATTTTATAAGAGATAAAAAAATCTTACAATAACCTGACCAACTTATAACTAAAATTGTTTCGATTTTCTTTTTCCCAGGCGAAACTCCTCCGCAACGGGTCATTCCAGGCTACCCTCACGGTCGGTACCTCACTTCCGTTCGGCACGGCGCACTTCGTGCGCCCCTTCCATCCCCCGCGCCGGCAGATTTCGCAGAAACATCCGGTGGTTGAGCCTATCGACTCGTAAGAGCACGAAGTAAACCACCATTTAAACGCAAAAAAAAGCGGCAGCCAGAGCCACCGCTTTTGGTCATTGAGCCTGTCGAAATGACCGCATAATCATATTTTTTAGAATGTCAAACCGTAGTCTTCCGGATTCTTTTCGCTAACCAAAATCGGCTGAGTTGTAGTACCGCCGGCAAATGATACAGAACCACCGCTTACAGTTGCACTTGTTCCATCATACCAGTTGTAAACTTTTGTGCCATCATCAAACAAGCCGCTTACATCAACATCTGTTCCGCTGATGCTGATTGCAACCTTGTTTTCGCCGGCAGAACCGCTATAAGAACGTTTGTAAGCCGTACCGGTTCCAGCTCCAACAGCAGGGTTATACTTACGGAAGTTACCAACCTTACCCCAGTGAGTTGCACATGCACCTTCTGCAGCATCCCAGTTAAAGTCACCGCGAGTCTGCATGTCTGTATCACAGCAAGAAGTATATGCCAAAGGACGGCTTGTTTCGTCACCGTAGTAAATCTGAACTCCACCAGGAGTAAGCTGGAGCATAGTTCCAACTTCTGCCTGATCGCTTGCACGGCACAGCTTAGTGTCATGACTTGAAATATAAGTCAGAACATTGTTTCGGTTTCCGTTTCCATCGCTGTCATCGTTATTATTAATAGAAAGATAACTTGACCATGTACTTTCACTTGGATAGCTTGAAGAAGTTCCCGAACCAGCAGAAGCATTAAAGCTAAAGTTAATCATGCTGTCAAACTTACCGGTTGTGTAATACTCGCCTGCACCGGCTGTACTTGTCCAGCCAAAACATTCACCTGTCATCCAGAAACTTTCATCCCAGTCCGCAGCACCTGTATCTTTACCGTTGTACGTCTTGCTCTTGGAAGAATCTTCTCGCCATGCTTCCAAAGCTGCCTGGCAGGCAACCTTAAGCTGACCCCAGCGTTCCGGCTCAACATGCTTTGCAGTATCACAGCGGAAGCCGTCAATACCAAGTTCACGAACCCAAGCACTGAGCCAGATTACCTGATATGTACCAGGATCAAGATCCCTGTCTTTGCGGTAGTTTCCAGAATATCCGTTCCAGTCTGCATTTTCTACAGAAGGATTGTAGTATGCAGATTTATACGAAGAACTATCCTTTCCCCATTTTGTAGTCATTACAGGAGCCATTCCAACGCTAGTCTTGATTTCATGCTTAACATCAGGCAATCCACCGCAGCTTCCGCCGTATTCAGAACCAGATTCATAAGCAAACGAACGAATCCAAGGTCCCCACCAGTTTTCCCAGGCATCAGTTGTCCATGAGATTTCCGAACCATCAGCATTTACGTTTGCATCCCAAAGACCCTCAGTTGTGCTGATCCATGTAGCATCTGTAATTGAAGTTTCACCAAAATTATATGTAATCATATCTGCAAGGTTATTGTAACCAACATGGTTCATTACAATATCCATTACAACACGAATTCCCTTTGAGTGGCACGCATTTACAAAAGTACGGAATTCTTCAACAGTACCCATATTTGCGTCCATACTTGTCCAGTCAAGAGTGTAATATCCGTGGTATGCGTAATGCGGGAATTCCTTGTTCTTTCCGCCTACCCAGCCATGAATCTGTTCGTAAGGAGCAGTAATCCAGATTGCGTTTACACCAAGCTTGTCAAAGTAATCAAGTTTAGCAGTCAAACCAGCAATATCACCACCATGGAATGTCGCAATATCTGGAACATTTGAATTCGATTCATTATTTGAACGTCCGTATCCATGGTCATTAGTGCTGTCCCCGTTATTAAATCGGTCAGTCAAAACAAAGTAAACGTTAGCATTATCCCAAGTAAACGGATCTTCTGCCTTGTCCGGATTGTAAGTCAAACTTGCAGAATCAGAAGCGTTTCCGGCACTGTTAGAACAGCTTGCGCTTACACTTATAGAACCAGAACTTGTAAGACCAAGTGATTTTACGCTCTTAGTAAATGTCTTTCCTGTAAAATCAGTTCCCCATCTGTATGTAGTTCCGGCAACAGTAACAGACGCACTGAAGTTTTCTTCATCGTAGCCATAGCCGAATGTAACTGTAATTGAATCATTTGGTCCAACTTCTTTTCCGTCTTTTGGCTTAACAGAAACTGATGGAGTAACAGGATCCGGTTTTACCGTCGGGTCTGCGTCGTAGAAAGTGCCGGCAGTTCCGCTTACACCTTCTGCATCGTACCAGAAAGTTGTTGTTTTTCCAGTAGAAATTGCAGAACCACCATTTAAGTGAATCTTAATTTCTTCAGTATTCGATGTATCAATTTTTGAAACATCCATGGTTGCCACATACCAGCCTTCGCCGTAGATTAAATCGTCGGCAGAAGTCATTGTAACTCCAGGCCAGCCGGCAGAAGTTGTAATATTTGAAACACTCGAAGTATAAGCCCACAAAGTTGGAGCCGAACTTGCAGAAACATAAATCTTAACCGCATCCCCGGGTTCTTCTGCACTGTTTACAGTAAGAACAACCTTGTCTTCTGTAGAAACTACAGGACTCGGGTTAGTAGAAGAACATGAAGAACCGTCATACCAGAAAGTTCCAGCCTTACCAGTAATTTCAGAACCACTATTTAACTTAAAGTGAATTACTTCACCTGTTGCATAACTGGTAAAATCAGCCATGTACCAGCCCGAATAATCAGACATATATGCAGAAGATGCAGCAGACATTGCATTTCCCGGCCAAGACTGACCTGCAAGTTCAGAAAGACTTGCTCCATCTGGTTCCCACGCCCACAAAGTAGGCGCGCTACTTGCCTTTACAAACACAATAGTCTTACCGTCAAAACTTACATTTTGACCGGCAGCCTGATAAGTTACATCTACAGTTGTAACTTCACCTTCAACAACAGTAATGTCTTCTTCTGCAACAACAGTACTGCTCGAATTCAAAACCTTTGCCTTCCAGTTTCCAGGATAAGCCAAAAGTTCAGCACTTTCAGAAGAAGCAAAAGTTACCTTTTCAGAAGCAACATCTGTAATCTGCAAAGTATATCCCTAGCATTAGAAGAAGTAACCGAAACAGTACCATAGCCGCTTACAAAAGCAGAAGCCGAAGCTGAAGTATAATCCGGGTAAGCCTCTGCAATAGCCTTTGCGTTAATCAATGCAGGATGAACAGTCGTATCAATCGCACTAGAAAAAGCCGATTCATCAATATTTGCAATTTCAATTTTCTTTGCTTTAATAAGATAATAGTAAACATTACCAACCGCAGTAGAAGCCCAGTTTACAGTTACTGAGTTCGAACCAGATTTTACATCCACAACCGCACGCATAACTGCACCAGTAACATTAGAAGTAACAGTTACAACACGGCGTCCAACCGGAACATTATTCACAGTTGCAGTTCCCTTACCAGCCTCATCACCCATAGTAACAGTGCCTGTAATATCACTGATTCCATAACCGCTTACAGCAATCGAAGCACTCGTAATGTCTTCAGCATCCAGCGCACGAGACGTCTCAATAGAAATACTGCCATACTCAACAGCACTCTTTTTGCCCGCCCCGCTCTGAGCAAGCATCAAAACTAAATCATTTTGAGAAGAAATTTCATTAGAACAGCCCAAAACTGAACTAAAGACACAGAACCCGGCAACCAGACTCAGAAAAATTTTTCTAAGCATAATACAACCCCTTAATTCTGTTGCAAAAACAACTTTTAATAGATAGCGATAAGACAGATAAGCTCAATACTTTTTTTATACTTAGATTATAAAATACAATTTCTACAAGTCAAATTTTTTATTGTTAAATTTTTTCAGGTGCCATTCTTCCCCAAAAAGTCCTATTTAAACGCAAAAAAGCGGCAGCCCAGGCTGCCGCTTTTTATATTTCCAGTGGCAAGTTCTCACTTCCACCAGGTAATTTTTTAGAATGTTACACCGTAATCAGCAGGATTTCGGTCTGAAACAAGAACTGGAGTTTCTACAGAACCACCATTAAATGTTACCTTTCCGCCACTTACTTTAGCAGATTTACCATCGTACCAGTTATAAACTGTTGTTCCATCACTGAATAAGCCACTAACATCTACAGTACCACTACTAATACTGATTGCAACTTTATTTGTTCCGCCAGCATTAGTTCCGTTATATGTACGTTTATAAGCATTACCAGAACCAGCACCTACAGCAGGATTGTACTTACGGAAGTTACCAACCTTACCCCAGTGTTCAACCATAGCTTTCTTTGAACCATTGATATCGCTCCAGTTCATATCTGAACGTGAAACCATATCTCCAGAAGCTCCAGAATATGTTGGACGGTCAGATTCATCACCATAATAAATCTGAACTCCACCTGGAAGAAGCTGAAGCATTGTTCCAAGTTTTACACCACCCTGACGGCAGATATTTGTATCATGGCTTGAAACATATGTAAGCAAATTATTGTGGTTACCATTATTGTTATCATCTTTTGGATTATTATTGATAAACATGTAATCTGTCCATTCAGATTCTTTAATCATGCTACCAGCAGAGTGTCCACTTGTACTTGAATCACGGAAGTTAATCATCGAATCGAAATAACCTTCTGTATATGGAGCACCACTATAATCATTACCACGAGGACAACATTCACCTGTCATCCAGAAGTTTTCATCCCAGTTCTTAGCGCCAGAATTATCTACTTTTGTAGGATCCTTACGCCATGCTTCCAATGCAGACTGACATGCCTGCTGAAGTTTCTTCCAGTACTGTTCCTGTACATGTTTCTGTGTATCACAACGGAAACCGTCAATACCAAGTTCGCGAACCCATGCAGAAAGCCAGATTACCTGATAATCAACTACAGTTCCTTTGTTACTTTCACGCCAGTTTCCAGACTTTCCATTCCAGTCAACATTTGCTACAGAAGGATTCTGATAATCTGCATAAGTATGACTAGTCTTGTTTCCATACGCTTTTTCAGTTGAATTATTTACTTCTTTACTCCATTTAGTCTGAAGGAATGTTGGAATTGTTGCATTACCTGATTTTTCCTGAACAACATCAGGAAGACCATCAAGACATTTTGTAACATCATCATTACCAGGATTTGCAAAACCAAATTTTCCATCAAAACCGCGGCACCAAGAAGACCACCACTTACTAAAGTTGTCTGAATTCCAGTTAGTTCCCCAGTCGTCACCACCTTTTGCATACTTACCATTTGTTGCAAAACAAGCGTGATTATATTTTCCAGGATTTGTAAGAGAAGCATCTTTGAATGCACCAAAGCCATAATCAATCATATCCTGCCAGTCTTCATAGCCAGTGTGATTCATTACAACATCCATTACAACACGAATTCCGTTTTCATGACATTTCTGTACAAAAGTGCGGAATTCTTCAACAGTACCCATATTCTGATCCATGAAAGTCCAGTCAAGTGTGTAATATCCGTGGAAAGCATAATGTGGGAACGCATCACCAGCACCGCTTGTCCAACCATGCATCTGTTCATAAGGAGCTGTAATCCAGATTGCGTTTACACCAAGTTTCTTAAAGTAGTCCATCTTAGCAGTAAGACCTGGAATATCACCACCATGGAATGTAGCGTACTGTGGAACACCACTATTTACACGACCATAACAGTTATCATTATTTGAATCACCATTATTAAAGCGATCCTGAAGAACAAAGTAGCAGTTTATGTTATCCCAAGTGAATGTATCTTTTACTACAGGAGTAGAAGTTGTTGTATAAGTCTTTGGTGCCGCATCCACTTTCTTAACGCTGTTTGTTACGCTTGCGTTTACTGTGATTGTTTTGTCAGCTTCTGTGATTCCGAGGTCGCTTACTTTGATTGTAAGAACATCATTTGTAAAATCTGAATATGCGTAAGTTTTGCTTGCATCGCCAGTAATTGTTACGCTTGCTGCAGAAATTGTGTCATTTCCGTTTGTAAGAGTTACAGTAATCTGTCCACTTGTAGAAATTTCATCAGTATCAGGTTCAATTTTTACTGTTGGAGCAACAGGAACTGTTGGATTTTCTACAGTTACCACTACACCAGAAACTACCGGAGAAGGGTTTTCTGTTTCAACTGTACCGTGATCATACCAGAATGTGCCGGCAGCACCAGTAATTTCTGGATCTGACCAGTTCAACTTAAATACAATAGTTTTTCCAGTTGCATAAGATGTATAGTCAATCATGTACCAGCCGCTTGGATCAGCCATGTATTCAGATGTTGCTGCAACCATTTTTGTAGCAGAACTTGAAGTGTTCCAAGAGCCACCTGCTGTTTTTGTCAAAGCTACACCATCAGTTTCCCAAGCCCAAATGTCTGGAGCACTTGATTTCTTTACAAAAACAATTGTCTTATCAGAAAAATCTACACCTTCGCCATATTCAACAGTAATAGTTGTATCTTTATCTGCACCAATAATTACATCTTTTACCTGGTCTTCAACAAGATTTCCGTTTGAATCAAAAACCTTTACTTTCCAGGTTCCAGGATATCCTGCAAGAGTTGTTGTTCCATTTGCAGCCAAAGTTACTTTTTCAGAAGCGATGTCTGTAATCTGAACTGTATAGCCAGAAGCATTTTTTGAAACAACTTTCAAAGTTCCTTTTGCAGCAATATAATCGTCTGCTGAAAGTCCGTTTGCATTAAAATTAGCAGCCTTAAAAGCAGCCGCAAAATCTTCTGCCTTGAACAGACATGCATGAACTTCCGGAATCTTTGAGCTGAAAGAAGATTCTTCAATAGAAGAAACATCTGTTCCAGCTTTAGTCAAATAGTAGTAAACATTTGCGACAGCTGTTGAAGCCCAGTTTACTGTACAAGCATTATCATCTCTTGCTTCTACATCACAGACACCGCGCATAACAGCACCGTCAATGTTTGACTTTACAGTTACAACACGATTTTTACCAACTTTAATGCCTCTGATTGTTGCATAGCCAAGACCACCAACAATATCAACATTTTTCTGTTCAATATCATCCATATCGGAACCGCTTACAGTTACAGTCGCACTAGTAAGAGTTGAAACATCAATAGCTCTTGTTCCATTATTAATTGTAATTGAACCATACTTTACAGATTCTTCTGCTGTTTTAGAAGCAAGAAGATAAGCCATGTTGTTATTTTCATTTAATGAATCAGAACAACCAAAGAAAGAAAGCATACCTACAGCAAGAGCAGCCGCAGCAGCTTTAATCAAAAACGTTTTAATCATAATTCTCTTCCCAAACTTTTATAAATCACTGCATGACGCAGCAAAAAACAATAAAAAGACGTTGTAAACGCCATATTTTATTCACGCATTTTTCGTCCCCTAAAAATGCGCAAATTAAGCCCCTGAAAGTTTTCACCTTCAGAGGCTCATTTTTTTTAATTATTAGTTGAAGTCAAAACCGATTGTTGCAGAACCGTCTTCATCTGTAGGAATATTTACAGTTACGATAATTGTTGCTTCACAACCATTATAAGTAACAGTGATTACTGCAGTTCCGTTTGCAACAGCTGTAATTGTACCGCCAGAAACAGTTGCTACATTTGTATTGCTGGATTTGATTGTAGCCTTAGATGTAACATCTTCTTCATCAGCAGAAGAACTAGCTTTGTATGTTACTTTGAAAGTTGCAGTTTCTCCCTTGCTTGTCAAAGTGAAAGAAGATTTAGAAACATCAATTTCTGGTTCATCTACATATGCAGCAAGTTTAATTGTTGCAGTTGCAGAAAGATCTTCGTATTCAACTTTTACAACAACAGACTGTTCAGAACCTGATTTATTTTTGTTTGTAAGTACACCATTTGCCAATGTTGCATAATCTGAACCTGAAACAATTGAATATTTTACATCAGAAAGTGCAAGAGTAGATTCTGTTCCACTTTCGTGAGTTCCTTTTGATTCCAAAGTAAGTTCATTACCATATGCAAGTGTTGTTGCACTTGTAATTGCAACAGAAACAATCGAATCATCAGGATCTACAACAGATACAGAAATTTCTGCCTGTTCTTTTTCACCATTTTCTTCGTAAGTAATTGTAATTGTTGCAGAACCAAGTCCGTGCACTGTAATTAATCCAGCATTTGCAGTTACAACAGAATCCTTAGAAGACTTTGCTTCAGCAACTGCAGTAACATCACCTGTTGTTTTATCAGAATAATTTGCAGTTACAGTATAAGTTCTATCCGATTCAGCAGAATCTTCAGTCAAAGTATAAGCAGTTTTTACAACAGTAATAGATTCAAGTGTTTTAGAAGGAGCTTCTACAGCCTTAAACCAATATTTTGCCTTATAGTCTTTACCATCTTTTGTAACTCTAATTGTTACTTTTATAGGGTCATCAGCATCTGTTACCTGTTTTACAACAAGTTTAGAGCCTTTAACAGCAATATAATCTGTATCATTAGATTTGATTTCGTAATCATCATCGTCAAGATCATCAAAATCAATTGGATCTTCATCTACAGAACCATCACTATAAGTATATACAACTTCTACATTGTAAGACTTTCCAACATAGAGCTTCTGAGCATCATCTTTAGAAGTTGCTTCCGGATCCAATTTACCATCTTCACACAACTGAATTCCAGTAATTGTCTTTCCCGAACCGCTACCAGCTGCTGCTGCAGCAACAAGAGCCAGATTTCCAGTTTCTTCATCAATTTGACAACCAGTGAAGAACATTCCAACTGTAACAAGACCTAAAAAGAGACTTTTAAAAACTTTTTTCATTCTTTTTTCTCCTAAAGAATATAACTTTTTTAATGTTCACAGAGCCCTTGCGGATTCGATGAATTTTAGTGATTGGTAAAATAAACTGATAATAGGTTTCTCTAGAAGTACAAACTTTTTTTTATTAAACTCTCACTTTCTTTATAACTCTATGATAAGGCACATTCTCAATAAGTCAAATTTTTTTTTTAAAAATTTTTAATTTTTTTTGTTAATTTTTTTTTACGGCCTGATTCCGGCAATTATGCTGAAAATTTCTTTTTCTCTTAGCGTAAATTTTGCAAGACGTTCCGGAACAAAAGACAAATAAAAGACACCCCGCTCATCCTGACTAAAAATCGGTACCAAATCACGGATATTCTGATTAAAATACAGCCACGCCTTCAGGTAAACAAAATCATCACCGGAAGTATACTCCGCCTTCTGACACAGCGAAGAAATCAAAATGTCCTTTTTAAGTGCCGTATGTTCGTTTGCAAACTGTTTTTCAGCCTCGTGAACAGCCTTATAAAGATTATACGCCGACATAAGATTTAGACAGTCCCTGCGCACCGGATTTTCCGAATCATCAGAAGCCGCATTCGCACAAAAACGATTGTAGGCAGCCATAACAACATGCTCAAACTCCTTCTGATTCTGCTCAATGCGTTCCTCCAGCAGAGTTTCCCCCGATTTCTGAATCTGCGGCCCAGACTTTTCAGCCGCCCCAGAAAACCTCCTGAATTTTTCCTGAAAATCCATTACAGCCTTATAAACATCCGGTTTTTTATTCATACAACCATTCTATTCCCAAAAAACACATTTGTAAAAAATTTTCTCATGGCGCAGTGCCCCCGGTGATTGAGCCTGTCGAAATAACTACCAAAGCAAAAAAATCTTCCAGCGCAGCTCCTCCGCAACGGGCGTTCCGTGGCCCGCTAACGCTCGGTCTCACTTCGTTCGCCTGCACTACGTGCACCACTCCATGCCCGGCGCCGCTGGAACCGCAGAACCCTCCGGTGGTTGAGCTTGTCGAAACTACCGGAGCGGAAAATCTTCTGCGCCGATCAAGTGGTTCCCGAGCTTGTCGAAATGACCACAAAGCAAATCCACGCGGTCTCTTCAAAAAAAACTCATAGGCCACAAGAAAAAAAAAAACGCCATACCGAATGATTACCGGCATGGCGTTAGTTTGTAAAAGATTCTCTTTTATTTCAGATATGCACCTGCTTTACCAATTTTTCCGGTAATAGAAGGATCCAGTGTTGCATTTACATAAACAGCCATTGAAGCTTTTCCACTGTTCTTTGTGGTAATAGTTCCACCTGCACCAATTGTCTGTTTATCGCCAGAAACTACATCAATGTATGTACCGGCAGGAAGACCACTAAAGCTAGCAGAACCTGAAATAGAAACAACTGCAACACTATCAATTTCATTAGAAGTATAGCGTCGTACAAATTTCATATCTCCATAACTCTTGTACTGACCCTTTCTTAAAGCAGGTACAGCCGCACGAATCTGATTCAAACGCATAATATGCTGAGACAATGTGCTGTCAAGAGTTTCCTTAATTGCTCCGCTTGCCGAATATTCACCTGTACCGTCAGCAGATACAGAACCTTCGAGGTGATCTCCAAAATAAGCACGACCAGATCTGTTATATGGAACTCGGTTTCCATTATACCAAGGTTCAATCTGTTCCCCTTTCTGGAATTCAATTTCAGATCCGTAATAGATACAAGGAATTCCTCGGAAGGTGAACATTAAATCAAGATTTTCTGCCCATGCATCAGTTCCCTGGTCATAACGAACGCCAAGAATTGTATTTGGACCATAGTCATGGCTGTCTACATATGTAACATTCCAAGTTGAATCATTGAAGTATTGATCCTCTTCAATACAACAACTATATGCCTGGTTTGCATTAAGGAACTGATGATGCATGCGGAAGTCAATTACACTTAGACCAGAATATTTTGAATAATCCGGAGAATGATAAGTTACACCACTTAAGAATGCATTATCAGAAGTCAACTGATTACTTACAGACTGAGCATTAAAGTGAACTTTACACTGAGCAAGATTGTCTTTTGCACCTGAGATATAGTCACTTACCCCCTTCCATGGATAAGAAGAATCCAGAGTTGTTTCATTCTGGTTCCATGTATAGAAACAAACAGAAATACCAGGAAGGTCTGCATTGAAAATGTCACAGCGTTTTACGCATGCTTCACCAAACATAAAGAACTTATCGTTTCCAGCATTTTTCGCAGCTTCATGGAACTGAGGAATAAATTCATTATTCATCGTAAGGCGGCTGATATGCTTGAGGGTATCAATACGGAATGCATCTACACCCATTTTTATATAATTGATATAGCAATTTCTAAGGTATTCAGCAACTTTTGGATTTTCTGTATTCAAGTCAACACAGTCACCTGCCATTGTTCCTACCTGAACTTCATACGATTCCCATTGATCAAAATTAGGACAATAATGGAAAAGCTTTCCTACTTCTTCATTATCAACCTCAAGTCCGTTATTCATTGAATAAATACGGGCATTATACATAAGAGAACCACGTTTATCATCATCATAATATCCGTTTGCATCAGCCTCAAGTTCTTCATATGTATTATATTTACCACCAGTAAGAGCTTTTACACCCTTATTAAGAAGGTCATATGTATTTCGACCGTAAATATCAGTTGCATTATGATCCGGAGCCATAGGAACACTGTATTTTACGCCGTTATAAACTCTTACATCACCATTGTAATCCTTTACGGTCATTGGGAGAATATTTCTTTCACCAGCGTTCGAACAGTGATTCAATACAATATCCTGAATAACTTTCAAGCCTTTATCATGGCAGGCATCAATCAAAGTCTGATAAGTAACACCAGTAGATTCATAACGAGGATCAACCTTACTGAAGTCCGTTGCATGATATCCGTGGTAATCAAGGTCTGATGCATTTTCTACAACCGGTGTAATCCAGATTGCTGTAAAACCAAGAGCTTTAATATAATCAAGTTTTTCAATAAGTCCCTTGAAATCACCGCGCCAGCCCGGATCATTATGATCTTCAGACCATAAAAATTGCTGATCACCCCAGCAGTAACGGTTATTACTAGAATCACCATCATAGAAACGGGTTGTCATGAGGAAGTAGATTGTTTCGTCGCGGAAATCCCAGTTTGCGTCAACATCAATTGTTTCACAGTCCATTGAAACTGTGTCTGAAGAAGCACCCTCGTTATCTTTAACTACAAGAGTAACTTTGAATGTTGCACCTACTGTACTTGGAGCACTTACAGTTAATGTCTCTCCTGTTAAAGAAGAAGTTGCTGTTGCACCCGTTACAGTCCACTTATAACTTGCAATTGTTCCGCCGTTCTGGTCATAAGAATCTGTTCCTTTATATGTCAAAGTTTTTCCAGGAGACATTTTCTTTGGACCGGTGATTTTTGCTACCGGAGGAAGATTTGCGTTGCTTGTTGTAAATGAAAATGTTTTTTCATTTGAAGCATTATTTGCAGAATCGTAAACGACCGCCTTAATTACGTGTGAACCGTTTGCAATATATGCAGTTTCCCATGTGTAAGTGATTGTTGAAGTTTTTCCGCTTAAATTTATAGTTGTAAGGGCTACACCGTCCATAGTTAAAACAGCCTTAGAAAGATTAAGATTGTCTGTTGCTTCTACAGAAAGAACCACATTTCCAGAAACCGTTCCGCTCTTATCTGCTGTAAATGAAACAAGCACAGGAGCTTCTGAATCATCCGGGTTAGCCTCATACCAGGTACCGTCTTTGTACCACCATTCACCGGCTTCGCGAGAAAGATCCCCAGTCTGACCACTTCCATTGAAAATCAAATTACAAGAAGTTTTTTCGATTTCAACATCGTACCAGCCGTCGCCATCGCTATCGGTCATCGCTGTTCCCGGCCAACTTCCATATAACTCTGTATTACTACCAACCCATGCATAAATATTTGAATACCCGCTTGAAACAGAACAGTGCACAATAATTCTGTCTGTTACAGTTCCAAGGATACCAATATTACAAGTTCCACCAGCAGTTACTGTTGCATAAGTTTTCACAACCTGCTTGCCATTCTGTGTTACATAAACCGGCCATGTACCAGGAGCAATACCGCTTAAAGAGCCTTCTCCTGCAGAAACACTTGATTTTATAGAAGAAACCGGGTCACCAACCTGAATTGTGCAGCCGTCATAGTAATTTGTAAAAGTAACAGAACCAGTTTTTAGTTCATACTTAGAAATCGTATTTATCCCGTTTACAGAAGAAGATGAAGCATAATCAGATGCAATAGCAGAAGCATCATACAAAGACCAATTCTTTGTTGCGCCAGAGATTTTTGACTGAACCGCTGTTTTTTCAACAGAGGCAAGATTTACGCCTTTTGCAAGAAGTTCCGCAAAAACATTTCCTAAAAGCGTTGTACTTTTATCTATATTAATGGAATTGCTGTTTCCGGCAGCGATATCTGTTACACCGCGAAGCATCACAGTTCCAAGTTTTTCATTTGTACTGTCATACGCATAGACTGTTACAACGCGATTTTTACCAACAGGAATACCCGTTATAGTTATTGAACCGCTTCCTGAACCGTCTGTGATTGTTTCTGACTTTGCAGTAACAGGGCTTTCTATTCCAGTTCCTGAAACAGAAGCATAAACATAAGAAATGTCAGAAACATTCAATGCACGCGAATCACCTGAATTAATTGTAAGCGAACCGTACTGTACTGTTTTTGCATTAGCTGCGGCAAGCATTCCCAACAAAACATCATTTTTGTCATTTAAAGAATCTGAACATGAAGCAAAAATAAGTACAGACAAAAATGCCAGACTGCCCAACAATTTTAAGGCAAACTTTTTGAACATAATTCCCCCTGATGTGGAAACATAGATAAAATAAATTGAAATAAACTGAATACGAAGAAGCACAAACTTTTATAAATAATTTCAAGGCTTTCCAAAACATGGATAACCCCACTCTCTGACTATAATTGTAAATCAGAATTCTCAATAGTCAAATTTTTTTTAGCCATTCGAGGATTCAAAATCCAAAATTGCAATTACAAATTGAACTAGTTCATTTTGAACCTCCTGCTTATTAGTTCAATTTGATATCACAATCTTCCGAAATAATTATTTCAACCAGTCAGTGTCTTCGCCGATTTTTCCAGGGCCGTTCAACACGTAAATGCGCATATTGCCGGTTGTACAGCCTGAAGTAGTAATTGAACCGCCCTCAGATATTGTTTTTCGGTCGCCGGTAATTACATCAACATAAGTTCCGGCTGGAAGACCACTAAAGGTTGTATCAGAACTTATAGTAACAAGAACAAAACTGTCTGTTTTTGAATCAGTGTAGCGCCTCTTGAATGCCATTCCGCCTGAACCGCAGTTTTCCGTTGAATACTGACCTTTCTGAAGAGCAGGAATTGCACGGCGAATCTTATTCAACCTCATAATGTGCTGGCACAAAGGCTTTTCCAGTGTTGTTTTTACGGCGCCAGTTGTTCCGCTTTCAGAATATTCACCAAAATCCGATGCAACAACATTTCCTTCAAGGTAATCGCCATAATAAGCACGACCACTTTCAATTAATGGAATAACTGGTCCCTTATCGATAGGCATACCCGCCTGGAATTCAACTTCACTTCCATAATATAAGCACGGTATTCCACGGAAAGTGAACATCAGATCAAGATTTTCAGCCCAGGCATCAGTTCCGCCGTCATAACGGTATTCAAATCTGTTGCTTGGACCATAATCATGGCTGTCTACATAAACAACGTTCCAGGTTGCATCATTATAAAGTTTGTCATCACCATGAACGCCAAAAGCTCCGCTGGCAGAATTAAAATTCCAGTGCATAGGAAAGTCAATTACATTAAGACCACTGGCCTTTGAATAATCCGGAGTATGATAAGAGTTTCCGTTCAACAAATGGTTATTAGAAGTCGGCCGGTTAGAACGAACCGAATGAGTTGCCATTCCCTGCTTCTGAACAGCAAGAGAATTTATTGGAGTCACAGTTTTTCCATCTTCGGTTTCCCGGGTCCAGTAAGTTAAATCTTTTGTAACCCTTTGTTCATCTTTTTCTTCATTAGAACAATCATTTGTTTCAGGTAAAATTATTACCCCTTCGTACATATCTTCATCGTCCATGGTAAAACCGTAAGTTTCGTCATCTTTCCAGGTATAAAAATACGGCGAAAGATTTTCTACGCTTCCGCGGTAAGTTACTTCGCTGGATTTTGCGCAGATTTCTGTAAACATATAGAAGTTATCATTTCCGCATCTTGCTGCCGCTTCCTTAAAGGCATCATTAAGATAGCAGTTGAACTCAAGACGGCTCATATGCTTTCCGGTATCGATTCGGAAGGCATCAACGCCCATTTCGATATATTTTGAATATGAGTCCACGATGTATTTTAAAACCTTTGGATTTTCTGTATTCAAATCCACACAGTCACCGGCCATCTGGAAAAACTGAACGCTAAAATCATCCCAACTGCCAAAGCCAAAATGATGATAATAGTTGTGCTTTTCATGGTTCTTCCAGTCTGTATTTTTCATAAGTTTTAAGCGGGTGGCATACTGACTGTCACCGTCCAGATTAAAATAACTTTCATCCAGCAGCGAATTTGCACTGAGTTTTAAACAGGCATCAATATCTTCAAGATTTGCGGAATAATCTTTTTCGAACATAGGCGCCAGATTTGCTTCACCAAAGTTTCCGGTATGATTGAATACTACGTCCAGGACAAGCTTCATATCCCGGGCATGAACTTCATCTATCAAAGTCTGAAAATCAACGTCACTTGATTCATAGCGAGGATCTACTTTTTGAAAGTTCATCGCATGATATCCGTGATAATCAAGACCTGAACAGTTTTCTACAATCGGAGTAATCCATACGGCACTAAAACCAAGAGCTTTGATGTAATCAAGTTTTTGCATAAGCCCCTTAAAGTCCCCGCGCCAGGCAGGATCATTTGCCGGTGTTTCAGGATTTTCATCCCAGCAGTGAACATTATTAGAAGGGTCACCGTCATAGAATCTTGTAGTCATTGCAAAGTAAATTGTTTCTTCGCGGAAATCAAAACTTTGTGAACCGGAAATAACTTTTACTTCTTTTGAAACCGCTTCTGAACTAGCCCCATCGCTATCTTTTACCGTAAGTTTGATTGTTACCGTTGTTTCGGTAGAAGGCATTTTTACAGTGAGAGTGTTTGTTCCTTGACCGCTTACAATTGCAGCCCCCGTTACCGTCCAGGAATAAGATGCGATTGTTCCGCCGTTCTGATCGTAAGATTTTGAAGCAGAATATGTTTTTTCAGAATCAATTTTTGCAGCGGTTGTTCCGCTAATCACAGCCACAGGAGGAAGATTTACATTGGATGTAGTAAATGAAAGCGATTTTTCTTCAGAAATATTGCCTGCAGCGTCATAAACTACGGCCTTTATAACATGCGAACCGTTTGGATAATAAGCAGTCTCCCACGAATAGCTTGCAGAGGAAGTTTTTCCACTTAATTTCAAAATATTCAGAGTACTTCCGTCCAGAGTGATTACAGCTTTAGAAAGCTCCAAATTATCCGCTGCTTCCACTGTAAAAGTTACTTTTCCAGAAACAGTTCCGCTCTTATCGGAAGTAAACAAAAGTAATTCCGGAACTTCCGAATCATCCGGGTTTTCTGCATACCAGGTGCCGTCTTTGTACCACCACTCGCCGGTTTCCCGGGAAAGATTTCCTGTCTGACCACTGCCGTTAAAAATCAAATTGCAGGAAGTTTCGCTGATTTCCACATCGTACCAGCCGTCGCCGTCGCTGTCGGTCATGGCTGTTCCCGGCCAAGCACCAAATAATTCTGTAACACTCGGCTCTGAACCAACCCATGCATAAATATTTTTATAACCGCTTGAAACAGAACAGTGCACGATGATTCTATCCGTAACAGTTCCCAAATTGATTGTGCCAGATTCTTCTCCGGCTTTTACGGTCACATAAGTCTTTTTTACATTTTCACCCGGCACTGTAACATAAACTGGCCAGGTTCCAGGAGCAACATCCGTTATTTTTCCTTCACCGGCAGAAACATTCGATTTTATGGAAGAAACTGGATCGCCAATCTGAATAGAACAACTGTCATAGTAACTTCTAAAAGGCACGGAACCAGTCGCAAGAATATAAGAATCGGCAGAACCGAGAGAATTTATTCCACTACCACTAAAATCCGAAGCGATTTTTGCAGTATTGATTAAAGCCCAAGTTTTTGAAGAATCGATTTTTGCTTCAATTGCTGTTTTTGTTGCAGTATCAATTTTCGAAATATCATAACCAAGGGACAAGAGGGAATCAAAAACATTTGCAATTGCCGTTGTTCTCTGATTCACACTAATTGAATTGTCACCCTTATCTATATCTGTAACCGCACGGAGCATTACTGTTCCAAGCTTATTTTTTGAACTGTCATAAGCATAAACAGTAACAATGCGGTTTTTGCCAACAGGAATATTATTTATAGTCAAATTTCCAGTTCCATCTTCAGCCGATGAATAGTCTGATTCGATTACCGTTGAAATTCCAGTTCCCGTTACATAGGCCTTTGCAAATGAAATGTCAGAAATGTTCAAGGCGCGGGAAGCAGCAGAATTAATGGTCAAATCGCCATATTCCTGAATCTTTGAATCTGCAAGCAACAATCCTAGAAGAGCACTGTTATTATTATCAATAGAATTTGCACATGACAAAACAAATGCAGACGCAAACAAAGCGGCAACAACACAAAATACCTTTACAGAAAACTTTTTTAACATAATAATCCTCACTTTATTAATTAACTTTATGATAAGGGCGAATTTTTAATATGTCAAAATTTTTTTTCAAATTACAGCAAAAAAAAATGCCGCCAGATACATTTGTACCGGACGGCATTCTATTTCAGTTTAGAACCATTTATTTGCTTATGATTCCAAGCTTTTCACGCATCATTTTTTTTGCTTTAGATTCATCGTTTACCATAAGAATCGGCTGACCTGTAGCATCAAGAGCATCACGCCACAAAGCTCCTTCAGGATCTACAAAGTTGCGGCTTGCAATTGCCATTTTTGTAGGAATGTAAACGAACTTGTCATGAACAAGACCTACAACCATCTTTGTTTTTCCGGCCATAGCAGCATGAACAGCATTGTTTCCAAGGCGTTCACAGTATACAGAGTCAGAAGCGATTGTAACTGCAGAACGAATCTGATAGCTAGGATCACAATACTTAAGATCGATAGGAATATTTTTTGAAGCAAAATACTTCTTAATTTCATCGCGGAGATATACACCGATATCTGCAAGTTTTTTGTTACCGGAAGCATCTGTTGCTCCGTCTGTTATGAACAGTTCCTGACCTGCACCTTCAGCAACAACAACAACTGCATGCTGATGCTCCTTTAAGCGGCGTTCAAGATTTGCAAGGAATCCGTTCGGACCGTCCATATCAAATGGAACTTCCGGAATAAGACAGAAGTTTGTTTCGTGAGAAGCAAGCGCTGCCTGAGCTGCAATAAAGCCAGATTCACGACCCATAAGCTTTACAACAGAAATACAGTTTGGCTGCGAACGTGCTTCCATGTGCATTGAAGCAATAGCTTCCTTTGCCTGCTGAACAGCTGTTTCAAAACCGAATGAGCGGTCAATAAGAAGAAAGTCGTTATCAACAGTCTTAGGAATACCTACAACTGCACATTCAAGTCCGCGTTTCTGAATTGCTTCTGCAAGTGTAAGCGCACCGTGCTGTGTTCCGTCGCCACCAATTACAAACATCATGTTAATGCCAAGACGTTCAATTGTATCTACACCGTCAGTTGGAAGTCTGTCTCCACCGCCACGGCTTGTTCCTATAAACGAACCGCCGATCTTGTGAATTTCATCAACAACATCAGGAGTAAGCTTCATAGGTTCAAGATTAGAATCCTGGAACAATCCTCTGTATCCAAATCTAAAACCTAAAATTTCCCTTACTCCATAACGATTCCAAAGGCAGCGTACAACTGCGCGAATTACGTCATTCAAACCAGGGCAAAGTCCACCGCAAGTACAGATACCGGCCCTAACTTTTTTTGGATCAAAATATATATTTTCTCTCGGACCTGCTTTCTGCAGAAGATTTGAAGAATCTACAGAATTTAACTCATCAGGACTGAAAACATTAATTCGGTTGCGTACAAAAGATGTATCACGAACATAATTTGCACAGGCGTCTCCTACAACAGTCGACAATTCGATTGGAGACTTAATTTTGCATGGTCCCAACTGTTCTACAGTAAAATCATAATTCTTAGGCTTAAACATTTTAGCTCCTGAAAATACACACGGTGTATCAAGTTAGGATATCACAAAACCGGCATTTCGTTCAATTACTTTGCAGATCAAAATATATTTTTCTTGACCCGGAATCCTCTGTTCCATATATTTAAATTAATATTGCAACAAACGGAGGATAAAATGTCTCTAAAATTAAGAAATTCATTGATCATAATCGGAATCATTGCCGTTCTGGCATTCAGCTGCTATTCATGCGTAACCGGTTCCTATAATTCAATTGTACAGATGGACGAACAGGTAACTGCTCAGTGGGCACAGGTAGAAAACCAGTACCAGCGTCGCTATGATCTTATTCCTAATCTTGTTTCTACCGTAAAGGGATATGCCGCTCATGAAAGCGAAGTTTTTTCTCAGATTGCAGAAGCGCGTTCTAAAGCAGGCGGAATTGTAAATATCGATTCCAGCATTACAGATGACCCTGAAAAAATGGCACAGTTCCAGAAAGTTCAGGACACTTTGGGCGGTGCACTTCAGAGACTTTTGAGCATTTCGGAAAACTATCCTGACCTTAAGGCAAACCAGAACTTTCTGGCACTTCAGGACCAGCTGGAAGGAACAGAAAACCGCATTGCCGTAGAAAGAAAACGCTACAATGATGCTGCAAGGGCTTTCAACACAAAAATCAGGTCTTTTCCTACAGTTATGTTTGCTTCAAATTTTGGATTCAAGGCAAAGGCATATTTTACTGCTTCTGAACAGGCTCAGACTGCACCAAAAGTGGAATTCTAAAGTCTATGACAACACGCTATTTATTGAAGAAAATAAAACTTTCCGACAAGGATATGGAAGAAATAAAAGCTGCCGTTAGCCACGCTGAATCAAAGACAAACGGCGAGATTGCGCTTGCACTTACAGCAGAAAGCGATTCCTATTCATTTTGGGAACTTCTCTCTGCGACTTATGTTGCTGCGGCAGTATTCATCATGCTGCTTCCGTTTGCCGGAGCAATATTTAATTTTTACGAAAAGCATTTCTGGAGCGTGCGTTCCTGGGTTCTGCCGGCTTTTTACGGAATAACAACTCTTGCCACCATTGTAACGGCATTTTTTGTAATGAATATTCCGGCATTGGACAGACTGATTATTCCAAAGAGCATCCAGCACAGAAACGTTACTTCAAAAGCTTTTGAACATTTTGCAAAATCCGGCGTTTACGAAACCGCAGAAAATTCAGGCATTCTGATTTTTGTTTCTTTCCTTGAACGTCAGGTCCGCATTATTGCAGATTCCGGAATTGCCAAAAAAATTCCGCAGGATTTATGGAACATAATTGCAGACGATCTTGCAGCGGGAATTAAAGCCGGAAAAACAAAAGAAGGATTTATAAATGCCGTAGAAAAATGCGGCGAACTTCTGGCGGAACATTTTCCGGCCAAGGCAGAAAACCCGAATGAACTGCCGGACGGACTTGTAATCCTGAACTGACAATTAATCTGGACTTTTAACAGGAGAATTTTATGAACTTTAAGGCTTTCAGAGACCTGCATAAACAGCGGACAAACATATTCATTTTTCTCTTTACTGCGCTTTTTGCAGTAAATATTTCTGCGCTTTCCGTGCCGTCTCCAAAAGGATACGTAAGCGATTACGCAGGACTTTTAAACGCAAACCAGACAAGGGAAATTTCTTCGTATCTTGAATCGCTGGATGACACAACAGGAGTTCAGATGGCGGTTCTTATAATTCCAAGCCTTAAAGGAGATGACCTTGAAGTTTTTTCCATGAACGTTGCAGAAAAATGGCAGATTGGTCAGGAAAAAGAGGATAACGGGGCGCTTCTTGTAATTGCACTGAACGACCGCAAGATCAGGATTGAAACAGGCTACGGACTTGAAGAAAAACTTACGGACGCAAAATGCGGACTAATAATCAGGAACATTATTATTCCGGAGTTCAGAAACGGTAATTATGCAGCTGGAATTTACAAGGCAGTCAGGAATATGGGCGGAATTGCCACAGACAACGCAGAACTGATTTCTAAAAAAATTCTGAATCAGGAAAGTGACAACGAAGAAGACTTTGCCGGAATAATCATAGGAATTGTTTTCCTTGTCGGCTGGCTCATGCTGATTTCTTCACTGGCAAAAAGCCGAAACAGGGGTTTACTTTCCTGGATTCTGTTGGATGCGCTGTTCAGCAGTTCCGGACGCCGCCACAGAGGAAGCTATTACGACGGTTTCAACGGATTTGGCGGTTCCAGCGGCTTAGGCTCAGGCGGACACAGCTTTAGTGGAGGCGGCGGTCATTTTGGCGGCGGCGGAGCTTCCGGCGGCTGGTAGGCGACCACTTAAAAAATCAGCGTAATAACGAGCGGGCTGTCAGCGCTCTATATGAATAACAACAAGTTCTGGGGGATTAAAAATCCTCGGAACATTCGGGACCTGGTAGGAAAGCCCGCGGCTTACTATGAATACAGCTGGACTTTTTGAAAATTTATAGCGTCCACCCGCGTACTTTGGAAAAAGTCCCTGCATCGGCGCATAAAGTCCATTTATAAACGGCGGGAACCTCCACTGTCCGCCGTGCGCATGGCCAGAAAGAATCAGATCATAATCATATTTTAAGTATTCATGTATATATTCCGGACGGTGCGCAAGTAGAACAGAAAGCCTGAATCTTCTGTTCTGTTTTAATTCATCTTTTAAATTTGCAGCCTTTTCGGAAACGTTTTTTAACCGGGCAAGATACTTTTCCCTATCATCTTTTTCTTTCAACCTTTCTTCTAAGGAAAGATCTGCAAACGGATCGTCAATTCCCGTAATTTCAATTATTCCTTTTTCAATTTCCAGAACGGCCGTTTCATCCTTTAAAACTGTACCACCATACTCCTTTATCAAAGGCGCAAAATCATCATTGTGAGTTCCTGCATATTCATGATTGCCAGTTATATAGTAGAAAGGTGCAAAACCCTTTATTCCTTCAAGAAGAAGCCGTACATTATCTTCTGTTTTTGTTCCTTTTCTTGAAAATTCAAATGTATCACCTGTAAAAAATATAACATCCGGAGAAGCGTCCCTTATCTTCTGCACAAGTTTTTCTTCATTTTTTCCAAAATCATTGCTGTGAAAGTCAGAAACCTGAACAATACAAATCTGTTCTTCTAATTCATAATCATTTATTTCGTAATTTTTTGTATTTATTGTAGCACAGGAAACAAAAAGAAAAGCTACAAACACAGGAAACATCTTTCTTATCAGATTAAAAAATGGAGCTTTCATTTAATTGAGTATAGTGAATTATTCTGTTATAGTTAACAGTGCTAGAAAGGTGGTAAAAATGGCTTACGAAGTAACAGCAACTAGACGCCGGCCCCAGCAGTTTGAAGATCTTGCAGGACAGGAATTTGTTGCAGAAACACTTAAAAATTCAATAAAGACAAAGCAGTTTGCACACGCGTATCTTTTTGCAGGACCAAGAGGTTGTGGAAAAACATCTACAGCCAGAATTCTTGCAAAAGCGCTTAACTGTCAGAATTCAAGCGAACCAACATGCACTCCATGCTGTCAGTGTGAATCGTGCCGGGCAATTACAAACAGTTCAAGTCTGGACGTAATTGAAATAGACGGTGCTTCAAACACCAGCGTAAATGACGTACGCCAGATTAAAGACGAAGTAATGTTTCCGCCGACTTCATGCAGATACAAAATTTACATTATCGATGAAGTCCACATGCTTTCTACAAGTGCATTCAACGCACTTTTAAAGACGATTGAAGAGCCGCCGGCTCATGTAATTTTTATTTTTGCCACAACTGAACTTCAGAAAGTTCCGGCAACTATTAAATCACGCTGCCAGCAGTACAACTTTAGACTGGTTTCTACAGACCGCCTTAAGGAACTTCTGGAAGACGCCTGCCGCGAAACAAACATTCAGGCAGATAGCGAAGCGCTTTACTGGATTGCAAAAGAATCCGGCGGTTCCGTTCGCGACTGCTACACTCTTTTTGATCAGGTTGCAGCGTTCAGCGACGGCCAGATTACATACGAAAAAATCCGTGACAAGCTTGGACTTCTGGGCGTTGACCGCCTTAATTCCCTTTTTGAAGCCTGTTCATCCGGACAGTCTGAAAATGTCCTTAACCAGCTGGATTCTTTCCTTCAGTCCGGGATTTCAATTGATCAGCTTATTTCAAATTCAACAGAATATCTCAGAAGCCTTCTTCTGATTAAAAACGGCATAAACAAGGAATCTCTTTTAGGTCAGTCTCCGGAACGATACAGTGCGGCTGTTCTAAACGGCTGGAATACAATCCAGACCGAAAGAGCCCTTTCCATATTTTTGCAGCTCTACAGAGACATACGCTATTCTCTTTCCCCGCGCTACGAACTTGAACTTGCTTTTTCAAGACTCTGCTGGTTAAAGCAGTATGTTTCGCCGGTTGAAGTTAAGGCTGCAATTGATAAGGCGCATGCGCTCCTGTGTTCTGCACCGGCTCAGGGCGGTGCAACCGCTAACACAAACCCGTTCGCCGGTAATGCCGCATACACACCTTCCGGTGCTCCAGCCGATAACGCTATGGGTAGCAGCGCATTTTCACAGAGCGCGCCGATAGTACAGAATAACAGCGACTCCCCAGCAAACGCAGAAACTTCCGCAGCAGTAAGTCCATTTGCCGGCTCTGGCGCAACCATCCCGAGCACCAGCGGAACTCCTTCTGCTGCAGCGGGTAACACAACTTTTGGCGCTGGAAGCACAATGAGCGCGGCTGGTAATGCAAGGTTCGGCGCAGGCAGTGCAGCAGACACAGCAGATAGCGCAATAAACGCAGCAGGAACTGCGGACAGTACCGGCAATGCCGGCACACCGAATAACACAACTGGCGCCGGGGATTCTGCAGCACAGGGAAACGGTGGCCAGCTGCCGCCGGGACTTCAGATGTTCAGTATGCTCCAGAATAACGGACAGACATCTGGCGGTACAGATTCTTCCGGGGGAAATTACGCAGATCCCACGGCAATAACGGAGAATCCGAACCCTTTTTATAATGGCGGAGCTGTACCGCCTTATAATACAGCGGCCACAGCTGACTACAATTCAGACTACTCGTACGATGACCTGGGAAATCCGGAAAACAGCAGCGTTCCCGATGAAGAATGGACTGTTACGGATCCGATTTCTGCAGAAACAGAAATCATTGAATCTTACGAAGCGTCTGTTGATGCTCAGCTTGCAACAGAAAACACAGAAGACATTCATAAATCAAATCAGAGCATTACAATTCCCGACGGTTCTGTAATCACTGTTTCAAGCGTTTATGAACAGCTTATTTCAAAACTTTCCTCAGAAAATCCTATGGCAGGTTCCGCTTTAATGCAGACCGGCGAATGGATTTTTAAAGGCAACACGATTTTAACAACAATTGAATCAGAGTTTCAGCTTCGGACAATTCTGGATGCTGTCCCTCAAATCAACGGCATCCTGACAAACATATGCAAGACACCAATGCAGTTTGAAATAGCAAAAAAAGAGCTTCCTAAGCAGGTTCAGGAAACACAGCCGGTTCCAGCTCAGGTTCAGCTTGTTTGTTCTGTGTTCAAAGGAACAATTATCGGTGGTAAAAAATAAAAATCTGTAGATTTTTGGAGTATATATGAATCCTTTCGACTTACTTAAAAATTCAGCTGCCATCAAGGAACAGGCAGAAAAACTTCAGAACGAAATGGCTGCAATCACAGCCGAAGGTTCAAGCGGCGGCCGTATGGTTACCGTAACAATGAATGGAAAATTTGAAATGACTCAAATTCACCTTGATCCGCTTTGCGTAGATAACAGGGACGTAAAGATGCTTGAAGACCTTATTATTGCAGCCCATAGGGACGCAATTTCTAAAATTCAAGAACAGATTAAGGAAAAATCATCTTCTCTCTTAGGCGGACTCAATATTCCTGGGATGGGATTTTAATGAATATAATCGATGAACTTACTGCATCATTTTCTAGACTTCCCGGAATCGGAAAAAAAAGTGCAGCACGAATTGTAAATCATCTTTTAAAAGCTGACCCTGCATACATGCAAGCATTTTCAAGGCAGATTGCAGAGCTTCAGGAAAAAATTAAGCCATGCTCAATCTGCGGCTCATGGACAGAAAAAGATCCGTGCCCTATCTGTTCAAACCCTGTAAGAGACAGAAGCATAATCTGCGTAGTGGAACAGCCGCAGGACGTTCAGACTATAGAAGCAGCAGGCGGTTACACTGGACTCTATCATGTTTTAGGTGGAGTAATTGCCCCCCTTGAAGGAATCGGTCCGGATCAGCTGAACATTGCATCCCTTATAATGCGTGCAAAGGATGACGGAATAAGTGAAATCATTATTGCCACAAACCCTACATTTGAAGGCGATTCAACAGCCCTTTACCTGCAGAGGCTTTTAGCAGAACACACAAGCGTAAAAGTAACCAGACTTGCCACAGGAATTCCTGTAGGCGGAGACCTTGAATACGCCGACAAACTTACACTTGCCCGAAGTTTCAGAGGTCGTACCGCAATTTAACAATAAAAAAAAATAACCCGAATATCAGCTTTAATCCGATATTCGGGCTTAATCAGCAAACTTGCCGCAAAAAATCTATTTCTTCAGCCTGTTAAAAAGTTTTACCAGCAATCCGATTTTGCCAAAAAGAAGCCAAAAAAACAGCGCAGCAACAGCAAGCAAAGGAATTCCACAGACAATCATATAAAAGATGACAGAAATGAATCCCGCAAAAAATGAAATTACGTTTGCCACAAAATGGCGTACGCCGTCACCTAAATCCGGAAAAGTAAATCCGCCTGTCGTTGTATTGTACGGGAGTTCCATGTAAACATTGATTGTGGAAAAATCAATCTGATTAGAAAGCCGGTTCAAACGACCTTCCATTGATTCAATTTCAGACTGAACGTTATTCAGTTCACGCTCAATTTTAAGCATATCCTGCATTGTAGAAGCCTGTTTCAAATACCCCTGAAGTTTCTGGCGTAGAACCTTGCGTGTTTCCAGACGGGTTTGAAGGTCATAAAACTGCTCAGAAACATCCTGCACCGAAACTCCTTTGTTTTTTACAGTACCAAAAGAACCGGCAGCTTCCATTGCTTCATCAAATTTTGCAGACGGAACCTTAACCGTAAAGCTGCAGTTCGACTGGCTGGAATTAGAAGACTCAATATATCCGCCAAATGAAGTACACCACGCAAAAACCAGTTCAGCGGCTTCCTGAAGTTTCTGCACTTCTACAGAAATATTTCCGTTTTTAATCAGTTTACGTTCATAGGAAGAATCCTGCTGCAAAGAATCTGTAGAATCTGCTGCCTCCAGCACGTATTCATTAGGAGATGCAGCCTGCGCCATAAGTTTACGAGAAGCAGTAAAGCCGGCAGAAGCAACTGCAGATTCCTTTAACGCGAGCGGTCTTTTTGCGCAGGAAACAAAAATCAAGGCAATAGCTAAAATCGAAATAAATCTTTTCATACTTTATAGAATAAAACTACTGCACAAAAGTTACAATAAAAATTTGTTCAGCGCAGCATTTTCCGTAACGGGCGTTCCGTAGCCCGCTAACGCTTGGTCTCACTTACGTTCGCCTGCACTCCGTGCACCACTCCATGCCCGGCGCAGCGTTTTCAGCAAAAAAAAAGGCGCCGGTTTTGTTCCAGCGCCTTTCCATAAAATGAATAATCTACAAAATATTACTCACCCGTTACGATTGTTGTCTTTACAATAACAAGACCCCAAAGAATACGAGTTTCTTTTGCATCAACAGTAGCAACCTTTGTAATTTCAGCGCGGTTTGCAGCTTTAAGCATGGAATTATTACCAAAATTCAAAAGAGCAAGATAATCAATTCCATATGGTGCAAGCACCTGAACGGCAGTTGCAGTACCTTTCTTTTCACCAATTTCTCCAGATCCTGCAGAAATAGGGGTAAATGTTGTACAGCCAGTAAGAGTCAAAGCAAGAGCCATAACTACGGCAGCTAACATTTTTTTCATGTAATTTCTCCTTACGGAGTAAAAACCAGCAACTAGCCGATAAACTCCGTAACGGGAATATTACCCCCCCCCCGTATATTTTTGTCAATACCGGAACCTACAGCAAATTTTAGTGCCGGTTGCAGTTGCCACAGCCATTTACAATAACATGAGGAGTGCCACTTTTAGTTTTATTGAAGCGGCGTGCAAGAAGATACTGATTCTGTTCCACTGGTTTGTGGCATACTGGACATGTCCGCTTTACGCCGGGCTCACATCTAGGATAGCAGTGCGGACAGCCGTAAATATAGCAAATCTGGTCGTTTACCTGACCGGTTGTCGTAAAAACTTTAGAAACTATATTTTCACCAGGAAGCATCATTGTTCCACATACCGGACAGTTTACAAATCCTCCGGACGGACGTTTTTTCTGCACCGGAGCCTGTTTTTTTGAATCAAAATAAATGCGCTTAAAATACATTAAAGCCGCAATGATAACCACTGCGGCAATTCCCATAAAGAGATAATCCATACAATTTACTCAGAATCTGTTTTTGCAGGCGGAATTATAAGGTTTGAATATGGAAGCTGCTTTATCCAGTCGCAGAAAACATGCCATTCATCCAGCCTGTGATTTCTTCTGGTTTCGTAAATTCCCTGAAGCACCTGATAGTTCAGCTGCATTGTTGCCTTCTGATTTAAACTTGCCGGCAAAAGCTGAATCATCTGCCACCAGTCATCCTTGTTTTTTCCTTCGTTATTAAAACGGTCACGGGCAGCATTTATTGTAGAAATAAGCACGTCCAGAGCCTTCAAGGATTCTTCATTAAGATGTTCGCAGCTGAAATCGTCGCGTACAAATTCCTTTGCCTGAACCTTATGCATTGTAGAACAGCTGTTGCGCACAGTTCCAACTTTATATGTATCCATTTCTGCCCACCAGTAACGCGGAGCAGTTACATCAAACTGAACTGTAATGTAGCGCAGGAATTTTGCGTGGCTTGGACCGGAACGGCTGAGCCTGTCCATAAGTTCAACATCAGCAGGACCAACTTCGTATTTTCCTGTCTGCGGATTATATTTACTGTCGCTTTTATCCCAGCTGTTAAAAGAATTTCTCATTCCGCGAATAGCAGCTTCCCAGCCAAAAATTTCTGTTTTTTCAATCTTAATCATTTTAAATTCCTGTTTTTATTTGATAAAAATCTATTCGTTGCTTTTTTCAAGGTCACCGGAAATGTCGTCCATAACCTCAATCGGTTCCTGAACTTCGGGACGGTTTCGCATGTAATAAATAACATATGCAATTCCAATTCCAAGGATTACAATTCCGCCTAATCTTATAAGCGTAGTTCCAATTTTGATTGGAATAATGATGATAATCACTGCAAGAAGAACTGAAATTACAGCTTCCATTACAAGCTGACGACGTTCAACAGAAGAATCCCTTAACTTTCCAATAGAAAAGAAAAGAAGCGCAGAGCCTGCAAGAAGATAAAAAGCAAGGACATAAAGCATTACCGTCCACATTATCTGTGCAAATCTAAGCGGAAGGAAACACGCAAGAAGTCCGACTACAATACTGAACATTCCGCGGATTAAAACCGAATATTGAAAAGTGACGTCTGAATAAAGTTTTCGTGTATAAAGAAGCTGATATACGCCGTTTGCAAGCGCTTCTATTCCCAAAAGAATTACAACAGCCTTTATGCAGGCACTCGGCAGAAATATCATTATCATGCCGACAAATCCAAGTACCAAACCCAAGAATAGATTATTCTGTTTCATAGCTCACCTCGTTCCCCTAAAGAGGACAAGATTATTATACACAATTTTCCATACAACGCAAAGAGCAAGACCGGCAGCAACGGACAGGTTTACAAACTAAAAGCTCGTTAAACAAAAAAAAGGTCGGATAATCCTAAGCACAAGTTTAGACTTCATACCGTTGCTGCCTTCCGGCTCTGGCGGGGTTTTGAAGAATACTTTGAAAGGCATCCGACCAATGGTGTAAATTTAAATTATATCAGAGGGTTTGTCAACCTGTAGCCGCCGAACACAGAGCAATCACATAATAAAGCTTAAATTTTATAATTGCAGAACAAAAAAAAATAGCGCGAAGAGGTCCATTGCAAAACAAATCAAAAAAAGATATAACTTTCTTATATTGCAGGGGAACTAGCACGCACGTGCAAGTTGAGAAGGTAAAACCTGACCCTTAGAACCTGTCAGTTAATACTGTGGAAGGGAGCAAGTCAAAAACACAGCGGAACCGCAAATTTCAGATTTAAAGTTCCGCCTTAAATTTGATAAGGCTCGCATATGCGGGCTTTTTTTGTTCCCTCCGTACTAAGAAAGAAAATTTCTGTGCAAGACAGAATTTTCTGCTGCTTAAACATGGAGGACTAAAATGAATCAAGCAGAATTAAAAGGAAAGATTGCAGAAGCCGTAAAAAATGCAAAAAGCCAGAAACCGCTTTCACCGTCAATCACAAATTTTGTTACCGTAAACTTCGTAGCAAATGCCCAGCTTGCTACAGGCGGTTCAGCCGCAATGGTTTACATGCCAGACGAAGGCGAATTCTGCGCCGCAGCCGGAAATTCATTCTACATCAACCTTGGAACAATAATCCCGGTATATGAAGAAACAATACCGCGTACAGCAAAAAAACTACACGAACTGAATAAGCCATGGTCTTTAGACGTACCAGGCCTCGGAATTGGCGAACTTCGTACAAAACTAGTACAGCAGATAAAGGAATACAAGCCAACCATCATCCGTGGCAACGCTTCAGAAATAATAGGAATCGCAAAAATGTGGAACCTCATAGCCGAAACAACATATTCCGGTGGCCGCGGAGTTGATACAGCCGACTCTGTTGATTCCGCAAAAACCGCAGCCGCAGCAATCGCCAGATATACAGGCGGGGCCGTAGCAGTTTCAGGCCCAGAAGATCTTGTTACCGACGGAAAAACAATCATACGCTCAAAAGGCGGTTCGCATTACATGGAAAAAATCACAGGAGCAGGCTGTTCCCTTGGTGGCGTCTGCGCAGTTTACGCCGCAGTTTCTGATCCTTTTACAGCTGCCATTACAGCAACTGCCGCATACAACTTTGCTGGTTCAAAGGCAGAAAAACTTGCAGAAGGTCCGGCAAGTTTCCAGACTGTATTCCTGGACGCACTTTACAATGCAACCCCAGAAGAAATTTCTTCAAATCCAATGACAGTAGAGGAACTATAATATGAATACACTTGTAGCAGTTGCAATTGCACCTTTCGGCGTAGGCGATGAACTTGCACCGGAAGTTTCAGAAGTAGTACGCGTAATCCGCGAATCCGGTCTTCCGAACAAAACCTATTCAATGTTCACGGAAATTGAAGGCGAATGGGACGAAGTAATGCGCGTAATAAAGGAAGCAACCTTTATTCTTGCAGAAAAAGGAATCCGCACAGAAGTAATCCTTAAAGCAGATATACGCCCAGGCTTTACCGGGACAATGCAATCCAAGGTTGAAAAAGTAGAAAAAATCCTTTCAAAAAAGTAAGCAAATCAATTTCGATTACAAAAAGGCTGACTAATAAGTTCTGTTTTGCGGTGGTTGAGCTTGTCGACTCGTAAGAGCACGAAGTATACCACCGCATATTGCGTACATGGTCATTTCGACATTTCAGCAAGCTCAGCAACCGCAGGCTCAATGACCATACGCACTTAACTTATTAGTCTGCCCTTTTTAATTTTTAGACCAACACGATTCGTATTTCAGAAAGTGGAAATTCTATGTTAAATGAAAAAACCTGTCAAAAAAGACAGGTTTTAGTCTTGAGACTGACACGATTCGCAGCGACAATCACCACCATCCATGGCGGCTCATTCTGCAGCGCCTTCGTTCGCTAAATTGCCATCCATGGCAATTTACTTAAAAATTGCTCCGCACTGCTCGCAATTTTTAAGCCCGCTCACTCCGGTTCGAATCGTGTTACAGAAAATACAAAATTAGTTTATCAAATAAAAAAACCTGTCACAAAGACAGGTTTTAGTTTTGAGACTGACACGATTCGAACGTGCGACCTCCACCTCCGCAGGGTGGCGCTCTAATCCAACTGAGCTACAATCTCATTCAAAATGTGCCAGCTAAAGCTGTTTAGTAACGGAGGCGACAGGAGTTGAACCTGCCCAGCCCTTTCGGAACTGACGGATTAGCAATCCGTTGTATTACCGCTCTACCACACCTCCAGCTATCGGAGCGAGAGGGATTCGAACCCCCGGACCCGTGAAGATCAACGGTTTTCAAGACCGCCCCAGTACGACCGCTTTGGTATCGCTCCAAAAAAGATGTATCCTTAAGATATAGAAAAACAAAACAAGTGTCAACAGCAAAAGCAGAAAAATGTTTAAAAAATAAATATTTTTTTTCAAATATCTAAAAGATGAAGATGCAGCCGGCGCCGGCGTGGAACGGTTGGATGCGCGGAGCGCAGACAAGGATTTGCGGACGCAGAGCGGGAGCAAAGACCAAGCGTAAGCGGGCCGTGAAAGGTCGGGTTGCAAAACGATTCGCCTGAAAGTAAATATAAGAAAAAATTTAAAATCTCCCATACTGATTGCCCTAACCCCTTAAAAGTTGTATCTTGTATTACTCCCGACTAGAAAAAACTGCCGTTGTCAGCGGCCGGGATGGGCAGCTCCAGGAGGTCTTGAAGTTTGCCTTATCAGTAAATCCACTAAGTAATGGAGAACGTCGATGCTTGAAGAAAAGGGCACCAATCAGTATTACATTACCAGACAGGATTCCACAGAATCTAATGCCCGCAGTTATCCTCGCAAATTTCCGTTTGCATTGGTAAAAGCCAAAGGATCTTGGGTTGAGGACATTGAAGGAAACAAATATCTGGATTTTTTGTGCGGAGCTGGAACTCTTGCACTGGGTCACAATGACGATGAAATTAACAAGGCTATGGTAGAGCTGCTTACAGGCGATTTTCCTCTGCATACCCTTGATCTGACTACTCCGGTCAAAGATGAATTTGTACATACAGTACTTTCTTATCTTCCAAAGGAACTGTCAGAGAATTGTAAAATTCAGTTTTGTTCTCCGAGCGGAACTGATGCCACAGACGCGGCATTAAAACTTTGCAAGACAGCAACTGGCAGAACAAGCGTGATTGCATTTCAGGGTGGATTCCACGGAATGGGACACGGAGCTTTAAGCTGCACAGGAAATCTTGGCGCAAAAATCAGCGTGAACGGGCTTATGCCGGAAGTTCACCACTTCCCATATCCGAATACATACCGTGATTCATTCGGTCTTACAGGAGAAGCAAGCATAAACGCATGCTGCGAATTTTTTGAACGAACCCTTAAAGATCCGGAAAGCGGAATTACTAAACCGGCAGCTGTAATTCTGGAAGCAATTCAGGGCGAAGGCGGAGTTAATCCGGCTCCTGCAAAATTCCTTCAGACAGTGCGCCGTGTAACAAAAGAACTTGGAATTCCGTTAATCTGCGATGAAATCCAGTGTGGAATTGGCAGAAGCGGAAAACTTTTTGCATTTGAATACGCAGGAATCGTTCCTGATGTAATTCTCTGTTCAAAAGCAATCGGCGGAAGTCAGCCTCTTTCTATTGTTATTTACAACAAAGAACTTGATAAATGGCAGCCTGGCGCCCACACAGGAACATTCCGCGGTAACCAGCTTGCCATGAAGGCAGGAACAGTTCTTTTAAACCGCGTTGCAAAACCTGACTTCCTTAATGAAGTTGTGCGCAAGGGTGAAAAAATCATGGCCCGCATGAACGAAATAAAATCCAAGGTAAATATTATCGGTGACGTGCGTGGCAAAGGCCTTATGATTGGCTGTGAATTTATTAATCCCAAGGGCGAAAAAGACTGTGCCGGACTTTTCCCAGCAAACGGAGAAGCCGCTGCAAAAGTTCAGAAGCTCTGCTTCGAAAACAAGCTTATAATGGAAAAAGGCGGACGCGGCGGTTCAGTAATGCGCTGTCTGTGCGCCCTGACCGTAACTGATTCAGAAATTGACCAGGCCATGGACATTTTTGAAAAGGCAGTTCTTGCCGTTGCTAAAGACTATCAGTAACAAATAAAATTTGGCAAAAAAAGCGGTGGTTTTACTGAACCACCGCTTTTCTTTTATACATTATTTCTTTACAGCTTCCGTAATTCCTGCAACAAGCCCCGCAATTCCCTGAATCTCAGACGGAATTATAATCTTTGTTGCCTGTCCGTCAGCAGCCTTTTCAAAAGCTTCCATTGCACGCAGTTTAAGAACCGCCTCATCCGGAGCTGCTTCCCTTATCATCTTAAGTCCCTGTGCTGTTGCCTGCTGAATTTCCTTAATAGCTTCAGCTTCACCCTTTGCTTTCTGAACGGCAGCTTCCTTTTGCGCTTCTGCTTCAAGAATCATTGCCTGCTTTTTTCCTTCTGCTTCAAGTATTGCCGACTGCTTGTGACCTTCTGCAATAAGAATCTGTTCGCGACGTTCGCGTTCTGCACGCATCTGCTTTTCCATTGCTTCACGGATTGCCTGCGGCGGCTCAATATTCTTAACTTCTACGCGGGTAACCTTAATTCCCCACGGATCAGTTGCTTCGTCAAGAATTGAGCGCATCTTGGAATTTATTACATCACGACTTGTAAGCGTTTCATCAAGTTCAAGTTCACCGATTATATTACGCAAAGTTGTTGCAGTAAGGTTTTCCAGCGCATTCATAGGATTTTCTACACCGTATGTATACAGCTTTGGATCTGTAATCTGGCAGTACACAACAGTGTCAATCTGCATAGTTACGTTATCCTTTGTAATAACCGGCTGCGGTTCAAAATCCATTACGCGTTCCTTAAGGCTCATTGAATTTGCAATGCGGTCAATAAACGGCAGCTTTACATGAAGTCCTACGTTCCAAGTTGAACAGTAAGCACCAAGACGTTCAATTACAAATGCCCTTGACTGCGGAACAATCCTTACATTCACAAGAATAAGAATCAGAATTACTATAAGCACACTGATAAATACATACATCATAATTTGATAAATACCTCCAATTTATTTTTACTTTTTCTGAACGGAAAGAGTATTTCCGTTAATTGCCTCTATTACGCACACCGTTCCACTTTCAATTTCAGAACCGTCTGCAGAAGTAACCGACCAGATTACACCGTTAGAAGTTTTTGCTTCTCCTTTTTCAAATTTGGAAATTCCTTTTGTAAGAACAACTTCCTGCCCTATCATCTGGTCAACATTTGTCTTTACAGAACCGACATGGAGTTTTTTTACAGCTACAGGACGCGTAAAGAGAACAAGAACGATTGTAAGCACAAGGAAAATGAGAATCTGCCATGCAAAAGGCATCCCAGTGCGGCATAAGAAAATCATTACAAGAGAAGAAACGGCACCCCATACAGTTGTAAGCGAAAAAACAGTCAGAGTTTCCACAACAACGCACAAAACCATCAGCGCAACCCAAAACCACACAATATTGTTCATAATAAATTCGGTCATAGGTTAATTATAGCACAATTTGCAAAAACTAAAAGATTTAAACTTTATCCTTTATGGTACTCCAGACAGTTACGCCACCCTTACAGTGTTCCTTTGTATAATAAAGGGCCTTATCCGCATTCTGAACAACAAGATCAAGGTTGTCGCACTTTTCTATATCATGGTTAGTGCTTATTCCCATACTGAATCCAATACGGCGGTTTTCCGGAATATCAATTGAATCCAGTTCCAGAAGTTCCATTATATCCGGAAGGAAGTAATTGTTCTTTTCCAGGTTTTCATTCAGTCGCTGGAATACACGCCGTCCTTCATCTGCGTTAGTATCTATCATGATGATTACAAATTCGTCTCCACCGTAGCGCGAAATAAAATCTATCTTGCGGCAGGTTTCCCTAAGCAGATTTGCGAAATTCTTAATCAAAAGATCGCCTACATTGTGACCAAAAGTATCGTTATAGTATTTGAAGTTATCAAGGTCGATAAACGCAACCGCAATCTGAATGACCGTATCCTTACGCTGCTGGTACCTTCTGACCCTCTCGCTTTCGATAGCAATGCATTCCTGGAAGGCATGTCGGTTCTTAAGGCATGAAAGCTGATCCGTAGAAGACATTATCATCAGATTTTCTTCCTGCTTAAAGATTACAACCTGCGACTGAATGCTTGAAAGCGCAATGTTTACCGTATTAATTATATCAACAGACAGAGGCTTATCTTCCGGAGTAATAATTACAATTCCGAATTTATACTTCAAATAAGAACAGTTTCCAAAATATACGCCGACATCCGAGTTATACACAAGCTGGGCATTTTCACTCTTCTTAGACTGCTCAAACAGAGATTCCCATACAGATTGGGCAAGCGGCGCAGATTTTTTATTGCTGATTGAATCGTAACATTTGTATGAACCGTTTTCAAAGAATGCATAGTAAATCCTGTCACACAAAGTATATTCTGCAAGATCAAAGAGAATTGACTGAACGTACTGCCTTTCGTTTGTACTTGTTCCCTTTCCGCCCTTTATCTTATTAATAAGCTGGTAGTCATGAATCTTTTTATGAAGAAGAATAAGAATCTGTTCCTTTTCTGCCTTTGCCATAAGGTTAGAAAGATTTACGTTCAGCGGATCAAATTCTTCAACACCGTCAATATATTCCTGAACAGTAAGACAGTTCCTGTCGCCGGAAGAAGAAATTACTTCACCGTTTTCAACAACTTTCTTTCCCATGTAATACATGTAACCTTCTTTTTCTGCCAGTTCATAGCCGGTCTTCATGTATTTTTCTGCCTGCTCATCATATCCAAAACGGTGCAGCATTACGGCAAATTCATAGTTTGCAAAGACGACCTTATGGTTCATCTTGCTCTTGATGTGATTGAATTCTTCTATACAGTGCTCAAACAGTTTTTCTGCATACACAAGTTCATTGTCTACAATGTGAAGTACAGATTCTATAAAATACACAAACGGAATATCTTCTTTTGAAAGCGTATTCAGATTCTGCATTATATTCGAATGATTTACGCGCGCCCTTATGTAATCACCTGAATCAAAATTGATTATAGACTTAAACATAAGCATGTCGCTGAGCGATGGCAGGAATGAACTGTTAAGCATTTCGCTCATCTTGAACACAGTAAGGTAGTGCGTAATTATATTAAAAATCTCGTACGCCTCTGTAAAATGGCGCGAATAGAAAAGCGAATACCCGATATTCTTTAATGTATCCGTAATTGTTGCAACATCGTTTATATCGTTCAGTTTAGAAATAATGCCGTTAACAAGGTCATAGCCGCGCTTATACATAGCCCGACAGTTAGCGTCGTAGCAGAGCCCGTTACGAATATTCAGGATAGGACCAATTTCTCCTATCTGCGTACGGATTTCGTTACACTTGTCGTACCACTTAATTGCCTTGTCTGCCTCTCCATAGTGAGAACAGATTATTCCCTTCCAGTGACATGCAGAAGAAATTAAATGCTGGTTGTCAATTTTCTTTGCAAGCTCAAGACACTTATCAATTTCTGCTTCAAGTGCATCCCTTGCACCTTCATCACTGATAAGTTTCCACGGAATAGAAAGGGAAATGCTTATAAGATTATTTATAAAGCCCTGCTCCTCAAGAAGCCTTGTACACTTCTGATATTTTTTTACAGTATCTTCCGCAGAATTGGTCCGTGCAATATTAAAATCAAGGATGGAACACAAAGCCAGATAGATTTTATTATCACTTGCCTCAAAAGCCTTTTCTGCAAGCGCAAAATATTTCTGTGCAAGAACCGGAGACTTCTTTTTTTCAAAGGCACAGGTAAGATGATACAATGCAATCGAATGAATTTCGTCATCCATCTGCATGTCGATTATGTCATTAAGATAAAGGATTGCTTCGTCCAGCAGCCCGCACGAAATAAGCGCACGCCCAAGTTCAAGGCAAAGTTCCCGGCGCTGGTCTTCATAAAGATTCAGCTTTGAATAGTTTGCAGACACCCAAAGCAGAAAATCCTTAAGCTGCTCGCGCATCATAAAAATATAGTTATTACGCAAAATCCTGTAGATTTCTTCATATTGGGTTTCTTCCGGCAAATCAAGAATCGTATTGTATTCAACCTTATCTTTAGAAATGGAAATAAGCGGCGAAACAAGGTGAAGATAATTGCTTGCATCCTTTATTTCTTCCTCAAATCTGAACACAGCCGAAGGTTCCATCTCATTATTAAATGAAGAAAAACAGAATACAAAGCTGCTCTGAATTTCCGTATCCAAAAGAAGTCGTATCAGTTCAACAGATTCCGCAGAAAGACACTGAGCATTCAGGACAAGATATTTTTTAGTCGTATATTGCTTTAGCAGTTCAATAATTGTCTGAATAAATCTTTTCTGCTCATATTTTTCTTCATTTCCAAGGGGAATGTCATAGCGCAGGTCAGCCATACCTTTTTCAAAGTATGAAACAAAAGTATCCTTCTGCATTGAATAGGAATTTTCCCGGACAAAATCCATATCAATGGAAATATCGTCTGCCGTAAGAATGGAAAGAAAAGGTTTGTATGGAGAAAATTCCAAGGCTGCATCAATTACTACAAAATCTTCTTTTTCCAGTTCTGACAGTACATATTCCGGGACACGCAGAAAGCTAACCTTGCTTTTACAAGAGGATAAGAATTTGTGTACAATATCAAGTTGTTTATTTACCATAAAAACTGAAATTATTTTACCACTATTTTCTAAATATGGAAAATTTTTTATACTAAAAAAATGAATAATATTTTTCTTACAGACTCGGAAGATTCAAAAAACGAATATAAACAGATGATGAGCCAGACTGCACAGGCCGTTGCAGAAGCATTTACAGATTCAAAGGCTTATTCCGGCCCTACCCCGCAGGAATTAAAGGAACTTGTAAAAGAAGATTCAATTCTTCCGGAAAAAGGTCTTGGATGGGACGAAGTTCTTACCCAGACAAAAAACATTATTCTGCCGAATCTGCTGCGCACATCCAGTACCGACTACATGCCGCACTTACATTCACCGGCCACTTTAGAAAGCATTGCAGGCGAAATGATAGTTTCGGCATTCAACCAGAGCATGGATAGCTGGGATCAGGCGCCGGTGGCAACAGAAATAGAAGTTGAAGTTATACGGCACCTGTGCGCGCTCTACGGCTACCCCGCATCAAGCGACGGCGTCTTTACAAGCGGTGGCTCCCAGTCAAACCAGACGGCAATCATTCTGGCGCGCGACTGGTTCATAACAAACATCATGGGCTACGATGTAAAAAAACACGGCTTGCCAGAAAATTTCAGAAAACTCCGCATGTACACAAGCGAAATCAGCCATTTTTCAATGGAAAAATCCGCTCACATTCTGGGACTCGGCTACGAAAGCGTAGTAAAGCTCCCTGTAGACAGCAAAAAACGCATTGATTTTGAAGCCTTTGAGCGCATCGTAGAAAAAGACGTAAAGGAAGGAAAAATACCTTTCCTTGCAGTAGCAACAGTCGGCACCACAGACTTCGGCTCAATCGATCCATTAAAGAAAATGTCTGAACTCTGCAAGAAATACAATATGTGGCTTCATGCAGACGCAGCCTATGGAAGCGGCGTAATCTTAAGCCAGAAATACTCAAACCGCGTAAAGGACCTTAACCTTGCAGATTCAATCACAGTAGACTTTCATAAAATGTTCCTGCTCCCAATAAGCTGTTCCGCAGTCCTTATAAAAGACGCAGAAGATTTTAACGCACTTACAATTCATGCAGACTACCTTAACCGGGAAGAAGACGAGGAGGACGGATACACCAACCTGGTAGACAAGTCCCTGCAGACAACCCGCCGCTTTGACGCCCTCAAAGTCTGGATGAGTTTCAAGGCTCGCGGCAAAGACGGCTGGAGCCGCATAATAACAACCAGCATGGAAAACGCCGCCTATCTTTACAGCATAATCAAGGAAAACCCGAATTTTGCCGTCGTTGCCGAACCGGAAATCAGCTCCGTAGTTTTCCGCTATGTAAGCGGCTCGGCCAGCGCACAAAAAGACGACGAGACAAACAAATCCGTACGACGCACCCTGCTCCACAAATACGGTATAGTAATAGGCCAGACCGTTTCCGACGGCAGAGTATGTTTAAAATTCACTCTGCTCAACCCGCTTATGACGCACCAGAAACTGGACGAACTCGTTTCCCTTATCCAGAAAATCGCCGCCAGCGCTTAAACGCAAAACAGCCCGCCAGCGGGCGATTTTCATTTCGATTCGTGACTGTGAGCATAATTTTTATTTATAATGCATTTACCATGTTGCACTAATCTCTCCTATTTTTTTTGCAAAACCGACAGTTTCTGTGCTATAATTTAACAAATATGAAAACATGTTATAATTGTGGAAAAGTTATTTTTATGAACAAAGTTTTCGGGCAGATAGGCGACCAGATGTACGTTTTCTGCAGCGAAAAATGCCGTTCAGCAACCTGGCATAAAATAGGCGTAAAAGCCAGCGATACATTAGAAAATTCCTCTGCCGATACAGAAATCAACACCGGCTATTCATACGAAAAAAAGGAAACCGGCGCAAAATCCGGCGCACCAAGCCAGCTTATCCTTGACGGCTGCGAATACAGTTACAGCGCACGCACCGACAGAGTCACAATTTCCGTAGCAACCCTAAAAAATAAATCCGGCGAAAAAACAGGCAACCTTCGCTTCGAACTCTTCATGTCCAAAAACGGCCCTTTCAAGCCGGGACAAAAAATCGAAGGATTCACCATGGCTGCCAGTACAGCCTACGAACCGCTCCGCGTAAATTCTGCATACACGAACATCAAGTCAACAATGCGCCCGCTCGAAAAAAAATCCGGAACCTACACCCCAGTAATTTTCGTCCGCGAATATAACGAAGACGGCGACTGGCACATCTCTGCCTACGCAAATTTCCTCAACAAGGAAAAAATTCTTTAATTTTCTCAGAGATTGAGTAAGTACACAAAGCAACATCCGTAATCACGGTCATTTCGACAAGCTCAATGACCGCCGGTGGTTGAGGCTCTCGAAACCACCAAAAAGCAAATAATTCGCAACTTCCGTAACAACGGTCATTTCGAGAGCCTCAATGACCGCGATTTTACTCAATAACCGCCGCCGGCGCTTTTATTCTGCGTCTTCTACCGTCCAACCGCTCGGAATGCCGCTTCCGTTACATCAGACTTTGTTGCCCAGCCGACAAATGCATAATTTGTTCTGTTCAGCCCAAGTTCACTTGCTGATTTAAGTGCAGTTTTTTCGCCTGCTGTTACAGTCTGTGTTGCAGTCGTAATGCTTCCGCCGTTTGCATCAAACGTTATTGTGCAGGTATTTTCTGTGGAAGGATTTACAGCTCCACTAGAACCAGAAGAAAGGGCAAGTGCTGCCAATGCTAAAGAATTATCTGCTTCCGTTTCGCAGGAAACAAAACCAAATGTGAGTACCAGCCCTAAAAACAGGGCGGCAATTTTTGAGAAACTTTTCATTTAAAATCTCTCCAATAATTTTAAACTATTTCTCAAATATTAAATAAACAGCCTTAATGCCAAGTAAATTTTACACTCAACATTCGGACTGTTTTATCAGTAATAACAAGGCGCTCTGGTGTCCGCGTGTTAAAACACGCTACCATCCCGCGCCACGTTGGCAATCCTCCGGATTGCCTTCGATTTAGGCGTTTTAGAAATGTGAGTTTTTTGAAAAAAAACTCATTAAGAATGCGCAGCATTCTTACTCCGCACTGCTCGCGTTTCTAATATGGCGCTCCCGCGCCACGTTGGCAATCCTCCGGATTGCCTTCGATTTAGGCGTTTTAGAAACGCTCCGCACTGCTCGCGTTTCTAAAACTCTTGCTTTATCCTATCAATGTCCTTTCCCTTGTCTTTTTCGCGGATTTCTACGCGGCGGATTTTGCCGGAAACTGTTTTTGGAAGTTCTTTTACAAATTCAAAGATTCGCGGGCATTTGTACATAGCTGTGTTTTCTTTGGCAAATGTAGAAAGTTCTGTTTCCATTTCTTTAGGATCTTTAGCGTCATATCCAGGAGAAAGAACGATAGTTGCCTTAATGGCCATACCGCGCTTTGCGTCTTCAACACCAGTAACGGCACATTCCATTACAGCAGGATGCTGCTGAAGGATTGATTCTACTTCAAACGGACTTACGCGGTAACCGGCAGTCTTAATAATATCGTCCTTGCGACCTACAAACCAAACGTAACCGTCTTCATCCATGTAAACATTGTCACCTGTGTGGTAAACACCGCCGTCAAATGCGTCAGCAGTAAGAACAACATCCTTGTGATATCCCATCAAAAGACCGTACGGACGTCCGTGTTCAACATGAATACAGAGTTCACCCATTTCTCCGGCAGGAACCGGCTTATTATTTGTATTAAGAACTTCAACGTCATACAAAGGATTCGGGCGTCCCATAGAACCCGGACGAACTTCACAGTATTCCATAAAGTTACCACAGATTACAGTAGATTCAGACTGACCATAGCCTTCATAAATCTTTTTGCCTGTTATTTCAAGCCATTTATTATAAACTTCGCCGTTCAGAGCCTCACCGGCTGTACTAAACCTTGTACACTTGCTTAAATCGTATTTGCTCAAATCCTGACGAACCAGGTAGCGATAAACTGTTGGAGGAGCACAGAAAGTTGTAAGGCCGTATTTTGCAATCATTTCAAGCATTTTTGCAGGCTTGAACATGTTCATGTCATATACAAACTGAGCTGTTCCAGCAATCCACTGACCGTAAAGTTTTCCCCATGTTGCCTTTGCCCATCCTGTTTCTGCAATAGTAAGATGAAGTCCATCCTCTACAACACCGTGCCAGTATTTTGCAGTCATAATGTGACCAACAGGATAGTCATAATCCTGAAGAACCATTTTTGGATATCCTGATGTACCGGAAGTAAAATACAAAAGCATTGGATCTTCATTGTGAGTAGCAGCATCTCCTACCGGACGCGGGAATTCTGCAGGCATTGATTCATATTCATCATGGAAGCTGAGCCAGCCGTTTCTCTTTTCTTTACCTACAGTAACAAGATACTGAACGGTTTTTGATTTAGGCATTGCCTTCTCAATTTCATTCTGAACAATAGGATTGTCATAGGAAATAATCATCTTTACTTCTGCAGCATTGTTTCTGTATTCAAGGTCTGACTGCAAAAGCTGGTCTGTAGCAGGAATTACAATTGCACCGATTCTGTGAAGTGCAGGCATAAGAATCCACCATTCATAGCGGCGGCGAAGCATGAGCATTACTGTATCGCCTTTTTTAATTCCCTTAGAAACAAGCCAGTAAGCAGCGCGCTTTGATTCCCTTGAAATGTCATCAAATGTAAAAGTCTTTTCCTCGTTATTGTCATCAATCCAGACAAGGGCACGTTTTCCTGGAAAATCTGTTGCATAGCGGTCAACAATATCGTATGCAAAATTAAAATCTTTCTTTGTCTTTAATCTGCAGTGTTTCTTAAAATCGTCATAATCTTTGAATTCTCTGTCTTCAACTAAAAACTCATGATATAAACTAGACATAAAAACTCCTTATGTATTAACAAATTTCCTGATTAAAAAATCATCAGACATTACGCTAGTATACTGTCTCTATTATAGACAATATCTTAAAAAAAATGTTGCAATATATGCACTTTTTTTCAATTTTTTTTATTTTTTTTGCTCGTTCACAAATTCCCCGACGTTTGATATACTCTAACCATGAAGAAGACACCGGATTACACAACAATCTATCAGGACAATGAAATTGTGGTCCTTAACAAAAGATCAGGACTTTTAATTGCCGCAGACCGCTATGACCCAGATGCTCCAAGACTGGACTTAGAGGCCGAAGAAGAATTCGGCAAACTGTATGCCGTCCACCGCATCGACAAAGATACATCCGGCATAATAATCTACGCACGCAACGCGGCCGTACACAAAGACCTTTCCATGCAGTTTCAGGAACGTACCGTAGAAAAAACTTACCACTGCCTGGTACACGGTCACCCGCTATGGACAGACCTTACTGTAAACCTTCCACTCCTTCCGGACGGAGATGCGCGCCACAGAACCGTAGTAAACAAGAAGCTTGGCAAACCTTCAGAAACTGCATTCCGACTCATCGGCAGTTGCGGGCCTTTTTCCTGGATTGAAGCAAAACCAAAGACCGGCCGCACTCATCAGATCCGCGTTCACCTTGCAGAAAACGGATTCTGTATTGTATGCGATCCTCTTTACAGTGGAAACCAGAAGCCGATCCGCCTGAGCGAAATCAAACGCAACTGGCGCGGCGACGAATTTGAAGAACAGCCTCTTTTAAGCCGCCTGGGACTTCACGCCTACAAAATCAGCTTTACTCATCCTATTACAAAAGAACGCCTTACCTTTACGGCTCCTTACCAGAAGGACATGGACGCCCTTAGAAAACAACTTGCAAAAATCTACGGCGTAGACCCGCTAAGCGAATAAGCGCCCTATATAAAAAAAACGGTGGTTAAACCTGTCGACTCGCAAGAGCACGAAGCATACCACCGTTTTTTTTCACCACTAATGTAAAATTGCGCTCTGCCTTACTGCGCGAACACCCCTGAACCTTATCCTTACCTGCCGTATACGCCTCTGCGCCTGATCTTCTATGACAAAAAGCACGTTCTGCCAGTAAAAAATTTCCCCGGTAGAAGGAAGCCTGTCAAATTTTTCCAGAAGCCATCCGCCCAAAGTCTGGAACATGTCACTTTCAAGGTCAAGTTTCAGGATTGCATTTACATCTTCAAGAGCCATGTCGCCTGGCACTATAAATTCATTCCCGGAAACAAATTTTATGCGCTGCTCCGGCGCAACGCGCGAATTGTCTTCGTCAGTCATTCTGCTGAACACAACCCGCAGAATATCATCTACCGTAGCGATTCCTGCCATTTCGCCCTGTTCATTTAAGGCAACGGCAAATTCAGTGCGTTCCTTTTTAAATTTTGCAAGCAGTTCCAGCGCCGAATACGTTTCCGGCACAAACATCACGGTTTTCATTATTTTTTTTGCATAGCCAGCTTCGTTTTCATCCGCGCAGGCGCCAAAGAGCACCGCCTTATAATGAATTGCCCCGACAATAGAATCCTTTGAATCCGCATAAACCGGAAGGATTGAAAGCCCAGAATCCACGAATGTCTCAAGCACTTCCTTTCGGGATGCATCTTCCCAGACGGAGCGAACAAAATACCTGTGCTTCATTATGTCGTGAACCGCAAGGTCATTGAATTTAAATATCTTATAAAGAAGATTTTTTTCCGTTGATTCCAGAGTACCTTCCGTTTCCCCCAGTTCAATCAACGTTTTAAGTTCTTCTTCTGTTATAACGTCCTGATCATCCCTAAAAAATTTCCGCGCCAGATGAGCCGTAGCCTTGGAAAATCCACTAAAAACAGCAACTACCGGAAAAAATATTTTTTCCAGAACCAGCAGGAGCACGGAATTATGACACACAGTCTGTTCTGTATACCTTGCGGCCACAGTCTTAGGAACAATTTCTCCAAAAACAACAGAAAGGAACGTAAAAATGAATGTTGCTATGCCGACGCCGCTATTTCCCGCAATGCTTATTGCAATCGCCGTTGCAAGCGATGAACCAAGCGTATTCAAAAAATTAATGCCAATCAGAATTACCGTAAGAAGTTCATCCATGTTGTTGCGAAGCTTTTCCGCAGTCTTTGCATTCTTCTTCTTAGCCCTTACCATCTGCCTTAATTTTATGCGAGTAATTGAAAGGTATGCCGTTTCTGAACCGGCAAAGAAGGCAATCATCCTAACTATAAAAAGCAGAATCAGAATAAAAAGAGCAGTCTTTATCATCTTTCCCTCTTTATGCCATCAATTTTTTCTACTTTTACAGAAATAATCCGCCGTTTTTCTACTTTGATTACAGTAAAATTCCATACATCAGTTTTAACCCTGTCGCCAGGAACCGCAATTCTGTCCAGCCGTTCCATAATCCATCCGCCAAGAGTGTCGTTCACCGCAGAATCAAGGGCAATTCCCAGATGCAGTTTCAGGTCAATAAGCAAAGTTGCTCCGTCCAGCTCAAAAGAAGAAGCTTTCTCTAAATCGACTATATTAAATTCACCGCCCCACGGAGTTCTGTTTACCGCCGTACCAAAAATTTCACGGTGAATGTCAGACTGCGTAATAAGCCCGTCAGTTCCAGAATATTCATCAATAATAATTGCCATGGAATGCCGATTTTCCTGCATTACCTGCTGAACAGAAGTAATCTTTCGTGTTCCCGGAATAAAGAGTGGAAACCTCATTATTTTTTTTACGGAAAACTCTTTCGGAGTCGTCTTAAGCAAATCCTTAAGGTAAAGTATGCCTACTATATCATCAATGCTGTTTCTGTATATCGGAAAGCGTGAAAACCTTGTGCGCTGAGCAGTTTCAATAACTTCATCATAACTTGCGTTTTCGCTTAAGGTAACAATCATCGTACGCGGAACCATAATTTCCGCAGCATTCAGGTCGTTAAATTTAAAAACGCTGCTCATCATGTTTTTTTCTGCATTTTCCAGAACTCCGGCTTCTTCTCCTACATCCAGAAACGACTTTATATCCTCTTCCGAATAAGTCTGAGCCGGCTTATCTACATTAATTCCGCGGATTTTAAGTATAATCCGCGAGATGAGCGTAAAAATCAAAACAAACGGATAGAGCAGATGCATAACGACATCTACAAAAAACGCAAGGGCATATGCAATTTTATCAGGATTTCTTGTTGAAACAGCTTTAGGCGTAATTTCGCCAAAAATCAAAAGACAGATAGTAACAACAAACGTTGCAATACCAACACCGCTGTTTCCAAAAAGAGTCATGGCAACAGCCGTAATAATTGAACTCAAAAGGATGTTTACAAGTTCGTTTGCAACAAGCAGAGTATTAATAAGAAGTTCTTTTTTTTCAAGAAGCTTTCCAGCCCGTACAGCACGCGGATTCCTTTCCTTACGCAGAATCATAAGCCTAAGCTTATTCATGGAAAGAAAAGCACTCTCCGAAATACTGAAGAGCATGGAAAGTACAATCAGGACTGCGGAGCAAACACACAGCCCGATTAAAAAGGCATTATCCAAGCGTTACTCTTCCCCGCCGGCATTCTCTTCAGAATTTCCAGATTCAGAATCCGTAGCTTCAGAGCCGGCCATAGCAGCCTGCTGTGCAGCAAGATCTTCTGCCTGCTGCTGGTTTGCCCTAAGACTTTCAATAATTGCCTTAATATTTTCTACATTTTCGCTGTCAGGAGCTACATCAACAGCCTTCTGAAGGTTTCCTACAATCGGCTCAATAGTTTCAATACCGCTTCGTGCATATACAGAAGCAGCCATAAAATACAAAGCCTGTGCGTCAAGCGGCTTAATGCGCTTATCTTCAGCGTATTTTGTATAAACCTTAATTGCACCGCTAAAATCAACTTTGTTCAGGCGGTCAAAAGCTTCAGAATTAGCGACAGAAAAAAGATGCTTACTTACAAGGCCGGATTCATTTTTTTTGTCAAGCTTAACCAACTTGCGGCTCAAATTAACAAGAGCCAGCCTCTGATTGTCTGTAGACGATTCATAGATTGCATCAATTGCAGCAATTTTTTCTTTTGCAGTACCAGTTTCTGTAGCCTTAATTTTAGCTTCAAATTCTTCTACAGCAGGTTTTTCTGCATTTACAAGCCCTACATAACCGTCCGGATCAGAGCCAGTAAAATCACATGACAAAGAAGTAATGTAATATCCGTCCTTAGAAATAATCACAAGAGCAGGAGTTTCCTGCACCGCATACATATCTGCAATTCCAAACTGCTTCTGAAGTTCAGCATGTCTTTTTTCAACAGCTTTCTGTTCAGCGTTTGTTGCATTCAAATCTGAACCTTCCAGAAAACTCTGAAGGTTCACAAAAGAAAAATGAACGCAGACATAAGAATCCTTAAGGGCGTCTGTAAATCTTTTGTCAGAAGTCAAAGCAGTAACTCCAGCTTCGCTCATCGGAACATCATAGTCCGAATTTACAAACAGAATGATATTTTTATTTCTAGCAGCCTTCTTTGCCGCTTCAAAATCCGAATACCAACCGTTTTTATCTGCTCCTCCACAGGAAGCAAACATCACTGCCGCAAAAATTGCAGCAAAAACAACATTTTTTTTCATTTAGTCCTCATTATTTTACTTAAAATATCTTACACCGGCACGGAACAGGTTCTGACAGCTGTTTTCGCTTTCGTTTGTAAGTGGGTTGCCGGCAACGTTTTTAATAAGGTCAAGACTTGCACCATTTGCATCAATACCAACAGTACGTTCGCTGTGTCCCATCTTTCCAAGAACGCGTCCGTCTGGGCTTGTAATACCTTCAATAGCAAACAGAGATCCGTTCGGGTTGTCCGGTTCAGTAATAGCTGGGTTACCAAATTCGTCTACATACTGAGTGTAAACCTGTCCGTTTTCAAACAGAGCCTTTGCAGTCTTTTCATCACATACAAAGCGGCCTTCTCCATGACTGATTGGCACAAGATGAATTCTTGGATCGATTACAGTTGCATCCTGAGCCCACGGACTCATTGCACTTACCATGCGTGTACGAACAATGCGGCTGATATGGCGGCCAATCTTATTGTATGTCAAAGTAGGCATATCGCCTTCCATATCACGGAATTCACCGTACATGGCAAGACCAGTCTTAACAAGAGCCTGGAATCCATTACAAATACCAAGAACAAGACCATCACGCTTTTTAAGAAGATCCATAATCTGAGCAGAAACACGACCTTCGCGCAGACAGTTTGCAATAAACTTAGCAGAACCGTCCGGTTCGTCTCCGGCACTAAATCCACCGCTCAAAGCAAGAATCTGAGCTTCCTTAAGTTCCCGTTCAAAATTAGCAAGGCTTTCTTCAAGCATTGCAGGAGTTCTGTTAGCAAGCACAATTATCTTTGTGTCCGCTCCGGCCAGATTGAACGCACGAGCCATATCAAATTCACAGTTAGTACCAGGGAATACAGGCAAAAGTACGCGTGGCTTAGCAGTTGGAGCCGCAAATACAGGGTTCTTTCTAGCTTCGCTCAAAGACTTATGAATATTCTTTGCAAAATCAGGAAGCGGCTTCTGAACTTCAGCACCGCTTACAGGAGGGAACACTTCAGCAAGCTTAGCTTCCCATGCGCTCTCAACTTCTGCAAGACCAAGCTTCATTTCTGCAACACCAGCAACAGCAAGCTCAATGTCTCCTCTTTCCGTTGTAACACCAATCTTAGAAACAGTTCCAGCAGCAAAGCCGGAAAGTTCAAGGTCTCCGGCAGCTTCAACAACAATCGAACCGTACAATGGAGTAAACAAATCCTTAGCAGAAGCCGAAGCACCAGCATTTGCAGCACAAGTTGCACTCAGCGGAATATTTTCAATCTTTACACCGATTCTGTTACCCATAGCCATCTTAGAAACAGCTTCAGCAATACCGCCTGCGCAAACCGGGTACATAGCATTGATTTTTCCAGCCGCATTCAGGCTGTAAAGAGCATTTGCATTCTTGTTGAATGTATCAAAATCAGGAGCAAGTTCTGAAGAATAAGGAACGCTTACAAGGTAAACATTGCTTCCTGTCTTTTTAAATGAACCGCTTGTTACATTTTTTACTTCATCATGAGTTACGGCAAAACTTACAAGAGTATGAGGAACATTGATATCTTCAAATGTACCTGACATAGAGTCTTTTCCGCCGATACTTGCGCAACCCATAGAAACCTGAGCGTCAATAGAACCAAGCAGAGCAGCAGCCGGGTAACCCCAAGTCTTTTCGCTTACAGCGCGACCAAAGAATTCCTGGAAGCTCAAGCGACATGTTTCTGGTTTACCGCCCATACATGCAATCTTAGCAAGGCTACTAAGAACAGCAGTCTGAGCACCGTGCCATGGCGACCATTCACCAACGCGCGGATCATAACCGTTAGCCATAAGGCTTACAGTACTTGTTTCAAAAGGAGAAACAACCGGAATCTTTGCAGCCATACCAGCTTCTGGAGTACACTGATATTTTCCTCCGTAAGGGAAAAGAACAGAACTTGAACCGATGGAACCGTCAAATCGTTCTCCCAAACCACGCTGTGAACAGCATGCAAGGTCAGAAATATTTTCAAGCCATGCCTTCTTCAAAGTTTCAGCATTCTTACCGCCGTCAAGCACAGCCTTTACAGAATCAAGCGCATTTACAAGCGGAGACTTTTCCTGGCTGGCAGGGCTTTCAATATAAGCCACAGCTTCGTGGTGAGCACCAGCCGCATCAAGGAATTCGCGTCCAAGATTTACAATAGTCTTTCCGCGCCAATTAATAATAAGGCGGTTAGTATCAGTCACATCAGCAACTTTAACTGCCTGAAGATTTTCTTTTTCTGCTTCTTTGATAAAGCGCTCAGCATCCTTAGCACGAACAACACAAGCCATTCGTTCCTGACTTTCAGAAATAGCAAGTTCAGTTCCGTTCAAGCCTTCGTACTTCTTTGGAACCTTATCAAGGTCAATTTCAAGACCAGGCGCAAGTTCACCAATAGCAACAGAAACACCACCGGCACCAAAGTCGTTACAGCGGCGGATCATAAGGCTTACTTCCTTGTTGCGGAACAAGCGCTGAATCTTGCGTTCTTCAACAGCATTACCCTTCTGAACTTCAGCCGCAGCAGTAGTAACAGATTTTTCAGTATGAACCTTAGAAGAACCAGTAGCACCACCAATACCGTCGCGACCAGTACCGCCACCAAGAAGAATAATTACATCCCCGGCTTCAGGGCGTTCTCGCATAACAGTATTAAGAGGAGCAGCCGCAATAACCGCACCAAGCTCCATGCGCTTAGCCATATATCCCGGGTGATAAAGTTCAGTTACCTGACCAGTAGTAAGACCAATCTGGTTACCATAAGAACTGAATCCCTGAGCCGCTTCACGGCAAATCTTAACCTGCGGAAGCTTACCCTTGCGAGTAGCATTCAAAGGAACAGTAGGATCAGCCGCACCAGTAACGCGCATAGACTGGTAAACCCAGCTTCGGCCGCTCAAAGGATCGCGGATAGCACCACCAATACAGGTAGCCGCACCACCAAAAGGTTCAATTTCAGTAGGATGGTTATGTGTTTCGTTTTTGAACATCAAAAGCCAAGTTTCCTTTTCATCACAAGGCTTTCCGTCTTTATCATGAGTATAATGAACGTCAATGTAAATTGAACATGCATTGTTTTCTTCGCTTACTTCAAGGTCATCAAGCTTACCGTGCTTCTTAAGGTACTTAATGCCAATAACAGCCATGTCCATAAGGCAGACAGGCTTGTCGTTGCGGCCGGCATACATTTCAGCACGCATGTCAGTATAATTCTGCAAAGATTTCTTGAACAAAGAAGCATAAGGACCTTCTTCAATCTTAATGTCCTTAAGTTCAGTAAGGAATGTAGTGTGACGGCAGTGATCAGACCAGTAAGTATCAAGAACGCGGATTTCTGTTTCAGTAGGATCACGCTTTTCGCCAACAAAATATTCCTGAAGGAATTTAATGTCAGCCAAATCCATCGCAAGCCCCATCTTCTGACGGTATGCTTCAAGTTCAGCATCATTCCAGCCAATAAAACCAGTAACAACCGGAATATCACCTGGAACCGCACTCTTAATTTCAAGAGTATCCGGCTTAGAATCATCAGTCAAACGGCTGTCTACAGGGTTAATAAGATAATTCTGAATTTTTGCAACATCATCAGCACTAAGATTACCGCTCAAAATAACAACCTTAGCACATCTAACGCGAGGAGCTTCCTTCAAAACAGGAGCAGAAGAAGCCATACCCGCACGCAGCAAAGAAAGACACTGTTCCGCACTGTCTGCACGCTGATCATACTGTCCAGGAAGATATTCCCAGACAATTACAGTGTCGCTCTCAGAAACCTCAATCTTCTCAAAATAAACAAAATCACTCTGAGGTTCACTGAAAATTCGAGTAGCCGCAGCTTTACCTACAGCCTCGCCCACATTTTCAACATCATAGCGGTTCAAGTAACGCACACCAGTCAATCCGGCAATGCCCAAAAAGTTTTTAATCTGACCAAAATAGCTTTTAGCCTCATTTTCAAAACCAGGCTTTCTTTCTACATATAAACGAAACATTCCATCATTATAAAGATATCACGCATCTCTTTCAATTACATACGGGCGCAAAGGATTCCGCAACTCGCCTTCCAGGGCCCGCTCACGCTCGGTCTTTTGCTCCGCAAAATCCTTGGCACCGCACCCCGTGCGCCGCCAACCCTTCCACGCTCAGCGCAGAGGAATTCTGAAAAAAAACTTCTTCGTCCAAGCTCTAAAGTTCAATTTCATCTTTTAAGCAAGCTTAACTTGCTAAAAATATTCCTTATTTAAATATTTTTACAAAATGCAAGAATTTCTTCTTTATGCTTTAATAAGTCCTCTTTATTTTCTATAGATGTAAAGCCAATTCTATCTACTGATTCTATTTCCAAATGTCCGTAAAAATGTTCTATAGTCTGTATCAGTCGTTCACATTCCTTCATGTTTGGGCCAGTTCTTAAAACCATGGAATAGCCTTTTTTACCTGACTCTAATTTTGCATGTGGTTCGTGTGTATTACACCATGGTGTCCATCTGTCTATGAATGATTTATATTGTCCTGGAACATCTGCCCAATAAGATGGTGAACAGGAAATTATAATATTTGCATTTTCAAATTCTTTTACAATTGATTTGAAGTCATCCTTAAAATTTTTGCATTCCGCCGTTTTATGACAAGCTCGACAACCTTTACAATAATCGATGTTGTAATCGCCAATACAAATTTCTTTTACACTATACTTTTCTTTTAATTTTTCTGAGACAATTTTTACCATTTCAGCCGTAGCTCCATTTTTTACTGGACTACAATTTATTACAAGTACATTCATTTTTTTAAACTCCGAAGCGCAGTGTCCGTATAACTAGCGTTTTAAACGGTGGCGGGCGCAGGCCCGACATCCGATTTGATGCATCGTGCGCGTAAGCGCACTAGTAAATAATTTCCATAAATGCAAACGACCGCAGGTCGTAAGTGCATGTTATACGAGCAAAGCTTGTTTCTTTGCTAATACTAAATGTTCTTTTTCAGAATTTTTAGCTAAAAGATAAACGCAATATTGATTCATGCTTACACCTTCTTTTTTTGAATCTTCTGCAAGAGTTTTATGTAATGTTTTTGGAAGGCGGAGTTTAAATTGACCTGAATATGAATCCGCACTTTCTGGTTCTGCAATTTCAATTTTTTCTTCTATTGCTGCTAAAAGCCATTCTTTTTTTGCATCATCTGCATTTGCAACAGCGCTAGCAATTGTTTCACCACATGTAATACAGCCTGGAAGTTCTGGATATGAGGCTACATAACCTGACTCTTCAGTATCGGGAATGATTTCCAATTTATAAGGCAGTTTCATGTATTCTTCTAATGTTTTCATATTAGTCCTCCTTGTTCTTTTCTTCGGATTCTACTATTTCTTTTACCATTCTTACATAAACTACTTTTATTGGTTCATGATTTGGAATGGTGATCGGGTTACAACCTGGTTTTCTGAAGATATAATGACTGCTTCCACCTTTTGGCTGAGAGACAGTATAACCATAACTTTGCAAAACCTTCTTAAGTTCTGCAAACCGCATATCTTTATCGAGGGATTTTATTTTGTCCAACAGTTTGTCCCACTGTGCCATAATTGAATTATAGGTGGTGTTATATATGGTGTCAAGTTATTATTTTTAAATTATATTCGAATTACATAAAGCTCTTTTTTCAGTTCTGTTATCCAGTAAGCTCGACTTGCTGGGTAACAGAAGCTTTTATGTTTTTATTTTAAAATTATAAATGTACCATTTTCGATTGAGAAATAATCTTTCTTATAGTTTTCCCAATCTCTCTTGGCCTGATATGCATCAAGTCCATTTTTTAAACTAGAAGGTAAAAGAGCTGCTCTAGGAGTATACATTGCATCTGAGAAAATTTGATTCAGAACATTAAAAGCAGTTTCAATCCCATCGTTATTTTCGCTAATTGAATAGCATGATGAGATGAATGCACTAATAACAAGAGCACGTATATTTTCATTTATATCTGTAAACTGTTTACCCCATGAAGTTTGGATAATACCATCAACAGTTTCAGATTTTACGATATAATTATTATCTTCGGAATAATCAAACGTAATTTTTCCAGATGAATAATCTTTCATGAATGTTTTTGCACCATCAGCTTTTACCCATGTAAACACTCTCATTGGAACAACTATTGAAACTCCTGTTTCTGATTCAAAAGCAGAAGGTTCAACTTGTGTAGACATACAACTTGTAAGGCTAAACACTAATAAGGTAGTTAATAAAAGTGTTAGTTTTTTAATAGTTTTCATTTTTTCCTCCTTAAAAACTATTTTTAATGTTATTATACTTTTCTTGCAAACAGCAAGCGGCTCAATGAGCCGTCTGTATAACTACGCACTTAAACCGCAAACCGGCTTGACCGGTTTGTCGGATTTGAAGTGCATGTTATGAGATTTTATGAAATAACAGTTTGTAAAACGTTAATTACTTCCCATTTATTATTCTTTTTTCCAAAGATTAAATAATTTGTATATCCACTCATTCCACTTTTATTAAATTCTATTTCTATTACAGCAATATCATTTGTAGAATTAAAACCAATATTTGAAAGAATTAGTATTCCACATGCATCTGGAGCAGCGTTATAAAATTTTCCCCAGTACTCAAAAACGTCTTTTGTTTCACCCATTAACTCATCTAACTTTTCAGTAGGAATGATTCGACTATCATTTTGTATTAAACTAGAAATATCATTAAATGTTTTGTTGTTTTCAATGAAAGAATCGTATGCCTCAAAATATTCTGAATTCATTTTACTTTCAAAATAAGTTTTATATTCTTCAGAAGATTTTTCGTATCCAATTTTTTTATTTATTCTTGATGAAGTTTTGTTTTCTACAACAATTTTAGTTGTAGGAATCTTTTTCATTTCTCCATTTTCATAAGACATTCTTGAAGTATTGTTTTGTAGTAAAACTGCAAAAACATAGTTATAAATTTCTTTTTCATTGTTTGAAAGCTGCTTTTCTACAACTTCTCTTGTATCAACAGCTTCTGGTTCAGAAGGTTTATTACTTGTGCTATTTGAAGTTGTTACACATCCAAACAATGATAACAATGAAATTGTTATCACAAAGTTTTTAATAATTTTTTTCTCCTTGCGCCCCAATGAGGGCATCAACCTAACACAATTTCTCCGTATCCTTTTAATTTTTCGCAAACAGCAAAGTTGTCGTTTAAAATTAAAAATTACTTTTATATTTTCAATTTTAGCATATACTTAACATTCTATAAAGAATTTTAGCCGGAAACCTTTTAAGGACACCTAAATCAACTTATCATTCTATAATTATTCTTCTGTAAAAAAAAATCCGCCAGCATTTCTGAAGTGCACCCCTAAAGTTGGACAAATATAGTTCAATTTTAGGAGGTGCATTTTTTATGTCCGGATATACAGAGGAATTCAAACTCAAAATTGTCAAAGAACATCTTAAAGAAGGATACAGCTCAAGAATGGATAAAGCAGTACGAAACATTTGGTTTCTTTATCCCACCAATACAGCATTACACTACAGAATTTAAGCTAAAAGTGTTAAACTGTCAGCAGGAAAACAAATTATCTGACAGTCAGATAATGATAGAATTCAGACTGCCCCATAGAGCATTGGTAAAGAGCTGGAGAAAAGCTTATCTAAAAGGCGGTTTTAGTAAAATAAGTACTCCAAAAGGAAGGCCTTTAAAAATGCCAAAAAGCGTAATCCCTGATAAACCAAAAGAAGAATGGACTAAAGATGAAGAATTAGCAGCTTTAAGAGCAGAGAATTTATACCTAAAAAAATTATGGCCTTAATTCAGCAGGAAGAAGAACAGAAAAAGGCGAAAGAGGGAGAAAACTCATTGCCTTCAAAGAATTAAGGTCAGAACTCTCTGTTCATGACTTATTGATATTGACCAGACTTCCCAAAAGTTCAGTTTATTATTCTGCCTCACATCCAAAACAGGATAACCATAAGAAAGAACGTGAACTTATCCAGCAGATTTATCACGAGAATAAAGGTCGTTATGGCTACAGAAGAATTACGCTTGAATTTAGAAATAGGGGCTGGAAAACCAATCATAAGGTAATTCAAAAACTCATGCATGAAGAGCATCTTGTCTGTAAAGTTCGTCAGCATAAATATAATTCCTATAAAGGACAGGTTGGTAAAATTGCACCGAATCTTCTGAAACGGGATTTCAGTACAACAAAGCCTAATGAAAAATGGGTTACTGATGTCACTCAGTTTAATCTGTTCGGAACAAAACTTTATCTGTCTCCGATTCTTGATTTGCATGATCAGTCATTAGTCAGCTGGAATCTTTCTGAGAGTCCGAATTATGCCCAGACAGTTGATATGCTTGAAAAGGCATTTAAGCAAATTCCTGACGGAACAAATCTGATTCTTCATTCTGACCAGGGCTGGCAGTACCAGATGTATGATTATCAGAGACGTTTGAAGGAAAAAGGAATCAGGCAGAGTATGTCCCGGAAAGGCAACTGTCTTGATAATTCAGTGATGGAAAACTTTTTTGGATTATTAAAATCAGAGCTTTTATATTTAAAGGAGTTTGAGTCTGTTGAACATTTCAAAAAAGAATTGATTGAATATTTGTCTTGGTACAACGAAAAGAGAATTAAGGTAAAATTAAAAGGACTGACCCCTTTACAATTTAGGAATCAGTCCTTAAAATCTGCCTAGTTAGAGTGTCCAATAATTGGGGTGCACTTCATTTCCACCAGCGGATTAATTAAATTTCATCAATATAATATTTCAGTAATTTCCCAAAACTTTCGAAGCGAGTTTTGCCCCGCTTCGAAAGTAGAGGGAGGTATCTTTCACAAAATTACGGATTTACAGTAGCCTTATAAGCTGTTGTAATTTTTCCATCCTTGTCTTTTACAAGTTCAATCATTACAGCAGACTTAACAGGATTGTGCTTTTCGTCAAATGTAAGATGGCCAGTTACATAATCACCGTCAGTAGCTTCAAGAGCATCGCGAACCTTTGCAACATCAAATGAGCCTGCCTTTACAATAGCATCCTTAAGCATGTAAACACTGTCATATCCCAGAACAGCAAAAGAGTTTGGAGCCTTTCCGTATTTAGCCTTAAATGCTTCAACAAACTTCAAAACAGCAAGTTCAGTAGAATCCTCTGCATAGTGATTTGAATAGAAACCATTCAAAACTTCTTCACCTGCATTTCCTGTTAGACCATCCCAGCCGTCACCCCCAACAAGAGGAGTGTTAATACCCTGAGCACGAAGCTGCTTTGCAATCAAAGCAACTGTTCCGTAATAATCAGGAAGATAAACTACTTCCGGCTTAGCATTCTTAATCTTTGTAAGCTGAGCATTAAAATCCTTGTCACCAGTTGCATAAGATTCAGCAGAAACAATTTCTCCGCCCAAAGCCTTAAATGCAGTTACAAAGTTTTCATAAAGACCAACAGAGTAGTCGTTTCCTGCATCATAAAGAACAGCAGCTTTTTTAGCACCAAGAGTTTCATAAGCAAACTTACCTGCAACAGTTCCCTGGAAAGGATCAATAAAACATGCGCGGAATACATAGTTTCCGGCATCAGTAATTGCAGGTGCAGTAGCAGCAGGTGCAATCTGAAGAACCTTGCTTGCCTGAGCCAAAGTTGTAACAGCCTGAGTACATCCAGAAGTCAAAGAACCTATAACAAATTTAACCTTATCTTTTGTAATAAGCTTTTTAAAAGCGTTTACAGTTTTATCCGGAGAACCTTCATCATCCTCGCAGATAAATTCAATTTTCTTACCTTCAATTCCGCCTGCTGCGTTAATTTCTTCAACAGCAAGGTCAATACCATTTTTACATTCAACACCGTATACTGCTACACCTCCAGACAACGGAGCCAATCCACCAATTTTCACTGTATCACTTTCAGTTTTAGAACAGCCAGAAAAAGCAAAAAGCAATGCTGAAAGTCCAGCAAACAAAACAACTTTCTTCATATTTCCTCCAAAAATTAAATAAAAAAAGTTCTGGTTAAAATATAGTTGATTTAAGAATCTTAGTAAACAAATGATTTGAACTTAAAATGATAAGCCACACAAAAAATGGTTAAAAAAAAAGAAACGGCAGCCGCAACCGACTGCCGTTTTGCAAAATACTATTTAGAATAGTATTCAATAACAAGGTTTTCCTTAATTTCTACTGGGATCTCAGATCTCAAAGGAAGACGGATAAGTTTTCCGCTGAATCCATCAAGATTCTTTTCGATGTATTCCAACTTGAAACCTTTGTCTTCAAGGAAAACGGCTTTCAAAGCACCAGACTTCTGACCTTTTTCACTCAAAGTGATTGTCTGACCAACTTTTACAGCGTATGAAGGAATATTTACCTTCTTTCCGTCAACTGTAAAATGTCCGTGACTTACCATCTGACGAGCCATGCGAATTGATTTTGCAAATCCCATACGATAAACAAGATTATCGAGACGGCATTCCAAAGAAATAAGCAATTCGTCACCAGTGTTACCTGTTGCACGAGCAGCAGCTTCGAAATATCTTCTCATCTGCTTTTCAAGGATTCCGTAATAAGCCTTTACTTTCTGTTTTTCGATCAACTGAAGACCGTATTCAGAAACCTTCTTCTTTTTAGCAAAAGCTGGAGCGTTTGCACGTTCCAATGCTTTAGGGTGTCCACATACGTTTACACCAAGTCTTCTACATTCCTTAAAACGAGGACTTCTTCTAGTAGCCATTTTATGCTCCTATTTAATTTTTACTCTGCAGCAGCTGCAGATTCTGCTTTTGGTGCTGACTTAGCAGCAATTCTTGCTTTATTTTTCAAAGTTGCTTTACAAACCTTACAAATGTTTACAGTCTGTCCGTCAACTTCCTGCTCATAAAGACACTTTACGTTATCTTTCTTACAGATAGGGCAAGTAGCTCGTCCGTGTGCCGGAAGTGAGCGAATACCAGTTCCACGATGGTTCTTAGACATATCCTACTCCTTATCTGCAGCTTCAGCCTTTTCAGCATCAGCTTTCTTTGCAGTTGATTTTTTAGCAGCTGGCTTTTTAGCAGCTGGTTTCTTTGCTTTAGCTTCTGTCTTTGGTTCTTCAGCTTCAGATTCAAGCTTATAGTCTACCAATTCAAGAATAACCATATCAGCAGCATCACCCTGGCGGAATCCGAGTTTAAGAACACGTGTGTAACCACCATTGCGATCCTTCATGCGAGGTCCGATTTCTGTAAACAATTTATTGAGAATTTTTTCATCTGCAATAAACTTAGCAACTTCACGGCGATTGTGAACAGAATCAACCTTGCTTCTTGTAATTAATTTTTCAGCAGCCTTGCGTACTTCAAGAGCCTTAGACTTAGTTGTAGTAATACGTTCAAATCTAAACAATGAAGTAACCATATTGCGTGACATTGCACGACGGTGAGCTGTTGTGCGTGAAAGCGGATTAAAACCATTTCTATGATTCATCTGTTTCTTCCTTCTGCTTTGTTAAGTTGACAGCATTCTTAAGATGACTGTAATCAGTCATACCAAGTGTAAGTCCCCATTCCTGGAGCTTTTCTTTGATTTCTGTAAGACTCTTCTTACCGAAGTTTCGAGTCTTAGCAATGTCATCCTCTGTCTTTTTAGTTAATTCACCAATAGTTCGGATATTTGCGTTTTTAAGACAATTTGAAGAGCGAACAGAAAGTTCAAGTTCTTCTACCGGAGTATTAAGGATAGCCTTTACTCTTTCATCATCTTCGTCATTTTCTTCACTACCAGCAACTTCACTATCATTAAAGTTTACAAAGATTGAGAAATGATCTTTTGCAATCTTTGCAGCTTCTGCTAATGCATCCTCTGGTGCAATTGTTCCATCTGTCCAAATTTCAAGAACAAGCTTATCATAGTCGTTTCGCTGACCTACGCGACATGGTTCAATTGAATACTTTACTTTTGGAACCGGAGTAAAGATTGCATCCATTGGAATTGTACCAACAACTTCAATGTAATGTTCATTTACTTCTGCAGGAACGTAACCTCTTCCAAGATCGATCTGGATTTCAACGTCCAAACGAGCCCCTTCCATCATGGTAAAGACAAGCATGTCTTTAGTCATAACTTCAACCTGGTTCTCTTTTGCAAAATCATCGCTCTTTACAACACCAGGACCTTTGAATTCATAAAGAATTGTATCCTGTTCTGTGTCTTCTGGAAGGCGAAGACGGATTTGCTTCAAACTGTTGATAATTTCCAAAGTATCTTCTGAAACATGAGGAATTGCTTCAAATTCACTTGAGATGACATGTGGTACGTTATCCGCATCATACGATGTAATACGAATAGATGTAACCGCATAGCCCTGAATAGAAGAAAGCAAAACCCGGCGCAAAGTATTTCCTACTGTTGTACCAAATCCTGTTTCAAATGGATAAGCTGTAAATTTACCGTAATTCGGATTAGTCTCAAGATGCTCAAAAGTTATACCCTTTGGTTTCTTAAAACCTTTAAGCAGATTTTTGCGAGCCATCAGAACTCCTCTATCGGAACAATTTTTTAAATTGTTCATACTTCGTTATTAACATTTTAACTGCTAATACTCGTCCACCAATTTATCCGGCAGACAGGATCACTATCATGCAAAAAGCATGATTTCCTACATACGGCGTGTCTTGCGTGGACGGCATCCGTTGTGTGGAATAGGAGTTACGTCGTGAATAGATTTAACTCTCAATCCCATTGCACCTAAAGAACGGATAGCATTTTCGCGTCCCATTCCAGGTCCTTTGATATACACGTGAACTTCGCGCAATCCGTAGCCCTGTGCCTTCTGAACAGCTGTTTCTGCAACTGTCTGAGCAGCAAAAGGTGTAGATTTTTTAGCACCGCGGAAACCAAGACCACCTGATGATGCCCATGAAAGAGCATTACCATTGATGTCTGTGATAGTTACGATAGTATTGTTAAACGTTGCCTGAATGTAAACGTTACCTTCATAAACGCTCTTCTTCTCTTTTCGCTTTTTAGCTGTAGCCATCGATTTCCTCCGCCTTACTTCTTCTTGTTAGCAACAGTCTTTTTCTTACCCTTACGTGTACGAGAATTAGTACGAGTTCTCTGTCCACGAACTGGAAGACCCTTGCGATGACGCTGACCGCGATAGCAGCCAATATCAATCAGGCGTTTCAAATTAAGACCGATTTCAGAACGAAGACGACCTTCGATTTTGTAGTTCTTTTCGATGATGTCACGAATCAAACCGATTTCGTCCTGTGTAAGATCATTAGCCATTTTGTTTGGATCAAGCTTAGCTTCTTCACAAATCTTCTGTGCTAATGTACGGCCAATACCATAAATGTAAGTTAAAGCAATACTTAAGTGTTTGTTTGGGATATCAACTCCCGCTACTCGAGCCATCTGTTACTCCTTATCCCTGTCTCTGCTTGTGTTTAGGGTTTGTACAAATGATACGGATAATTCCGTTTCTTTTGATAACCTTACACTTATCGCAGATAGGTTTTACACTGGTTCGTACTTTCATATAAGACCCCCTGAGAATAAACATTCTCACCGAATCTAGGCACCTCGCAATGAGAGACAATTCGGTGAGAAGAAATATATCACATATTCTCAATCTTTTTCTACTAGTAAATCCAAATTTCTACAAATTTCTAGATCTAATTTTACCCTTTTTTGTAAGTCCATCCTGATGATGCATTTTAAGAAGGGCTTCAACCTGACTCATTGTATCCAGATCTACACCAATCATGATGATAAGTGAAGTTCCACCCATCAGCATTGCTACTGACTGCGGGAAGTTGAACAAATTCTGGATGATTGTCGGAACAATCGCAATAAATGCAAGGAACAATGAACCTGGGAGAATAAGTCGGTTCAATATTTTCTGAAGATATTCTTCTGTTTTATCTGTGCGAACGCCAGGAATTGAACCGCCGTTTTCACGGATATTTTTTGCAATTTCGATTGGATTCAGTGTTACCTGAGTATAGAAATATGCAAAGAAAACAATGAGAAGAACCAGAAGAACATTGTACCATAGACCATTTGGAGTAAGCATTGCAGAAAGCTTTGCCACCCAACGAGCAGAATCCTGGTTATTTCCAATCATTGATACCAGCTGAAGAGGCAATGTAAGAAGTGACGAAGCAAAAATCAATGGAATTACGTTAGACGGATTGATTTTGAAAGGAATGTAAGTGTTCTGTCCACCATACATTTTTCTTCCAACAACACGTTTTGCATAATGAACCGGAATCTTGCGTTCACCAGCTTCTTCATAAATTACCAAAGCAATGATTGCAACCCACATCAAAAGAACAACGATAACGAAAACGAACTGGATTTCGCCATCAGAAACTTTTCTCGCAAGTTCAATAATTGCATTTGGCAAACGAGCCACGATGCCGGCAAAGATCATCATAGAGATACCATTACCAACACCGCGGGCAGTTATCTGATCACCTAACCAAACTGTTACCATAGATCCAGTTGTTACTGTAAGCATAGCAAGGGCGTTAAACTTCCAACGTGGATCTATCATGATACAGCCAGGAATACTGCTTGCATAAACTGTAACTGCATAAGACTGAAGGATACATACAAAGATAGTACCGATCCTTGTCCATGTAGCAAGCTTACGCTGACCGCCGTCTTCCTGAACTGCACGCTTCAGAGAAGGGAAAATAATCACAGCAAGCTGCATTATAATCTGTGTAGAAATATACGGCATTACTCCCAACATGAAAATTGAGAAGTTAGAGAATGCGCCTCCAACAAAGAAGTCCATATAGCTTGCGAACGCATTCTTATTCTGTGATGCCAAATCGTTAAAGTACTTGAAAAGTACGTTTGCATCAATTCCAGGGATTGTAAGGACGCTTCCCAAGCGGAAAACAGCCAATACAATCAATGTAAAGAACAAACGGCTTCTAAGTTCTTTAACCTTAAACATATTAATAACAGGATTGCTTGCCATGCCTCTACTCCGTACTTTTATTTAGATTCTTTAGCTTCAGCTGCAATCTTTACAGATCCACCAGCTTTTTCAATCTTAGCTTTTGCTGATTCAGATACCTTATCAACATCAACTGTAAGTTTCTTAGTGATGTCGCCATTACCAAGAACTTTTACAAGAGTAGAAGCCTTTGCAGAAATGAATCCCTTAGCGATAAGAGAAGTCTTATCTACTGTTTCTCCATCTGCAAATTTTGCTTCAAGCTGATCAACATTAATACAAACGTATTCCTTTTTGAAAGGATAGTTTGAGAATCCTTTGCGGGCGATACGGCGATACAAAGGCATCTGACCACCTTCGAAACCTACGTATACTTTTCCGCCAGAACGTGACTGCTGACCTTTATTACCCTTACCAGCTGTTGAACCAAGTCCAGAAGATGAACCGCGTCCAACGCGCTTTGGGTTTTTGTTTGCACCCTTAGGTGCGCTAAGTACAGGATTGTAATCAGACATTATTTTACCTCCTCAACTTTTACAAGATGAGCAACTGTTGCAATCATACCACGGATTGCATCGTTATCATCCTGAACTACAGAAGAGTTAATCTTTCTCAATCCAAGGCTGCGAACTGTAGCAACTTTGGCTGGCTTCTGTCCGATTGTACTCTTAATAAGTGTAATCTTAACCTGCTTTGCCATCGTTAACCCCACAATTCATCAAGTGTCTTTCCACGAGCTGCAGCAACTGCTTTTGCATCCATAAGATTTTCAATAGCGTTGAATGTTGCGCGAACTACGTTTACAGATGAGCTTGATCCCAAAGATTTAGAAATTACGTCTGTAATTCCAACTGCATCCATTACTGAACGTACTGCACCACCAGCCTTGATACCTGTACCGGCACAAGCTGGTTTAAGAAGTACTGAAGAGCTCTTGTACTTACCAATGATTTCGTGTGGCAATGTACCATTTTTCATTGACATAGTAACAAGATTTCTCTTTGCCTTATCAATACTCTTTTTGATTGCTTCAGATACATCATTAGCTTTACCAAATCCGTATCCTACGCGACCTTTCTGATCACCTACAACTGTAAGTGCAGAGAAAGACATACGACGTCCACCCTTTACAGTTTTTGATGTTCTGTTAAGAGTAACGAGTTTTTCTACAAACTCTTTTTCTCTTGGTTCTTTATCAAAATTCTTGCGTTCCATTTTAACTCCTAGAACTCAATTCCGGCACTGCGAGTACCGTCTGCAAGGGCTTTTACAACACCGTGATAAAGGTAACCGTTACGGTCAAAAACTACTTTTGTAATTTTTTTATCCTTAAGGCGTGCACCTAATGCTTCACCAAGCTTCTTAGCTCCGTCAGTGTTAGCTTTAAGAGCTTCGAATTCTTTTTCCAATGTAGAGATAGAAGCAAGTGTCTTTCCCTCATCATCATTAATAACCTGAACAGAAATATTCTTGTTACTGCGGGTTACTGTCATACGAGGACGATCAGCAGTTCCGTAAACACTCTTACGAATGTGAATTTTTCTGTGAAGGCGTTTTCTGTCTTTATCATTAAGTTTCTTAAACATAGCGCCTATCCTTATTTAACACCAGTCTTTCCGACTTTGCGTCTGATAACTTCATTATCGTAGCGGATACCCTTTCCCTTGTAAGGTTCAGGCATGCGGAGCTTACGAATCTGAGCACTAAATTCACCAACAAGCTGCTTATCGATACCAGAGATTGTCAATTTACCCTGAGCATCAGCTGTTACTGTAAGACCTTCAGGAATTGTAACGAAGATATCGTTAGAGAAACCAAGGTTAAGCATAAGAACTTTTCCCTGAATTTCAGCACGATAACCTACACCAGTGATTACCAAAGTCTTTGTGAATCCAGTTGTTACACCAACAACCATGTTATGAATAAGGTTTCTATAAAGACCATGGAAAGCATTTGCCTGTTTTGTTTCATTAAGCAAGCTTAAGATAACTTCATTATCCTTTACTTCAACCTTAATATCAGAAGCGAAATCCTGTTTGAGTTCACCTTTTGGGCCTTTTACAGCAACTGTGTTACCAGTAACTGTAACAGTTACTCCAGCTGGAATTGCAACAGGAAGTTTACCGATTTTAGACATTTCTTCCTCCTAAATTACCAGATAGAGCAAATCAATTCGCCACCAACCATTTTTTCAGAAGCCTTCTTACCAGTTGTTACACCAGCAGAAGTTGAAACGATGATTGTACCGTATCCATTGAATACGCGTGGCAAATCTTTGTAGCCAGAATAAACACGACGACCAGGTGTAGAAATTTTCTTAGCACCATGGATTACAGGATTATTGCTGTCATCATACTTCAGGATGATGCGGATAATTGAATGTCCTTCTTCCTGAACCTTTTTGAAGTTTTTGATATATCCTTCTGTTTTCAAAATCTTTACGATTTCGAGCTTCAGTTTAGAAGCAGGAATATCTACTTTTTCGTGGCGGGCATTAGCCGCATTGCGAACCTTAGTGAGCATGTCTGCTACTGGATCTGATGCACTCATTTCTATTCTCCTACCACTCTACCAAGATGATTTTGTGACGCCTGGAAGAAGGCCTTCACTTGCTAATTTACGGAAGCAAATACGACACATCTTATACTTACGCAAATATCCACGTGGACGTCCGCAAAGCTGACAGCGGTTATACTGTCTTGTTTCATACTTCTGCTCGCGAGCGGCTTTAATGATCAATGATTTCTTAGCCATGTATCCCTCACTCTACTTACGGAATGGCATATTAAACTTGGCAAGCAAAGCTTTTGCTTCTGCATCAGTCTTTGCACTAGTTACAATAGTGATATTCATTCCGGCGATTTTTGTAATTTTATCAAAATCGATTTCCGGGAAAATCAACTGTTCTGTAATACCAACTGAGAAGTTTCCGTGTCCATCAAAACCAGTAGCTTTGATACCACGGAAATCCTTAATACGTGGGAACGCAACGTTAATCAAGCGGTCCAAGAATTCATACATAATTGTTCCGCGCAATGTAACCATTGCTCCTACTTCATTGCCCTCACGCAACTTAAAGTTAGCGATACTCTTCTTTGCTTTAGTTTTAACAGCTTTCTGACCAGTGATCTGTGTCAAGTCAGCAACTGCGGCATCAAGGAGTTTCTTATTAGTGAGAGCTTCGCCAACACCCATGCTAACTACAACTTTCTTGATAGCAGGAATCTGCATCGGAGTTGTGTAGTTGAACTCTTTTACGAGTGCTGGAGCGATTTCGTCTTTATAGACTTTCTTAAGCCGAGGTACGTAATTAGCCATTACAGTATTTCTCCACATTTACGGCAAACGCGAACTTTTTTGTCCCCGTCCATTTTGTAGCCAATTTTTACTGGGCGACCGCATTTCTTACATACGATACCCACATTTGAGATGTTAAGCGGAGCTTCGATCTCAGCGATACCGCCCTGATCCTGCTGACTACGCTTTTTCATTGCCTTTTTAACAATGTTTACACCAGATACAATTACTGCATCCTTTTTAGTAAGAACGCTAAGTACAGTACCGCGCTTACCCTTGTCTTTTCCTGCAATAACTTCAACTGTATCGTTCTTTCGGATCTTGAATTTCTTTTCCATACCAATAACTCCTTAGAGAACCTCTGGAGCCAAAGATACGATTTTCATGAAATCCATATCACGAAGCTCACGAGCTACAGGTCCAAAAATACGCTTACCTTTTGGGTTCTTGTTTTCGTCTACGATAACACAAGCGTTATCATCAAAACGAATGTAAGTTCCATCTGGGCGGCGGTATTCTTTAGCCTGACGAACGATTACTGCTTTCTGTACAGCACCCTTTTTGATAGTAGATGTAGGAATTGCATCCTTAATAGCTACTACAACGATGTCACCGATTCCGGCATAACGGCGGTGTGAACCACCGAGTACTTTGATACACTGAGCGATCTTAGCACCGGAGTTATCAGCAACTGTCATACATGACTGCATCTGAATCATAATTTAACTCCTTATACCTTATTTAGCGCGTTCGATAACTTCTGCAAGACACCAGCTCTTATTCTTGCTGAGAGGTCTGCATTCCACGATACGAACTGTGTCACCTACGTGAGCATCATTCTTTTCATCGTGTGCCATATACTTCTTAGATCTAGTAACATATTTCTTGTAGAGGCGATCCATTTTCTTTGTTGTGATAGTTACAACAATAGATTTATCCATCTTATCACTTGTAACCAGACCAACAAATTCACGTTTCTTTGTTGTCTCTACAGTCTGAACAGTATTTTCTGCCACAGTTCAGCTCCTACTTGTTTTCACCAGCAGAAGCTTTCTGCTGGATGAACGTATTCAAACGTGCAATTTCGCGACGCATTGTACGTTTCTGCATTGGGTTATCTACATGGGAAATTACCATTTTGAAACGGAGATCCATGTACTTCTTCTTAAGCTCATCACGTTTAGCAACAAGTTCAGAATAAGATAATTCTTTATCTGTCTTTTTCTTTGATTCAGCCATCTTATTCCTCCTTAGTCTTGTGTTGGCTTATAAGCGATCTTTGTGATAACTGGAAGTTTATCAGCTGCAAGCTCAAGAGCTCTGTGTGCAACCTTCAAATCAACTCCATCAATTTCGAACAAGATCATTCCAGGTTTGATAACAGCTGCCCATGATTCTGGAGCACCCTTACCCTTACCCATGCGGACTTCAGCAGGTTTTTTAGAAATCGGTTTATCTGGGAAAACACGAATCCAAACCTGTCCCTTACGGTCAAGCTTACGGTTGATAGCAACGCGGGCTGCTTCAATTACTCTAGCACTCAACCATGTTGGTTCCATTGCAACAAGAGCAATTTTACCGAAGTCAATAAAATTGTCGCGAGTAGCATTACCTTTTTCTCTACCACGCTGCACCTTACGGTGCATAACTCTTTTAGGACTTAATGGCATAATTTAGCTCCTTTCCTTTGCAGAAGGTTCTGATTTTTCAGCCTTATCTGCAGCTGGACGGCGTTCACGGCGCGGCTTGCGAACAAGCTGACCTGCATCTTCATTCTGTTCAATGCCGTAATTCATTCCATTGTAAACCCATACTTTAATACCGATTTTTCCGTATGTTGTATGAGCTTCGAATGTACTGTAATCAATATCAGCACGAAGAGTGTGAAGAGGTACGCGTCCTTCCTTATGCTCTTCAATTCGAGTCATTTCTGCGCCGCCAAGACGACCAGAAACACGAATCTTAATACCCTGTGCACCAGCGCGCATAGCGTTGTTTACAGCCTGTTTCAAAGCCTTGCGGAATGAACCGTGACCAGAAAGCTGACGACCAATGTTCTGAGCAATCAAACTTGCATTTACATCTGCACGTTTAACTTCTTTGATCTTGATCTGTACCTTTTTAGTCAACTGTGACTGAATATCAGCGCTAATCTTTTCGATTGTTGCACCTTTAACACCAATAATTACACCCGGACGAGCAGTGTGAATAACGATTGTTACACGCTGTGGGTGACGTACGATTTCAATTTCAGCAATATCAGCGTTCTTACATTCTGGAAGAGCTGCAACCATTTTTCTGATTTTTACATCTTCCAAAACCAGGTCTGCATATTCACGGAAATCTGCATACCAACGTGACTGCCATGTTTTGTTTACGCCTAAGCGCAAACCAATTGGACTAACTTTCTGACCCACTTTATTCCCCCGCTTTCTCGTCAACGATTACGGTAATATGACACATACGTTTCAAAAGCTGATCTGCACGACCACGTGCACGGAACCAAACTCTCTTGAGTCTTGGACCTTCATCAATTCTAATTTCTTTAACGTAAAGCATATCTTCATCAAGCTTACTGTTCTGATTCAGCGCATTTGCAATTGCTGATTTAAGAGTTGCACTGATAAGTCCTGCACCTTTCTGTGGCATGTTAGCAAGAATTGCCAATGCCTTTGTACAAGGCTGCTGATTAACCAAATGAGCAACTGGGCGAACCTTAGTTGGTGAAGCAATAAGGAACTTTGTAGTGGCTACATAACCTTTCTTTTCAGCCATAATATCCACCTATTATTTACCAGCCTTAGCTGTTTTGTCTGTACCACCATGGCCGTGGAATGTACGTGTTGGAGCAAATTCGCCGAGCTTATGGCCAACGAGATTTTCCGTAATGTACACCGGAATCCATGATTTACCATTATATACAGAAATAGTATTACCTACCATTTCAGGTATGATTGTAGAGCAGCGTGAGTATGTTTTAATCATCTTACGGTCTGCTTCTTTGTTCATTGCTATTACCTTTTTGTAAAGGCTTTTCTCTACAAAAGGACCTTTTTTAACAGATCTTGACACGGTTATCTCCTATGCAACTATTTCTTTCGACGAGAAATAATAAAATTGCTTGTATTCTTTCTCTTGTTGCGAGTTTTGTAACCTTTACAAGGCTGTCCCCATGGAGTAACAGGGTTACGTCCTTTTCCAGCGCCTTCACCACCACCAAGTGGGTGATCAACAGGGTTCATAGCCATACCACGAACAGTTGGGCGGATACCAAGCCAACGCTTATGACCAGCTTTACCAAGCTGAACATTCATGTGTTCTTCGTTTCCTACAACACCGATTGTAGCGTAGCATTTTCCATTGATTTTGCGCATTTCACTAGATGGAAGACGTACGATAACGTAATCACCTTCACGACCAGCGATCATAGCACTTGCTCCAGCAGAACGAACAAGCTGTCCGCCACATCCAAGCTGAAGTTCTACGTTATGAATAGTAAAACCTACTGGAATGTTAGCAAGCGGAAGTGCATTTCCAACAGTTGGAGCTGCATTTTCACCAGACATAATTTTCTGTCCTACCTGCAAACCTTTTGGAGCGATGATGTAACGTTTATCACCATCAGCATAGTAAATCAAAGCAATGTTAGCAGAACGGTTTGGATCGTATTCGATAGTCTTAACTGTTCCAGGAATACCGTGCTTATTGCGTTTGAAATCGATTTCTCGATAGCGTCTCTTATGACCGCCACCCTGATGACGTACAGAAATACGACCACCCTGGCCACGACCACCATTAGACTTTTTACCTGACACCAAAGTTTTTTCGGGTCTATCGGTTGTCAGTTCTTCTCTGACAAGGTCAACGCGTCCGCGTGTACCTGCAGTAATTGGCTTATATACTTTAAGAGCCATTTCTATTTCCCCTTAGTCTACGCGGATTATACGCCTTCAAAAGCCTGGATTGTTTCACCAGCAGCTACGCGTACAATTGCCTTTTTAAATGAGCTAGTGCGACCTGGTTTACCACGAAGTCTCTTCTGCTTGCCCATTACATTGATAGTAGTGCAGTCAACAACTTTTACATTGAAAAGTTTTGCTACAGCTTCCTTAATTTCTGTTTTAGTTGCAGTTGGCTTTACGATAAATACGTATTTATTCTGCTCACGGAGAGCATTTGCCTTTTCTGTAACTACAGGCTGAATAAGAATATCAGAATAATTCATTATTTAGCCTCCTTGTCTTCAGCATAGAAATCTGAAAGATTTTTTACAGCGCTTTCAAGAACAACAACCTTGCGAGCGTAGAACAAATCGTGAGCTCTAAGACGGTTGTATGCAAGGAAAGAAACAGACGGCATATTGCGTCCAGCCTGCTTAATTTTTGCATCATCATCTTTAAGAACGATTACTGTTCTTTCATCTTTAGCAAAGTTGTTAAGAATCTGTGCAAGATCCTTTGTTTTACCGCTTTCAACAGTAAAATCTTCTACAACTGTAAATCTATCGCTCTGAGCCTGCATAGAAAGGATAGACTTAATTGCAAGTCTCTTAGCCTTTTTTGGCATAGCATAAGAATAATCTCTTGGTTTTGGTCCAAAAATTGTACCACCGCCTACCATGATAGGAGATTTCTTATCACCACGACGAGCATTACCAGTACCCTTCTGCTTATAAGGCTTAGCGTTACTACCATGAACTTCAGCACGACCTTTAGTACAAGCTGTACCAACACGCATATTAGCAAGTTCATTTGTGATAGCATAGTAAATAACATCATCATTTACTGGAAGACCGAATACTTTATCATCAAGTGTGATTGTACGCAGTTCTTTTCCAGAAGTTGAATATACTTTCTTTTCCATATCCTAATCTCCTAGCTCTTTTTTACTGCGGACTTCACGATAAGTGTGCAGTCTTTGTTACCAGGTACAGCACCGCGAACCAAAATTACATTCAATTCTGGGTCAATCTTTACAATCTTGAGATTCTGAACTGTAACTCTTCTGAATCCCATGTGTCCCGGCATCTTAATGTTCTTGAAACAGTGACCAGGAGTTGTACAAGCACCTGTACCACCGGCTTCACGATGGAATTTAGAACCGTGAGTAGCACGTCCACCATGGAAGCCCCATCTCTTCATTACACCCTGGAATCCTTTACCCTTAGAAGTAGCAGTTACATCCAGGAAGCGTGTTCCATTGAAGAGTTCCAAACCAACAGATTCACCAACTTTAACTTCACCGTCAAAGTCTCGGAATTCTTTCAATGTACGTTTCGGAGAAACGTTTTCTGGGAACATACCTGCGTATGCTTTGTTTGCTTTGCCAGGCTTCAAATCGTCTACGCCAAGAACAACAGCATCGTATCCGCATGTTTCCTTTGTTTTAGTAGCAACAACAGTGTTTGGTTCAACGCGGATCACAGTAACAGGTGTTAAGTTACCGGCTTCGTCGAAAACCTGTGTCATTCCTACTTTTTTTGCAATCAGACCTTTCATTCTGATATCTCCTATTTGAACAAATTCTAATAAATTAGATCATTTGTTCGTAATTATTCGGCCGTCATCCCAGATCCGGAGGGACCGTACCTTAATCCAGCAGTCTAATTACTGCTTAATTTCTACTGCAACGCCTGCAGGAAGTTCAAGTTTCATCAAAGAATCCATAACATCAGTTGTTGGATTCAAGATGTCGATAAGGCGTTTGTGTGTACGCATTTCGAACTGTTCACGTGACTTCTTGTTTACGTGAGGTGAACGAAGTACAGTTACCTTATTGATTCTTGTAGGAAGCGGGATAGGTCCAGAAACCTTTGCACCTGCTTTCTGTACAGCCTGCACGATAGCTTTAGCGCTCTGATCGATCAGTTCAACATCAAAAGCACGAAGTCGAACACGAATCTTTCCATTAGCCATTAGTGTATTCCTCCAAGGAACAGCCGGTTTGACCTGATCAAACAGCAAACCGGCCTAACCTTTAACTATTCGATAATCTTTGTAACCTGACCAGAAGCGATTGTACGACCGCCTTCACGGATAGCAAGCTTAAGACCTTCGTCCATAGCGATTGGGTGAATAAGTTCACCGATAATCTTAACGTTATCACCTGGGTTAACCATTTCTACACCTTCACCGAGCATAACTGTACCAGTGATGTCAGTTGTACGGAAGTAGAACTGTGGGCGGTAACCATTACGGAATGAAGAGTGACGTCCGCCTTCAGCTTCTGTAAGAACGTAAAGCTGAGCTTCGAACTTTGTATGTGGTGTGATTGAAGCTGGCTTAGCCAATACCTGTCCACGTACAACGTCTTTCTTTTCAACACCACGAAGAAGGATACCTACGTTATCACCTGCGATACCCTGATCAAGTGTCTTCTGGAACATTTCAATACCAGTTACAGTTGTATCCTGTGTTGGTTTGATACCTACGATCTGTACAGCATCGCCCATGTTTACAACACCACGTTCGATACGTCCAGTTACTACAGTACCACGACCAGAAATTGTGAAGATATCTTCGATTGGCATCAAGAATGGCTTGTCTTCTGCACGTTCTGGATCATCAAACCATGTGTCCATAGCAGTAAGCAATTCTTCGATACACTTTGTGTTTTCTGGATTAGAAGCTTCGTTCAATGCCTTGAAAGCAGATCCCTTGATGATTGGTGTATCTGGAGAGAATCCGTAAGAAGCAACAGTTTCTTTTACTTCTTCTTCTACGAGCATCAACATTTCTTCATCGCCGTCAAGCTGGTCAACTTTGTTCAAGAATACGATGATCTTTGGTACACCTACCTGGCGAGCAAGCAAAAGGTGTTCACGTGTCTGAGCCATAACACCGTCAGATGCAGCAATAACGAGGATAGCACCATCCATCTGAGCAGCACCAGTAATCATGTTCTTGATATAGTCAGCATGTCCTGGACAGTCGATATGTGCATAGTGACGTTTGTCTGACTGATATTCCAAGTGACGAGTATTGATTGTGATACCACGTTCCTTTTCCTCTGGAGCGTTATCGATTTCGTCATACTTGAGAGCCTTGTCACCATACTTGTTAGCACAGTATGCAGTGATAGCTGCTGAAAGAGTTGTCTTACCATGGTCTACGTGACCAATAGTACCTACGTTCATGTGAGGTTTAGTTCGTACGAACTTCTCCTTTGCCATGTTTGTCTCCTTGCCGGATTATTTTCCCTAAACCGGCATTTTTATTTTTAATGTGTTGCACTTTAAGCCAGAATGCAATCCGCAACAACAGTTACGACCGCATTCGCAGACACACTTTTATTCTGACCTGAGGATGTTTTAACTTGTGATTAATCGGACTTGAAAAGTTGTTTTTCAATTGATATTCCATCTCTTATTCGAAATACCGCGTTCCGTAACCACCGAACATCATCAAACGTCATATTTTGATGACCGGTATGGCATCTGAAACTTCAGTCTGTACCACAGACTTGCCGAAACTCCAAGACGCCTGAAGTCATCCACCCTTGCCAACGACAAGAGCAACGTCTCTGAGCCGTATACACCTGAAAACCGAAGAACGATTAACTTTACGGTTATACCGAAAACATGAATTATCATGATTCGCCGACACTCAAAGACCTTTTACCGAACGCCGACCATATAGACAGCGTAGGTTATAACTTTATACATTTTTTCAAAATAAATTGCAATAGGGTTAAAAGATTTTTTTTCATAAAAAAAGGCACCCGAAAACGGATGCCTTTTCATACAGAAGAATTATTCTACCATCTGAAGTGAGCAAAAGCCTTGTTAGCTTCAGCCATCTTGTGTGTATCTTCCTTCTTCTTAAAAGCAGAACCTGTATTGTTGAATGCATCGAGCAATTCTGCAGAAAGTGTATCAGCCATTCCATGACCACTTCTGCTGCGTGCAGCATCAATGATCCAGCGCATAGCCAAAGCTTCGCGGCGTGTATCACGAATTTCTACAGGTACCTGATATGTAGCACCACCAACGCGGCGTGATTTTACTTCTACAACAGGTTTTACATTATCAAGAGCCTTGAGCAATACTTCAAGCGGATCCTTATCAGTCTTAGCCTTAAGTTTATCCATTGCTTCATAGATAATTTTTGTACAAGTTGCTTTCTTTCCGTCAAGCATCATGCGGCTAACGAATTTTGTAACAACCTTTGAATTATATTTAACATCCGGCATACATGGACGTTCGATTGATTTCTTATGTCTTCCCATCTTAGTCCTCCATTAAGCCTTTGGTCTTTTTGCACCGTACTTAGAACGGCCGCGTTTTCTGTCTTCAACACCAAGAGTATCTTTTGTACCGCGGATAATATGATAGCGTACACCAGGAAGGTCCTTTACACGACCACCACGAATAAGAACTACTGAGTGTTCCTGAAGGTTATGACCAATACCAGGAATGTATGCAGTTACTTCAATACCATTAGACAAACGAACACGAGCTACTTTACGAAGAGCAGAGTTCGGTTTTTTTGGAGTTACAGTCATAACACGTGTACATACACCACGTTTCTGTGGACAAGACTGAAGTGCGGGAGACTTCGTTCTATTAGCCACTGACTGACGTCCCTGACGAATTAATTGATTGATTGTAGGCATCGCCTATCTCCTCTATTTTATTCCGGTCAGCACCCCGGAAGATTTAACCAATTTACAGCCTATACGGATAGGTTTATCAATGTTACCGAATTCAGAAAATGAATTCAATACAAATTTCCTTAAATTTATAAAAAAATCGGTGCATTTTGCAGATTATACAAAACACACCGATTTTCTTCTATTATATCAGCCGATTTACAACTGACATTTCAATGAACTAGTCACTATCTTCACTATCGAAAACTGGTTCAATAATACTGTTCTGTTCAGCTTCTTTTTCAAGACGGCGCTTTTCAAGAATTTCTTCCATCTGAACATCAAGGTCTGTATCGCCTTCATCGAACAGTTTTACGTTCCTGTAGTTTCTGATACCAGTACCGGCAGGAATCATATGACCGATGGCAACATTTTCCTTGATACCATGCAATCCATCTGAAGCTCCGGAAATAGCCGCGTTTGTAAGAACACGTGTTGTTTCCTGGAACGAAGCAGCAGAAATGAATGAATCAACATTCAAGGCAGCCTTTGTAATACCCTGATACATAGGACGTGCAATAGCCGGCTGTCCACCTTCAGCAATTACACGACGGTTTTCTTCATGGAACTTGAACTTGTCAACCTGCTGGCCAAAGATAAACCTTGTATCACCAACAGCCATGATTTCAACCTTGCGGAGCATCTGACGAACGATTACACCGATATGCTTATCATTGATGCTTACACCCTGTGCACGGTATACGGCCTGGATTTCATCCATAAGGTAATTCTGCAGTGCGTTTTCACCAAGAATTGCAAGGATATCTGCCGGGTTTGGAGCTCCGTCACAAAGCTGTTCTCCAGCCTCTACTTCGTCACCATCGCGGACAATCATGTGCTTACTTGTAGGAACAAGGTGTTCGTACTTATTTCCGAACATATCTTCAATTTCTACAATACGCTTTGCCTTTGCAATTCCCTTGAACTTAACGCGTCCAGAAATCTTTGCAAGTACAGTCTGATTCTTTGGTTTGCGAGCTTCGAACAATTCTGTTACACGTGGGATACCACCTGTAATATCGTTAGTCTTAGCTGCTTCTTTAGGCATCTTTGCAAGTGTTTCACCAGCCTTGATTGCCTGCTTATCTTCAACCTGAAGAACGGCACCTGCAGGAAGGTAATAGCTACCCATTTCGTTACCAGCTTCGTCAGTAATCAGGATACGAGGCTGCTTTACATCAAGGTGAAGGTCTGTAATTGTTCTTTCAGACTTACCAGTTGTCATATCAATCTTTTCAGAGAGAGTTGAACCGGCAATTACATCTTCAAAGTGAACGTAACCATCGCTTTCTGCAATGATTGGATCTGAGTACTGATCGAATGTACCAAGAGCCTGTCCTGCCTTTACAATCTGTCCAGCCTTAATGCTCAATGTAGAACCGTTACTGATTTCAACCTTTACTTCTTTATTAGTAAAGTAAATCATTCCATCGCGGATAATAATCTTTCCAGAAACTGGAGCAACTACATCTTTTCCGCCACGTGTAAGAACTACACTGTCTTTAAGAAGACTTACACCATCTTCTACCTTAAGCTGATCACCGTCTTCAATCTTGATGCTGTCAAGAATGCGGATAACCTTCATGAAACCTTTACGAGTAAAGAGCTGATTGCCTTCACCCATATCAACACTCTTACCCTTTATTTCATTGATAATTGCATTGAAGTTCAATACGATTCTGTTATCTTCTACGGCCTTTTCAGCAGTACCACCGGAGTGGAATGTTCGAAGTGTAAGCTGTGTACCTGGCTGACCGATTGACTGAGCGGCAATAATTCCGACAGCTTCACCAATTTCTACAATCTTGTTGCGGGCAAGATTCTGTCCGTAACACTTAATACAGATTCCATGCTTAGCTTCACAAGTAAGAACTGTTCTTACCTTTACTTTTTCTACGCCGGCATCTTCAATCTGCTTAGCAAGCTTTGTATCAATGTAAGAGTTTACATCACAGATCAATTCACCAGTAATAGGATGAACAACGCGTTCAATTGAGTAATGTCCAACAATTCTTTCAGAAAGTGGCACTTCAATTTCATCACCCTTCTTGATTGCAGAGTATTCAATACCGTTAATTGTTCCACAGTCTTCAACGTTTACAACAACATCCTGAGCAACATCTACAAGACGACGAGTCATATAACCGGCATCAGCTGTCTTAAGAGCTGTATCTGAAAGACCTTTGCGGGCACCGTTTGAAGAAATAAAGTATTCGATAACCGAAAGACCTTCCTTAAAGTTTGACTTTACAGGAAGTTCGATGATTTCTCCACCCGGCTTAGCCATAAGTCCACGCATTGCGGCAAGCTGAGAAATCTGTTTCTTAGAACCTCGGGCACCAGATGTAGCCATCATATAGATAGTATTAAAACCATCTTTGTCTTTTGCAAGGTTATCGTACATAATTTTTGTAAGTTCATCGTTTGTACGAGCCCAAATATCTGTTACACGCTGGAAGCGCTCTTCATCAGTAATAATACCTTTTACGTTATCTTTTACAATCTTTTCAACTTCTTTGTTTGCCTTTTCTACCATTTCCTTCTTTTCAACAGGAACAATGATATCATTCATAGAAAGAGTTGCACCGTAGAATGTAGCGTTCTTGTATCCTACAGATTTGATTGCATCAAGCATCTGAACCGTAAGCCATGCACCCTGAGTATGATAAACATGCTCGATCATAGCCTTAAGGGCTTTATCACCCATCTGCTTGTTGATGTAGCGTACACCATCTGGCATTGCCTCATTGAAAGCAAGTGTACCGGCTGTTGTATGAATCAAATCACCTGCTTTAAATGCCTTTCCGTCAAATGAGTATTTTCCGCCGTCAAAAGAATCTTTTGGAGCAGGAACTTCAATTTCTGCCTGCCATTCAATTGAGCCAGATTCTGCAGCAAGACGAACTTCATCCGGCGAACTGAATCTGCGGCAATGACCATCTTTTGGACCACCCTTAGCATTCGGCTTAATTGCAGTCATGTAATAAATACCAAGTACCATGTCCTGAGATGGAGCAACGATTGTATTACCGTTAGCTGGGTCAAGCAAGTTGCGTGCAGAAAGCATCAATGTCCAACATTCCATCTGAGCAGCCTGTGTCAAAGGAACATGGATAGCCATCTGGTCACCATCGAAGTCGGCGTTGAATGACTTACATGCAAGAGGATGAAGCTTAAGAGCCTTTCCTTCTACAAGTACAGGTTCAAACGCAAGAATACCAAGTCGGTGAAGTGTAGGAGCACGGTTCAACATAACTGGATGTTCACGAACAACTTCATCAAGAATTCCGAATACTTCCGGAGCTTCCTGTTCTACAAGCATTTTTGCCTTTTTAATATTGAAAACAACACCCTTATCTACAAGCTTTTTCATGATAAAAGGCTTGAAAAGTTCAAGAGCCATTTTTGTTGGAAGACCACACTGCCAGAGCTTAAGTTCCGGTCCAACAACGATTACGGAACGACCAGAGTAGTCTACGCGCTTACCAAGAAGGTTCTGGCGGAAACGTCCCTGCTTACCCTTAATCATGTCAGAGATAGACTTAAGAGGACGGTTAGATGCACCCTTTACAACGCGCTTGCGCTTAGAGTTATCAAACAATGCATCTACAGCTTCCTGAAGCATACGTTTTTCGTTGCGGATAATGATATCCGGAGCAGAAAGCTGCTGAAGTCTCTTAAGGCGATTATTACGGTTAATAACACGACGATACAAATCGTTAAGATCAGATGTAGCAAAACGTCCGCCATCAAGCTGTACCATAGGACGAAGATCCGGCGGAATTACAGGAATTACATCCAGAATCATCCATGAAGCTTTGTTTCCAGAACTGCGGAAATTTTCTACAATTTCAATTCTCTTAAGGAGGCGCTTATCACTCTTTGCACCCTTTTCAATCATTTTTGCACGGAGTTCCGCAGCAAGAGCATCAAGGTCTGTAGAATCAAGAAGAGTCTTAATTGCTTCAGCACCCATGTCTGCTGTAAATGTTTCACCGTAGCGTTCACGAGCTTCAAGATATTCATCTTCTGTAAGAAGCTGCATTTTCTTAAGATCTGTATCACCTGCATCAATTACGATGTATTTTTCGTAATACAATACAGAACGGAGCTGTGCAACCTGCATATCAAGCAAAAGACCCATGCGGCTTGGAACCGAACGGTAATACCAGATATGACTTACTGGAGCAGCAAGCTCAATGTGACCAGTTCGTTCACGACGAACCTTAAAGTGAGTAACCTCTACACCACAGCGGTCACAGATTACACCCTTGTAACGGATAGACTTGAATTTTCCACAATAGCATTCCCATTCCTTTGTAGTACCGAAAATGCGTTCACAGAAAAGACCGTCTTTCTCCGGACGAAGAGTACGATAATTTATAGTTTCCGGCTTCTTTACTTCGCCATAAGACCAAGCGCGGACTGTGTCCGGTGAAGCCAATTTAATTTTAAGGCTTGCGAAATCCTGAATATCACGCATTTGCATTCTCCTTATCGAAACCAGATGCAGCTTTGTCAATCAATTCCTGATCACGTTCTGTAAGGGCAATCTGCTTACCCTTATCATCATAAATTGTGAAATCAAGAGCCAAACCACGAAGTTCCTGTACCATTACATTAAATGCTTCTGGAACCCCCGCTGGAGACGAAGGGTCACCCTTTACGATAGATTCGTAAATCTTAGAACGACCAGTCATATCATCAGACTTGATTGTCATCATTTCCTGAAGACAGTTTGCAGCACCATAAGCTTCAAGAGCCCAAACTTCCATTTCTCCAAGACGCTGACCACCGAACTGAGCCTTACCACCAAGTGGCTGCTGAGTTACAAGTGAGTATGGACCTGTAGAACGAGCGTGCATCTTATCATCAACAAGGTGATGAAGCTTCATAAAGTAGATAACACCTACGAAAATTGGGTTTACAAACGGTTCACCAGTCTGACCTGAACGAACAATCTGTTTAGCATCCGAAGTAAGTCCAGCTTCTGCAAGTTTTGCAGCAATCTGTTCCTGGCTTGGAGACTGGAATACAGGTGCTTCAAAGAACTGGTTCAGGTAGCGACCTGCTACACCAAGCTCAGATTCCATGATCTGACCGATATTCATTCGCGAAGGTACACCAAGAGGGTTCAAACAAACATCAAGTGGAGTACCGTCTTCAAGGTAAGGCATGTCTTCCGGTGGAAGAATTCGAGCTACGACACCTTTGTTTCCGTGGCGTCCGGCCATCTTATCACCTTCACGGAGCTTACGCTTGTTAGCAATAATAACTTTTACAACTTCATCAACACCTGGAGAAAGTTCATCACCTTCAAGGCGCTTCATACGCTGAACGTCAATTACAACACCTTCAATTCCATGAGGAACATGGAGTGAAGAATCACGAACTTCTTTAGCCTTTTCACCAAAGATAGAGTTCAAAAGCTTAAATTCAGGAGTTGTTTCTGTTTCAGACTTAGGAGTAACCTTACCAACAAGAATATCTCCAGAGCGAACCTTTGCACCGATACGTACAATACCTTCTGCGTCAAGGTTATCAAGAGCCTTTTCTGCTGTATTAGGAATATCGCGTGTAATCTTTTCAGGACCAAGCTTTGTTTCTCGGATTTCTGTTTCAAATTCCTTGATATGGATAGTTGTATACATATCTTCGCGAACAACGCGCTGAGAAATAAGTACAGCATCCTCGTAGTTATATCCGTTCCATGGAACGAATCCAACGAGAAGGTTGCGACCAAGAGCAAGCTCTCCGTTGAATGTAGCCGGACCGTCAGCAAGAACCTGTCCCTGCTTTACGTGTTCACCAACTTCAACAACCGGACGCTGATGGTTCCATGTATCGTTGTTTGTGCGCTGATACTTAACAAGTCTGTATTCATTGATTTCGCCGGCAGCTTTATCTGTAGGCTTAACCTTAATAAGTTCACTTGAAACGTATACTACATCACCTTCGTATTTAGCTTTTACAAGTACTCCAGAATCATAAGCAGTCTTGCGTTCCATACCTGTACCAACATAAGGCGGTTCAGGGAACAGAAGAGGTACACCCTGACGCTGCATGTTACAACCCATGAGCGCACGGTTAGCATCGTCGTGTTCAAGGAATGGAATCAAAGAAGCAGATACAGAAATTACCTGACGTGGAGACACATCGATATACTGAATATCTTTTGGAGATCTCTGAGTATAATCACCACGGTGACGAACAGAAATCATATCTGTAGGGAACGAACCATCTTCCTTCATACCAGGAACAAGCTGACCGATGTAGTACTTATCTTCGTCCATAGCAGAAAGATATTCAACTTCAGAAGTAGCCTTTCCATCTACAACCTTGCGGTATGGAGTTTCAAGGAATCCGTAATCGTTGATTTTTGTAAACATTGGAAGAGAAACAATCAAACCAATGTTCGGTCCTTCAGGAGTTTCGATAGGACACATGCGTCCGTAGTGAGAATAGTGTACGTCTCGAACTTCGAATCCGGCACGGTCACGAGAAAGACCACCAGAACCTAAAGCAGAAAGACGACGTTTATGAGTAAGTTCAGACAGAGGGTTAATCTGATCCATGAACTGAGAAAGCTGAGATGATCCAAAGAATTCGCGGATTGCAGCAACAATAGGTTTAATTGAAACAAGATCCTGAGGTTTCATAGTATCTGTTTCTTTAAGACCCATGCGTTCCTTAACAATGCGTTCCATTCTACTGAATGCAGTCTTAAGCTGATTTGTTAAAAGTTCTCCTACGCAACGGATACGGCGGTTTCCAAGGTGATCAATATCATCGATTACATCTTCTCCACTGTATACGTTGATCAAAGTCTTCATTGTATTAATGATATCTTCTTTTATAAGAGTGAAAACTTTTACATCGTCAGAGTAGTCAAATTTCTTGTTCAACTTGTAACGACCAACACGACCAAGGTCATAGCGGCGTTCAGAGAAGAACATAGAATTCAAATCTTTTTCTGCATTTTCAACAGTGATTGGTTCACCAGGCATAAGAATTGCATAGATTGCAGCCAGTGCATCTTCTTTAGATGGTTCATTATCAACAGAGCCTTCTTTTACAAAGCGAACTTCTTCACGTTCAAAACAGTTGATGATGATCTGTGAATCAAGCGATTCATTCTTTTCATCTTTATCATTTGGATTTGACTTTGTATTGAACTTAATTACGCAGATTTCATCGATTCCGTTTGCAACGAGATCGTCGATGTCATGCGGATGGAGGCGAGTACCTGCATTGAACAGGCGCTTTTCTTCTCCATTATCATCTTTAATGATAACAGCAGATGCAAGAACCTTATCAACAAGTTCTTCCCTTGCTTCTGTAGAATCAACAACTTTAACGTTTTCTGTCTTATAGAAGCAGCGGATAATATCTTCGCGAGTATTATAGCCAAGAGCTCTGAGGAAAATTGTTCCAAGAATCTTCTTTTTGCGGTCAATTTTTGCAAAAATAAGTTCTTTTTTCTGGTCAATTTCAAATTCAAGCCATGATCCGCGGTATGGAATAATACGGCTTGACCATACACCTTTTTCGTGCTGGAAAATTACACCAGGCGAACGGTGAATCTGTGATACAACTACGCGTTCAGCACCATTAATAATGAATGTACCACGATCTGTCATGAGTGGAATATCACCCATGTAAATATCTTTCTGAATAATGTGTCCGTCATTCAAGAATGTAAGGTCAATACGAGCCTTCAAAGGAACAGAATAAGTTACACCTTTCTGTTTACATTCAAGTTCAGAAAATTTAATGTTTGCATAATCGAGTTCATAGTATTCAAACTCAAGAGACATGTCACCATTTGGACTTTCGATAGGAAATGTTGATGTAAACGCTTCCTGAAGTCCCTGGTTAAGCAACGGTTCTCCCCTCTTAAGGCGTTCTGCCTGAAGGAAGTCTTCATAAGATGAAGTCTGGATAGCAATAAGATTAGGAACATCCATAAAGTTCTGGATGTCTTTACCTATATACTGACGGTTGATGGTTCGTGTTTTTGCGAACATCAGTTCCCCCTGGAATATAAATTCAGCGCACATCTGCTACACGAGGAAACTCCTCACAGCACAGAAACGGCTGATGTATCTGCCGGGAAGCAGAAAATTAATCCAAAATATACTAATTTTTAAAAGAACAGTAAATCATTTAAACGCACAAAACTGCCGGAAGCGAACTTCCGGCAGTTTTTTAATAACCTGCTAAAAGCAAATTATTTCTTAGAAGCCTTACCACCAGCTTCTTCAATCTTCTTAATCATTTCGTCAGCGTCAGCCTTGCTTACGCCTTCCTTAAGAGGTTTTGGAGCGCCTTCAACAAGAGCCTTTGCTTCACCAAGTCCGAGACCTGTGATTTCGCGAACAGCCTTGATAACTGGGATCTTTTTAGCTGCATCGAATGAATCCAATGTAACTGTGAATTCTGTCTGTTCTTCAGCTGCTGCTGCTCCGCCTGCTGCTGGAGCTGCTGCTACTGCAACTGCTGCTGTTACACCGAATTTTTCTTCCATTGCTTTTACAAGTTCTGAACATTCAAGAACTGTCATGCTGGAAATTGCATCAAGGATCTGATCTGTTGTTAATGCTGCCATATTGTCTTCCTCACAAATATGTAATTAAAAATATATTCAACCCTAAGGTTGTGCAGTTGCCAATCATACGAAAGGTTCTGCAAATCAAACGCGAACAGTCGACAGCTATGAAGCCTGAACGCGTGCGTGATTAAAAATCACTAAGAAACGAACGTTAAACAAACTGTTAGTTTGCACCTTCTGCTTCTTTCTTTTCTGCGTATGCCTTGATTGTAGCGGCAAGCTGACGAGCTGGACCGTTGATTGCAGACATAAGCATAGCGATAAGTTCTTTCTTTCCTGGAACTTTTGAGAATGCTTCGATTTTTGCTGCATCGAATACTTCTTTTTCTACGCAGGCACCTTTTACTACAACAGGTGCGTCTTTAGCGAAGTCAAAAAGTGTTTTTGCAACAACGTTAGCATCTTCTTTAGCCATTGCAACAACTGTTGGCCCCTTAAGGTATTCAGCAACGTTGTTGATGTCCATAGATTCAAATGCGATGCGAGCAAAGTTGTTTTTTACAACTTTAAGAACAGCGTTCTGCTCGCGGAGCTTTGAACGAAGGTTAGAAATCTGTTCTACAGTCATTCCGCGGTAGTCAGCGAAAATGAAGTTACTGTAGTCAGCAAATGCTTTCTTTGTTTCTTCAATAGCTTCTGTTTTTACAGACTGAACTTTCTTTGCCATCATTGCCATAATTACTCACCTTCCTTCATGTCAACCCAAACGCCTGGGCCCATAGTAGAACTGAGGGATACTGACAAAATAAAGTTTGAAACTACACCGTTAGGAGCTTTCTTTCCAACTTCAGAGAGCAGTACATTGATATTTTCTGCAACTTTAGCCGGATCCATAGATACCTTACCAACTGCAATGTGGATTACACCAGTCTTGTCAGCGCGATATTCTGTACGACCCTTCTTAAGTTCAGCGATAGCAGCAACGATATCGTTTGTTACTGTACCTGTTTTTGGGTTAGGCATAAGACCTTTGCGTCCCAATACCATACCAAGACGACCTACATCTTTCATCATATCTGGAGTAGCTACTGCGATATCAAAATCAAGCCAGCCACCCTTTACTTTGTTGATGTATTCATCAGAACCTGCATAAGTTGCACCAGCATCAAGAGCTTCCTTTACACGGTCATCTTTACAGAAAACCAAAACTTTCTTTTCACCCTTGAACTGATTTGGGAATACTAAAGTGTCACGAACAGAAGTTGATTTATCCATCTTCAAGCAAAGATGAGCTTCTACTGTTTCGTCAAATTTAGCAAACTTCATGTCCTGTATCATCTTACAAGCAGTTGATACATTATACTTCTTTGACAAGTCGTATTTTGCGGCAGATGCGCGATACTGTTTTCCGTGTTTCATACTACTGCTCCACCTCTACGCCCATACTGCGTGCAGTACCTGCGATGATTTTCTTTGCAGCTTCAATATCGTTAGCATTAACGTCAGGAAGCTTTGTTTTAGCGATTTCTTCAAGGTCTTTCTGAGAAAGAGTTCCAACCTTGTCGCGAAGTGGGTTTCCTGAACCCTTATCAAGCTTAAGAGCCTTCTTAATAAGTACAGCTGCTGGAGGTGTCTTAAGAATGAATGTGTAAGATTTGTCAGAATAAACAGTAAGAACTACAGGGATGATAAGTCCTTTTTCCATAGTCTTTGTTCTGTCGTTGAATTCCTGAACAAATTTTGGTGCAGAAACACCGTGAGGTCCCAAAGCAGGGCCAATCGGAGGAGCCGGTGTAGCAGCTCCTGCTGGACACTGCAATTTGATTACGGCTGTTACCTTCTTTGTTGCCATTGTGATTCTCCTAAAATTGGTATAACGAATTACCTCTGTCCAACGGACTTGTAATTCTCCCAAAAACAGGTAATGCCCGCACTGGCATGCGAGCACCTGAAATTTTGACTAATTAAACACGTTCAACCTGAAGAACGCTTACTTCAACCGGAGTTGCACGTCCGAAGATTTGTACGTTAACACGCAACTTATCTTTTTCGTCATTAACTTCTTCAATGTTACCACTAAACGAAGCAAACGGACCGTCTGTAATCTTAACTATATCACCGATTGAATATGACTGCTTGATCTTAACAGTCTTTTCACTCTTAATCACGCCAATCTTCTGAAGAAGATTTTTTGCTTCTGCTGCAGAAATTGCGCGCGGGTGTTCATTCGGGTTTGTACCAACGAATCCTGTAACACCCTGTACACGACGAAGTGATGAACAAGCATCTTTCCAGCCAATCTCTGGCAGATCAAGTTCTACCATAAGATATCCCGGCATAAAGTTTTCATGCTTTGTCTTTTTCTTACCGTCTTTAATTTCGATTATTTCTTCTACAGGTACCTTTACATCTGTTACAACAGAAGAATCAAGTTCCTTTCTTTCAAGAAGTGTTCTTATAGTTCGTTCAATCTTTGCTTCATGACCAACAAAAACCTGAAGCATGTACCAAGACTTTGCCATAGACCCCTTCAACTAACCTGCAATTGCGCGGAATGCTTCTGTAAAACCAAAATCAAGCAAACCAAGTACAACTGCAACAATTACTGTAGAAATGATAACAACTTTTACAGAAGAAACAACGTCATCTTTTGTAGGCCATACAACCTTTTTCATCTCTGCTTTGCTTTCACGTATGAACTGACCAACTTTTGACATATTTCCTCCAAATATAATATTAAAAAGAACAGGGCAGGCAGGATTTGAACCCACGACAGGCGGTTTTGGAGACCGCTGCTCTACCAGCTGAACTACTGCCCTATATATTCAATCATTTGGCCTAAGCCAAATGAAAAATATAAAATTTTATAAAGACTTATTTTGCCTTTGTTTCTTTGTGCAATGTGTGTTTGCGATCAAACGGGCAGTACTTGTTCATTTCAAGTTTACCTGTGATATTCTTGCGGTTCTTGTAAGTAGTATAATTCTTACGTTTGCATTCAGAACACTGTAAAGCAACAATTTCTACTGCACCCTTTTTCTTGCTTGCCATATGTATACTCCTAAATTAGGTTATTGTTTGCTTATGCTTCAGCTATAAAGCCCCCGTGCGGGTTTGAACCGCAGACCTCAGCCTTACCATGGCTGCGCTCTACCAACTGAGCTACAAGGGCGTTTACGCACCCCTATAATCTAAAACAATGCGTTCATACAATATATAAAAGACGTAATTTTGTGTCAATTGAATTTCATCTAAAATATAAAGAATTTTATAGTTTTTTTCTTTTTTATGTGCTAAAATCTGCTGACTCAGGAGGATGTATGAACATTGACATGCTTATAGACGGTATTCTGGATTCTTACGACAGATTCGGAGGAATCAACCGAAACGAAAAGGAAAATTTTCCGAACAGGGAAAACGTTATTAATGTCCTGAACGAACTCCAGAGCCTCATTTTTCCGGGATTTAAAATTGCAGAAGATATCAATCCGTCAAACATGCGCTTTGTAACAGGCCGCAAGGTAAACAACATAATCGCCTCCCTTACTTCTGAAATTCAAAAAGCCCTTGTCTACACAGTATGCAAATCTCCTGATGACAAAAAAAACTTAATGGATACAAAATGCTTTAAACTTGCTGAACAGACTGCATTCGCCCTTATTGAGCAGATTCCTTTAATCAGAGAAAAACTTATGCTCGATGTAGAGGCTATTTTTAAGGGCGACCCGGCAGCAAAAACAAAAGAAGAAGTCATTCTGTCTTACCCTGGATTACAGGCAATCCTTACATACAGAGTTGCAAATTTCCTTCATAAAAGCGGAACTCCGATCATTCCAAGAATCATGAGCGAATATGTTCACAGCCGCACCGGAATTGACATTAACCCGGGAGCCACAATCGGCGACTCATTCTTCATTGACCACGGAACAGGAATTGTAATCGGCGAAACAACTATCATCGGAAACAACGTAAAAATCTACCAGGGCGTTACCCTTGGCGCACTGAGCGTAAAAAAAGAACTGATGAATAAAAAGCGCCACCCTACAATTGAAGATGACGTTACAATTTATGCGGGTGCAACGATTCTAGGTGGAAACACAGTTATCGGAAAAGGCGCTGTAATCGGCGGCAACACATGGATTACAGAAAGCGTTGCGCCGGGAACAAAGGTGTACTGCTAGGCAAAAATAGTTTTTATAAGGGATGCAATATCTTTTGCCTGAATTATGCCGTCGACTTTTTCGGATGCATAGATTTTACTAAAGCCCAAGCTGTCCGCAGTTTTTGCCCTTGCCTTTATCTTTGAAACAGGACGGATTTCGCCGGCAAGACTTAATTCGCCGAACACTGCCGTTCCGGATTTTACAGGAATGTCTGTCCGTGCAGAATAAATTGCAACGGCAAGAGCAGCATCAACTGCACTTTCATTAAGCCTGATTCCGCCGGCAACATTAACGTAAATATCCTGACCTATGAATTTTATGCCGGCACGCTTTTCAAGGATTGCCGCAATGCGGCTTACACGGGACGAGTCAATTCTGTCGCTGAATACGCGGGAAACTGCCGATTTTGCAGGAGCTGTAAGTGCCTGGATTTCTACCATAAATACACGATTTCCTTCAAAAACTGCGCAGCATGCAACGCCGGCCGGCTGAACTTCGCGACGTTCAGAAAGGAACATTGTTGCCGGATTAAGAACTGGAACAAGACCTTTTTCTGTCATATTGAAAATTCCAAGTTCATCAACCGAGCCAAAGCGGTTTTTCTGCGCATGCAGGAAGCGAACGTCATCGCTGTTGCGTTCAAAGGAAATGACAGTGTCGACCATATGCTCAAGCGTTTTTGGCCCCGCAATTGTTCCTTCTTTTGTTACATGAGCAGTCATTATAAGCACGGAATCCCTGTTTTTTACCCATGAAACAAGTTCATTTGCACAATACTTAAGCTGATTTACAGTTCCCGGAACAAGCCCAGCTTCTGCAGAATAGACAGTCTGAATTGAATCTACGATTACCAGTACCGGATTGATTTTTTCAAGAGCGTCAAGAATATCTTCAAGGCGCATTGTACACAGAACCTCTATACCCTTGCACGGAAGTTCAAGCCGGTCGGCGCGGTCCTTTATCTGGGCAGCAGATTCTTCGCCGGAAACATACAGGATTTTCCCAGGATACTGAACGGCCATTCCTGAGGCTGTCTGAATAAGAAGCGTGGATTTTCCAATGCCAGGCTCACCGCCAATCATTACGGCAGAGCGCTTTGTAGCACCGCCGCCAAGCACGCGGTCAAATTCTTCGATTTTTGTAAGGTAGCGGGATGTATCTTGGGCAGAAACTGATTCCAGCGGAATCGGGCGGGATTTTTCTGCCACAGGAGAGCCTTTTCCGGCCGGCGAAACTGCATTTGAATCAACAATGCATTCTTCCATTGTATTCCATTCTCCGCATTCGGGACAACGCCCAAGCCAACGGGGCTGTGTATAAGAACAGTTGGAACATTTATATACTATCGATCCGTTTTTTTTCGCCATCAGAACCTCTCTTAAAAATGCGCCGCATTTTTACCGCGCATAAAAAATATAGGGAACCTCATGTCAATTCAGTCTTCTGAGATTCCCTATAATTATAAGATACAAAATAAATTTAGTTCAGGCGAGTTTTTTCTACTTCATCATGAAGATTAGAAAGAATATCCATGATTCCGTCAATTGTTTTCTGTTTTGGATCCGATTCATCAGCTGGAAGGTTGTCCAAAATCTGTTTTCTGTAAGTCTTGCAGTCAAGCATTTTGCTTGCAGTAAGCAATACCTTATCTTTTTCTACAATATCGGCAACCATATCGTCCGGATTATCAGGGTTTATGCGCAGACAGTTTCCGTTAATTGCAACAGGAAGAACAATATCAAAAAGACGAAGATAACTATCAATCTCTCTAAGCCCCTTCTTTGTTTCCGGATGACCAGGTCTGTATCTTGTTCCGCTAGGGAATACAAGTACAATCTGTCCGCGTTTTTTACATTCATCCATTGCGCGCATAGCAGCAAGGTTGATTGCACGGGCTTTCTTTTCTTCTGCAAGTTTTTCTTCTTCACTCACTTCTGAAGCACCAACTTTATCAAGTGAACGTGTAGGATAAATAACTACGCGTGTAAATCCTTCTGTCCATACACGGATATCTGCACCAGCTTCATTAAGCTTCATTCCGGCAACAGCAACAATTCGTTCAGAAAAATCTTTTGCCCAGTCTTCTCCGTGAATCTTCAAGAAATAGATAATTTCCGGCAAATCAAGGTTTGTATAATGTTCCATAAGGATAAGGCCGCGCTTTCCTTCTTTTGTTACGGCATCGTAAAACGCCTTGAAATTCTCAATATTTCCAAGACCTGAACCAGGAAGAATATTGTCAGAAATAAGCATTTCCATATACTTTGTAAGATCTTTATTAGCTTCCTGATAAACATTTGTACTATCGATTTTTGCAGGTGCTTTTGAATACTGACTCATCTCCTTAAAATATTTTCCGTAAGCATCCCTAAGCAATTTTCCCATTTCAATTTACCTCATGAAATTTTATTGACGTTCTATTATCTTACGCTCAAAAAATTACCATGTCAACTTTGTAATAGGGAGATATACAGGGGGATAATTATAATAAAGAACCATACAGATTGAAAATAGGTACAATTATATTCATAACTAAGATTAATAAAAAACACCCTATAAGGAAAATTAAAACAGGTTCTATTAATGACATAAAATTCGAAATAATTTTATCTATCTCTTGTTGATAAAAATCCTTTATTTGAATGAAGATATCTTCTGTTTTTCCAGTCTCCTCTCCAATCGCAATCCATTTTGAAACATAATCAGGTATTTCAGAATGTTCTGATACTGCTACGGAAAATAAATCCCCCTCAACTAATTGTTCCTTTATTTCTACTAGTGCTTTTTTATAGGATTTATTCTTAACCATCAACAAGCTCTCTGTAATTGCTGTTTCAACAGACAGCCCTCCGTTTGTCAAAGCTTCCATTGCAAAAGCAAAATTAGCAGTTTCAAAATATTTAACAATCATTTCGAGCCCAGGAAGTTTTAAAATGATCGAATCAATCTTTTCTGCAAATTTTTCATTAGTATTCCTTACTCCCCGTAGGAAGAAAAACATTAAAACTAAAAGAAAAACAAGTATGACAAGAACAGAACAGGTTATCTTTAATTCAAATACACTTTTCTTTAATTGAAGTGCTGCCGTTCCTCCAAACTGAGAAAATATTTCTTCTAAATAAGGTATTACAAAAAAGATGATGCAAAAAGCTGATATAAAAGCAGTTGTCAAAACAAATAAGGGGTATACAAGAGCAGTTGAAACCTTTTCCCGAATTTTCTTCTCCATTTCCAAATAATGCTTCAATCTTGGGAAAATTCTTTCAACAGACCCTACTTTATCACCAATTTTTATTATACTTCTATAAAATTTTGAAAATATAAAATCACATTCATCAACAGCAGATGAAAAAGAATTTCCTTTCCGTATTTTTTCCAACAATAGCAAAGCAATATTATTATCTGAAAAATGAGAACATATTTCCAATGCATCTTTTATGGTTAGCCCAGAAGATACCAATTGATTCATCAGAACTGTAAAATCAAAAACTTCTTTTCTACATTTCGTTTTTTTAAATATATTAATATTATAAATTTCTTTGATATCCAAAAGAAGAAAATCGGTCTGAAAAAATGAATCAATCAAACTATCTTTTGATTCTGCAATTCTTTTTTCTTTGCTTATATGGCCATCTTTATCACATACTGTACATATATAATATTTAATTTTGAGTACCTCTATCAAAGAATAATTTCACGTTCAATTTCCTGCTTTGTAGTCAATCCAGCTTTTATTTTATTCTTGGCATCATCTGAAATAAACTCTATATTTCTTAATAATAAGTAATTTTTAATTTCTTCATCACTAGCATGACTATTAATTAACTGTTCTAATCCAGAATCCATAGTAACAGTTTCTGATATAATCAATCTTCCTTCAAAAACTTCTCCTGTCGAATTTAATTTTCTAACCAACCTTTGAGATATAGACCCCTTTAATACAGATGACAATAAATACGGTTCAATTCCCATATTTGAAAGCCGGGATATAACAGAAATCGCATCATTAGTATGCAATGTTGATAATACTAAATGACCTGTCAATGCAGCCCTGACAGCCAATTCAGCAGTTTCCCTATCTCGAATCTCACCTACCATAATAATATTGGGATCCTGTCTTAAAACCCTACGTAAAATTGTATCAAAACTAAGATTTATCGCTTCATTTACTTGAATCTGATTTACTCCATCTACCAGATACTCTATAGGGTCTTCAATTGAAATAATTTTCACAGAATCATTTAATAATTCCCGCATCATAGCATTCAAAGTTGTTGTTTTCCCGCTTCCGGTTGGCCCTGTAACCAATATTAAACCATGAGGAACTCTCAACATTTTTTTTATCATATCAAGTTGCTTTTCAGAAAATCCCAATGAATCCAATGTTTTTGGAGCCTGATTAAGACCCAATAAGCGCAATACTATAGACTCACCATCTGCAATTGGTACAATTGAAATTCTCAGATCCACCAATCGATTATTTATTGAAATCGAAACTCTGCCATCCTGAGGTTTTCTGTTCTCTAAAATATTTAAATTGGACATTACCTTTAAGCGAGTTGCAATTGCAGAAAACCTGTCTTTTTCAATATTTCTAACAGTTTGTAAGAATCCATCAATTCTGTATCTAACTCTAATATTATTTCTAAATGCTTCTATATGTATATCTGAAGCCCCTGTTCTTACTGCATCAATTAAGATAGAATTCACCAAATTTATAGTAGGGGCATCATTAGAAAAATCATCAACCTTTGTTTCTTCCTGTTGAACATTATCTTTTGAACTTGAATCAATTCCAATTGAACTAAAATACTTACTTAATAATGCAGAGAAATCTACTTGACTATAATATAGAAATTCTACAGTTTTCCTGTGAAACGATTCTATTTCATTTCTAATTTCATCTTTTAGTGAATCTGTAACAGCTACACATACCTTATCTTTTGTTTCTTTTAGAACAATTGCATTATTTGCTTTTATAAAAGCAAGAGAATACTGCGTTTTTCCACGAGGAATTTCATTTACTTCTATTTGCATATTTACTGCCTAAATACGAATTATAATAACGTTCAATATTAACACTATCTGTGTCTAATGCAGAATATTCTTGTATAAGATGAGGAACAATATATATCACAATTTCTGTCTTTTCCTTTGATTTTGCTGTATGACTAAATAATCGGCCCAATATAGGTATATAGCCAAGTACAGGTATACGACTTATTGAATCAGACTCATCTTCCTTTATTAAACCGCTTATAACAATTGGTTCTCCCGACATAGTCCTAATCTGAGTGGTAACAACCCTTTCTGACGTAGATGGCAAAGACTGAGTTGAAGAAGAACCAGCATCCCCATTTTGTTTTGAGAATGTTGCATTTACATTCATTGTAATCATATTATCGCCGGAAACCCAACCATTCATATTTATTATTAAACCTGATGTTATTTGCTGTGTTGTACCTGTTTTTATGGTTGTATTCTTTGAAGAATCATACTCATACTCTATATATCTAAATGTATCCGTATTTTGAAATTTTATTTCCTGCCCAGACAACCCCGTTAAAACCGTATCAGTATATATATTAGCAATACTGTCTTCAATCTGTGTATTTAATGCGAATGCAAACTGATGTCCAAACAATGAAATTATATCAAAAGAAAGCCCCATGATATTTGATAATTCACCATTAAATATAAAAGTTTGATCACTTCCTTTATCTTCATCTTCAATTATCTCAGGTGAAACTGTATGCGTTGCCTTAATCTTTCTTGTTTTTCCTAATGTATATTGAATAACAAGTAACTGATATTTTATTTGCGGCTGAGGTTTATCAATCATCTTAAGTTCTTTAAAAAAACACTCATAGTTATCTGCCGAACCTCTGTAAAATACTAAATTAGGATAGCCAGAATCAACAATTAAATCTTTTGTTATAGAAGGCGGCAAATTCTTTATTAAAGTTTCTGTTTTTATATATTTCAAACAAACAGGAATACTTTCCCGTCTGGCATCCAGTAAATTCAATATTTTTTCAAACTCTGATATAAGACCTTCCGGACCAGAAACCAAAATAGAATTTGTATCCTGTATAACCGTAGGATGCAATTGTGTAAATTTTTGAGGAATTATAGAACCAATGTTTTTAGCATCTGTATATTTTAAATCAAATCTCCTGGTTTTTGTTAATTCAGAAGGAACATCCATTTTTTTTATTAAATTTTCAAAAGGCAAAATTTCTTCTTTAGTTCCTGTAAGCAGAACTGTATTAGAAAGCTTATCAGTCTTCATGACAGAAGAATTGGAAAGTTCAAGAGGTAATAGAGTTAAAAAGTCCGCAACAGAAATCCATTTTAAATTTATAATTTCAAAATTTTTCAATGCAATTAAACTACTCTTTTTTTGAAATTCAATAAGATAATAAATTTTATCTTTAACTATATAATCTGCATTTGCATGCTCTAATAATGTTCTTAAAATAAAATCAAAAGTTTTATTGGTAAAATACAAATTTTCTATTTGAGAATCCATCTGAATAAAATTTGAATATTCCAAATTTTCCAAAGAGAACAACAACTTAATTAAATCAAATAAGCGGGCTTTATCTACAGATAATGTATACAAACCATCTTTCTTAATTAAAATTTCCTTATTATTTTTATAACCTAATTTCTTTTTTGGCTCATTGTATTTTACATAAAAAAAATTCTTTTCCGGTATTAATTCGTAATCTTCAAATTTTCTTACACAAATCTGCAACGCTTCATACAAAGACAGCCCATTAATATCTAATGAAAGTTCTTCTCCTGGAAGATTATCATATAAAATTGTTTTATTTGTCTGTCGTGCAATTTTTTTAATTAATGTCTCTAAATTTATTCCTGCAGCTTTTACAGAAAGCCTATCACTTGATGAATCATAAGCAATCTTTACTTTTGAAACTCTATAAACACCATTTTCTTTTTCATAATATAAATTATATGTCTTCAAAAAATTATCTAATGCCTGCTCAATTGAAGACTCTGAAAAATAGAAAGAAGCCTCTCCTGATACAGTGTCATCACATATAATAGAAACTCCACAGTTTTGAGCTAAAACCATTAAGATATCGGTTATCTCCTGGTTATGAAATTCCAAACTTTTTATATCTTGCGCATATAAAATTCTTACAGCAAAAATAAACAGAAAAAATACTTTTTTCATATATACATCATTATAAAATTTATTAAAAATAGAATCCATATCATGTTACAATTTTGTCATAAAAACCACCAGAACGGTAACAGCAGCCTTGTAAAAAATGACGGCATATATGAATATAAGTATGATAACAACGGGAACCGGATTTCAAAAGAAGGAAACGGCGAAGCGTGGAAATATGAGTGGGACCTGCACAACAGGTTAATAAAGGTAGAAATGGAAAGTAACGGGAACAAAATGGTAGAAGTAAGCTACAGGTACGACCATGAAAATAATAAGCTCCGGCGTGAAAGCGATGGAAATACTGTATCCCCTCTGTGCCAATATAGTTGTCGCCTAGTGAGGTGGCAAAATGAAATATACAACAAGTTTTAGGAACTCGGTGTTGAAGAAGATTCTTCCACCGTCGAATCGGAGTGTAACTTCAGTTTCGAAGGAAACAGGAGTTGCTCTGTGCAGGTGTATTTTAACAACCACCCAAAAGGGAATGGGGCTAAGAATGCACAACAATTAAAAGCTCTGCTAAGCTAAACTTTACGCTTTAGTTTCTTCCTCTTCATCCTTAAACACAGGAACACCGCCCCAAACATTATCCATGTAATTCTGGTCGAGAATTTTATCTATGCGAACCTGCTTATCTTCCAGGCTAAAAAGCTTGGTACTGGCATCATCGTTTCGGTCTGCAATCCAGATTTCATCACGACGTACAATATCATGGCTCATAATACGGCTTTCGTGTGTTGTGGTAACAAGCTGGATACGTCTGTCTTTAGCATTTGAAAAATACTTCTTTACAAATTGAACTGTCAGCTTTGGATGCAAGCTGCGGTTTATTTCGTCCATAATATAGACCTTTTCCTTTTTGCTAATAAGAATTTCAAGAAGCTGGAAAAGTCGATGGGTTCCGTCACTTTCACTTTCCATGCTGAATTCAATTTTCTTTCCACCAAGATTATGTACAAACTTGATTGCATAAAAATGGAATTGTCCATCCTTTTCAAGAGTGATTATAAAAATATTTCTTCGGCTTCTGATTACAGTAGAGTAATAATTTGTTTTCTTAACAGCAGTTTGTGGAAGACCTAATGGATTAGGAAGCTGTGCAAACTGAATCAGCGGGCTAACCAAGGCCATTTCAAGATTGAGCTTTTGTTGGGTGCGTAAATCAAGGGTTTCAAAAACCTTTTCTTTGCTTACAGGGTCAAGCTTGATTTCTTCAATTCCAGTATCAAAGTCTTTTAAGAGCTGTGCAAACTCATCTTTACAGATTTCGTATTGTAAAAGAGAAGTTTCCTGTAATGGCTGATCTGGGAAGATTACTTCAAGTGTGTCTTTGAACCATAAATATGTTTTTTGCAAAACTAAAGCCTGTGGATTTGTAAGAAAGAATCCGCCAGTATTGTGGTTAATGCTAAAAAGGAAAGGAGTTCCGCTCATTCCAAACGTGCGGCTTAAAACTTCTATATCGTTATTTTTGCCTTTGATTGAATGGTGAAAAACATAAGGACTTTCTGTATTTTCTTTATAGAACAGTTTTGTGTGACGATTACCTACAACATGAACTAGTTCTTCTTTTGTGATTATTCCTGTAGCAAGCACAAAAGAAATGCGATATTCATACAGATTATTATCTGCAATAAAACTAATTTCAAATTCGCTTGGTAATGCTGCATTTTCATCTTCTAATTTACACCAAAGCTCAGGAGCTCTTTGAGGAAGTTTTCCCTGCAAAACAAAATTGCGCAGAACAGAAACAGAGCGGATAAAGTTTGTCTTTCCAGCTCCATTTTTTCCATACATAGCAGAAAACTTTAAAAGGCTTTTTCCAGTTTCGGTATCATCCAACAGATGTTCGAGTTTTTTTGTTACGCGTCCGCTTTCCATCTTAAAAGTGGTCTTTTTGTTAAAAGACAAAAAATTTGTGACGCTGAAATTAACTAACATTCTTCTTCCTAAAATAGAGATTCTTTTCGTTTATAACGACATTATACACATATTATCGGCATATTACAAGAAAAACTTACATAAACAGGTGAAATAATCGAATAAATATTTGACTTTAAAAGTATCTCATGTTATATTTAAGTTATCAAAACAAGTGAAAATATCGAGTATTTTACCTAGTTTTGTGTTAGTAAGACTGAATTTTGCAGCCAAAAACGGTACAAGTCGAATGTTCGTTGAACTAGATTGTACTGCCTGCTCCAAGGAATGCAAAACAGTTTGAGTTATTATAAGGAGGCCCAATTATGGCAGTTCCATTTGTTAGTAGAAAGCGGTTGAATCCGCGTAATTTGGAAGCAGAAGGCAAGTTTTATCCTGCCCCTGCTTATATCGCAGAAATTGGTGTGAACCAGCTTGCAGAAGAAATCTCAACAAGCACAACACTCACTCCAACAGAAGTCATTGGTGTAATCCGAAGTTTGCTTCTTACAGTACCAAAATACATGATGCTTGGTTATAAGGTACGCTTAGACAGCTTTGGAATCTTTAAGCTTGGACTTAAAAATGCAGCAACATGCAAAGGTCACGAAAAGGCAAGCGAAGTTACAGCAAGCGACATTGCAGGTGTAAAAGTAATGTACACACCAGACACAATGCTCAATGCAAAACTCGAAAAGCCTGAGTACGTAAAGCTTGATGCAAAGTATATTAGTGATGATGAGCTTGAACCAACTGGTACAGGCGACTAAATGAATTGGTAAACTTAACCGAATAACGGCGGTAAAGTTTATGATAAGATGCCCGGCAAAGACCGGAAAGGACATTCCGTTATGAAAATTATCTTTTGGGAGACTGGCACTTTTTTTGGCGTGCCAGCCTCCTTTTTTTATCCCATCTATAGTGCAATTTTATCCCGAATTCAATGAGTTTTATGCGGATTTATCGTGTGTTTTTGAGGATTTCATCTTGATGAAACCTGGCAGCTTATCAAGACGAAAGGTTTGTGGAATCTTGATGAATGAAGTGAGAGTATCTTGATAAAAGGAAATGGGCGTCTTGATGAAAAGGGGAAAATGGTTCTGGAAAAACAAATCTAATTAGTGAACAATCTCAAAATATGCCAGGAACCTTTTCTATTTCTTTTTTTTCTGATTCGATTAGATATGATTATGAGCATAAGCATTAAGGTTTGCAGTATGTGACACCAATGGAAAAACGAAAAGGAAAACATATTGGAATTTTCGAGAACAGAAATTCTGTTTTAGAAAAAGCAAAGCTAAATCATCCGGAACGATGGGGTTCAAGAAATACAAAACGGTATGAAGTAAGAAAAGTGGAAGTTTTGAATCCAGATGAGCGAAAAATTGCTTAATAAATTTTATATTAATGCGACAACTTTATTGACATATTCCGTCTTATTTACGAGGAAGACGAAGAAGGCAATTTTGAAAAGATGACATATGATATAATGGGAAATATGACTTCTAAAATGGATTCCCGGGAGTTAAATGAGGCGTACGAAGGAACTTTCAAACTTGAAATGAAGTATGACGAATATAACAGGCTGGTGGAAGCAAATCTTCCGCAGAGAAATAAAAATTCAGAAAAACTGGTAAAGAAATACAAATACGATAGTGCAGGCAACTGTATCCAGGAAATTGATGTAGATGGTTCTGTAAAAGAGGTTGTGTACAATGAAGTTGGCTTACCGGTTAAGCTCATTGAAAAAGGAGATAATGGAGATTCTTTAACTCAAAAGGAATATACCGCCGCAGGAAGGGAAAAAACTGTAATTTATCCGGAAGGAAAAAAAGTTGAGAAAGTTTATGATGATGCAGGACGCTTGAAAGAAGAAAAAAACAGCAGAGGTGCAAAAACTTATTCCTATGATTTAAATG